>Ga0335081_10004348_pt1 | contig 22333 bp, 20 predicted proteins | sample Lox_Sample_35_FD_206713 | JGI IMG/M metagenome (GOLD analysis project Ga0335081, IMG submission 206713) | Soil microbial communities from Loxahatchee National Wildlife Refuge, Florida, United States - Lox_Sample_3.5 | ecosystem: Environmental > Terrestrial > Soil > Wetlands | place: USA... | reverse complement strand
GCCAAATACGTGATGGTGACGAGTTATTTCGGGGACAATGTGGCGGATTCGCGGGTGCCACCGATGGATCGGCAGGCCGTTATCAACGTGCAGGACGCGATTCGGGAGTGGGGGCGCTATACGGTCGTGTATGAGCGCAAGGCCGCGGATCTGATCCTTCTGGTGCGAAAAGGGCGTATTGCGAACACAAATGATGGTGTAGGCATCCACGCCGGCTCAAACATGCCGACCGCAATAGGTCCTATTTATGGGGCTGACGCCGGAGATCCCGACGACATGATAGCCATTTACAACGCGTCGCTTGGGACCGACACAGCTCCGATTTGGCGTGACCGGATGAACAATGGACTCGATCGGCCTGAAATGAAGCTGATTCGTGAACTGCGCAAGAAGGTAGAAGCCGCGTCAAAGAACCCATAGGTCCTCACGAGGTTTTCCATCGGGCCGCGATTCCAGCCATATTGCGCTCCCAGGCGGCGCCGCAAACACGGTAGCAGTGATACCCGTCACGGCAAGGCCAAAGACCACCGTTCACAATAAATCTGGGTGAGAGCGCAGGGAAGGAGCAAGCTCATGACGTACTCATACCTGGTTCTTGGGGCGGGCAGGCAAGGAATTGCCGCCGCATACGATCTTGCGATATTTGGTCAGGCTTCTCGCGTCACTTTCGCAGATTGCAATGAAGAACTGGCTAAACACGCTGCGACTAGAGTGAATGAACTAGTCCATGACAAGATTGCGGATTCAATCAAGCTTGATGTTCGCGATGACGCTGCAAATCGGCGGGCCCTGAAAGGATACAACGTTGTACTCAGCGCGGTTCCTTATTTTTATAACCTTCCGCTGACTCGTGCGGCAATCGAGATGGGTGTTTCCTTCTGCGATTTGGGTGGGAACACGGACATCGTGCGCCAGCAGCACGCGTTAGATCGGGAAGCCATTCGCGCCGGGGTATGTATTGTTCCTGATTGCGGAATGGGGCCAGGAATGGGGAACACACTCGCGGTATATGCAATGGGGTTGGTCGGGGAAGCCGAGCACGTTTACATGTATGACGGGGGCCTTCCGCAAAAACCGAAGGCACCGTGGAATTACGCGCTGACATTCAGCATTGAAGGTCTTACGAACGAGTACTACGGTGGAATGACGATTCTGCGCGACGGTGAACTGTTTCACGCTCCCTGTTTCACCGAGTTTGAAATGATTGACGTACCTCCGATCGGAAAGCTGGAAGCTTTTTTGATCGCGGGCGGCGTGTCCACCGCACCATGGACTTTCAGAGGAAAACTGCAGACCTACCAACTCAAAGTGCTGCGCCATCCGGGAACATTTGCGCAATTGAAAGCGTTCTCCGATTTGGGACTTTTCGATCCAAAGCCGATCCGAGTAGACGGAACTGAGGTCGTGCCACGTAAGCTCTTCCATACACTTTTTGAGCCGCAGGTGCGGGACGACGAAGTGCGCGACGTTTGTATTGTTCGAGTGCGCGCTATCGGCAAAAAGAATGGAGGAAAAACAGAAGCCACGGTCGAAGTCATTGACTATTATGACGAAAAAACCGGCTTCAGCGCCATGCAACGAACTACCGGGTGGCATATGTCAATCGTTGCCAGCATGATGGCAAAGGGGGAGATACCGCACGGTTCGATTCCGCTCGAATTGGCAGTCCCCGGCGAAGCGTTTGTTAAGCAGGCGAAGAAACGCGGGTTCCAAGTAAAAGAGGAGATCTTATCGTCAGCGGCAATCGAACCGCCGCCGCACGTTCAACTCGTGTAAAAAACTACGAGTTAGGCATCGCAGCGAGACAGGCGCTTGGGCAGCCTTGGGAAGTATCTACACCATGGTGGCGGAAGCCGAGCGCTTGGCGGGAGTGTTCCCTTCTAGTTCCTGGATCAGCAGTTCGAGGGCTTTCCAGTCTTCCACGGTCGCACCATTGGTGAAGCGCACGCCGATACCGGACTGATCGCGGCGCTGAACGATGCCCCAGAGGTCGGCGCGCATGTCGGCTGTCTGGAGCACAACGCGAACCCTGGATTTCTCGGGAATTTCCCGCGGAGTTTCCAGATAGCATCCGCTGAGGCTGATGTTCTTCAGCTTGGCCAGAACTGCCGCGCCGTTCGCGGTCTCGCGCACGACGACGGTCGTGGCCAAAGCAAATCGTGGATAAACGACGTGGGGTTCGGTCATGACGGATACTGCCAACGGTAAAGGAGGGGCGGATTCGGGGCAAATTACGTCGGTCACAAGCGGTCTCCTTTGGTGCCCTGGCAGCTCAGCATTGCTGATGACCCACCTGGCGGAAAACAGCAGTTCTCAGTTCTCAGTGGCTAGTTCTCAACTGCTCTCTATGCGGCGTGGGGGGTGAGGCGTCGTTGTAACCAGCCGAGGCTCGCATCGGCGAGAAGAGCTAATGCCGCAGCGGGAATGGCGCCGGCGAGGATCACAGCATTGTTGACCATGGCCAGGCCTCGAAAAATGTACTCCCCTAAGCCACCGGCTCCAATGGCAGCGGCAATGGTTGCTAAACCGATCAACAAGACCGTGGCGACACGAATGCCGGCGATGATCACAGCCAAGGCGAGAGGGAGCTCCACCTGAAGAAGAAGTTGGCGGTCGGTGAGGCCCATCGCGCGACCGGCTTCGACGATGGCGGGATCGACTGCCCGGATGCCCGCGTAGGTGTTGCGGATGAGAGGCAGCAGAGCGTAGAGCGTGAGCGCGAGAATTGCCAGGCGATCGGCGCGGGCGCCAATCCAGGGCGCGGGCAGCAGAAATCCGAAAAGAGCCAGGCTTGGGATGGTTTGGATGATGTTGGCCGTGCCGAGAACTGGTTTGTTGGCGGCCGGCCAGCGAGTGATGAGAATGCCCAGTGGGATTCCAATGGCAATGGCTAACAGGATGGAGATTCCGACGAGCCATATGTGCTCGAGCGTAAGTTCCGCGACTTCTGCATGGTTCTGCAGCACAAATTGCCAAAGGTTCATGCTTGTTCTCGTGGATTGGGATTCAAAGCGAATGCATTCTTGTAAGCGACGACAAGAGGCTCGTTCGAGGTCAAGAATTGGTCTCGCGTCTGGATTGTGACCAATCGTCCCGCTTCCATCAGAGCGATGCGGCTGCCAAGCAGCAACGCTTCATGGAGATCGTGGGTGACGAATACGATCGTTTTGTTCAGGGTCGATTGTAATTTCAGAAATTCGCGTTGCAGTTCGGCGCGCGTGAGGGGGTCGAGGGCTCCGAAGGGCTCGTCCATGAGGAGAATGGGCGGATCGGCGGCAAGGGCGCGGGCCACACCGACGCGTTGACGCTGACCTCCGGAAAGCTCGTGGGGATAACGCGAAGCGATTTGCGGGTCGAGGCCAACAACCTTTAGCAATTCGCGAGCGCGAGCACGAATGCGGTCGGGGGGCCAGTTCTCGATTCTGGGCACGAGGCCGATGTTGCGCTCGATCGTGAAATGCGGGAACAGGCCGACCTCCTGAATGACGTAACCGATCATGCGACGCAGGCGAATGACGTCCCATTGCTGGATGGCGCGATCGTCGACGCGAATTTCGCCAGCAGTAGGAGACAGGAGAGCGTTGATGAGCTTGAGGGTGGTGGTTTTGCCGGAACCACTGCGGCCGAGGAGGACGAGAGTTTCACCACGACGGATTTCGAGACTTAGATCTTCCAGAATGTCGGCCCGGCCGTTCAGGCGGTAAGAGACGTTGCGGAATTCGATGAGGGGGCGCTGGTCGGCTACGGGCTTCATAGCGGTCACGTCAATGGATGAGAGTCAAACGCGCGATTATTCTGTCGCTCAGAAATGCGACGCTTCGCACGACTCGCCCAGATCCTTCGCTGCGCAAAACCGGCTTGCTCAGGATGACAGAACAGGGGGTGGGGCTCCTTCACTGGGAATTGTATGCCGATGGAGGCAGACCGGAGATGCGAATTCCGGAGTGGCCTTTGTGGCGAATGTTAAGACCAATCAGAAGGGCGGTGATTTGCTCGAGAATGCGGGCGTTTTCGAGTTTGCCGCCGTCGAGGGCACGAATGCCGGGAATCCTGATGGCAAGGTTGCGGACTGTTGTGTTGGCTTCGGAGTCATCGCCGCAGACGATCACATCGCAGTCGACTGGGGCGTCTCCATTCAGCATTTCGGCTCCGACATTCTGAAAAGCTGCGACCACAGGAACACCGGCGGGAACAAGCTCGGCAGCTTCCTGGGCGGCGGAGCCTTGCCAAACGCCGAGAGTGCGGGTAGCGCGGCCTCCGACGCTGGCAGCTAAAGGCACGGTGGCGTCGACCAGAATGGTTCCGGGGCGAAGAGAGGGTTTTAATTCCTTAAGCAGCTTCGCATGCCCTTCGAAAGGAATCGTGAGCACGAGCAGATCGCAGGCGCGACAAGCTGCCGAGTTTTCCTGGCCTGAGACACTGGCGTTTGAGGTAGCTTGTTTGATTTTCTCGGCGGCGGCCTGGGCACGTTGGGGGTCGCGCGAGCCGATGATGACGGTTTCACCGGCGCGGGCCCAACGAAGGGCGAGGCCGAAACCTTCAGGGCCGGTGCCTCCGAGCACAGCGATAGGCCGTGCCATCTCTAGGCGAACTCCGCTTCGAGAGCTGGCTCGGAGATCCATACCTCGGGACGCGTTTTTATGTTGATGCGGCTATAAGTAGTGTTGCGTTCCGCCGGAATGCGGCCCGCGTCCAGAATCAGAGACTGAAAGTCTTCAGGACTGGTGTATTGTCCCGCGGTCGCGCCCGCTTCGCGGGAAATATTTTCTTCCATCAGCGTGCCGCCGTAATCGTTGGCGCCCGCGTGGAGGCACAGGTGAGACAAGCGACGATTGAGCTTCACCCAGGAAACCTGGATGTTGTTGATGCTGCCCGCGAGCATGAGACGCGCGAGAGCATGGATCTTCAGATGCTCGGCTAAAGTTGGCCCAGGGCGCGAGAGACCCTGATGAAAAAGCAATGTATTCTGATGAACAAAGCCGAGCGGCACAAACTCGGTAAAACCACCGGTTTCGTCCTGGATGTTTCGTAGCAGAAGTAGTTGGTTGACCCAATGCTCGGGAGTTTCGACGTGTCCGTACATGAGAGTGGAGGTACTACGAATGCCGCAAGCATGGGCGGTGCGGATGACTTCCTCCCACTGTTTCGTTGAGAGTTTGTTGCGGGAGAGTATCAAACGAACATCGTCATCAAGAATCTCTGCGGCGGTGCCGGGCAGCGTGCCGAGGCCATTGTCGCGCAGCATGCTGAGATAATCGTGCAAGTTCATTCCGGTGAGTTCGACACCGTAGGTGATCTCCATGGGCGAGAAGGCGTGAATGTGCATGCTGGGCACAGCCTGTTTCACGGCACGGAGGATATCGCGGTAGTAGAAGGGTGACAGGTCGCGGGGGAGGCCACCCTGGATGCAGACTTCTGTTGCGCCCATCTGCCAGGCTTCCAGGGCTTTTTGAGCCACTTGGTCGAGGGTTAAGAAATAGGTATCGGACTCGCGTGGTCCGCGACTGAAGGCGCAAAATTTGCAACCGACGAAGCAAACATTGGTGAAATTTATATTGCGGTTGACCACGTAAGTCACAAGGTTGCCGACCAGCTCGCGCCGAATAAAATCTGCGGCGAGAAGGAGGCCCAGCAGGTCATCGCCATCCGCGTTTGCGAGCCGCAAAGATTCGTCGCGCGTAAGGATACCGCCGTCCAGACTGGCCATGGCGCTTTCGAGAGCGGCGCGGACGCTGGAACTCATTCGCGGGGCAACATCAGGCCATTCGAGCCCGGGAAAATTTTCCAGATCAGATTGTGTCAAAAGACAAGGCACAACTTTCCTCCTCAACGAAACAAATCCATCGCAGGCGGGCGAATCAGGTCACGAGCGCTTCCGCGTCCCGGCCGGTATCGAAAACCGCGAACGATGCAAACGGGCGTACGAGCTAGCTTGCCGCAGACGAGGCCTGCAGCGCAAGCGAGTTCGTCGGCTACTGCTTCGATGCTGACGCGGAGGGGATAGCCGTACGGGTCGGTGCGGCCGCGAAAATCGTGCAATGACTGCATGCCCGCAACCCCGATGGCAGCTTCGGTCAGTCCCTCGCGCCAAGGCCGGCCGAACGTATCAGTGATGATGATGGGAATGGAAAGGTGGAGATGTTTTTTGATGGCCCGGTAGAGCTGAGCGGCGGAGCGGTCCGGGTCTTGGGGCAGGAGCAACGCGTGTGCACCCCCGTCGACGTTGGAAACATCGACGCCGGTATTTGCACAGATGAAACCGTGATGCGTCTCGGTGATGAGCACGCCTCGGCGGCGACGGAGGATGCTCTTGCTCTCCTTCGTCGCTAGCGCCGTGACACGCGGGTCGAGGTTATAGCGTCGGGCCCAGGCACGTGTGCTTGCGGATGGGCGCGTGGTGTTGAGATCTACGAGCTGTCCTTCGGCTTTGGAGATGATTTTATGTTTGATGATCAGGATGTCGCCGGGTTTGAGGCGGCGTGACAGCGTGGGTAGCAGCTTCTGCAGCAGTGAATCGCCGGGACGGACTTCATCCGCGAGCGGGATCGGGATGATTCGCAGTTCGGGAATGCGGGGCATGCGCATGTAGTGTACGCGAAGGAAATACATAGGTCCTTTTGACTCCGGCTCATCCCATCCTTCGAAAACCGCGAAGGGTGGGGCACCCAGCATAATTCGGAAGCGAGCCGAACGCGCGAGTATTGCGTCGCTCAGAAAACGCGACGCTTCGCGCGGCTCGCCCAGATCCTTCGCTACGCAAAGGAGGCTCGCTCAGGATGACAATAACCATTGAATTATTCGTTGGCGGCGAGGGAGAGATCGGATAAATCCCATTGGCGGGCGAGACGTTGTGAGCGTGTTTCGCCGGGGGAATCAACCAACTGACACAAATCGGAGGGATTATCGATATCGAGTCCAATACCAGGGAGAGAGATGACGGTGCAAGGCAGGCCTGTCGCCTGCGCGGAAGCGAGGTGGGGTTTGAAGCTGTCGTTGCCAAAGCGAAGCGGAAACAAAGCGGCGGGACGGCGAAAAGCGGCGTTGGTGCCACGGCCATCAGCGGCAGGAACGAGAAGAGAGCCGCGATCGGGCGCATTCGCGAGAATGGTTTCGAGCTCGGAAGGGCGAATGAGCGGGATGTCAGCGGGGATGACCAGTGTGTAATCAATACTGCGAGATTCACAGATTCTGGTCGCCATGTCGATGGCGTCAGTCTCGCCGCGATTGTGATCTTCAGGAATGACATCAAATCCGAATTGGCGAGCAGCATCGATCGCGAAGGGATCACTGGTGACTAAGCTCACGTCCGGGCGATTGGAGCATCCCGCGGCTGCATCGAGTACGTCGAGAAGCATTGCCTGCGCCAACTCGGTGCGAACGGCTTGGCCGAAGAGCGATGCCAGGCGCTGTTTCGCGGTTGCGAGATTCTTGACGGGAATGAGGATCATGCTTCGGAGGTAGCGCGGGCAGATTTTTCTGCCGTCAGTAAGGCCATGACGGTGCGCGCCAGCTTGGCCCTGTCTTCTGCGGTCTTCATAATAATGTTTGTACAGTGTACGCGAAGGCCGGGCCGATCGAGGGCTTGCGCAGCGGCATGGTCGCGGAGATCGGCGACTAAAATGTCGAGAAAATCGGCGTAGGTCTGGGCAATTCCAGAAATCGAGACAGGAAGGCCTTGAGCGGCCATTAAAACTCCCGCCGGACCGGAAATAGCGGCGCTGCCAATCAGCGGACTCACGGCAGCAATCCTTGCCTGGGTTTCACGCAAGGCGGCACGGATGCCGGAGATAGCCAGAATTGGCCCGATGCTGGTAACGGGATTACTGGGCGCGATGATGACAGATCTGGCGGACAGAATCGCTTCAACAACTCCGGGAGCGGGATTGGCCTCCGATGCACCGGCGAAGCGAACCGATTTCACCGGGTCCTGATACCAGCGTTGGACGAAATATTGTTGAAAGCTAAGTTCGCCCGTTGGGGTCATCACTTGGGTTTCCACGCGCGCATCGCTCATGGGCAAAATGCGGGCCTGAACGCCCAGCTTCTTGCAGATCTCGCTGGTGACCTCGGATAACGTTTTGTGTTCGGCCAATAGTTTTGAGCGAAGCAGATGCAATGCGAGATCGCGGTCGCCGACATGAAACCAAGTGGGCTCGGCAAGTTCTCCCATGGCCTGAAGGCAATAGAATGTGTCACCCTTGACACCCCAACCGCGCTCACGGCTGAGCAAGCCGGCAAGCGCATAGGTAATGGAATCAAGATCGGGGGAGACATAGAGGCCCCACCATTCAAGATCGTCACCGGTGTTCACGATGAAAGTCATGTCCTCAGTCGGTGCGACCTGACGCAGGCCTTCAACAAACTTTGCGCCACCCGTGCCTCCTGTAAGGACAACGATCATGCCGGCCTCCGGGCATATCCGCTGGTATCAGCTGCGGCGTGAAGTTTCTGTGACAGCAAGCCCTGGGCACGTTCGATGACATCAGCCAGGAACTCTGGATAAACCGGAAGGCGTTGGCGCAATTGATATCCTTTGGATTCGGTTCGCAATTTTAATTGCCCCAGATGAGGCCACGGTTTCTCCGGGTTGATGTAATCCGGAGTGAGCGGTGAAACGCCGCCCCAATCATTGAGACCTGCATCCAGCAACTCTTCATAGTACGGCGAAGAGAGGTTAGGAGGTGCCTGAATATTAACGTTCGGCATCAACAAGCGCGTCACAGCGATGGTGCGGAGCATCTCGCCTTTGGAAGGCTCGGGCCAGTCGCGCATGGGGATCTGGGGTTTCACACGAAAGTTCTGAATGATGACTTCCTGGATGTGATCATAGCGTTGGTGCAATTCGCGGATTGCGAGCAGAGTGTCCACGCGGTCCTGCGGGGATTCGCCGATGCCGATCAGCAGCCCGGTGGTGAATGGAACTTGCCGCTTACCGGCTTCTTCGATGGTGCGCAGGCGTCGAGCAGGAAGTTTGTCGGGGGCGTTGTCGTGGGCCGCGCCGGGAGCGAGCAGATGATCATTGGTTGTTTCAAGCATGAGGCCCATACTGGGGGAAACAGCGGATAAACGTGCGATCCATTCGGCGCTGAGTAATCCGGGATTGGGGTGCGGCAAAAGAGAAGTTTCGCGCAGAACCAGTTCGCACATGGCTTCAAGATAGTGCAGGGTAGATTTGTAGCCGAGGCGTTGCAGGGTGCTGCGCATTTCGGGGAACGCGAGTTCGGGTTTGTCGCCGAGACTGAAGAGCGCTTCAGTGCAGCCTAGTTTTTCACCGGCTTTGGCGAGTTCGAGGACTTCGTCAGGATTCATCGTATGCGCGCCGGATTGGCCGGGGTCACGGCGGAAGGTGCAGTAGCCGCAGTAATCGCGACAAAGATTGGTGAGAGGAAGGAAAACTTTGCGCGAATAGGTGATGAGATTGCTTTTGAAGCGCTGTCTGGCCGCGGTTGCGGCGGTGAGCAGGGACGGAAGTTCATCATCGGAGCAAGTGATCAGGGCGTAGGCCTGCTCGCGGGAAAAAGGCACGAGAGGATTGAGATGATCGAGAAATGCTGATGACGGAGATTTCGTGCTGGATGCCATCTGCGGCTGAACCCGTGGTTGTGGGCCACATCTATTGGGTGGTACTCGCTGAGCGTCTCAACTTGCTGCGCAGAAGAGGCTTGCTCAGGATGACACGCGCCACAACTCCAGGCTCTGTTGATTGTAATAGATTAGAATTCATCGGTTGCGAATGATCCCACCCAGACGAAGTGGCTTGGGTGGGGCCATCTACAGTGAATGCATAGATTCTTCGCTGCGCTCAGAATGACAGCTTAGGACGGAGAACGGTTTCCCTGTGTCGGGGCACTTATTGCATGAGCATCAGCCAAGCCGAGTTTCGTAGAGCCATGGGCAGCTTCGCCACGGGGGTCACGGTGATTACTGTGGACCATGAAGGCGAAGTGCATGGGATGACCGCCAATGCGTTCACGTCGGTGTCATTGGATCCGCTGCTTGTGCTGGTGTGCGTGCATCAGCGGGCGCGCACGCACGCTCGGTTGCAGGCGAAGAAGCGGTTCGGAGTGAACGTCCTGGCTGAAGATCAAAGAGCCATTTCCGAGTACTATGCCCGAGCTATGGCGAGCCATCAGGAGGCAGAGAAAGAGGCGGGGGCGCGGTTTGATCGGACGAAGCACGGGACGCCGGTTTTGCACGGGGCTTTGGCTTATCTTGAATGCCGGTTGCACAGCGCACAAGATGCGGGGGATCATACGATTTTTATAGCGGAAGTGGAAGATGTAGTGGTGCGCGAAGGGGAGCCGCTGTTGTACTTCCGCGGACAGTATCGGAGGATGCACCCGGCGTCGGCGGTAACTGCCAGCGACGCCAATTTAGGAGAATAGCGCTGAGGTCCAGCAACGATCATCTCACCTGCAAGCTGTCGAGCATCTTCTGATAGGTTGGCTGGAGTTGCGAAAACTGGTTTTCAGGTGCAATGAAAACCAAATGCAACAGACCGCCTTCTGGACTAGCCAGCGTTACTAGCCAGTCTCGTTCCGGAACGGCCTGACCGTTCTGCTGTACTGGCGAGTTCCCTTCCAACATCGTGGAACGTGCGTCTACGCCGGAAACTTGCATCTTTTGCGAACTATTGTAAATGCGAAGACCCGGATTGGTTTGTTGCAGGTTCTGAATCAAAGCTTGGGTGGCCTGATCCAGGGAACTGTTATTCGCGTTCTGAGCGATGGCGATGAGAGCGCCATAGGCGATCGCATTCTCGCCGACTCCGGCGGGAGGAGCAATGGTGACAGAGGTTTGCCCGGCTGAAGCCTGCCAGTTGCCCGGGTAGTTGATGCTGAAATTTGCGCCCTGGTACGTTTTGAAGTCGCCACTGGGCTGGACTTGCTGGTAACTCACGTTGGTCAGCGTGCCACCAGATGCGGTTGACGCGGGGGTTGTACTTGGGGCTCCTGGCAACACCGCACCGGATTTTTGATTCTGTTGCGCCCATTGGCCAGTCTTGGCGCCGTCCGAAATTTGCTGAGCCGAGTAGGCCTTTATGCCCTTCGCTTGTTGCTTGGCTTGCAAAAAAGCTGGGCTGGTCTGGAGATATTGCTTGGGCGGCCAGTGAGCAATTTCTTTGTTGACGGCCTCGACGCGATTGCCGGGATTGGGGTGATCACTGAGAAATTGCGGGCCACCATTGCCGACCATCTTTTCCAATTTCGCAAAGAAATCAGCCATGGCCCGCGGATCATAACCGGCTTTGTACATGATGACCGCACCGACAGCGTCGGCCTGGGCCTCATCGGTTCGGGAATATTTCATGAGAATCGTCCCGGCGCCATACTGAATACCCAATTGCGCGAGGGCCCCGGCCGTGCCACCAAGAAGTCCGCCAAGCGCGCCGAGAATACCGGCCCATTCCTGCTTGGGAGCTTGCTTGGCGGAATGCTGCATGTAGACGTGTGACATTTCATGCGACATGACGCCGGCGAGTTCGGCCTCGTTGTCGGCGGCGTTGATGGTGCCAATGTTGATGAAGATGGGGCCACCGGGCAAGGCAAAGGCATTGATGTCACTCTGCTGAACGACGTGAAATTGATACGGCCAGGTGCGATCGGGTGGAATGACGGTAACCAGCTTTTTGCCCAGCTGCTGAACGTATTGCGTTACAGGACTCGAATCCGGGAGAACCGGCATTTGCTTGTAAACCTCGGCGGCCGCTTTCAAGCCAAGCTGCTCCTGCTGCTGCTTGCTCATGCTGGGATGTCCGGGATCGGGAAGCGCCGGAGTGGCCAGAGGAGTGGCTGACCAGGCCGGCGAGGCCAGAAGAAGTATCAGCAGCGGCGTTATTAAGCGGGTGGAGATTGAGGTTTGCATAGGATATTTTCCTAAGAAGGGTCACGGCACACAAGGCCCCCAGCACTCGTGCTCTGATGCAACATGGAATCGTGCAGGATGCATGCTACATCTGATGCGAGCATGGATTCCAGCTTACCTGCATTCCGCGCGCCTTCGCCAATGGAGCGCATTTTCAACCGGCTATTCGGGTTCTTTGTAGGAGTTGGTCTAGGGTTTTCCTACAATTACCTGCTCCAGGTGCGCGGAAGGAAGACTGGAAAGATATATTCCACGCCCATCGATTTGCTGGAGTTGAATGGCAAGCGATTTCTGGTTGCACCTCGCGGACGAACACAATGGGTAAGGAACGCGGAAGCGTCCGGTGAAGTCAAGCTGAAGAAAGGAAAAACAGAAAACCAATTCCGGTTGCGGCCTCTGGAAGGCACAGAACAATTACAGGTCATAAAAGCCTACCTGGATCGCTTTCAAGGCGAAGTGCAACGGTATTTTCCGGTAGCGGCCGGTTCGCCGCCGGAAGCATTCAAAGATGTGGCTTCCTCCTATCCGGCGTTCGAGTTAATACAGATGTGAATCCAGCCCAGGTTCCCACGAGTCGGGCCGTCCAAAACGGTCACGGCATGCTTGCGGCATACGGTTTCTCAATCTGCCCTGCAGAAGTTGGGTTAATCGTCTTCAGCGGCGGCGAAATTCTGGGCTTAGGTCGATTGAATTGTTTGGTCAGGTCGGCTAACCGGACATTTTCGTATCCTTTGCGCCGCGCAACGATCCGATAATCAAAGGAAACGTTGGACCGGCCGCGGTGAAGCTCTCGTACCGTGAATCCGGCAGCCTGGGTCTCCGCGACATAGAGTCCTTCACACTCCCCGCGAGGAGTCAAGAAAACGTGATAATCCATGCCGGTGTTAACGGTTTGGGCAAAGGTCGGATCCAGATGGATCGCGGCCACACCGTCGGACAACTGGCCGGAGCCGAAATCCTCAAACCAGTTTTCCGGCGCCTCCACGGCATAGAGGGCTACCTGGCGCGATCCGCCATTCACAGGGACGACTGCAGACTTGGTACCGGTGCATCCGAAACTGCCGTCACCGTAGACGAAGCAATGTCCCGTCGGGCCGTCAAAATATGCGGAGTAAGCATTATGCACGCTGGTGTACGAATACAGCGCATAGCCGCCGCTCAAGTTAAAGGCATCCACGCCGTCGCCAGTGCTCCCGAGGCCATATACTCCCGTGGCGCCCTCTCCGTACACGCCAAGGCCGTTCGGGCTTTGAGCATAGATGGCCTTAGAACCGCTAGAAATGTCGTACGCAGCAATCGGGTAAACCCCTGTATTGACACTCACAAAGATAGGGCCTGACTGGAAGCTACCCGTCGAGTCGCGCTTAACGATCGCGTCGGCAGTATTGGCCGACGTTGGGGCCACTGTCCAGCTCAGCCCCAGAGTGCCGCTGCTCGTTACTGGGGAACCGCTCACTGTGAAATCCGAGGCTGGCGCCGTAAGGCTGACGCTCTTCACTGTCCCCGGAAATGTCTGCCCGGAAGCGAAGTTGATGTGTCCATTGCTGGCGATGCTGAATCCGGTCTCAGCAGGACTCGACGGACTCTGGCCGAACAGCAGATTGAGCGTGGCCGACGGATTCGCAGTGTTGTTGCCCATTGGCTCCGCCTGCCACTGGAAGGTCTGTGGCACGGCCGCGCTGGCACTGCTGCTATATGCCGAAGCGATAAAATCCTGCGGCCGCGAGGCGTATCCTTTGCTGGCCGTGGCGGTACCGGCGTTATTCAGGTACAAGGTTCCACGTACGTTCGCTGTGCCGTTCACATCCAGGGTTGTGCCCGGCTTAGTGGTCCCGATGCCGATCCTTGCCGTGCTTCCGGTGCCAGTCTGATACAACACAGAATCTCCCAAGCCGCCCGTACTGTTTGTCCATATCGGAATATAGTCGGCTGTGCCCGTGCCGCTGACGGTTGCCGAGGTGACAGCCGCACTTACCGCATTCGAAATTGCTGCATCCGGAGAACTCGCCACATTCGGTGCGGCCGCCAACACGAAGGCTGATGCGGGCAGGCCTCCGAGCGTCTGTGCGTCGGCCGCTTTGAGAGCATACGGCACGCTGAGCAACAGCACGCGCGGTTGCTCTTCACCCCCATTCACTCGCACTCCCAGCCAGCGTGCCTCCCCCGAACTGAACAATTCCAGCGGCAAGCCGTCGGATTTGGTTGCCCCAAGCTGGACGGTGTAATTCCCTTTCGCGTCGGCGGTTACGTTCTGCGTTTCCATCCACAGCGGAGCGCCTTCGTACTGGTCCTTGTAGATCGAGAAGGTGATGCCCATGATTCCGCTGACTACGTTTCCTTTGACATCGGTCGTCTTGCCCGAGAAGTTCACCAACTTTGGCACCACTGCTAGAGATGGAGTTGTTTGCTGTCCAACCATCGAACCCGCCAAAGTAACCAGCAGGACAGAGATAGCAAGTGAATATTTGTAGGCTTTCATGTGCGCCTCCTTACGTTTTATGTGGGCGCTACTGCCGATTGAACTCACGCCAAAAAGCGCCTGCACCGTATCACAGTCCGGTAAGCGTCAATCATCTGGTTTGTGACAAACCAGAGTCTCTATTTAGGAAATCGGAGTTGGCAGATAAAAGACGACAGGAGGAAGAAATTTATTTTGGGAAACCTGTTTCTTTGAAAGAAGTTCAGATGTGTTTCGTTAATCGGCGAAGAAGCTACTGCGGGACTTTTTTCTGGCTGAGCGAATCCACGATGCGCTTTGCGTCACCTAAGCTACCACCGTAGAGGGTGCGGGCAGCGTACACAGCGGTGATCTGCTGGCCGCGAGCGGCAAGGTCCCGGAGTTGCTTCTGTTGGTCTCCGCGGCTCAGCGATTTCAGGTGTGTGAAATCCTGCTTTAGGGAAATCGGGTCGGCAATGACCGTGTAGGGGCGGAGGGAATCGAGAAACTTTTTTGCGCCAGGCACGACATTCCAATGGATACGGATCGATGTCGGCGTGGTCAGCGTGACTGGATAATCCCGATAAAGAGTCGAACTGCTGGTGCCATACCAGCGCTTTTCCATTGGGGCCTGTTCCCCGCGCTCGGTATTCAGAGCCTCGGCAAGAGATGCGGTGTCGACGGATAACTCAAGCTCAACATAGCGGAGGTATTGGGTTTGCGTGCCGCCTGGCTTTGCCGGGTCGAGGGTTTCGACGCGCTCTTTGATCAGGCGGGCCGAAGTGATCTCGCCGAAGGCAAGGAAAACGACAGACAGGTCACCGGCAGGCAACTGGTAATTCAGATAAGAACGATACTGCACATAGATTCCGGTGTCGTTCATCCGAACCAGCCAATTGGACGGATGGAACCGCGCCGTGACCATCCTGCGAGTCAAAAGCACGAACAACAGTAGAAACGGCCCAAAGATGTAGCCAGGCGGCCATTTTGCCGTGTATGCGTGGAAGAACAAGGCGGCAGTGACGACAAGTCCCCCAAGCCAAATGATCAGTGCTCGCAGACGCGCGTGGCGGAACAGGCGATCGTTAGGGCCAATCTCGACCTCTTTAAGGCGCAGCAGGCGCATAGGAACTTCGGGAAAGTTTACTTGGGCAGAGCTGGTAGTGATAGTTACGTTAGAACAGCATACAAGGCCGTGCTGGTTTAAGGCTTGGATTCCTGCAGCATTACCACGTCGGAGTCGGTGTGACCGCGCAGAATCCCTAAGTTCTTGCCATCAGGCGACCAGTGAAACGACGTAATTTGTTCAGAATTGAAATGCGTTATCTGGCGGCCGGAGATGCCATCAAGCGGTTGAATCCAGATATTCTCAGCGCCGTTTTCCAGGATGGGGTAAGCGACGGCTTTTCCATCAGGAGTGAATTGCACGCCCCTGGAAATTCTCGGATCGGCTTGCAGCAACTTCGGTGAAGTCAAAGTTGTGGTATCGAGCAGGGCGATTTTTACTTTGCCGGTTGGGTTCTCCGCATCCTGGAATTCGATTCCGTATGCGAGGTTCTTTCCGTCGGGCGAAATGCCGATCCCGCGGGCGGTCAGAAATGCGCCGGCGACCATGCTTCCGGGAATCGATTCCGGTTTGCCGGAACCATCCAAGGGAACTCGCCAAATCTGTTTGATTTCCGGCATGAAGTAAACCCAGTTGTGATTCGCCGTACAGACGGGAAACCAGTCGGTTGCGTCCGCGAGTTTCACGGGATCGGAACCATCTGCGTTGACCCGCCACAGAGTGGTGCGGTTACTGCTGCCATGAAGGGCCCATGGGAAAATGATGTATTGCGTGCCGCAGGCGGACATGTTGGCAATGCCTGCGGCCGGGTCGCTAACCAGTTGAGTGGAATTCTTTCCGTTAGCATCACTACGCAGCAATTGGGAAAAATCAGAGGTGAGCAGGCTGCCGTCTGCAGTCCAATTGAAAAATGCGATGTGCTCCCCGCCAGAATCGAAGGGAGTGGCTTCTGATGAATCGCTGCCTGCTCCGGGCAAAACATAAAAGTTGCTGAGGTCTTTCTGCTGCACGGTGGCCAGAGTCTTGCCATCCTCGGTCAGACTGAGCGTCGCGTAACTATTAATATCGCGAGAAATGGGACGCAGCTGGCCCTCTGCCAAGGCAACATAGCCAATTTGGCGGCGCGAGATATTCGGCCCTTTTTGCTGATAGATGACGTAAAGACCTTTGCCATCAGGCGCCCAAGTCATCTCATACAGTAATTTGTCAGCGAAGGTGATGTGACGCATCTTCCCGGTATCTGCATCCACCAGTCGGACTCCGCCGAGAGCATCCTCCAGTTGATATTCGGGAAGGGCAATCGTTTTGCCGTCTGGAGACCACGTAAGCCACCGAGCCAACGAGGTCAAGGGCAAAACGTACAGTGTTCTTTCGTCGCTGCCATCCAGGTTCGCTGTCAGCAGGCGATACTTACCCGTTTCCGGTTCGTTGGCGCGTTGGTAGGCCATCCGGCGGCCATCGGGAGAAAATGCGAACGCTGTATCCACATCGCGGACCACAACCTTGGGAGTGCCACCGAGCACCGGGACGCGATAAATATTGAAATCGCTGGCAATTCCATTCATAGCCTGACGATAGTAGATATAGTTTCCGTCGGGAGAGAACGCGACATTGCGAATGCTCGCCGAAGGCGGCAACACTTGCGTATCACTGCCGGTGGCAACGTTGCGCAGCCAGAGGCTGTTGAGGCCCTTGTCGTTCATGACGGTGAGCACGTACTTTCCATCCGGGGAAATAGCGGTGACGAGTGCCCGGTTACTATTCGTGACCTGCGTGATGGTGAAGTTCTGGAACGGCGTGGCGGCAGTGCGGTGAAGGATGGCGTAGATGCCAACTGCGGCGGCTGCGAGGATGGCGAGTACGAGGAGTGCGATGATTCCAAGTCCCAGCTTGTGTTTTTTGACGGCGGCTAGGGCGGCACTGCTGGTGACCTGCGTTGGTTGAGATATAGAGCTGATGGGCAGGTTCGCGGAGATTTGGGTGGAAGATGAACCCGATTGCTGCGCAATCGGGTTCGCACTAGTCTCCGGTGCCACAGGTATCGATGTGGAACTTGCCGGACGGTGGCGTGAGTCGGTTTCACGCTTCAGCCGTTTTAAATCGGCTCGCATCTCGGCCGCGCTCTGATAGCGCAGATCGCGGTCTTTCTCGAGCGCTTTGTTCAAAATACGTTCGAGTTCCGCAGGCACATCGGGATTGAGTCGAACGGCCGAGACGGGATCGATATCCAGAATGGCTTTGAAGATGAGCGCGGTGCTGTCCCCGCGGAACGGCAGCGCGCCGGTGGCCATCTCGTAAAGAACCGCGCCGAAGGAGAATAGATCGGTTCGCGGGTCCAGTTCTTTGGCCTGCGCTTGCTCCGGCGACATGTAGGAAACGGTGCCCACGGCTGCGCCCGGACTGGTCAGATGCGCTTCATCCATGGTGCGCGTCATGGTGTTCTGCGATCCCATCTGACTTGAAGAATTGCCCAGGCCCACCTTTGCCAGCCCGAAATCCAGAACCTTGGCGTGGCCACGCTCGGTGACAAAAATGTTAGCGGGCTTGATATCGCGATGGACGATTCCCTTGGCATGCGCCGCATCGAGCGCATCCGCAATCTCGATGGCAAGCGGCAGCAGAACCTCCAGACTTAAAGGCCGCCCCGCGATCCGGTGCTTCAGCGTCACGCCATCCAGAAACTCCATGGCGATGTACGACAGTTGATCACTTTTACCGATGTCGTAAATGGTGCAGATGTTGGGATGGTTGAGAGCCGAAGCGGCGCGAGCCTCACGACGAAAGCGTTCCAGTGCTTGCGGGTCGCGGGAAACGTCGTCGGGCAAAAACTTCAACGCAACAAAACGGCCCAGTTCGGTGTCCTCAGCCTTGTAAACAATGCCCATTCCGCCACCGCCGAGTTTTTCGACGACTCGGTAACGCGAGATGGTTTGCCCGATCATTGGGATTTGATGTTACGTGCGTACACCAGGCAAGTCAACGAATGAGGGGCATTCTGAAAGGGGCTGGTATATCTAAAGAATCTATCTTGCAAGCACTGCGAAACTCGCTATCTGGAGTGATATCGAGATTTATCGACAACTATCGACCGACGTGCGAACAAGACATTATTATCCGATTGCCGCGATAGAGCATTCGCCAATTCATGGCGAAATATCATCCGCTCACTCTTTGGAATGAATTGTAAAACCGTGAATGCCGCTAAAATATGGTCGATGAATTTATGTTCAAGAGCAGTTCGTAACTTAGCGATCTTGGAGTTAAGCTGCTCGATCTCTCCAACCGACAGCGATGTGTCCCGCAGGAAACGATTAGCTTCGTCATAGGCTCTTCGAGCATTTTCCCTGTTGCGCTCGAACTTTTTCGGGTTATTCGTAGTTCGTGCGATTGTGGCAAAGGTCAGTCCTAATTCAATTTCCGCAATTGCGAAGTTCAGTTGGGTACGCTTGAGTTTCGCTATCGCCGCAGATAGCTTCATCTCTACTTTCCTTCAACCCAAACACGGTTCGAAATTCACGAACGATTACAGATAGAGGTCTTATTGATCTTTGCCATGCGGATGCGGAGTTCTCGCAGTTCATCCCAAGTCTTCTCTCGTATCCAAAGTGCTTTTGCGTACGAATCTGCGGCGGTTTGCATCATGCAATCGAAATCAGCATCTATCAGCGCAGCGGCGCTTTGCAGAGGCGCCTCGTCGATTGGGAGGTGATGCAGGTGGGGAGCGAGCTTCCACTCGATAAGATTGCCAGCCACACGTGCGATTACATCAAGCGCTTGTAGCTGGTACTGAGAAGGCAGGCGCGGCGTCCGGTAGTGTGTCGAGAGCATTCCTTGAAATGTTCCCTCGCGACCAAATAGCGGCGTGGACTGAACTCCCCTGACGCCCGTTGCCAACAACACCTCAATCGTTCGAGGGTTCTTAAAGATAGGATGACACGCGACGTCTTCTACCAGCACACGCTGGCGAGTCTTCAGAGCTGTGCCGCAAGCGGCCTCGCCGTCGTGCACCCGATCAAAATATTCAAGAAATTCGGAGGTAAAGCCCCGGTGAGTGGCGATTTTCAAAGTCCCGGTCGCTGACTGCCAAAGTCGGATGTTGCCGAAATCTGCTCCTGTGAGTTCGATGGCAGCTTCCAGCACTTGCTTAAGTGCCGATTGAAGGTTATTGCCATTGTAAAAACAAGGGATCAGGGCCCGCATGCGAAGGGGGTATGGAGGTCGCTTGCAAGGCTTCGGTCGGGGTTCTTCGCCATTTATGAAGCCTCCGCCCGCACGAATCTGAGCTCAGTATAACCCTCTAGCGCATGACTTGTGATCTACTCTGTCGCCCAGGAAAACCGATACCAGTACAATCCGTTGGGGATAAGCGTAAATAATCGTGGTAGCTTCTACGCACATCTCCGCCGGTTCGAGCTGGAGAGTCCAATGACGGTCCTTTGCGCACAGGCGAGAGAGGATCGCCTCATGAAGTTGTATTCAAATATTGTGACGTCCGAGATACCCTCCACGAACGTTGCCAGGTTCTTACTGAACAACTTCATCAGTTGACTAGCCGACTGGTCTCTCTGAACGCCGTCGACGTTGTGAAATCTGCTGCGTTACGATCGGAATGCGCAGAAAGTAGGGCGAATATTTCGCAGGCACGCCACAACTTTCGACAGCACGGCGCTGAACAGCAATGTTGAATCCCGCGTGCGCGGCTAGCTCTCAGCTTTGGCAATCAGGGATCATCGCTCAAAACCCCAGCCGAAAGCACTTGAATGATATCGCGATGCTACGGCAACTACAGACGCAAACTAGCCTGTCAAGTTGACAATTAAAATGCGAAGCTTACTTTTTCTTGGGCATCCGCGACAAAAGCCAACCGATCATGTAAGCGAGAGCGAATGCTTGCAAATATTTATCGTTCATCCTGTCACTCTTGACAGGCGCTCTGAGACTCCCGGCCAAGTTTAGATTTAGTAGGAAGCGCCTATCCTGGAGGATCACATGATACACGGGATTATCTGGTGGATCGTCGTCGGTCTTATTGCTGGTTGGGCCGCCGGGAAAATCATGAAGGGCGGCGGATACGGTGTAATCGCGGATATCTTCTTGGGAATCGTCGGTGGCATCTTGGGAGGATGGGTGGTCGGATTGTTCGGCCTGGGGGGTGGGGGACTGATATGGAGCATCCTCGTCGCGATCCTTGGTGCGGTCATCCTTATCTGGTTTACCAGGCTCATCAAAAAAGAAGCCTGAATTTGAGAATACCAAACTACCTTACCGTCTGATGTCCAGCCAGGGTTTCTTCTGAAAACAACTGTGTTGGGCACAATCAACCTTTGGAGGACACTATGCAGAAAATGAAACTTGGAATGATGATGATCCTGGCCGTCTTGCTCCTGCTGATGGTGGCAGTGAACTCCCATGCTGCGAGCAAGGAAGAGCAGCAAAACAAAATCGTAGAGATGGCACAACAAAGTCTCCAGCGGCTCTATGAGGCACAAGCCTCTGCAAGAGATGCCGTCCAAGATGCAGCGGGGTACGCGGTGTTCAGTGACATGGGTGTGAAGATTTTATTTGCGGGTGGCGGCAATGGACAGGGCGTCGCAGTGAACAATAAGACGGGCCAGAAAACGTTTATGAAGATGGTCGCGGCGGAGGCCGGACTCGGATTGGGAGTATCGAAGTTCCGAAATATCTTTGTATTTGAAACCCAGAATGCGCTGAACTCGTTTGTCAACTCAGGCTGGCAGTTTGGTGGTCAAGCCACGGCCGCGGCCAAGACAGATAACAGTGGCGGCGCCATGGCGGGTGCAACCTCGGTGAGCGATGGAGTTTGGATGTACCAGTTAACGGACAAAGGCCTTGAGGCGTCCATTACTGGCAAAGGTGCTAAGTACTACAAAGATGATTCCCTGAATTGATGCTTTGCGAGTGCCGTCATCACAGACTGCCTGTGGCAGAGGCGACGACTCGGTGTGGTTCTGGTCACGCTACTTCTGCTTATAAACCTGGCCTTCCTTCATGACGAAGTCGACATTTTCGAGGATGGAAACATCTTTTAACGGGTCGCCGGTAACGGCGATGAGATCGGCGTATTTGCCGGGCTTGAGAGAACCGAGCAGATCACTTTTCCCAAGCAGGTCGGCGGCATTAGTGGTTGCGGCTTGGATGGCCTGCATGGGAGTCATGCCGTACTTCACCATGAAGGCGAATTGTTTCGCGTTGATGCCGTATGGACAGACTCCGGCATCGGTGCCGAATGATAGCTTTACTCCGGCTTGAACGGCTTTGCGGAAATTCTGCCGATGGATTTCTCCGAGCTGAGCGTCATGCTCGAGAAAATCTTTGGGCATGTGACCGGCGCGACCGGCTGCCTGGATGCATTCTTCGTCGTAGATGTCCATGTCGAGATAAGTAGCGTGCTGCTTAGCTAAGGCGATGCCCTCGTCGTCGATGAGAGTGGCGTGCTCGACGGACGCGACGCCAGCGCGAATGGCATTTTTGATTCCTTCAGGGGAATGCGCGTGAGCTTCAACGCGTAAACCGAAATGGCTGGCTTCATCGACCGCGGCCTGAAGTTCTTCGAGCGTGAACTCCTGAGATTTGGGGTTGCTGCCGTGAGTGAGCACGGCGCCGCTGGACAAGACTTTTATGTGATCCGCGCCGTTGTGGACCAACTTGCGGACAACCTGCCGAACTTCCCACGGGCTGTTGGCCTCGCCATAGTGCATATCCCAGGGAAGTTGGATATCGGGAGCTAAGCCGCTGTCGGATCCGGCTCCGCCGGTGATGGTCACGTAAGCGCCAGCGACGAACATGCGCGGCCCGACGATATAGCCGTTGTTGATAGCGTCGCGCAGCGCAACGTCTCCGAGCGCACGATAAGTGCCAACGTCGCGCACAGTGGTGAAACCGGCTTCGAGTGTGACCTTAGCGTTGGGGACAGATTCGAGAACAAGCTGCTGAGCGGTTTTGCG
>Ga0335081_10004347_pt1 | contig 22334 bp, 26 predicted proteins | sample Lox_Sample_35_FD_206713 | JGI IMG/M metagenome (GOLD analysis project Ga0335081, IMG submission 206713) | Soil microbial communities from Loxahatchee National Wildlife Refuge, Florida, United States - Lox_Sample_3.5 | ecosystem: Environmental > Terrestrial > Soil > Wetlands | place: USA... | reverse complement strand
CTCGAGCCCGCGCGCACGCGCGCCGGAGCAGTATTCGAACAGCAGATCGGGCGTGCGGTGCGCCGAGACCACGCGCACCTCGTAGGCTATCCGCAGGCGATCGAGGGTATCGGCGGCGGCCTGCATGGTCTCCCAGTCGGAAGCTGAGCCCATGATGATGCCGACGAGGGCTTGCATCAGGGCATTGTATCGAACAATGCGCGCAGAGCGCGAAACAACTCGCGCGACGCGCCCGAGCGGCCCGCGCGACGCAGCCGCTCGTTCTGGGCCGCGCTCACGCGCCGCGTCCACTCGGCGGCATCGATGCCCGGGTGCGCGCGCTCGAGCTCGGCGAGCGCCGCACTGCCGCCCTCGATGAGGCGGTCGCGCCATTCCTCTACGCGGCGGAAGCGCTCGGCCTCGCGCGCACTGACCGCGCCGCGCGCGGCGAGCGCCGCGCGCAGCGGCGCCGGATCGAGCGCGCGCATCAGTTTGCCGATGTACTGGCGCTGACGCGCGGCGGCGGCGCGACTGGTGATGCGGCGAGCGGCGCGCACCGCCGCGGCGAGCTCCTCCGGCAGGGCGAGGGCGGCGAGCTCGCCGTCGGGCAGGGCGATCAGCGCCTCGCCGAGGTCCTGGGCGGCGTGCGCCGCGCGCTTGGCGGCGCTCTTGCTGGGCCGCTCGGCTGCGGCTGCGTCCTCGTCGCTGTCGTGCCCTGGTGTCATGTGCGGTGCGCCTGGCTGCTACAATTTACGCCCGATTTCCGCATCCCATCACGCATCATGCAGTTGACCTCCGAGCCGGCAGGCGCCGGGCAGCTCACCGGCCTCACGAGCTTCGCGCTCGAGGAGGCGCAGCGTCAGGGTGCCTCGCAGTGCGAGGTCGACGCCTCGGTGAGCCGCGGCCTGTCGGTGAGCGTGCGTCTCGGCGAGGTGGACACCGTCGAGTATCAGCGCGACCGCGGCCTGGCGGTGACCGTGTACTTCGGCAAGCGCAAGGGCTCGGCCAGTACCGCCGATCTCGGCCGCAGTGCGCTGCTCGAGACGGTCGCCAAGGCCTGCGCGATCGCCCGCTACACGGCCGAGGACGCCTATGCCGGGCTCGTCGAGCCGGAGGCCCTCGCCCGCGACATTCCCGACCTCGATCTCGACCACCCCTGGGACCTCTCTCCCGAGAGCGCCATCGAGCTGGCGCGCGGCTGCGAGGCCGCCGGGCTCGCGGTCGATGCGCGCGTCAGCAATTCCGAGGGTGCCTCGGTAGGCAGTCAGCGGCACAGCGGGGTGTACGGCAACTCGCACGGCTTCCTCGCCGGCTACTCCGCCACCAGCCACTCCATCAGCTGCTCGCTCATCGCCGAAGAGGGCGGGGAGATGCAGCGGGATTACTGGTACAGCGTGGCGCGCGCCGCTGCCGATCTCGAGGACGCCGCCCGCATCGGCCGCACCGCCGGCGAGCGCGCCCTGGCGCGCCTCGGTTCGCGGCGCCTGAGCACGCGCAAGGCGCCGGTGGCGTTCACGCCCGACATGGCGCGCGGTCTCATCGGGCATTTCATCGGCGCCATCCGCGGCACGAGTCAGTACCGCAAGGCCTCGTTCCTGCTCGATGCAGCCGGCACGCAGGTGTTTCCCGCGTTCCTGCAGATGCACGAGCGCCCGCATCTGCCCAGGGCGCTCGCCAGCAGCCCGTTCGACCAGGAGGGTGCCGCCACGCACGATCGCGAGCTGGTGCGCGACGGCGTGCTCGACGGCTACGTGCTCGGCAGCTACTCGGCACGGCGGCTGGGGCTCAAGACCACGGGCAACGCCGGCGGCATCCACAATCTGATCGTGGCGGCGCGCGCGGGCGCGCTCAGCCCCGAGCAGTTTCTCGCGCGTCTCGATCGCGGACTGCTCGTGACCGAGCTCATGGGGCAGGGAGTCAACGGAGTGACCGGCGACTACTCGCGCGGGGCGAGCGGTTTCTGGGTGGAGAACGGCGTAATTCAGTACCCGGTGCACGAGGTCACGATCGCCGGGAACCTGAAGCGCATGTATCTCGACATCGCCGCGGTCGGCACCGACGTCGACGCGCGCGGCGCCGTCCGCAGTCCCTCGCTCCTCGTCAGCGAAATGACGATTGCCGGTGAGTGACCAGCGCCGGACGCGGCGCTTCCTCGACCAGCTGGCGCAGGGTGAGATCGCCGCAGCGGCTGCGGCGGGCCTCCTCGAGGCTCGCGAGCACGCGGTCGACCGGGGGCACCGGCAGATCGCGCGGCGCGACGTGGCCGCTGCGATCGCTGCGCGCGAGATCCAGGATCTCGTGCACCGGAATGTGGCCGAGGTCGCGCGCGGGGCTGAGCTCGTCCTCGTCGGTCACGATGAGGAGCCCGGCGCGCTCGAGCGTGGCGGCCATGTGCGCCACGGCGATGCCCGGCAGGCCGAGCTCGTTGGCGAGGCGGTTCACGGTCCAGCGAGTCCCGCCGACGACGTGCGCACGGCCGACGAAGTACATCAGCCTGAGCGAGAGCTCCTCGAGCTCCGTGGCCGAGAGGCGCAGCTGCTGCAGTCCCAGGCGCAGATAGGCGGGATTCTGCACATAGAAGGAGAGTTGCGCCCCGGCGAGCAGGATGACCCAGCCGAAGTAGGTCCACAGCAGCCCCGCCACCACGAAGGCGAATCCCGCGTACACGATCGTGAGGCGGGTCGAGTACACGACGAATGCCGTGAATACCTTGCCGACCGCCGCCCACAGCACGCCGCCGACGACCGCCCCGGTGAGCGCGGCACGCCACTGCACCCGGGTATTCGGCACCATGGTGTAGAGCGCCGTGAAAAACGCGCTCACCATGGCATAGGGGGCGAGCGCGATGCCGGCGGCGCGCAGCCATTGGAGCGGCGGCAGGCGCAGCCGCGCGACCTCCTGCATCGGGGCGCTCGCGAGCGCGTGCTGGGTGAGCCCGACGAAGGCGACCAGCAGCACCGGACCTGCGACCAGCAGGGCGGAGTATTCCGCCAGGCGCCGCGCGAAGCTGCGCGGCTGCTCGACGTGCCACAGGAAGTTGAAGCTGTCCTCGACCTTCTTGATCGTGCCGATCAGGGTCCAGGCGAGCAGCGCGAGTCCCACCGATCCGACGACGCCGCTCGAGACGCGGTTGGCGAACTGCACCACGCGGGTGGTGAGGTCGGTGGCCGCGGGCTCGCCGACCGGCGCGAAGAACTGATAAACGAGCGGCACCAGGTCGCGCTGCCCGCCGAAGTACTTGAGGATCGCGAAGCTGAAGGCGAGCAGCGGGATGAGCGACAGCAGCGTCGTGTATACGAGGCTCATGGCGCGCAGGTTGATGTCGCCGCGCGACAGGTCGCGAAGCACGGCGTACGGGTAGCGCAGGAAGCGCAATACGGCGCCGGCGATGCCGCTGCGCTGCGAGGCCGGGCCGAAGAAGCACCAGTCGAGAAAGCGCCAGATGCGCAGCCACATCGGCCAAGGATACAGTGCCGGGGGCGGCGCCGGTGGTGAGATGACCGTGAACCCGCGATACCCGCAGCGCATCGTCTGTCTGACCGAGGAGACCACCGAGACCCTCTATCTCTTGGGGGAGGACCGGCGCATCGTCGGTATCTCCGGCTTCACCGTGCGTCCGCCGCGTGCGCGGCGCGAGAAGCCGCGCGTCTCGGCCTTCACCAGCGCCCGCACGGCGCGCATCCTCGAGCTCGCGCCCGACCTGGTGCTCGGCTTCTCGGATCTGCAGGCGGACATCGCCGCCGAGCTCACGCGCGCGGGTCTCAACGTCCATGTCTTCAACCAGCGCAGCGTGGAGGAGATCCTCGCGATGATCTGTACCCTGGGAGGCATGATCGGCTGCGAGACCAAGACGGCGGCGCTCCTCGCCGAGCTCGAGGCGGGACTCGCCGCGGTGCGCAGCGCCGCCGCCGGGCTCAGCCGGCGGCCGCGCGTCTACTTCGAGGAGTGGGATGAGCCGCTGATCTCCGGGATCCGCTGGGTGTCGGAGCTCATCGGCATCGCCGGTGGCGAGGAGTGCTTTCCGGAGCTCGCGCGCGAGCCGCTCGGGCGCAACCGCATCATCGCCGACCCGCTCGAGGTAGTGCGCCGGGCGCCCGACATCGTACTCGGCTCGTGGTGCGGCAAGAAGTTCCGCCCCGGGCAGGTCGCGGCGCGCGCCGGCTGGGACGCGCTCCCCGCGGTGCGCACCGGGTTCGTGCGCGAGATCAAGTCGGCCATCATCCTGCAGCCGGGTCCCGCGGCGCTCACCGACGGACTGCGGGCGCTCGCGACGGTAATTGCCGAGTGGGACGACGAAGTCGCTCCCCAAGTCGCTCCCTGATCAATGCATTCCGCGCCGCGCGCGGATGAGATCGTAGGCCTCGATGATCTGCTGGGTGCGCTGCTTGGCGTGGGCGAGCATCGACTCCGGCAGCCCGTTGGCCTTGAGCTTGTCGGGATGGTGGCGGTTGAGCTGGCGGCGGTAAGCCTTGACCACCTCGGCGTCGCTCGCGCCCGGCTCGGTCTCGAGCACGCGGTAGGCCTGTGCGAGCGACTCGGCGTGCGCGGCGCCGCCGCCCGCGCGCTGCTGCTGGAAGCCGCCGCGCTGGATGCGCAGCACCGTCTCGATCTGCGCGAGCTCGAACTCGGAGACGCGGGTGGCGGCTGCGATGCGTCGCATGATCGGCCGCACCGGACCCTCCAGGTTGTTCCCCGCCAGCGCGGCGCGCACCTGGATCTCGAGGAAGATGCGCAGGATGTCGGGCCGCCCGCGGCACGCGGCGCGCAGCTCCCCGAGCTCGCCCACGAGATCGAAATCGGCCTGCTTGCCGGCCGTGAACAGCTCGATCGCCGTGCGCACCTGCGCGGAATCGAGCCGCAGGTCCGACATCACGGCGCGCGCCGCGGCGATCTCCTGCTCGGACACGCGCCCGTCGGCCTTGGCGACATAGCCCATGACGCGGAACGTGGCGCGGAAGAAGCGCTCGCTGATCGCCGCGACGTCCGCGCGCGGGGTGCCCGGCTCGCCGTCGTCCTCCTGCGCCTGGTCGAACTGATGGCCGAGCAATACCCCGACCGCAACGCCGATCGGGCCGAAGGCGAGCCCGATCAGTCCGCCGGCGACTTTGCCGATCCATTTCATGCCGGCCGCCATGTCAACGTATAGTACCAAGCGCATGCCCGCGCCCACCGTGTACCGCACCCAGCTCGCCGGCCTCGAGCGGCTGCATGAAGGCAAGGTGCGCGACATCTATGCGGTCGACGCCGACACGATGCTCATCGTGACCACCGATCGCCTGTCGGCCTTCGACGTGGTGTTGCCCGATCCGATCCCGGACAAGGGCCGGGTGCTGAACACCATCTCGAATTTCTGGTTTGCGAAGCTTTCCCATCTGGTCCCGAACCATCTCACCGGCCGCTCGCTGGAGAGCGTCGTGCGCGATCCGGCCGAGCGCGCCCTGCTCGAAGGCCGCGCGGTGGTGGTGCGGCGCCTGCAGGCGCTGCCGATCGAGGCGGTGGTGCGCGGTTATCTCATCGGCTCGGGCTGGAAGGACTACCAGAAGACCGGGACACTGTGCGGGATCGCGCTGCCCGGGGGCCTGCCGCTCGCCGGTGTACTGCCCGAGCCGCTCTTCACGCCCGCGACCAAGGCGGAGGCGGGCGCGCACGATGAGAACATCAGCTTCGAGACCATGGCGCAACGCGTCGGCGCGCCCCTCGCCGCGGGCGTGCGCGATACCGCGCTGGCGCTGTACCGCTTTGCGGCCGCGCACGCCCGGGCGCGCGGCATCATCATCGCCGACACCAAGTTCGAGTTCGGTGTCGACGCCGCCGGCACGCTCACGCTGATCGACGAGGTGCTTACGCCCGACTCCTCGCGCTTCTGGCCGGCCGATGCCTACCGCCCCGGCGTGAGCCCGCCGAGCTTCGACAAGCAGTTCGTGCGCGACTATCTCGAGACGCTCGACTGGGACAAGCGCGCGCCGGGCCCGAAGCTGCCGCCGGATGTGATCGCGCGCACCAGCGCCAAGTACCGCGAGGCGCTCGAGCGGCTGACCGCGCCGTGAGCGCTGCGCGGATTCGCAGTGCGGTAGACTAGCCTCATGCAGCCGTGGATTGCCCCGTCGATTCTATCCGCGGATTTCGCGCGCCTCGGCGCCGAGGTCGAGGAGGTGCTGGAAGCGGGCGCCGATCTCGTCCACTTCGACGTGATGGACAATCATTACGTGCCCAATCTCACCATCGGGCCGATGGTGTGCGAGGCACTGCGCAAGCACGGCATCGCCGCCCCCATCGACGTGCACCTGATGGTGCGTCCGGTCGACCGCATCGTGCCGGACTTCGCCGCCGCCGGCGCCACCTTCATCACCTTCCATCCGGAGGCGAGCGAGCACGTCGATCGCACCATCGCGCTCATCCGCGAGCACGGCTGCCGCCCGGGACTGGTGTTCAATCCCGCCACCCCGCTCGACCATCTCGACTACACGCTCGATGCTCTGGACATGGTACTCATCATGTCGGTGAATCCCGGCTTCGGCGGACAGCAGTTCATCCCGACCACTTTGCGCAAGCTGGCCGACGCGCGTGCGCGCATCGCGGCGTGCGGCCGCGAGGTACGCCTCGAGGTCGACGGCGGGATCAAGACCGATAACGTCGCGGCGGCCGCCGCGGCCGGGGCCGACACCTTCGTGGCGGGCTCGGCGATATTCGGCAGCGGCGACTACGCCGAGACCATCCGCGAGATGCGCCGGCAGATCGCCGGCGCCGGCGGCAAGGGCCGGGGTGCCGCCACGTCGATCGGCGACCGGCGCTCGGGGACGCGGCGTATTCGTTGATGGGTTGAGCGAGCCGCGCGGCGGGCGGCCCGGCGCTCAGTCCTCGTCCTCGTCATCATCGTCATCGTCGTCCATGGCGACCTGGCCGGCCGGCTTGCCGCCCGTGGCGGTCTTGGCGGGTACGATGACGGGGCGGGTCTTCATCTTCGGGCGGGCGTTGAACACGACGATGGTCTTGCCGGTGGCGCGCAGCAGACCCTGTTCCTCCAGCACCTTCAGCACGCGGCCGGCCATCTCGCGCGAGCAGCCGACCAGGCGCGACAGCTCCTGGCGGGAGACCTTGATCTGCATGCCCTCAGGGTGAGTCATGGCGTCCGGCTCGCCGCACAGGTCCATGATCGCGTGCGCGACCCTGCCGGTGACGTCGACGAACGCCAGATCGCCGAGCTTGCGGTTGGTGCGGTCGAGGCGCGTCGCCAGCTGCGTGGCGAGCTCGAACACCAGTCCGGGACTTTCCGCGGCGATCTGCCGGAAGCGGGGGTAGGTCATCTCGGCGAGCTCGCACTGGTTGCGCGTGCGCACCCAGGCACTGCGGGTGGGTTGCTCGTAGAACAGGCCCATCTCGCCGAAGAACTGGCCACGGTTGAGGTAGGCGAGGACCATTTCGTTCCCTTCCTCGTCCTCGATCATCACCTCGACCGAGCCGCTGATGATGTAGTAGAGCACGTCCGGCAGGTCGCCCGCGTGGATCACCACGGTCTTGGACGGGACCGCGCGAATGCGGCAGTAGCTCAGGAAGCGGTTGATCGCCGGGATTTCGCTCAGCGGCTTGATGTTCTCTTCCATACCGGTGGCTCCCCCCATCACCTCTAATATACAGCCTTCGCGGCCTCTCAGACCCAGTAGGCAGTGCCCGTCATCACGCGGGCCGTCTGCCGCATCAGCGCGCGCACCGGAGCCGGCAGTTGCTCGCCGCCCGCCGCGGCCGCCGTCGCGCCGTGCTCGATCTCCTCCGCCCTCATCGTCTCAAGTATGGCACGGCTGCGACTGTCGCCCACCGGGAGCCTGCCGAGGTGATCGTCCAGGTGCCCTTCCACCTGGCGTTCCGTCTCGACGACGAAGCCGAGACTCATGCGGTCCCCGGCCAGCGCCGCGAGCGCCCCGATGGCGAAGGAGCCCGCGTACCAGAGGGGATTGAGGAGGCTCGGGCGTGCCCCGAGCTCCGCGAGGCGGGTCTCGCACCATGCCAGGTGATCGGACTCGGCACGCGCGGCTTCCATGAGCAGAGTGCGCGTCCGAGCGGAGCGGGCCACCAGCGCCTGGCCGTGATAGAGCGCCTGCGCGGCGAGCTCGCCGGAGTGGTTGACGCGCATGAGCGCGGCGCTCTCGCGCTGTTGCGCGGTGGTCAGGGGGGCGGGGGGCTCGGGGGTGCTCCCGGGCAGCGGCCGCGTGGCTCGCGCGGGGGCGAAGACCGACCGCAGGGCACGATCCAGGGCGGCGATGGCGGTGTCTAGAGAGCGGCCGGACTCCATATACAAGGGCTCTATTATAGGGGTGCAAGCCCATCCCACAGGGCCGGACCCCGCCCTGGGGGCCGGCGCTCGGGGCCGGGAGTCCGTGCTTTGCATTGCCGCACCTGCTTGAGTAAACTTGCCCGCCTTTTTTTGGCCCCAGGCCCCCGAGGGGTATCCGTCGGGCGGCGGGCCGGTAGCCACGAGTGACCTATGAAGACCCTATTTGCCAAGCCCGGAAGCGTCCGCGGCGACTGGTTCATCGTCGACGCCAGCGACAAGACCCTCGGAAGGCTCGCTTCGCAGATCGCCCATCGCCTCAAGGGCAAGCACAAGGCCGACTATAGCCCGCACGTCGACATGGGCGATCACATCGTGGTCGTGAACGCGCAGAAGATCCGCGTCACCGGGCGCAAGCTCAGCGACAAGATCTACTACCACCACACCGGGCACATTGGCGGCATCAAGTCGATCGCGCTCGAGAAGCTGCTCGCCGAGCACCCGGAGCGGGCGATCGAGTTCGCGGTCAAGGGCATGCTGCCGAAGAACCCGCTGGGGCGGCGCATGTTCAGGAAGCTCCACGTTTTCGCCGGCGGCGAGCACCCGCACCAGGCGCAGCAGCCGAAGCCCCTCGAGATCCAATAGGACCCCACGCATGCCAGCGACCCCGAATCATTACGGCACCGGCCGGCGCAAGACCGCCACGGCGCGTGTCTATCTCAAGCCCGGCAACGGCAAGATCACGGTCAACGACCGCTCGCTCGATGAGTTCTTCGGCCGCGAGACCGGCCGCATGATCGTGCGTCAGCCGCTCGACGCCGTGAAGCTGCACACCAAGTTCGATATCTCCGTGCAGGTCGACGGCGGCGGGATCACCGGCCAGGCGGGCGCCATCCGCCACGGTATCACCCGCGCGCTCATCGAATATGATGAGAGTCTGCGCAAGCCGCTGCGCGATGCGGGCTTCGTGACCCGCGACGCGCGCGAGGTGGAGCGCAAGAAGGTCGGCCGCCGCAAGGCGCGCCGCGGGACGCAGTACTCCAAGCGTTAGTAGCTTGCGCGAGCCCGCGCCTCTTGCCCGCGTGCCGAGCGGAGCTACGATGCCCGATCTGCGAAAAGCGCCGCAGGCGTCTTTTCGCCAATCGACACTGGGGGATCGTCTAGTGGTAGGACAACGGACTCTGACTCCGTTTACCTAGGTTCGAATCCTAGTCCCCCAGCCAACCTGAGAAGGGGCCCGTCGTCGGACGGGCCCTTTTTCATTCCAGGCGGGAGTCACGACGGGACTAGGATGAGAACCGTAGGTTCGACTAGCCGAGCGAGTCTTCGAGCGAGGCTGGACGACGGCGCAGCGAAGCGAAGCCGTCGGGCCCCGAAGGGGCCGAGGCGCGCGAGCGCCGAGCAATCCTAGTCCCCCAGCCAACCTGAGAAGGGGCCCGTCGTCGGACGGGCCCTTTTTCTTTCCAGGCGCGAGACCTGAAGGCGCCTGGATGAGCGTCAGCGCCTCTCGACGCCCTGCGCCGTGCCGACGAGCAGAACGTCGGCCGGACGCGCCGCGAACAGGCCGACCGTCACCACTCCGGTGATCTGGTTGAGCTCACGTTCGAGCGATACCGGGTCGCCGATCGTCAGTCCGTGCACATCGAGGATGTGGTTGCCGTTGTCGGTGACGAAACCCTCGCGCCACAGGGGCCGGCCGCCGCGCGCGGCCAGCTCGCGGGCCACGAGGTTCCGCGCCATGGGAATTACCTCGATCGGCAGCGGGAAGCGCCCGAGAGTGCGCACCATCTTGGTGTCATCGACGATGCAGACGAAGCGCCGTGCGGCTGCCGCGATGATCTTCTCGCGCGTCAGGGCGCCGCCGCCGCCCTTGATGAGGTGCCGTGCCGCGGTCGCCTCGTCGGCGCCGTCGATATAGAGGTTGAGCTCGCTCACCTCGTTCAGGTCGCGCACCTCGATGCCGGCTGCCGCCAGGCGCGCGCTCGAGCCTTCCGAGCTCGAGACGGCAGCCCGCGGGCGACGGGGCCGCTGCGCGAGCGCTTCGATGAGGAGGTTGACGGTCGAGCCGGTGCCGATGCCGATGAGGGTCTCGTCCCCGAGCAGCTCGAGGGCGGCTTGCGCCGCGCGTCGCTTCTTAGCCTCACCCTCTGCGGTCATGCAGCTCCCCTCGCAGCAGTTTCCGGCACCGGAAACGACTGTGCCCGCCATTGCGAGCGGGCACAGTCCTCGAATACGACTCGGCGGCCACTTACGCGACCGCCGAGTTAAGGCCTATTTCTTCTTGCTGGCTTTCTTCTTGGCCTTCTTCTTTGCCTTCGCCATGTTGGCTCTCCAAGTGTGACGGGTTAGTCCGGGGTCCGAGTATATACACGCGAATCTAAATTACAAGCGAGCGCGGGCGAACTGTGCTAGGCGAAGCGCGCGCTGCGACTCATCGAGCACGATGCGCGGCGCGCATGCAGAGCGACTCACACCGATGCCGCGCGCGACTCGAGCGACAGAATGAACTTCCAGTGCGCGCTCTCGACCGGCATGACCGAGAGGCGATTGCCCGGGCGCAGCAGCACCATGCCCTTGAGCTCCCGCGAGGCATGCGCGCGCAGCTCTTCGAGTGCGATGGTGCGCGCCAGGCGGCGCTTGAGCTGCACATCGACCATGAACCAGCGCGGATCCCTGCGGTCGCTGTCCGGATCGTAGTGCTCGTGCCGGCGATCGAAGGCGGTGGGGTCGGGATAGCCCTCGCGGACGATCTCCATGATGGCGACGATGCCCGGCACGTCGGTGCTCGAGTAGTACATGAAGGCCTCGTCGCCCTTCTTCATCTGGTCGCGCAGCATGTTGCGCGCCTGGTAGTTGCGCACCCCGTCCCAGCCCGTGGTGTGGCGCGGTGCCGCCGCGAGCTGCTCGATGCCGAACGTGGTCGGCTCGGTCTTCATCAGCCAGTAGTGCATTGAGTAAACCCCTCGTCGGTCACCACCGCGTCCATGAGCACATCGTGCGGCGCCCGTGCGAGCTCCCCGACCTGCTGGAATGCGTAGCCGAAGCCCACCAGGCGCGGCTTGTGCCAGAAGCCGCGCAGCTGGCGGAAGGCCAGGGCGCGATCGTAGAAGCCACCCCCGGTGCCGAGGCGGACTCCACGGCGGTCGAAGCCCACCAGCGGCAGGAACACCAGATCGAGCCAGCGCGCGGCGATGGTCACCGAGCCCACCGGCTCATCGATCCCCAGGCGATTCTCGCGCAGCGCCGCACCCAGCTCGACGAAGCGCATGCCACGCGACCGCCGGCGGCGGTCGATGCGCGGCAGGTAGATGCGGCAGCCGCGCCCGCGCGCCAATGCGATGAGCGGCGCGGTGTCGAGCTCGGCGGGGAGGGCGGCATACACCGCAATGCGCTGCTGCGCGCGCAGGCGCAAGGCCCGATCGGCCACCGAGGCGGCGCGCTGCGCGGCGTGCGTGCGCTCGACGGGACTCACGGCACGGCGTCGCGCGGTGAGCTCGGCCCGCAGCGACCTGCGGGCCGTACTCAGGCTGGAATCAGGCAGCGTCACCCGCAGGTGCCGGTGCGGACCGTTGCTCTCGAACCAGAGCAACAGGTGGGACGAGCTGCAGCAGGTAAGGCTTTCCGCTCACAGGCGGACCTGCACAGTGCTGCCGCAAGCACTGAGTCCCGAGGGTGTTTCAATTAGGGTCCGAGGTAACCCGGTCCACTGTCGAACACCGCAGGCGACGCTGCCGGGACTGTACACCAAGCGTGCGGCGAGCGCTTGAGACCTCCGTCGCATCACAGATCGAGCTGCTGAACCTTCCCGAGGGCTCCCTCGACCCGCTCCCGCAGCGCGCGTACCCGCTGGCCGGCGCCGCTGTCGATCTTCGACTCCCGATCGCGCACCTTGAGGAATTCGTGCGCCAGGTTGAGGGCCGCCATCACCGCGATGCGGTCGAGGCCCACGACCTTGCCGCTGTCGCGGATCTCGCGCATGCGGCTGTTGAGGAATTCGGCGGCATCCAGCAGCGCCGAGCGCTCCTCGTAGGCGCAGGCCACGACGTACTCCTTTTCCATGATGCGCACGCTGACGCGCGCCTGATCCGGCGGGGTCACGCGCCGTGCTCGAGGGTCTTCAGGCGGCCGATCATGGCTTCGACGCGCGTACGCACCTGCTCGTTCCTGTGCATGAGCGAGGCGCGCTCGCCGGCCAGGGACTCGTGCCGCGCCTTGAGCGCGCGGTTTTCTTCCTTGAGGTGCTCGAGCGCCGCGAGCAGCTCCTCGACGCGTTTGGCGAGGCGGGTGAGCTCGAGATCGAGTTGTGTTTTTGTAGTGTCGCTCATGGCCGGGGACTATAGAGCCGCGCTCTTCGTGCGGTCAATCGTACTCAACTATAATGCGCCGGCCCCCATGAACCAGCCCGACTACGCCGAGATCGAGCAGCTGCTGAGCGCGCAGCGCTCCCTCACCGAAGCCGCCGAGGCACACGGCACGCTCGCCGGCTGTCTGTGCGCGCTGGCCGACTACGCCTTCCAGGACTGGCTGCGCGAGATCCTGCCCGAGGGACGCATCGAGGCCGATGCTGCCGACGTGCTTTATGGACTCTACAGCGCGACCGCGGCGTCGCTCGAGCAGACCGACATGGAGTTCGAGCCGTTGCTGCCGAGCGACGCGCAGCCGCTGGAAGCACGCACCGCGGCGCTGGCACAGTGGTGTCAGGGATTTCTCTACGGCCTCGGCTCGGGCTCGATCCCCGATGCGAGCGGCCTGCCGGGCGACGTCGGCGAGATCGTGCGCGATCTCACCGAGATCACCCGCGCGGGCGTCGACGCGGCCGAGGGCGAGGAGTCGAACGAGGGCGCTTACGCGGAGCTGGTCGAGTTCGTGCGCGTTGGCGCACAGCTGCTCTACGAGGAGCTCGCGCCAGTGCGGCACGCGCCGCTCCCGGCCGCCGCCCCGCTGCATTAGGACGCGCTCAGGGCCTATGGCGAGAGACGAGTTCGCGCGCCGCCGACGCCAGCTGATGCGCCTCATGGGCCGCGATTCGATCGCGGTGCTGCCCGCGGCCCCGCTCCGGCACCGCAACAGCGACGTCGAGTACCCCTACCGCCAGGACAGCGACTTTCACTATCTCACCGGTTTCGGCGAGCCCGAAGCCGTCGCGGTGCTGGTCCCCGGGCGGGCGCAGGCCGAGTACATCCTGTTCGTGCGCGAGCGTGACCCGGCGCGCGAGACCTGGGACGGGCGGCGCGCAGGACCTGCCGGAGCCGCGCGCGACCATGGTGCGGACGATGCTTTCCCGATCGCCGACATGGACGAGATCCTCCCCGGGCTGCTCGAGAACCGCACCCGGGTCTACTACACCATGGGAGCGTACGCGGACTTCGATCAGCGGGTGGTCGGCTGGGTGAACGGCCTGCGCACCCAGGCCAGGAACGGTCGTCATCCGCCCCAGGAGTTCGTCGCGCTCGATCACGTGCTGCACGACATGCGCCTCTACAAGTCGCGCGGCGAGCTCGACCTCATGCGCACCGCGGCGCGCATCAGTGCGCGGGCGCATCTGCGCGCGATGCGCTTCTGCCGCCCGGGCGCCACCGAATACCAGGTGATGGCGGAGCTGGTGCACGAGTTCCGGCGTCACAACGCCGACACCGCCTACCAGCCGATCGTGGGCGGGGGTGCCAACAGCTGCATCCTTCACTACCGCGACAACGATCGGCCGCTCGCCGACGGCGAGCTGCTGCTGGTCGACGCCGGGTGCGAGGTCGAGTGCTACGCCGCGGATATCACCCGCACCTATCCCGTCAACGGCCGCTTCACTCCCGAGCAGCGCGCCGTCTACGAGGTGGTGCTGGAGGCCAACCGCGCAGCCATCGCCCGCGTGCGTCCCGGTAACCACTGGAATGATCCGCACGAGGCGGCGGTGCGGGTGGTCACGCAGGGCCTGATGAAGCTCGGGCTCCTCAAGGGGCGTCTCGCCGCCCTGATACGCGGCGGCGCTTACCGGCGCTTCTTCATGCACCGCACCGGACACTGGCTGGGGCTCGACGTTCACGACGTCGGCGACTACAAGGTGGGCGATGAGTGGCGGGTGCTCGAGCCCGGCATGACGCTCACCGTCGAGCCGGGAATCTATCTGCCGGCGGGCGCGCGCGGCGTGCCGCGCCGCTTCCGCAACATCGGCATCCGCATCGAGGATGACGTGCTGGTGACGCGGCGCGGCGCCGAGGTCCTGAGCGCGCGCGCGCCCAAGGACCCCGAGCAGATCGAGGCGGTGATGGCGCACGGCTGAGGCCGCGCGAGGGCCGGCAATGAGCGCAGCTGTCCGCGAACCCCTCGACGTCGACGTGGCCGTGATCGGCGGCGGGATGGTGGGCGCGAGTCTTGCCGCCGCGCTGATCGGCACCGGGGTGCGGCTGTTGCTGGTCGAGGCCGTGCCGTTCGGCGCGAGCACCCAGCCGAGCTTCGACGAGCGCACGACGGCGCTCGGCAACGCGAGCCGGCGCATCTTCGAAGGTCTTGGCGTATGGGACGAGATCGCCTCCGAGGCCGCCCCCATCCGCGCCATTCACGTTTCGGACGCCGGCCGCTTCGGCAGCGCGCGCCTCACGGCCGAGGAGCAGGGGATCGAGGCCCTCGGCTACGTGGCGCCGAACCGGCGGATCGGAGCGGCGCTCTGGGGCCGGCTGGCGCACGCCGCGGAGCTCATTCTGCGCGTGCCTGGCCGCGTCGCGGACCTCGAGATCGATGCCGCGGGCGTGCGCTTCACGCTCGAGAGCGCAGCCGGGCGCGAGGCGGTCGCGGCGCGCCTGGCGGTCGCGGCCGACGGCGCTCACTCGCAGGTCCGCACCGCCGCCGGCATCGCGGCCGCGATCGAGGATTACGGTCAGGTGGCCGTGGTCGCCAACGCCGCCGTCGACGGGCCTCACCGCGGCATCGCCTACGAGCGCTTCACGCCCGCAGGTCCCCTCGCCGTGCTGCCGCTCGCCGACGGGACGGTGAGCGTCATCTGGGCGTGCCGCGGCGAGGATGCCGCCCGCGTGCTCGCGCTCGATGAGGCGGCGTGGCTTGCGGAGCTGCAGGCGCGCTTCGGCTGGCGCGCCGGGCGCTTCGTGCGGGCCGGCCGCCGCGCCTCCTATCCCCTGGCACTCACCCGCGCCAGCGCCCCGACCGCTGTCCGCACGGTGCTGATCGGCAACGCCGCGCAGGCGCTGCATCCGGTCGCCGGCCAAGGCTTCAACCTCGGCCTGCGCGATGCGGCGATGCTCGCCGAGGTGCTGGCCAACGCGTCCGGGGACCTCGGCGCGCCCGAGCTCATCGAGCGCTTTGCCGCCTGGCGCGCCGCCGATCGCCTCGGCGTCACGCGTTTCACCGACGGACTGGTGAAGCTGTTTGGAGATCCGCGCGCCGGTGTCGGCCTGCTGCGCAATCTCGGATTGCTCGCCTTCGATCTGATGCCGCCGGCCAAGAGCGCGCTCGCGCGCGTGAGCCTCGGCTTTTCGGGTCCGACACCGCGGCTGGCCCGCGGGCTGCCGGTGCGTCATGTCTGAGTCCGCGCCGTTCGATGTGGCGATCGTCGGCGGCGGGCCGGTGGGAGCGTGCGCCGCGGCGCTGCTCGCGCGCGGCGCGACGGGGGCGGGGCGGCTGCGCGTGGTGCTGCTCGAGCCGAACGTCGCCACGCCACCCGCTGCCGACGCCCCGCCCGATGCGCGGGTCGTGGCCATCTCGCGCGCCAGCGAGCGGCTGCTGCGCTCGGCCGGCGCCTGGCCACGGATCGCCGGACCGCGCCTGTGCGCCTACCAGCACATGCGCGTGTGGCACGAGAGTGTTGCGGCGCGCAGTGCGGGCGTCCTGGCCTTCGATGCCGCCGACGTCGGCGAGCCGAACCTGGGCTACATCCTCGAGAGCCGGCTGCTGCAGTCGGCGCTGCTCGAGGCGTTCACCGACCGGGGTGGAGAGCTCCGCAGGGGGCAGTTTGCCTCGCTCACGGTCGGCGACGAGGCCGTCACCATCGAGAGCAGTGGCGGCACGCTGCGCGCGCGACTGGTCGTGGGGGCCGATGGCGCCCAATCGCCGCTGCGCCGTGCGGCGGGCCTCGCCGCCGAGCTGAGCGACTACCGGCAGACGGCCATCGTCGCCACGGTCGCCACCGAGCGCCCCCATGAGATGACCGCGTGGCAGCGCTTCCTGAAGGACGGCACGCTCGCCTTCCTGCCGCTGTTCGACGGCACGTGCTCGATCGTATGGTCGGCGGACGATTCGATGGCCGAGGCGCTGTGCGCGGCCGGGCCTGCGGATTTCGCCCGGGCGCTCGATTCGGCCTCGGACCTGGCGCTCGGAGCCACGCGCCTCGTCAGCGAGCGCGCCAGCTTCGTGCTGCGGCGCCTCACGGCGCCCCGTTACGTCGCACGGCGCGTCGCGCTGATCGGCGATGCGGCGCACGTCGTGCATCCGCTCGCCGGCCAGGGCGTGAACCTGGGATTGCTCGACGCCGGGGCGCTGGCACAGCAGCTGACGGCGGCCGTGGCGGCGCGGGAAGACCCGGGATCGCTCGGGGTGCTGCGCGCTTACGAGCGCTGGCGCAAGAGCGAGGTCGCACTGATGAGCACCGCGATCGATGCCTTCGACCGCTTTCTCGCCCACGGCTCAGGTCCCCTATCCCGCCTCGCTCAGCAGGGGCTCGGGTGGGTCAATCGCAGCCAGGAGCTCAGGCGCTTCTTCATCCGGCGGGCGCTCGGGATGACCGGAGAGCTGCCGGAAGCGGCGCGGCGGGCCTCGTGAGGTACCGGGCGGGACTGCCATGACCGTCGAGCTGCTGATAGTCCTCGCGGCGGCTAAGGCCCCCGACTGGTCGAGCTGGAATCAGGCGCTGTGGGAGGCCCGGGCGCCCGCGAGCCTGGCGCGCTCCGTCGACCTCAAGCGCCATACCGGGTTCCTGCCCGTCAGACTTTCGGGCCGGGCCACCGGCTTTTACTTCCAGCTCGAATCCGCGACCGACGCGGCGGTGCTGTATCCGATGCTGGCGCAGCTGCCGCTGACCGAGCCCGTGGTGTATTCGCTCAGCTTCGGACGCCCGGAGGAGTGCGCGGCTGCATTCCTCTCCGCCGCGGTCCTCGTGTCACGATTCGAAGGGTTCGCGTTCGATCCGCAGCAAAATGCGCTCCTCAGCCTCGAGCAGGTCCAGGCGGGCGCGCAGCAGTGTCTCGGCCTCGTGGGCAAGTGACCCGTCCCGAAGGAGAATGAGCATGCGGGCAGTACGATCGGTGGCGATCCTCCTCGCCTGCGCGTTGCTGGCGAGCGCATGGGCCGCCACGGTGCGGGGCGACTTGCCGCAGCGGCAGGAGCTCAGGCGCGCCGACCTCTCCTCCGACATGGAGGTCATCACCTCGGTGAGCGAGATCAGGAAGGGTGAGACCGTGGCGCGTCACTCGCATCACGGCATCGAGACCGGCTACGTGCTGCAGGGATCCATGGTGCAGCTGCCCGGCCAGGCGCCGACGATGATGCAGACCGGGTCGAGCTTCGCCGGCTTCACCGTCGTCGGTGATCGGCCGCTCAAGCTCCTTACGGTGCACGTGGTCGACAAGGGCAAGCCGCTCTACGAATGGGCGCGGTGACTACGCCAACGGTATGAGGTCCACCTTCGCCGCGCACACGAAGTCGTTCTCCGACAGTCCCTTGATCGCGTGGGTCGTGAAGACGACGCGGCAGTAGTTGTAGCCGACCTCGAGGTCCGGGTGATGGTCCTCGATATTGGCGAGATGCGCGACCGCGTTGACGAAGCTCATGGTGCGATAGAAGTCGCGGAAGGCGAACTCGCGGCGGATGGCGCGGGCACCCGCGACGAGCACCCAGTCGCTCGAGATCTGGGTCAGGAGCCCGGCGGCCTCGGCCGGCGTGAGCGGCGCCACGCCGCCCTCGCAGGGCCGGCACTTGCGCGCGCTGAGCGGCTCGCTCATGTTTCGCCTCCGCTTCCGAGCCGCGCGTAGCGGCGTGCCACGTAGCGCTCGACGATCTCCTGGAATTCCTCGGCGATACGCTCGCCCTTCAGCGTGACGGTCTTCTCGCCGTCCTCGTAGACCGGCGCCACCGCGCGCTCGCCGGTGCCGGGGAGGCTGATGCCGAGGTTGGCGTGCTTGCTCTCGCCGGGGCCGTTCACGACGCATCCCATGACGGCCACCGTCATGTCCTCGACACCCGCGAACTCGCGCCGCCACTGCGGCATGCGCGCGCGAATATGTGCCTGGATCTGCTGCGCCAGCTCCTGGAAGAAACTGCTGGTGGTGCGGCCGCAGCCGGGGCAGGCGATCACCAGCGGCGTGAAGGCGCGCAGCCCCATGGTCTGCAGGATCTCCTGGGCGACGATCACCTCCTGGGTGCGGTCGCCGCCGGGCTCGGGCGTCAGCGACACGCGGATGGTGTCGCCGATGCCTTCCTGCAGCAGCACCGCCATTGCGGCGGTCGATGCCACGATGCCCTTCGAGCCCATGCCGGCCTCGGTGAGGCCGAGATGCAGCGGGTAGTCGCAGCGCGCCGCCAGATCGCGATAGATGGCGATCAGGTCCTGCACGCCGCTCACCTTGGCGGAGAGGATGATGCGGTCGTGTGCCAGGCCGAGCTCCTCGGCGCGCTGCGCGCTTCCCAGCGCCGAGAGCACCACCGCGTTGCGCATGACGGTCTGCGCGTCGAGTGGCTCAGGTAGGGCCGAGTTCTCGTCCATGAGGCGCGTCAGGAGATCGGAGTCGAGGCTTCCCCAGTTCACGCCGATGCGCACCGGTTTGCCGTAGCGGCAGGCGATCTCGATCATTTCGGCGAACTGCGGATCGCGTTTCGTTCCGCGGCCGACGTTCCCGGGGTTGATGCGGTACTTGGCGAGCGCCGCGGCACAGTCGGGATGCTCGCGCAGGAGCTTGTGGCCATTGAAGTGAAAGTCGCCGATCAGCGGTACCTGCACGCCGGCGCGCTCGAGCCACGCGCGGATCGGCGCGACCGCGGCCGCGGCCTCGCTGGTGTTCACGGTGATGCGTACCAGCTCCGAGCCGGCGCGCGCGAGCGAGCGCACCTGGCGCGCGGTGCCCTCGACGTCGGCGGTGTCGGTATTGGTCATCGACTGCACCACGATCGGGGCACCGCCGCCGACGCGGACCCCTCCGATCGATACCTGCGCTGTGGTGCGACGCGGGCGGCTCATGGGGCGCGGATTCTACCGTGCTGGTATCATTCTGCGGCCCGAATCGGTCTGTCCGGAGAGAGTCCGGTCACTGAACCGGAACGCCGAAGGCGCAATTCCGCCCGGAAACGCTCAGGCACAAGAACGGCAGGCGGTGGAGCGCGCCTCTGAGGCGCGCTCCGCGGGGCTTCTGGAGAGCGGTGGACGCCAGGTTCACCCACCGAAGGGGAGCGGCGCCTCGAGGGTGCCTGATCTCTCAGGTCACAGGGACAGAAGGGCGGCAGGCGCCTCGCATGGGGAGGCTGGCCCGCTGCTTTTTTTGCTCTGCGGAGGCTCCGTGGGAAGAAAAACCCCGTTGTTCGGTCTGCACCAGGAGCTCGGTGCCCGCATCGTCGACTTCGGCGGCTGGGACATGCCGGTGCAGTATGGCTCGCAGATCGCCGAGCATCATGCGGTGCGCCGTGCCGCGGGGGTCTTCGACGTCTCGCACATGTGCGTCGTCGATCTTAAGGGGCCGCGCGTGCGCGCGTTCGTCGGTGAGCTGCTGGCGAACGACGCCGGCAAGCTGAAGACCTCCGGCAAGGCGCTCTACTCCTGCATGCTGAACGAGCGCGGCGGCGTCCTCGACGATCTCATCGTCTACTTCCTCACCGAGAGCTGGTTCCGCGCCGTGGTGAATGCCGGGACCCGCGACAAGGACCTCGCCTGGATCCGCCGCCACGCGGCGCCCTTCGGCGTCGAGGTCACCGAGCGCACCGACCTCGCCATGCTGGCGGTTCAGGGGCCCGAGGCGCGCGCCAAGGCGGCGCAGCTGCTCGCCCCCGCCGAGGCGCAGGCGGCGCTTGCGCTCGGGGTGTTCGTCGGAGGCGAGCTCGGGAGCTGGTTCGTCGCCCGCACCGGCTACACCGGCGAGGACGGCTTCGAGCTCATGATGCCGGCGGCGGATGCGGTCCCGGCATGGCGGCGCCTCAACTCTCTCGGGGTCGCCTCGTGCGGCCTCGGGGCGCGCGACACGTTGCGTCTCGAGGCCGGCATGAACCTCTACGGCCACGAGATGGACGAGAGCACCGACCCGTTCGAGTCGGGCCTCGCCTGGACCGTGGCGCTCGAGCCGCAGGGGCGTGCCTTCATCGGACGCGAGGCGCTCGAGGCGATCCGCGCTCGCGGCGCGGGACGCAAGCTCGTCGGCCTCCTGCTCGAGGACCGCGGGGTGCTGCGCAGCCACCAGAAGGTCGTCGTCGCGGGCGCCGGCGAGGGCGAGATCACCAGCGGGACCTTCTCCCCGACGCTCGAGCGCTCGATCGCGCTGGCGCGCGTACCGGCTGCTACGCCTCAGCGTGTTCAGGTCGACATCCGCGGCAAGCTGCTCAACGCCAAAGTGGTGAAGCCGCCGTTCGTGCGTTTCGGCAAGTCCCTGGTCACATGAGGACCCGTTCATGAGCAACGTTCCAGCAGACCTCAAGTACACCAAGTCGCACGAATGGGTGCGCACCCTGAGCGACGGTACGGTCGAGATCGGCATCACCGACCACGCGCAGCATGCGCTCGGGGATCTGGTGTTCGTCGAAGTACCGGAAGCCGGCCGGGCGGTGCGGCAGGACGAGCCGTGCGCGGTGGTCGAGTCGGTGAAGGCGGCGTCGGATGTGTACGCACCGCTCGCCGGCGAGATCACCGCCGGGAATCCGAGGCTGGCGGACGCGCCCGAGACGGTCAACTCCGACCCCTACGGCGAAGGCTGGCTGATGCGGCTGCGGCCGGGAGCCGGGGCGCTGGCCGCGGCAGAGCTGCTCTCGGCCGCGGACTACCACAAAGTCCTGGCAGCGGAGGGCGACTGATGGCTTTCATTCCCCATACCGAGGCCGACGTCGCGGCAATGCTTGCGACCATCGGCGTCCGTCGGATCGAGGACCTGTTCGAGGAGATTCCGGCCTCGCTGCGGGCGAGCTCGCTCGCCGGAGTGCCGGAGCAGCTCAACGAGATGCAGGTCGGACGGCTGATGAGCGAGCGCGCGGCCGTCGACGGCACCCCGCTGAGCTTCATCGGCGCCGGCGCCTACGAGCATCACATCCCGGCGGCCGTGTGGGCCATCACCACGCGCGGCGAGTTCTACAGCGCCTACACGCCCTACCAGGCGGAGGCCAGCCAGGGCACGCTGCAGACGATCTACGAGTTCCAGACCATGATCGCGCGACTCACCGGCATGGAGGTCGCCAACGCCTCGATGTACGACGGCGGCTCCGCGACTGCGGAAGCGGCGCTCATGGCGGTGCGGGCCAACCGCAAGTCGAAGTCCGCGCGCATTCTCGTGCCGACGACCCTGCACCCGCACTACCGCAGGGTCGCGGTGGCGATGGCGTGCAACCAGGGACTCGAGTTCGAGGAGCTGCCCTACTGCACCGTCGAGGGCGTGACGCTCCCCGCCTCGCTCGCCAGGTACGACGGCGAGGACGTGACCGCGCTCATCATCCAGCAGCCGAACTTCTTCGGCCGGCTCGAGGACGTGGATGCGCTCACCGACTGGGCACACGCGCACGGCATCCTGGTAATCGCGGTGGTGAATCCCACTTCGCTCGCGCTGCTCAAGCCCCCGGGCGAGTGGGGTAGCGAGGGCGCCGACATCGCGGTCGGCGAGGGCCAGCCGCTCGGCGTGCCGCTGTCCTCGGGCGGCCCGTACTTCGGCTTCATGGCCACCCGCATGGAATACGTGCGGCAGATGCCCGGCCGCATCGTCGGCCGCACGCTCGATGTCGCGGGGCAGGAGGGCTTCACTCTCACACTGCAGGCGCGCGAGCAGCACATCCGCCGCGCCAAGGCGACCTCCAACATCTGCACCAACCAGGGTCTGCTGATGACGGCGGCCACCATCTATCTCTCCCTCATGGGAGCCGAGGGCCTCAGGCGCACCGCCGCCGTCGCCCACGCCCGCACGCGCGAGCT
>Ga0335081_10004346_pt1 | contig 22338 bp, 15 predicted proteins | sample Lox_Sample_35_FD_206713 | JGI IMG/M metagenome (GOLD analysis project Ga0335081, IMG submission 206713) | Soil microbial communities from Loxahatchee National Wildlife Refuge, Florida, United States - Lox_Sample_3.5 | ecosystem: Environmental > Terrestrial > Soil > Wetlands | place: USA... | reverse complement strand
TTGTGGGGACGCCCGCGTTGGCGAAGAAAGCTTCTTCGAACGGGAAAATGCAAAGAGCCTGAGCGAAGCGGCGCCGGACGACGCGCACGCGCCAGGGACGCCAAGCCCAGAATTGCGGGCAGATGTAATAGATGTTGCGGACGCCGTGGGAGCGAAGCTTGCGCGCGAGGCGTAGATGGAAGCCGGGAAAGTCAGTGAGGATGGCGAAAGGCGGCCTGCGAACCGCGGCTTCCGAGACGAGATGGCGCATGGCGCGGATGAGCGAAGGAAGATGGCTGAGAATTTCGGTGATGCCGACGACGGAGACTTCTTTGTAGTCGGTGACGACGTCAACACCGGCGGCGCGCATTTGCGGGCCACCCATGCCGAAGAGGGCGATGTCAGGAATGCGTTTTTTGAGCGCGATGGCGAGGCGGGCGGCGTACATATCGCCGGAGGCTTCGCCGGCGGAGATGAGAAGAGGAATCGGCGGCATCGGTTAGCGGCTAGTCGGAGGCGGGCTGCGGAGCAGGGAGGCTGCCGGGTGCGGCGCCAGGGAGGTGTTCGGCGCCGATGCGAGTGTCTTCGGGTAAGCCGAGTTCCTGCTCCTTGTATTGCAGCTGGTAGAGACGGTAGTAGATGCCGCGCAAGGCGAGGAGTTCCTGGTGATCGCCTTGTTCACGGAGACGGCCCTTGTGGAAGACGAGGATGCGCGAAGCGTATTGAATGGTGCTGAGACGGTGCGCGATGACCAGCGAAGTGCGGCCGGAGAGGAGGCGGTCGAGAGCTTCGCGGATTTGCAGTTCGGTCTTCGTATCCACGCTAGAAGTGGCTTCATCCAGAATGAGGAAGCGCGGATTGTGCGCGAGAGCGCGGGCGAAGCAGATGAGCTGGCGCTGGCCGACGGAGAGCGTAGAGCCGCGTTCGTTGACGATGGTGTTAATGCCTTCAGGAAGAGTGCGGACGAAATCGCCGAGGCCGATTTCGTCGAGGGCGCGCTCGACGGAACGCGTGTCTATGCCGGGCGAGCCGAGACGCACGTTCGAATCGATACTGCCGGTGAAGAGAAAAGAATCCTGGAGAACGATGCCGAACTGGCGGCGGAGGTCTTGCAGATTGATGGTGCGGATGTCGGCGCCATCGAGCAGGATTTGGCCGCGCTGGACGTCGTAGAAGCGGAGCAGAAGAGAGATGAGCGTGGTTTTTCCGGCGCCGGTGTGGCCGACGATGGCCATGGTTTGTCCCGGTGCTATGCGGAAAGAGACGTCGCGGAGAACCCAATCCTCGTCGGAAGGATTGGGTGTATCGCGATAGGAGAACCAGACGTTGCGAAATTCGATTTCGCCGCGGGGATTTTCGAGGCGGCCGGCGTGTGGATCGGAGGCGATGGTAACGGGCTCGTCGAGAAGCCGGAAGATGCGCTCGGAGGCGGCCATGGCGGATTGCAGGATGTTGAATTTTTCGCTGAGGTCCTGAATGGGGCGGAAGAAGCGTGTGGCGTACATCGTGAAGGCGATGAGGATGCCGAGACTGAAGCCGCTGGAAAGAACGCGATTACCGCCGGCCCAGTAGATGAGGGTGATGGCGGCGACGCTGAGGAATTCGACGGCAGGATAGAAAAGCGCAAAGGCGAGGATGGCGTCGTACCAAGCTTTCATGTTGTCGCGATTGCGCTTTTCGAATTCGATGCGGGCCTTGCGCTCGCGGTTGAAAAGCTGCACGACCGGCATGCCGGAAATGTATTCCTGAAGAAAGGCGTTGATGCGGGCGATGGCGGTGCGGATGCGGCGGTTGGCGTCGCGCACGAACTTGCGGAAGAAATAGGTGACCACGAAGATAAAGGGAAGGACTGCGAAAGCATCGAGAGCCAGGCGGCGATCCACAGTGAAGAGAAGCGCGGCCATGACGGCGAGGAGGAAGAAGTCGTTGATCATGGTGACGACGCCGGCGGCGAAGAGATCGTTGAGAGCGTCAACGTCCGTGGTGACGCGGGTGACGAGGCGGCCGACGGGGTTGCGGTCGAAGTAGCTCATGGGCAGACGCTGCATATGCGCGAAGATTTCCGTGCGCATGTCGTACATGGTTTGCTGGCCGACGCGCTGCATGATGCGGATTTGGGCGTACTGCGCGAGGAAGTCGGAGATGAGCACGGCGAGGAAGAGCAAGCTGATCCATTCAATGCCCCGCCAAGCCTGGGCCTCCGGGATGAGCCGGCTGATGGCGGGCTTGAAGTAGTTGTCGATCGCTTTGTAGAAAAACCATGGTTGAGCAAGCTCAAGAGGGGTAACCACGGCGACGAGAAACAGCGCGAGGGCGACGCGCCACTTGTACGGGCGCAGGTATTGCAGCAGACGGCGCATCAAGCGCGAGTCGTAGGCTTTACCGAGGGCCTCTTCTTCGTGAATGTTGCTCATGCGCGTTCGAGCTCTTCCTCGAGCAATTGCTTTTGATACAGCTCGGCGTAATAGCCGCCGCGAGCGAGAAGTTCGTCGTGCGTGCCTTGTTCGGTGATGCGGCCTTCGCGCAACACGATAATCTGATCGGCGTCGCGGACGGTCGAAGTGCGATGGGCGATGAGGATGGTCGTGCGGCCACGCATGATGCCGCGCAATCGGCTGAGAATGCGCTCCTCAGTTTGTGTGTCCACGCTGGAAAGGGAATCGTCGAGAATCAGGATGCGCGGGTCGCGCACGATGGCGCGGGCGATGGCGGTGCGCTGCTTCTGGCCGCCGGAAAGGGTGATGCCGCGCTCGCCGACCATGGTGTCGTACTTCTCGGTAAAGCCTTGCACGTCGCCGTCGAGGCTGGCGACTTCGGCGGCTTGGCGCACGCGCTCGGGGTCGTATTTGGGCAAGCCGAAGGCGATGTTTTCGCCGACGGTTTCGCTGAAGAGGTAGGTGTCCTGCGGCACGTAGCCGATGGAGCGGCGCAACGTTTCGAGGGGCCACTCGCGAATGGAGCGGCCGTCAATGAGCACGGAGCCGGCGGGAGCTTCCCAGAGGCGAGCGATGAGTGCGGCGAAGGTGGTTTTGCCGCCGCCGGTTGGGCCGACGATCGCGAGTGTGGAGCCAGCGGGGACGCGCAGATTAATGTCGCGTAGGACCGGTGCATTGGCGGAGAAGTCTTGGCCATTGCCGCCGACCTTTGCGGCGGAGTTGCCGGACATGGTGGTGGGATAGGTGAAAGTGAGATTGCGGAATTCGATTTCGCCGTCGAGACCGATTTCGGGAGAGAGGGCGGCGTTGCGATCGTCAATTTGCGGCTGCGCGGCGAGGATGTGATTCAAGCGGCCCATGGAAGCCGCGCCGCGCTGAAAAATGTTGGTGACCCAGCCGAGGGCGATCATGGGCCAAACGAGAATGCCGAGGTAACTGTAAAAGGCGATCAGCGCGCCAATGGAGAGCCGGCCGTTGAGAACCAGATGGCCGCCTTGCCACAACACGATGAGAAAAGTGATGCCGATGAGCGCCTGGAGGGAAGGCATGAACATGCTCCAGGTGCGAATGAGTTTGACATTGCGCGAGACGTATTCGCGGTTGGGCTCGTCGAAGCTGCGGATTTCGGCTTCTTCCTGGGCGTAGGCGCGCACGACGCGAACGCCGGCAAGATTTTCCTGGACTTTGGCGGAGAGCGTGGCCAGCGAAGCCTGAATTTTTTCGTAAAGCTCGTGAATGATTTTGCCGAAGCGCTGCACAATCACGGCAACGACGGGCACGGGGATGAGAATCCAGAGCGTGAGAGAGGGCGAAAGCTGGGACATGACGGCGATAGCCAGAGCCATGCCGATGATGGTCTGGCCGCTGTACATGATGCCGGGACCGAGGACCATGCGCACGGAGTTGAGATCGTTGGTGGCGCGAGACATCAATTCGCCGGTGCGGTTGCGCACGTAAAATTCGGGCTCCAGCAGCAGTAAGCGATTCAGCAGGTCACCGCGAATATCGAATTCGATGTCGCGCGAAATGCCGATGAGAATCCAGCGGGTGTAGAAAGAGAGGACCGCGCGAACGGCGACGAGAAGAATTAGTAGCAGGCAATAAATTCCGAGGGCGTGGCGGCTGTGCGGCGCGTACCAGGGAATGTCGCGGCTCAACCACGAGCCCGCAAATTGGTGGCTCTTCTCGAAAGGCACGGAACTGCCGGCGAGAATGTCGGTGAGCACTCCGGTGGCGAGAGGGATTACGCCCTGCACCAGGCTCGACACCACCAGAACGAACATGCCGAAGGCGATGGCGCCGCGATAGCGGCCCAGATACGGAAACAGGCCGACGAGATTTTTCCACGAAGAGGGTTTCGGCGGCTTTTTGGGTGCGGCGGTTGCCCCGATGGTGGCGGCGGCTGCGCTCATTTGAGCCTCGACTTGGGCATTTCGAGAGACGACGATTCCATAAGGAAATGCTCGTAGGTGCCGTCGAGCGACTGGTAGCGCTTCACGGCAGGATTCCAGGCCACACCGATGGGCTTAAGATGCGGATCGACGCCAGTGCCCTGAATGGGAGTGAGATAGAGCTGAAGCCCTTTGACGGGATCCTGTTCGTATTGAATGCGCCATCCGCCGACCGAGGTGAGCGGCGTAAGCGCCAGGAAGCCTTTGGAGTTTTTCAGGTGTTCATCGCAACGGAAAAGCTCGTTCCACTGGCCTTCGTCATTTTCGGCGATGACCGCGCGCGTCACTATCGTTCCAGACAGATTTTCATTTTTTGGCGTTTTCGGGACAACGTTGGCCGCTAGGAATTGCTGCTGGCCGTTTTTGGCGAGGTCGCCAAAGATGAGCACTTTCGTCTCTTTACCGAGGAGGCCCTGCGCCGCGAGTTGCATGTCTTCCGGTACGGCGGGCTCAGCCGGTTTGGCGGCTTCTTCGGCGGGCTTGGGAGCGGGCTCTTCGCCGCAGCCAGAGAGCAGCAGCGGAGAGCAAGAAAGCAGTGCCGCGACGAATAGGGGCAGAAATGCGCAGTTGCGAGGCGCGATCTGACTGGTGCAGGTGAGACGGGCGGCCGTTTTGGAGGTCTTGAGCGACCTCAGCGCTTCCGCATTACAGTGCAATGTTGTGTGTGAATTGTTCAAACTCTTTCCCCGTGCACCCTAGGCCAACTGGCCGACCACCGTGGCAATCTCCTGATTCTAGCTGTTAGCCGCCCTTCGTGAAAGGACCGGCGAGCGGCGCGTTCCCTGCGGGCCATGGGTCTGGCGACGGCGAAGCTAACGCTGGGCCAGAATGGCGTCGAGCCGCGCTTCGAAATTCTCTTCGCCCTCGGAGGAGAGTTCGCTGCGCTCCACCGGAAGGGCCTGCTCGACCGCGTCTATCCAATTGAACAATAGTTGGATGTTTTCGCGCGTCTTTGCGTGATATTCCTTCAAATTGGCGGGGACACTCATCCACTGGCGGAAGCTGCGTTCGACGGGATCGCCAGAGGAGTCAAAGGGATTGGAGGCGGCGCCGGGAGCGAGCAAACCGGCGTGGCCGGTGAAGAAATGCTCGAAGCCCAGATCCGCCACGAAATGGCCTTCCGAGGAGGCGATGCCGCTATCGTATTCGGGGCCGTGGCAGATGAGCGTGAGGGGTTCCGGCTTTTGCGCCCACTTGAAGGTTGCGGAGTCGAAGCTCCAGAGATCCCAATGAGCCGAGGCAAGGTATGCGCTGTCGGCGTTGATATGCTGCGCGGCCAACGCGGCCACTTCGGGCGGCCCGTAGCCTTGCTCGCGCAGGTCCCATTCGGCGAGGGGAGTTTCCGAAGCGTCGATGGGCTGCACGATCAGTTCCGTGAATCCGGGTTGCGAGGGAGAGAGCGGCGCCGTGGCGAGGAAGCGCGCGAACTGCGGGATCAAGCTGGTGGCGGAAAAGTCGCGTGTCCACACGCGAAGATAAGCGCGGTTAGCCATAGGTCCTTAGAACTTCGAATTATACGGATACAGCGGCGCCGAAGCGAATGGACGACGCGAATCCGTGCGCGGCTATGCCCGCGTGACTTCGTGCGCGGAGATTTCGTATTTGAAATTGTCGGGATCGAGACAGTCGAGGCGGCCGTCTGGCGTTTCGGCTTGCGGGTACATCAGGAAGCCGAGGGGTTTGCCGCTGGAGCCGGGCAGTTCCACGTCGTGGGCAAAGTTGAAGGCAACCCAATTCATTTCCCAGGAGCCGAAGAGGCGAGTGCGTACCTTTTGAACCATTTCGTCTTCGAGTGGGCGGTTGCCAGGTGGTTCTTCGAGGACCACTTTGCGCACGTCGGCGGGATCCACAGGCACCCAACCGTACTCGCTTAGGTACACTTCCGCGCGGCAGTGCTGTGCTTTCGTGATGTTTTCGGTCGCCGGGCCGAGGCTCTTGTAGCCCAAAGCAGACTTGCCGACGCGGATGCCGTAGACGTCGCGAGCCGGGAGACCCGCGGCGCGCGCGAGACCGACGAAGAGTGCGTTGAGATCGGCGCACTTGCCGCCCAGGTCTTTCGTTTCGAGCATGAAGCGGATGTCGCCGAGGCCGCAGCCGCGAGTTTTGGGATCGCGGAAAGTATTTTCGACGATCCATTCGTAGATGGCACGCGCTTTGTCGAGATCGGTTTTGTGGCCGGCGGTGAGCTCGTCGGCGGTGGTTTTCACGATGCCGTCGGTAGGCAGCAGCTTGGTGGCGCGGAGAAAGTGTTGGAGTTCGGCGGCATTTTCTTTCTTCGCAGCGCCAGGCTTGGACAGGTCCACAACGTAGTCTCGCGTGGAGACGCGGCTCGTGGCGGACATGACCGGCTTTACGCCGGCGGGAAATTCCGCTGCGATGATGCCGAGGCCGTCGGACTTGCCGGTGATGAACCTCGCCGCGTCGCCCTCGGCATGAAACGTATTGGCAATGGTTTCCTGGTACGGCGTTTCGGTGAGGAGCGCGCCGGGCAGCCACACGCGTGTGGGCCCCGAGGATTTGAGGATCTCGACGCGCGTAGTGACTTCAAACGTGCGCCAACTCGCCTTAGCCGGATCATCAAAAAGAGAGCGCGGGGCTTTTGGAAGTGCGAGGCTGACCGCTGCTGCTCCGGTACGAGCGAGAAAATCGCGGCGATGCATGGATCCCCCTTAACCCAGTGTCTCTGACGCGCACTTGACGGTGTATCGGACCTAGGAAAGTACACCAAGACATACGGATGCGCCAGGGGCGTGGCCGGATACATAGGGTAGCGAGTCTTGAATTGCCCCTCGGGCGCCGATTCGCCGTCGCTTAACCGAGGCTCTCAGGAAACGCGCAAACGCGAAGGAGTCGTGGGTTGAGCACCTTCGCGTTCGCGCACTGATGAAGAGCAGGTCAGGGCCGCGCTTCGTAAACGATGTTGAAAGGCGTTTCGGTAGCGCGGCGGAAGCGGCTAAAGCCTGCCTTGGTGACCACGTCGCGGATGCGCGCCTCCCCCGCCTGCGCGCCCAGGCACAAGCCGACTTCCTGGGACCGCGAGCAGGGCGTGCAGAGCAGCGTCGAGAAGCTGTAGTACACGCGGCCGACGGGATTGAGATTGTCCTTCAACTGGTCGTTGGCAAAGGGCTCGACGATCATCCACGTGCCGTCCTCGGCCAGCGACTGGCGGACGTGTGTGGCGGCGCCCACGGGGTCTCCCATGTCATGCAGGCAATCGAAGACAGCAACGAAGTCGTAGTCTTTGCCCGGGAATTCCTTGGCCTTGACGGCTTCGAAGGTGACGCGGCCCGCGAGGCCGTCGCGCTGGGCGTACTCGCGCGCCGCCTCGATAGACTTGTCGTGATAGTCGAAGCCGAAGAAGCGGGACTTGGGAAAGGCCTTCGCCAACAACAGCGTGGAAGCGCCTTTGCCGCAGCCGACGTCGGCGACACGCGCACCCCCCTCGAGTTTTTCCTGCACACCGTGCAACGCGGGAATCCACGAGGTGGTGAGATTGGCGACATAGCCGGGGCGGAAGAATTTCTCGCAACCGTGAAAGACGCCGTCCTCGTGCTCGTGCCAGCCCATGCCTTTGCCGCTGCGAAACGAGTCGGCGATACGCGGAACCGCGGCGAGCGAGCCCAGCGCCAACTCGAACGCGCCAGGCAGATAGGCGGGGCTCTCTTCATTGGCCAAGGTGAACGCTTGTTCCTTGCTCAAGCTGAACTTTTTGGTCGTGTCGTCGTAGCTGATGTATCCGCCTGCGGCTTGCGACGCCAGCCATTCGCGGACGTAGCGCTCATCGGTCTGCGTTCTGGAAGCGAGTTCCGCGGAAGTCGCGGGCTGCGCCGCCAGGGCCTTGTAAAGGCCGAGCCTCTCGCCGATGACCACCATACCGGCGTGAACGGAGGCGCCAAGGTCGGTAACAAACTGGCCGATGAAGGCATTCAGTTTGTTCATATCCAGGATGGGAGCCTGTGTTGCGCTCATGTTTCGTTCTCCTTTCGTTCGGTGCGCATCCCTCCATTGCCAGAATCTCCGGCAACAGTCTGCAACCGGTGATAGTTCTCACGCATAGGACTATCGCAGGTCTCTGGAGTGCAAACTTATCCGCGCGTCTGGCAAAGTTGCTTTGGTCGCGGTAGCATCAAGAAACATTTGCTCCGGGGTCCGGAAACCTTAGCTCAGAGTCCGCATCAAAGGATCTTATGGACGCGCTGTCGGAAATTCTCAACTCCGTGAAGTTGGAAGGCGCGTTGTTCTTCAACGCGGAGTTCACTGCGCCGTGGGGCGTGCGCTCGCCGGCCTCGCGGGAGATTTCAGCGTTTCTTCGCAAAGGCTCCAAGCACATCATCATGTACCACCTGCTTACGCAAGGGCGGGCGCACGGCGAAGTGGAAGGCAGCAGCCACGTCGTCGATTTGGTGGCCGGGGACATCGTGGTGTTTCCGCATGGCGATGCCCACACCTTCACCAACGGGAGCCCGGCGTGCATCCTCGATAACGGCAAGCAGTTGAAGGCGGTGTTTTCGCAGGGGATGACTCTGGCGCGGTATGGCGGCGGAGGCGAAGCGACGCAACTGGTGTGCGGGTATATGGAGTGCGATCGCGAACTATGCAAGATGTTTCTGGGCGGCTTGCCGCCGGTCTTCAAGGTGAATATCCGGAATGACAAGGCGGGCCAGTGGCTGGAAAACTCGATCAAGTTTTCAGCCGGCGAAGCGCCGGCGAACCGGGCGGGGAGCGACGCGGTGCTGGCGCGACTCTCGGAAGCAATTTTTGCGGAAACGATGCGGCGGTATATGGCGGACTTGCCCGAGCAAGAAACGGGATGGCTGGCGGGAGCGCGGGATCCGTTTGTAGGAGAGGCCCTCGCGCAGATCCACCGCTCTCCAGAGAACGACTGGACGATAGCCGGGTTAGCGCAAGCCGTGGGCATATCCCGGTCGGTGCTGGCCGAGCGGTTTCGTCATTTTCTCGGCGCGCCGCCGATGACCTATCTGTCGCGGTGGAGACTGCGGCTCGGCGCGAAGATGCTGACTTCGACGAACTACAGTGTCGCGAGGATTTCGGGCGAGGTGGGGTACGAATCCGAGCCGGCGTTCAATCGCGCGTTTAAGAGGGAATTTGGAATTCCGCCGGCGCGGTTTCGCGCGCGGGCGCGGGCGGGGCCTGGAGAAGCTCGTTTGGGGAATGCGCGCGCCGGCGCGAATCTAGGCCGGCGGGCCGTCGCCGCTGCGAAGTAAGCAACCCTCTGGTAGGTCCTCACCGCCCGAGACTTACGAACTCTATTTTCTGGATGAGGCCGGTAAGGACGTAGCGGTCCCGTGAGAAGACCTTTAGCTGCTGCCGCCGCCCGCAGTTGTAGAGCGGGACGCGGGGGGCTGCGACGTTTCCGGCGAAGCCGGAGTCTGCGGCTGGCGCGGTGCAAAACCTGAGGCAATTTGCTGGAGCCGCTCGCGCAACGACTCGCCGACATTGGCGAAAACCTCGCCACAGGTTTCGCGCAGCTTTTCTTCGGCCATGGCGGCGATGCTGGCGACGGCTTCGCGCGATTGTTGGTTAAGACTGGCAACGGTGGCCAGCATCCACTGATTGGAGACGTTTTCGAGGCGGCCGCGGTGCAGCTCCGTGGCCTGATTGCTCAATTCCTGGTACGCGGAACGCATCTGTTTGCGGTGCGCTTCGACCGTGGACCGCCAGGAGTCGAGCAGCGGGCCGAGGCTAGACTGCACTTTTTCGTGGGCGCCGGAGACTTCCGTTTCGACGGCGCTGGTCATGCGCGCGCGGAATTCGCGCAGGAAGGCTTCCTGTTCGGCGGTGAGCTGCTGCGCCAGCGCGGCGCGGGAGGCGTCGAGCAGGCTGCGCGTGTCGTTCAAGGCGCGTTGCGTTTCTGTGGTGAAACCATCCAGTTCGTTGCGCGCCTGGCGCTGAATTTCGTCGGTGAAGGCCGCGGTGGTTGTTTCGGCGGCTTCGGCGAAGAGGGCGCGCGACTGCTCGAAGGCATCGCGGACGACTTCTTCCATTTGCCGCTGCGTATGGCCGATGAAGCTGCGGCTCGAATGATCGAGCTCGCTGGCGAAAACGCTTGAGACTTCCCCGGCTTTTTCGCGGAACTGGCTTTCCGCCTGCTCGACGGTTTTTTCCGTGAAACTCTCGATCTGCGTTTGCGCCTTCTTTTCGTACCATTCCGCGGACTTCATCATGTCTTCGAAGGTTTGGTGCTTCAGGTTTGCGATCTTCGCTTCATAGTCGGCAAGCGTTCGCGAGCTCACGGTGTTTGCGGCATCCTGCAGGAGTTGGTCGACGCCGCCGAGATTTTCGCGGAAGCGCGCCAGCGATTCGGCGAAAGCTTCGTCGGCGGAGGCGCGAATGCGGTCCTGCTGGAGAGTCATCGCGGCATCGAGGAGCGAGCGGCCGCCGGCGAGGCGATGAATGGCTTCCTCGGTTCTCGAGATGTGCGGCTGCACCATGGCTTCGACTTGTTCGTCGAACTGCGAAATGGCGCGTTGGCAAGAGTCTTCGAAGGTGCTGTTGATGCGCGCGTTGATTTCTTCGAGCAGCGTTTCCGAGCTGCGATGCAGCTCATTGCGGTGCAGCGTGAGGACGTCGTCAATCTGTGATTCGAAGCCGGCAAGCGCCTGACGCTGCGTAGTGTCCATGCGTGCCGACAAGTGTTCGAGGCGGTCGGTGCATTCGAAAGCACGGGTGAGCGCGGATTCGAGCTGCCGGGATTGTTCTTGAAGGGAATTTCGCAGGCCGCTGAGGTGCTGCTCGGCTTCCGACGCGGCGCCGCTAATGGACTCGCGTGCCGCGGAAACTTGCCGCGCCGCGTCGTCTTGTAACGCGCCGCGCAAGCGGGCGAGGTGTTGCTCCGCTGCGGCTACTGCAACTGCTGCGGCGTCACGGGTTGCCACGGCGTGTTGTTCTGCGGCTTCCGAAACCGCCGAGCGCAGCGCAGCGACGCGTTGTTCAGCTTCCGCTGCGGCGCCCGCGATAGAGTCGCGTGCTGCGGAAGCTTGGCGCGTCGCGTCTTCCTGCAACGCGCCATGCAAGCCGGCGAAGTGTTGTTCCGCGGCTGCGATGGCGGCAGAAGCGGCTTCGCGTACGGCTGCTGCCTGACGTTCCACGTCTTCCTGAACCGCACTGCGCAACTCGGAAACGCGTTGTTCGGCTTCTGCAACGGCTCCAGCGATAGCCTCGCGCGTCGCGGCGGTCTGCCGTGACAATTCTTCCTGCACCTGCGACGACGCCTTTGCGGCATGTTCGCCCAATGCGGCGTTGGCTTTTTCCTGCGCACTCGCCACCGTTGCTTCCACGGACGACCGTAAACGAGCTTCAGCCGCGCTTAGTTCCGTGGCGAGCTGACCCTGCCACGCTGCCTGCGACGCCACCATGGACGACGTAAGCCTCTGTTGCAGTTCGTTGGCCGCGGCTTCGAGCGCTTCGCGATGCGTATTGGCGGTTACTTCGCGTTGCCGCGCAATCTCTTCAAGCGTGCGCGTCGACTCTGTCACGCGATTCGCAAGGTTCGCGTGCGTTTCTTCGCTTTGCGCACGCAACCGCGTCGCACTTTCCTCCGCCTGCTGGCACACGGAACGCAGCGCTTCGAGCGCGCTCGCAATGTGCTGGGTCTGTTCCTCGCGCGCCGTGGTGCCGCGGTCGGAAATTTGCTGCGCCAGTTCACGCGTAAGCTGTTGGAGCTGCGGCGCGATCCAGGCGGGCAGTTCACGTTGCAACGCTTCCGCGGCGGCGTTATGCGCCGTGCGCCACCGGGCTTCGGACTCTTCCTGAATTTTCTGCAACGCGCCCGCGACTTGCTGTGCCAATTGTTCCCGCGCCGACGCGATTTTGTGCTCCCACTCCTCGGCGGAAACGCGCCGTTCGGCTCCGACGGCTTGCGCCGCAATCTCCCGTGCCGTCGCTTGCAGTTGTTGCTTGGCGTCGGCCACCAGCCGCGCCATGTGCCGCGCGAGCTGCAGCGAAGCATCCGTTGCGCTGGCCGGGGCAGGGAAGACGCGCAGGTTGTCTTGCGAAGCTGCGACCGCGGATTCCGGCTCGGTTAACGGCAGGTGAATTTCAGCGGTCTTTGAAGATTCCTGCGAAAGAGGCGCTTCGTGGGCCACTTCCTGGATATGTGGCGCACTCCGCGGCTCCGCAGGCGCAAACCAATCCGGCGGCGGAAACGCGATGCCCCAGGTATTTCCCGGCGTTTCGAGCTCGAGTGCGACCTGAAACAGTTGCCGCACCGTGCGTGGCCGCTGAATCCACGCCACGCGCCCGCGCACCGTGCGCGGCGGCTGGCCTGCTTCCGGGTGCGGGACTTCCAGCGTCACCCACATATTTTTCAGGACGTAGTGCTTCGATTGGTAGCGGCAGCCGTGGCAATTGATAATCAGCGTCGAAGTGCGCTCCGTGAACGGCCGGCCGAGCGCGTCCACACCGGTGACGGAAAGCGGCACGGCCTGCATGATGCGTGTGCTGCGGCGCTTCCGCAATTCCTCGTTGTGATGCGCCATGATTTCCGACATCGTTTCCGCAGCTTCTGAAGTTTGCGTCGTCTCGTCGGCAAAATTGCCGCTCTGCTCGTCCATCGACACCGTCGCCGCTCCTCGATTTCCACGAACTGCCCGGCCCGTTTACGATTGCTTGGTCGTTGTACCTTCCGAGGTCGGCGTGCGGTGCGTTCCCGCGAGGAACTCCCAGGCTTCCTTAGCGACCCAGATTGGTCCTACCAGCAGATAGATCGGTCCTTGAAAAAAGGCGGGATGGTTTCCTTCGATTTTGTGTCCCAGAAACAAAAGAATCCAGCCGCCCACGAAAAAGCTCGCGCCCCAAATCCACTTCATCAAGATCAGAAGGATCATTCCCGCGAAAATCATGGGGATGCCGACGCCATGGAGGAACTTGTTCCAGCCCGAGGAGTGCTCGTGATCGTACTGCGCCATGTACTCTGCTAGTCCGGGCAAAGTGGACCTCCGTCGGGCCGGGCAACGGCTGCGATTCGAACGGGAACGACCTGCTGGGACGCTAACCAAAGTGAATCTATACCGAAATGGGCCGGTTGGCCAGTGGGTACCAAGCGTACTGCGGTTTGGTAGGGCTAGTACGCATCCTGGCTCGTTTGGTTAGCCTCACGCCCGCGTGGAAGCCGGCGGAATCGCGCTCAGAGCAAGCCTGGGGCGCAGCCGTTGCCCCCCGCCGCAGGCGCGCCTGCGTCTCTACAGATCGCGGCGTCCTTCCATCGCCTTCAGCATGGTCACTTCGTCGGCGTATTCCAGGTCCGCGCCGACCGGAATCCCCACGCCAATCCGCGTCACGCGCACGCCCAGCGGCTTCAGCAGCTTCGAAAGATAAACCGCGGTCGCCTCGCCCTCCGCCGTGGGATTCGTGGCGATAATAATCTCTTCCACCGTGCCGCCCTTGAGGCGCTCAATCAACGATTTGATGTGCAACTGCTCCGGCCCGCGCCCCGAAAGCGGTGACAGCGACCCTCCCAAAACGTGATACATCCCGTTGTACGTGCGCGTTTTTTCTATGGCCAGAATGTTGTGCGCTTCTTCCACCACGCAAATCGTCTTTTTATTGCGGTGTGCACCGACGCAATAGAGGCACGGGTCCGTGTCCGTGATGTTGTGGCACACCGTGCACTCGCGGATTTTTTCTTTGGCGTCGCGAATGGCTTCCGCCAGCGCCAAGGCGTCTTCCGGCGCCGCGCGCAGCAGGTGAAACGCCAGCCGCTGCGCGGTTTTTTGTCCAATCCCCGGAAGATGCTTCAGTTCATCGATGAGTCGTTCGACAGGAGCAGCAAAATCAGGCATGCATGATGTGTAGCACAGCCGCGCGGCGCGCGCAAACGACACCTGCCTGGGCGTCGGGGACTCGTCCGAAATTTCACGCTGCCTGGCGCCGCCCCTTGGCGGCCCGTGCCGGTTTGGAAGCTGGCGCTACCGGAGTCAGGAGACCAACGAGCACTGGCTGGCTCGAACCCGGTGCCTTTTCTTGCAAGCCCTTGTGAACACGAGGTTTGCGCGCCGCTGGGGTTACTACCTATCTCTCCGTACCAACAAACTGCAAGATTCGCGCCCCGGCCCGTTCTACTATCGAGTTAATCGCGGTAGCCCAGAGGCCAGCCCTTGGAACTTCTCTATCTCATCGCGGTTCTCTACGGCTTCTTCCTATTAGTCCTGCCGGTCTGGCTTATCGTTTTGTCGGTGCAAGGATCAAGGCAGCGTCGCCAACTCAAAGAACTCGCGGAAGAATCCACGCGCGAACGCTTGAAATTGCAGCGTGCCGTCGGCGAACTGCAAGCGAAACTCGCCGGAGCGGCAATGCCTGCCCAGCCCGCACCAGCGGTTGCCGAAAAGCCGGTTTCGGCCGCCCCATCGACGGCAACGGCCTCTCCTCCTGCCCCGACGCCGATGCCACCTGCACCAACGCCCAGCACTCCGGTTCCGCGCGCATTCCCGACGATACCCATTGCAGCTCCACCGGTCGCGGCGCCTCCTAAAACGGTAGCGCCAGCGCCTTCCACGCCCGTCGAGCCAAAGCCTGCAGCGCCTGTCGCGCAACCTCCAACGCCAACCGCGCCAAAGCCAGCGCCGCCTGCGGTTACGCCTGCGATTCCACCCAAAACCATCACGCCGCCCGCAGCACCACACGCGCCGGCAACTCCGCCTGCTCCACCGGCAGCGATCCCGCCCGCTGCAGCCGCGCGCACCTCGACGCCTTCCTTCACTTCGCCCTTAAAGACGCCCGCACCGCAACCCGCCCACCCGCAGCGCAAAACCGTTTCGTCCATCGAAGAGCTGCTCGGCACCAGTTGGTTCGCCATTCTCGGCGTCATCATGTTGGTCATCGGCCTTGCCCTGCTCGGCAAGCTGGCCCTGCAATACCTCGGCCCCACCGGCAAAGCCCTGCTCATTTACGCGGTGGCATTCGTTCTGCTTGGCAGCGGCATCTTCATCGAGAAGCGCGAACGCTACCAGCTCATCGGCCGGCTGGGCATCGGCGGCGGCTGGGCGCTGCTGTTCTTCAGCACCTTCGGCATCTATTACGTCCCCGCCATGCACGTGCTCGACTCCGGCCTGCTCGATTCCGTCCTGATGCTCGCCGTCGCCGTCGCCATGGGCGTGCACACGCTGCGCTATAAATCCCAACTCGTCACCGGCATGGCCTTCCTGCTCGCCTACACCACCGTCGCGCTCAGCCAGGACACCGTTTACAGTCTCACCGCCGGCGTCATGCTCGCTATCGGCCTCGTCGGTATCGTCCTGAAGATGGGCTGGTTCCAGCTCGAAGTCTTCGGCATCCTGGCCAGCTACTTCAACCATCTCTACTGGCTGTATCGCATTCTCGGCATACAGGGTGCGCACGGCCGCAGTTTCCCGGAATATCACGCCAGCCTCGCCCTGCTTTTTTTCTACTGGCTCATCTTCCGCATTTCCTATGTCTCGCGCAGCATCAAGAACGACTTTGAAGAGCGCGTTTCGACCGTCGCCGCCATTCTCAACTCGCTTCTCCTCCTCGTCCTGCTGAAGTTTCAGTCCGTGAATCCCGAACTTGCTTACTTGGCGCTCTTCGCGATCGGCTTTTTTGAGTTAGCCTTCGCGCTGCTGCCCATCACGCGCCGGCGCCGCCGCGCCTTTGTTCTTCTCAGCGTCGTGGGTTCGGCTCTGATTCTTGCCGCCGTGCCGTCGCACTTCGCGGGAAATCCCGTCGCGATTCTGTGGCTCGTCAGCGCGGAAGTTTTCCTGGCGGCGGGAATTACCTTCGAAGAGGTGGTCTTCCGCCGCATCGGCCTGCTCACCGGCCTTCTCGTCGGCATTGATCTTTTCGGCTGGAACTTCCGTCCGCTCCTCGAATTGCGTGCTCACTCCGAAGCGCTCGAGCTCATCACCGGCGTCCTTTTCGGTCTCTGTGCCGTCGTCTTCTATCTCAATGCGCTCTACGTCGCTTCGCGCTGGGAAAAAGACCTGAGTGGCCGCCTCGACCGCTCTTTGCTCATCCTTCATTCCTATTTCGGTGCCGCTGCCGGAGCCACCGCGGTTTGGGCGCTCTTCTCGAATGATTGGACCGCCGTGGCCTTTGCCGCCGCGATGTTCTTGCTTACGGCTCTCAACCGCCGCATCGCTTCGCGCCATCTGCAAATTCAGTCCGCGCTGCTCGGCGTGCTCACCTTGTACCGCGCCTTCGTTTTCAACCTGCACATCGAAAGCCCTTCGCACCTGCACATCACCACGCGCCTCATCACTCTGCCGCTGCTTGGCGCCCTCTTTTACGCCACCGCGAAACTCGCCGCGCTCAGCGACGAACAGGAACAGCGCATCTTCCGCGGTCTCTTTTCCTTCGCCGGTGCCGCCATGTTTGGGTTCTTGATTTGGGCCGAATCGCCGGAAACGTGGATCGCCGCATTTTTCCTCGCCGCTGGCATTGTTCTCGCTCTTGCTGCGCGCCGCTGGAATCTTATCCATCTCACCGTGCAGGAACATCTGTTCGCTTTCCTCGCTCTCCTGCAAACCGTGGCCTACAATTTTCATGCGCCTGGCCATTACGGCCCGTTCAGCATCCGCCTCATCAGCGTCTCCCTCGTAGCTGCCGGCCTCTATGCCATTTCTCGCCGCGCCACCCTGGCAGACGCCTCCCACGCGCTCATCGCGGCCTATCTGCACACCACTGCCGCGACGTTCCTGCTCGCTCTGCTCATGTGGTACGAAGCCTCGACTGGCTGGCTCGCCGCCTTCTGGGCGCTCTTTGCTCTGGCGCTCACGGCGCTCGATCGCCGCTTCGCACTCAACGATCTGCGCTGGCAGGCGCATGCCCTCGCGGCGATCACCATGCTCCGCTGCATCTTCATCAACCTGCACAACGAGGAGCTGTGGCACGGCATCAGCGTGCGCCTCCTCACGCTCGCTCTGGTCGCCGTCATCTTCTACGCCATGTCGCTGCTCACGCGCATGCCCGAGGAATGGCGCGCCCGCGACTTCCATCACATCTATTCCTGGGCGGCGTCGCTGCTCGTTTCTCTGCTGCTTTGGTACGAACTCGATCCCCTCGCCCGCGCCGTGGGCTGGGCGGTCTTTGGCCTGGTGCTCTTCGAATACGGCTTCCAGCGCAAGATCTCCCAATATCGCTATCAGGCCTATGTCGCCTTCGTGGCGTCCTTCGTGCGCATTTTCTTTGCCAACCTGACCGCGGGTCTGCGCGGCGAATTGCTGGGCCCACGCATGTACACCGTTGTTCCGCTCATCCTGATTTTCTTTTTCGTGTACGCGCAGCTTTCCGAAAAAGAAGACGGCGGCGTTCGCGAAAAGCGCCTCCCTTCCGATGTGCTGATTGCCTATCTCGGCACCGCCACACTTCTCGCGCTCTTCTACTTCCAATTCGATCTGGAATGGGTGGTCACCGCGTATGCCGCGGTGGCCCTCGCTTTGTTTGCCGCGGCCTGGTCGCTCCAGCGGGAAATCTTTTTGCATCAGGGAATTTTGGTCACGCTTTTAACCTTCGCCCGCGGGATGGCTCACAATCTCTTCGGTTCCAGCCATTTCACGGAACGCACCTGGACAGGACGCTACTTCGTCGTGACCACGGCGATCGCAATTTTATTTGCGACACTCTTCTTCGCTTTTCAGTTGCGCGAAGCTTACAAAGCTCGCCCCGGCCTCCGCTCCCACAATTCGTTCTTCAACGCGCTGATCATGCGCCCGGAACGCCTGCAATTTTTTGTTCCCGTCATTCTCTTGACCGTGATGCTGGCGCTCAAGACCAGGGCAGGCATGATTACCGTCTATTGGGGCTTCGAAGGCATCAGCATCGTCTTATTTGCAATGCTGCTCAAAGAGCGCGTCTTCTTGCAGACGGCCTTCGGGTTACTGCTGCTTTGTGTAGCAAAAACTTTCGCGATGGACGTCTGGCGCCTCGATCTTCTGCACGGCACCATCACCTTCATCGGCGTCGGTCTGGCCACCACCGCTGCTTCGTTGTTGTACATTCGCTACCAGGATCAATTGAAGCGTTACCTATGAAGCGTCCTATTGTTTTCGTCGTCTTTTTCGCGATTCTCGTGGTTTCTCTCGCGGGCCTCTACTGGAGCCAGCGCCATCACCAATCCACGCCAACTTCCACGAATGCCGTGGTGGACCTGTTGGCCGACGCGCAGCGCGACGTTACCCGCGTGCCCATGCATTTCACGCGCCTTTCCGACGAACAGGAGATCGCCATCGGCCGCGGCCTCGCCGCGAACTATTCCGGCGTCGAAGGCAAGCTGACTCCTGAGGAGGAAGCACTAAAAGAATATGTCGTTCGCGTTGGCGGCACTGTTGCCGCCCATGCGCAGCGCAAGCTTCCCTACGAGTTCCATTTGATTCCCAATCACAATTTCATCAACGCGTTTGCTTTGCCCGGCGGTCCCGTCTATATCGGCGAAGGCATGCTCGAACAGATGGAAACCGAAGACGAACTTGCCAACATTCTCGGCCACGAAGTCGAACACATTGACCACTACCATTGCGTCGAGCGCTACCAGATCGAAGCCCGGCTGAAAAAAATCGACCTCGAAGTCGTTGGCCAGCTTCTCCAGCTTCCACTCGATTTTTGGGAAGCCGGCTATCACAAAGACGAAGAATTCGAAGCCGACCGCGAAGGCATGAAGCTCGCCGTCGAAGCCGGCTATTCACCCTATGGCGCGGTCACCTTGTTCGAACGCCTCGCCAAGCTGAGCAACGAGTACGTCATTCATGCGCAGACACCGGAAGAAGAACTCTCCCAGGTCGCCATCCAGAGTTTAGAAGGATATTTCCGCTCGCACCCGCTCCCCTCCGAGCGCCTCGCCCAAGCCAACCAAGTCATAGCTGTGCAACACTGGCAAGACCGCAAAACCCAGAAACCCTTCCACATCGAATACGAAGTCCACACCGGCCAATAGTCGACGTGCCTGCGCGCTTCTGTAGCGACGCGCTTCAGCGCGTCCCCGCAATCTCCTAGTACGGCGCGTAGGGTGCCGTCGGAGCCGGCTCAGACGCATCGAGCTGAAAGCAGTATTCACCTTTTGGATGAAGCCAGAAATCGCCGGTGTTCGTATCTGACCGCTGTCGATTGTCCGTGGCAAACATCGCGCACAGTTCGTATGTGCTGTCGTGCTTCGGACGGTAGACGAAGGACTTTCCGCTCACAGAATGTTTCTTTCTTCCAGGAATCTTGTCCAAGCTTTCCGGAAGCGCGTGTGGCGTTCGCATCCAGGCAAAATTCACCTGCTGCGCAATCTGCGCAAGCGCTTCGACATCCTGCGCGTCCGCGCGCACCAACCGCCGGCTGGCCGGACTCCCCAGGAACCGAAATCCAAGGACTAACACGGTAAGCACTACCACTATTGCGATAATTGCAGCCCAGCGATTTCTATTCATTGGCGTCTTTTGCCGGGCGCTGCTTCTGCTGGAGCGCCCCAAAGTAGTACCAAAAGATGCCCGCAGTAATGACCAGAACGACGGCAGCTTTCGCTGAGAAGTTCGCAGTCAATTCCCCGCGCAGAACCGAAGTCAGAAAAACGATCAAATCGCCGACCGCAATGGCAGCCGTAATCAGCAGAGCGATCGAAGTGAGCCACTTTCGCACGCCCGATTCCAGCTTTTCCGAATGCAGGCTGACCTCTCGAATGATATAGCGCATCGTCAGGAGGTATACCGGGAAGGCGATAATGATGGACGCGAGCGAGTCGGCGATTTGGTAGAACATGTATTCGCCGCGCTGCCGAAGCGGATCCTTAATCCACTGATCAATCAAGGTGAACATTACCGATCCCAGACCAAGCGTCCAAATTCCGAGCGTTATGAAACTCACAAGATAAAGGAAGGCCTCTTTGGCGGAACTGGAGCGCTTGTAGGCCGGAATCCGTAAACTGGTTCGTCCCTCGTAGTAGTCGGCCAAGGCGCGCTGCGCTTCGTCCTCGGGCCAGCCGCGGCCGCGCAAAAGCGCGACCAGTGCTTCGTTCGTCGCCCCTTGGCTCGTCGCTGTCTCGAAAAAGTTTTGCAATTCAGGGGAGAGCATGGCCGGGATTCTAGCGCGACCGCCCTCCGAGCGCTATCCCAGGTTGGGGACATGTAGGGACGCGCTTCAGCGCGTCCTTGAGCGCAGAATAGGTTCAGGTTGCGCCGCCGGTATAGGAATGAGGGTTGGTTAGCCTAGGGCTTGGCACACGATTAGACGAGAGAGCGAAAACAGCGGGGGAACAATCTTCGTTAGAACAGGTTAGAACAAACCGGGAATTTTGAGGCCGGCCATGCCGGGCATGCCGGCGGTGAGGCTTTTCATCTGATTGGCGAGTTCTTCGTCCACGCGGCGGCCGGCTTCGTTGACCGCGGCGCGCACCAGGTCCTGCAACAATTCGGCGTCCTTGCCGGCGAAAACTTCTGGTTCCACGTGCAGGCTTACAATTTGCTTCTGCCCGTTCATCTTTACCGTGACCATGCCGCCGCCCGCGGAGGCTTCAACATTCACCGAATTGACCTGTTGCTGCACGTCCTCCCATTGCTGGCGAAAGCGCGCAAGCATTTGTTGGATTGCGTTCACGTCCATCAGGATTCCTCTTGGCGCCACTTCACTTCGGAAATTCTTCCTCCGAAGCGTTGCAGCATCGACCGCACCATCGGGTCGCGTTCAAATTGCGCGCGCAATTCTTGTGTGCTGGAACCGGCGCGCGACGAATCCGCTGCCACTGCGTCTACTTTAGCACACACTCGCACGGGGCGGCCCAACACTTTGCTCGAAGAGACACGAATCTTTTCCAGCGAGTCGCGCCCTTCCATCATTTCCGCGAAAGGCCGCTTCTCGGGAGAAAAATAAATGCGCAATTCCGCGCCGTCGAGTTCCCAGCGGTTTCCGTGGCTCACGATTTCGCCAAGGAATTTCTGCTGCGCTTGAATGGCGGATTTGATCTCCGCGACTTGCTCTTGCGTAATTCCGTCCGCGCGCATAGTGGTATTTGTTATTGCCATTCTTGCGTCTGTCGGGGCGGTGCCTGTGTCCGCAATTTGCGTGGCTTCTTGCGCTTCCGGGTCAGCGTCGTGGGAAGTGTCCGTGGCGTTCACTGCGGCTTTGGTCTCTGAAGGAGTATTTACAGTTTCTGGTTTGGCTTCAGCCCGCGCTGGCGCTGCGGCTGCGGCGGCGAAGCTCGCGGCCGTGCGCGGCGGCGTTGACATGGGCACCGGCATCGAAGATTGCATTGCTGGCGGCTCTGCGACGGGCGGCCTTCTTGGAATTGTCGTTGCTGCAGCAGCGGAAAAACCGCGCAGCGGTTGTGCTTGCGGCGCCGCAACGTCCTCGGCAGCACTGCTGCGGCGACCACCCGAGCTTGCTGCGCCGATTGCTGAACCTCCGCGCAATTCCGCGAGCAACTCTTCCATGGGCGCGAGACGTTGCGCGTTGATCAGGCGCAGCAGCCCCATCTCCAGATGCACGCGCGGATCCGGCTTGCGCCGCAAATCATCGTCGGTTTGCAGAAGGATTTGGAAGAAGCGCGTCAGATCTTCTTCGCTGAACTGTGCCGCCGCTTTCGCCAGCGCCGGTTTTTGATCCGGCGTCGCGGCAATCAAATCCGAATCGCCGCCGCAGACACGCGCAATCAGAAGGTTACGGATATGCCGAATAGCCTCGCGGCAGAAATGCTGCAGGTTGCGGCCTTCTTTCTGGAAGGTGTGGACGAGTCCCAGCGCGCGATTTGCAGAGCCTTCCGCGATGGCTTCGACGAGTTCATGCAAGGCGTCCTCCGGAACCACGCCGAGCAACTCGCGCACTTCCTTGTCCGGAATGACGTCGCCGCAATACGCGCGCGCCTGTTCGAGCAGGGAAAGCGCGTCGCGCAGGCTGCCTTCGGCCATGCGCGCGATGACCGCCAGTGCGCCCGGCTCGATTTTCAGATTCTCTTTTTGCGCGATTTCTTCGAGGCGGCTGGTAATTTCGGCAAACGTGAGCGCGCGAAAATGAAAATGCTGCGAACGCGA
>Ga0335081_10004345_pt1 | contig 22339 bp, 15 predicted proteins | sample Lox_Sample_35_FD_206713 | JGI IMG/M metagenome (GOLD analysis project Ga0335081, IMG submission 206713) | Soil microbial communities from Loxahatchee National Wildlife Refuge, Florida, United States - Lox_Sample_3.5 | ecosystem: Environmental > Terrestrial > Soil > Wetlands | place: USA... | reverse complement strand
CCGTCCCGGCGGTCGAAGTGCCGCAGCGAGAGCCGCGCGCTGGACAGCCGCAGCGGATCGGTGGCGAAGCTGCTCACCTGGTCGATGGGCACGAAGATCTCGCGGCCGCCGACGGCGGCCACCAGGCCGGTGACGAGCGGGTAGTCGGTCCCGCGGAGCCGGACGATGACGTCGGCCAGCCGGCCGAGCGACTCGCCGCGCCGGTCGGTGACCGGGCGCTTGAGCAGCCGCGACAGGCGCAACGTGGTCCCGCTGTCCGCCGGGCCGCCCGGCCCGGCGGCCGGTGTTGCCGTCATGGGAAGCCTCTTCCAGCTCGGCCCCGTCCCCTTCCCGTCCAGCCTAGGGTCATGCCGCCCGCGGCCACGCGGGCTCACGCGGATGAAGACGCGGGATACGGGGTAATCCTCTCCCAGGTAGGCCACGACGGCCCGGGTCCCGCCACCCGCGGGCCGCTTGGTTACGCCCGCACCGGTTGTGGTGGTATGAAGACTCTGGCGCCCAAAAAGCGATAGACCGGACGAAAGGCGCAGATCAGTGGCCACGCGGAAAGCGGTGGGCCTGCTCGAGAGAAGCGGCGGCCTGCCCGACACATTCTGGTACTCGACCAAACGCAGGCTGCTGGGACCGCCGCTGGTCAACCAGGATCTCGGAGAACAGCGGCTGTCCAATCCGCTCGCCCTCGGCGTGCTGTCGCCGGACGGGATCTCCTCCTCCGCCTACGGCACCGAGGAAATCCTGATCGTGCTGGTGCCCGCCGTAGGCCTGGCCGCGTTCTCCCTGCTGCTGCCGATGACGCTGGTCATCTTGTTCGTCATGGTGCTGGTGCTGCTGTCCTACCGCGAGATCGTCATGGTCTACATCAGACCGGGCGGCTCGTACGTGGTGGCGCGGGAGAACTTCGGCCCGCGCGTGGCCCAGGTGTGCGCGGTGGCGCTGCTCATCGACTACGTGGTGACGGTGGCGGTGCAGAGCTCGGCGGGCACGGCCGCGGTCGCCTCGGCCTTCCCCGCGGTCGGCCCGTACAAGCTGGAGATCACCGTCGGCGTGGTCCTGCTCATGTGCTTCGGGAACCTGCGAGGCCTCAAGGAGGCGGGCCGGGCCTTCGCCGTGCCGACCTACCTGTTCGCGGGCACGGTCATCTTGATGATCGTCGTCGGGCTGATCCGTGACCTGATGGGGAACCTGCAGCAGGTCGACCCGGCCACGCTGAACGGCGCGTATCACCTCGGCTCGAGCAGTTCGGGCCTGATCAGCGGGGTCATGATCTTCACCCTGCTGCGGGCGTTCGCCAATGGCGGCGCGTCGCTGACCGGCATCGAGGCGGTCTCGGACGCCGTCGGCGCGTTCCGGCCGCCGGAGGGCATCAACGCCCGCCGTGTGCTCATGACCGAGGGCGCGATCCTCGGCGTCCTGATCGCCGGCATCTCCTGGCTGGCCTTCCGGACCCACGCGACACCCTTCAAGGCCGGCTACCCCACCGTGCTGGCGCAGGAAGCCCAGATCGTCTTCGGGAACACATGGATCGGGCAGGCCTTCTTCTACCTGCTCCAGGCCGCGACCATGCTGATCCTGTACACCGGCGGCAACACCAGCTTCAACGGCTTCCCGTTCCTGACCAGCTACGTGGCCGGCGACTCGTTCCTGCCCCGGTGGCTGCTCAAGCGCGGGCACCGGCTGGTGTTCTCCAACGCGATCATCGTGCTCACCATCGTGTCGGTGGCGCTGATCATCATCAAGGACGCGGACGTCAACAGCCTGGTCCCGCTGTACGCCATCGGCGTGTTCACCGCCTTCGCGATGGCCGGCTTCGGCATGGCGAAGTACCACAGCAGGCACCGGGGGCCCGGCTGGCGGCGCCGGCTGATCATCAACTTCTCGGCCGGCGTGATGACCTCGCTCGTGGTGGCCGTGTTCGCGGTCGTGAAGTTCACCGAGGGCGCCTGGGTGGTCGTCGTCCTGTTCGTCATCCTGGTCCCGGCGCTGATCAAGATGAACCGGGAGTACTCCGCGGAGGGCGAGGTGCTCGAGACGATCAGCGAGAACCAGCCGCCGCCCCCGCCGCACTACGCCCGCCGCACCATCTTCGTCTTCGTGGACCACTTCGACCTGGCCACCCTGGCCGCGCTGCGGTACGCGCGGAGCCTGCGGCCCACCAGCATCCGCGCGGTGCACTTCGTCATCGACAGCGTCCGGGCCGACAAGCTGCGGGAGAAGTGGACCCACGCCGACCGCGGCGTGGTCCTGGACTTCATCGACGTGTCCGACCGCAGGCTCACCCGGGCGGCGGCCGAGCTGGTCGAGCGGGAGATCGCCGACCCGGCGACGCACGTGACCGTGGTGCTGCCCCGGCGCAGCTACTCCGCGCTGCTCGGCCGGCTGCTGCACGACCGCACCGCGGACAAGATCGCCGCGGTGGTGAGCCGGATCCCCCGGTCGGCCGCCACCATCATTCCCTACGACGTGGAGAGCCGGGTCCGGGTACTCCAGGAACGCCAGGCCGCCAAGGTAGCCGCCGCGGACGGCGCCGACCAGCACATCAGGTCCTCCGAAGCGCAGGTGGCGGCCGAGCACAGCCCCGCCCCGGCGCCCGCGCCTGGCGAAGCCAACGGCCAGCGCTCGGCCAAGGCCGACGAGGCGGCTGGCCAGTCAGCCGAGGCCCCGGGCGTCACGCCTATCGGCTCGCTGACCAGACCCGGCCGGTTCACCGTGGAGGGCCGCATCCGCGTGGTCGAGATCAGGCCGGTCGAGCGGAACTCCGTGCTGGCCTGCGAGATATCCGACGGGAGCGGCCAGCTCACCGCGCTGTTCTACGGCCGCTCGCACATCCCGGGCATCGTGTGCGGCGCGCGGGTCCGCTTCAAGGGCACGGCCGGCCTGAAGAACGGCCATCCGGTCATGATCAACCCTGCCTACGAGCTGATCTTCCCCGCAGTCTGAACAGGGCCGTCTGACCCCGCCGGTACGGCAAGACCGGTCGGCCGGGGCGTCTGGCCAGCCCGTTCGGCCTGTTTACTCGCTGTTCTTGCCGGGCTTGCCGGATGTGTGCGGGACGATGAGCTCGTACGCCGGGTTGACCATCACCGGAGCGCCGTGCTTGAGGCCGGCCGGGCCGCGGAACCGGACCCTGGACCCGCACATCAGCCCGGCGATGCGGGAGCGGCCGTAGAACAGCGCGGTCAGGTCCCCGGTCGAATCGGAGATCTCGCAGGCCAGCACGGAGTTCCGCTCGACCGACCTGATCTCGACCACGCGGACGCGGCCCTCCACGGTGACCTTGCCGGGCTGGTGGATCGAGCCGATCGGGGTGACGCCCGGCGGCGGTATGGGCCGGTCGTAGCCGCCGGCGCCGGGCAGCGGCTCCGGCTCCTGCTCGCCCGGACCGGCGACCGCGGCCGCGACCGCCAGGTGCCGCTCCTCGGCCGTCGCGTCGGCGGGCGGGCCGGGCACCGGCGTCAGGCTGGCGGGCGCGGTCCCCTCGCGCTCGGCCTGGCGCTGCTGCAGCACGTGCAGCCGGTTCTGCACGTCGAACGGGATGATGGTGGCCGCGGCGTTCGGCACCCGGCTGACCACGCCGGCGATCTTGTCCGCGGTGCGGTCGTGCAGCAGCCGGCCGAGCAGCGGCGAGAAGCTGCGCCGGGGCAGGATCGCGGTCACCTGCGTGCCCGGCGGCTTCACCTCGTGGCTCACCAGGTCGGCGGCGCACCGGGTCAGCCTGCGGTCCGGGCAGTCGATGAACTCGATCGGCACGCTGCGATCCGGCAGCCAGGCCGCGCGCAGCCGCTCCGCCTGCTCGCTGTCGATGACGAAGTGCACTGCGCGGATAGCGGTGGGCCGCAGGCTCTTCGCGTACCGCAGCGCGGCCATGGTGGCCAGGTCGAAGTCGTCGACGAAGACGATGACCACCTTGCGGGTGTAGTTCGGCTGCCTCGGCGCCTCGCCCGACGCGCGGCGCTCGCCGATGTTCTTCAGGACCCGGGCCTCGGACCGGTACTGCCGGTTCAGCCTGATGAACGCGAACACGCCGATCGGGAAGACGATGACCACCAGCCAGGCGCCCTGCCTGAACTTCACCACCGCGAAGATCAGCACCACCAGCGCGGTGTAGATCCCGCCGGTCAGGTTGATGACCAGCTTGCGGCGCCAGCCCGGCTCCCGCTGCCGGAGGTGATAGCGCACCATGCCGAAGCCGGCCATCGAGAAGCCGGTGAACACGCCGATCGCGTAGAGCGCGACCAGCTTGGCCGTACTCGCGCCGACCGCGAGCACCAAGACGAGCGCCAGCACGGTGAGCACGATGATGCCGTTGGAGAACACCAGCCGGTGGCCGCGCTTGCTCAGCCAGCGGGGCAGGAACGAGTCCTCCGCGACGAAGCTGGTCAGGAACGGGAAGCCGCTGAAACTGGTGTTGCCGCCGGTGAACAGGATCGTGATGGCCCCGGCCTGCACCAGGTAAAACAGGATCCGCCCGGCGGCGGAGTTCCCGAACACCAGGTCGGCCTCCTGGGAGACCACCGTGGGGACGCCGCTGACATAGGGGACCGCGTGGGTGATGTGGGCCAGCCAGGAGATGCCGGCGATCAGGAAGAACACGATGGAGCCCTGGGTCACCAGGATCTGCCGGGCGTTACGGCCCTCGGGCGGGCGCAGCGCGCTCACCGCGTTGGACACCGCCTCGATCCCGGTCAGCGAGGACCCGCCGTTGGCGAACGCGCGGGCCAGGATCAGTATGGCGGCGAAGGTGATCAGGCCGCTGGCGGTGTGCCGGATCGGGACGGTCCCGGAGTGCCAGGTGACCTGCCCCAGGCCGCCGCCGAAGAACTCGCGGGCCAGCCCGACGATGATCATCAGGCCCACCGACGCGGAGAACAGGTACGTCGGCAGCGCGAACGTCCGGCCGTTCTCCCGGACGCCGAGCAGGTTCACGTAGCACATGAGGAGCGTGGCGGCGACCGTGATCAGCAGCAGGGTGCCGGTGTCGCCCAGCGGCTTGGCCAGCGCCGGGAACGTGGACAAGATCGCGGCGCTGCCGGCCGAGTTCTGCACCGCCACCGTGACCACGTAGTCCACCATCAGCGCCACGGCCGCGCCCTGGGCGACCCGCGGGCCGAAGTTCTCCCGGGCGACCACGTAGGAGCCGCCCGCCCGGGTGTAGACCGACACCACCTCGCGGTAGGACAGCACGACCAGGACGATGCCGAACAGCACCACCCCGGTCAGCGGCATCAGCAGCGTGAAGGCGGTCAGGCCGAAGAACGGCAGCAGCTCGTACAGGATCAGCTCGGAGCCGTAGTTCGCCGACGAGATCCCGTCACAGGACAGCACGCCCAGGGCGAGCGGCTTCGACAGCCTCTCCTCTTTGAGCTGCTCGGTGATCAGGGGCGGACCGAGCAGGCGGCGCTTGACGGAGTACCAGAAGGTCTCCGGGAGTTCGTTCGGCTGGCCGCCGGCCAGCAGGCCAGCCGCTCTGCGCACAGCCACTAGGCTTCCAGCTCAATCCGCGGCGCTCGGTTGCTGATCACCATCCGACGCTAATTCGCGCCGACGGCCCGCCGCCGTATGCGGGCCGTCAAGCTTTCCTGCCCGGCCGTTAAGGTTCCGTCAAGACCGCTGATATCGCCTGGCAGCGCGGCTGAAATAGCAAGAGATGACTCACGATCTGGGACAGCGCGCGATACCGGCGCCCTATGCGCTGCCGGTCGGCTTCGCCATGTTCCTGGCCGTGGGCACGGCGGCCGCCGCCCTGCACGGCCGGCTGCCCGCGACCGGGGTGCTGATCGCCTGCGCGGCGGTCGCCGGGGTCATGTCGTTCGCCGCCGGGCCGGTGGCGGCGGTCCTGCTGGCCGGCATCGGCTGGCTCACCGCCGTGGGGTTCTCCCGGCCGCCCTATGCGCAGCTGCGGCCGACGGGACCGGCCGCCCCCCACGCGGCCGCCGTCATCGCTGCCAGCGCGCTGGCCGGGGCGTGCCTTGGCCTGGCGTTCCGCTGGTACTGCCGGCGACTCAGACTGGTCAGCATGGGTACGTATACGGGCATGCGGATCGGGCGTTCGGTGGCTTCGGGGTCTTCGGGGGCTTCGGGGTCCAGGCCGGGCCAGACGGAGCCGGGTGCCGCGCTGCCCGGCGACGGGACGCCGGACCCGGACGTCGGAATCGGCGCCCGGCGGAGGGTCGCGGGCGTGGTCCTGGCCGTCGCCCTGCTCCCGCTGCTCACCGTGGTCCTCGCGACCTGGCGCCCGCACCTGAACCTCGCCGACGACCTGCTCATCTACCTGGTCGCGGTGATCACGATCACGGTGGTCGGCGGCTTCTGGCCTGCCGTGCTCGCGGCCGTGGCGGCCAGCCTGCTGCTCAACTGGTACTTCACCGAGCCGCTGCACACCTTCACCATCCAGGAGCCGAAGAACCTGCTGGCGCTGCTGCTGTTCGTGACGGTCGCGGTCGCCGTCAGCAGCATGGTCCACCTCGCCGCCCGACGCGCCGTCCAGGCCGCGCGGGCCAGGGAAGAGGCGGCCTCGCTGCTCGAGCTGGCGCAGACCGTGCTGGGCGGCGCCGACTCGCCCGCGGCCGTGCTCGACCACCTCACCCGGACCCACGGCGGCCAGGCCGAACTGCAGGAACGGGTGGGCGGCCGGTGGGTGAAAGCCGCCTCGAGCAACGTGGAAGGCAGCTTGCCGGCCGCCTCGCGCATCGACATCCGCGACGACCTGATCCTGCTGGTCACCGGGCAGGCTCCCTCGGCCACGCCGGCGCTGCTGGCCGGCTACGCCGCCCAGGCGGCGGCCGCGCTGGACCGGGAACGGCTGCGCACCCAGGCGGCCCAGGCCGAGGCGCTGGCCGAGGGTAACCGGATGCGGACCGCGCTGCTCGCGGCGGTCAGCCATGACCTGCGCACGCCGCTAGCCTCGATCAAGGCCTCGGTCAGCAGCCTGCGTCAGACGGATGTGCAGTGGTCCGCGGAGGACGAGGCCGACCTGCTCGCCACCATCGAGCAGAACGCGGACCGCCTCGACGCCCTCATCGGCAACCTGCTCGACATGAGCCGGCTGCACACCGGATCGCTGCAGCCGTTCCTGCGCCCGACCGCGATCGACGAGGTCGCGCCGGTGGCCGTGGGCGGGCTGGATGACTGCCTGCGGCTGGAGATGACGGTGCCGGACGGCTTCCCGCTGGTGCTGGCCGACCCCGGCCTGCTCGAGCGGGTCCTGGCCAACCTGTTCTCCAACGCGCTGCGGCACTCGCCGGCCGCCCGGCCGCCCGAGCTGCGCGCCCAGCTCCTGGAGGACACGGCGCTGATCGAGGTGGTGGACCACGGCCCGGGCGTGCCCGACGAGCAGAAGGAACGCATCTTCGAGCCGTTCTGTACCTACCCGAGCGCGCGTGTCGGGCAAGCCGCCGCGCGGCCGCTCACCCGCGGCGGCGGCCATCACCCGGGCGTGGGGCTCGGCCTCGCGGTGGCCAAGGGCTTCGCGGAGGCCATGGGCGGGCGGATCTCGGCCAGCGACACACCGGGCGGCGGCCTCACGGTCCGGGTCACGCTCCCGGTGGCGAGCGAGGACAAGTCCGTGCTCGGCGCGGGGTCATGACGCGGGTGCTCGTCGTCGACGACGAGCCGTCCATCCTGCGCGCGCTGCGGATCAACCTCAGCGCCCGCGAGTACGACGTCAGCACGGCCGCCGACGGCACCACCGGGCTCGCCGCCGTGGCCCGCGACCGCCCCGACGTGATCATCCTGGACCTCGGGCTACCGGACATGGACGGCACCGAGGTCATCCACGGCGTCCGCGGCTGGACCTCGATCCCCATCATCGTGCTGTCCGCGTGGGGGCAGGAGAGCCAGAAGGTGGCCGCGCTCGACGCCGGCGCCGATGACTATGTCACCAAGCCGTTCGGCATGGACGAACTGCTGGCCCGGCTGCGCGCGGCGGTCCGCCGCGCCTCGCCCGGGCCGGACGAGCCGGTGGTCGCGACGGCCGACTTCACCGTGGACCTGGCGGCGAAGCAGGTGATCCGCACCGACGGCAGCGACGTCCGGCTGACCCCCACCGAATGGCAGCTGCTCGAGATCCTGGTCCGCAACAGCGGCCGCCTGGTCACCCAGAAGCAGCTGCTGCGGGAGGTCTGGGGCCCCTCCTACGAGACCGAGAGCAACTACCTGCGGGTCTACCTGGCGCAGCTGCGCCGCAAGCTAGAGCCGGAACCGTCCCGGCCGCGGTACCTGCTCACCGAACCGGGCATGGGCTATCGCTTCAAGCCGTAGATTTCTCCGCCCCGGTCGTTGCGCCAGCCATGGCTACTGTGTAGTAATGAAAGAAGTGGTACGCCGCCGTACCGGGCTGCCGAGGAGGCCTCCTTGAGTACTTACGACCTGTACACGACGCCGGTGGACCAGGGCACCTGGGACGTCCCCTCGACCGGGGCCGCGCGGTTCTCCTGGGAGTACGACGAGGGGCGGCAGCGGCTGCTCGACCTGTACCAGCGGGGCAAGGACAAGCAGTGGGACGCCACCAAGCGGATCGACTGGGACCTGCCCGTCAACCCCGCCAACGTGATGGAGACCTCCGATGAGCTGGTCCCGATCTACGGGTCGCGGCAGTGGGAGAAGCTGTCCGGGGCCGAACGCGACGAACTCGGCCAGCACCTGGGATCCTGGCTGTTCAGCCAGTTCCTGCACGGCGAGCAGGGCGCGCTCACGGTGGCGGCGCGGATCGTGGAGTCGGTGCCGGACATGGACTCCAAGTTCTACGCCGCCACCCAGGCCATGGACGAGGCCAGGCACGTCGAGCTGTACCACCGGTTCATCCGCGACAAGATCGGCATGTACTACCCGATCAACGAGGACCTGGCCCGATTGCTCGCGGACGCGCTCGGCGACTCGCGCTGGGACATGCCCTACCTCGGCATGCAGGTGCTGATCGAGGGGCTGGCGCTGGCGGCGTTCGGGGTGCACCGCGATATCACCGGCAACCCCCTGGTGAAGCAGGTGCTCGCGTACGTCATGCAGGACGAGGCCAGGCACGTCGCGTTCGGGCGGCTGGCGCTGCGGGACTACTACGCCGGCCTGACCGACGCCGAGCGGGCCGACCGCGAGGAGTTCGTGGTCGAGGGCTGCTACCTGATGCGGAACCGGTTCCGGGCCCAGGAGGTCTGGGAGCGGATGGGCTTCGATGTCGGGGAATGCCTGGACTTCACCGAGCACTCGCCGGTGCAGCAGGCCTTCCGTACCCTGCTGTTCAGCCGGATCGTCCCCTGCGTGAAGGACATCGGGCTGTGGGGCGAGAAGGTCCGGCGGGCCTACGCCGACCTGGGCGTGCTCGACGCCGCTGACAGCGACCTGGAAGCGCTGATGCGCGACGACGAGAACATCGCCGAGCGCATCGAGCAGGAGCACGCCGCCGAGTTCGCCGCCCGCAAGGCCGAAGTGGGCGCCGCCATCACGGCCGCCGAACCGTAGGGCCGTACTACGTCCAGGTGTCGGCGGGTGCGTCGGCCGGGGCGGGAAGGCGGCGGGAGGACATGAGGTGGTCTCCTTCTGGGGGCGGCCGGGCGGATCCCGGCCGGCTGAGACCAGGTTGCCCTCTCCCGGGGGCGGGGCGGCAGGGGTCGGCCGACCCCATTGCGCGTCAGCGCGGCCGGCGGTCCGCGGGGTCGAATGACCCAGCCGCCTGCTAGATGAGGCCCGCCTGCAGTGCCAGCCGGGTCAGATCGGCGCGACGCCGGCATCCGGTCTTGTCCCTGATCCGGTCCAGGTGCGAGCTGACGGTGCGCACGCTGATGAACAGGCGCTCGGCGATCTGCGCGTTGGTGGCGCCCTGGCCGACCAGGGTGATCAGCTCCTTCTCCCGCGCGCTGAGGTGCTCCAGGCCCGGCATGTCCGACGGCTGCGGCGGGCTGGGCGCGGCCAGCATGGCCGCGTACTCGTCGGCGGCTTGCAGGCTCATGGCCGCACCGCGTTCCTCGGCGGCGCGGACCCGGTCCGGGCCGAGGGCCGCCGCGGACCGGGCCAGGTACTCCTCCCTGATCTGCATCATCGCGGGCAGATCGGGGAGCCCGTAGTCCTGCCGCCGTGCCTCGAAGGCCGCCCACAACGTGATGGCCTCGGCGGGCCGCTCGGTGGCCGCGCACAGCCGCCCGCACAGGTCCAGGCAGGCGATCAGGCGCAGCCGGTCACCGGTCCGGGTGGCGAACTCCAGCGCCTCCCTGATGTGCGCGCCGAGCTCGGGAATGCGGCCCGCCCGCTGGTCCAGGTGCGCCAGCAGTTCCAGCCACAGCGCCTGATCGTAGAGATCCCCCGCCTGGCGGGCCTGGGCCAGCCCGTCGACGCTCATCTGCTCGGCCGCCGCCACCTGCCCGTCCGCGGTCAGGACCAGCGCCAGCACGGTGTTGCCCTGCCGTACGAGCCGGCCGGGGACACGAGCCGGGTCCACCTGCTGGGCCTGCCGCAGCCAGGCCAGGCTGGCCTGGTATTCACCCTGGTAGTTCCCGAGGATCCCGAGCTGGATCAGCGCGAACGCCTGGCCCGCGGGGTAGCCGAGCTCGCCGGCCATGGCCAGGGCGCGGCGCGCGTCCTCGGTCGCCTCGGCCAGGCGGCCCAGGTTCCGCAGCGCCGTCGACCGGCCGGCCAGGCCGTCGGCCAGCACCGCCGAGGACGCGCCGGCGGCCAGCGCGTCACACGCCAGCGTGAAGTGGCCGGCCGCGGCGGTGTAGTCGGCCATGATGGCGGCCAGGCGGCCCAGCCATACCTGCACGGCGCACCAGTCGCTGCCGCCCGCGGCGACACGCTGAGCCACCTCGGCGAGCAGGGAACGGCCCGCGGCCCACCGGCCCCGCAGATACCACCAGGGCGCCAGCGCCACCGCCAGGCGCGGCGCGGCGGGCGAGTCGTGGCTGATCGCCCAGTCCAGGGCCAGGTGCACGGTGGCGTCCTCGGCGTCCAGCCACCGGGCGGCGGCCAGCTCCCCGGGGCTGGTCTGCAGGCCCGCCGCCGCGCTCTCGGCGACCTGGAGCGCATACCCCGCCAGCGCCGCCTCGGCCTCGGCCTGCTCGCCCGTCTCGGCCCGCCGTTCGGCGCCGTAGGCGCGCAGGGTCTCCAGGGCCATGTAGCGGGCCCGGCCGTCCGGGCCGTTCCGCGGCGGGATCAGCAGCGAGCAGTCCACCAGGTGCAGCACCGCCTGGCCCGCCCCGGGCCCGGCGACGGCCTCGGCGGCCTCCAGGGTGAACGGCCCGGGGAACACCGAGACCAGCCGGAACACCCGCTGGTCAGCCTGGCCGAGCACGCGGTAGCTCCACTCCACCGTGGCGGCCAGCGACTGGTGCCTGACCGGTGCCAGCCGGTCCCCGGCGGTCAGCACGGTGAACCGGTCGTCGAGGCGGTCACGCAACTGCTCCACGCCCAGCGCCTCCACCCGCGCGGCCGCCAGCTCGATGGCCAGCGGCATCCCGTCCAGCCGGGTCACGATCTCGGCCACCACCGGGCCCGACTCGTCATCCAGCGCGAAGTGCGCGTCGGCCTGCCGGGCCCGGGCCGCGAACAGCGTGACCGCCTCGGACTTCTCCGGGTCGCCTGGTTCCGGCAGCCCCAGCGGCGCCAGCCGGTAGCGGGTCTCCCCGCCCACCCCGATCGGCTCCCGGCTGGTCGCCAGCACCCGCACGTCATCGGCGGCCGGCAGCAGCGTGCCGCACAGCCGGGCCACCGCGGCCAGCAGATGCTCGCAGTTGTCGAGCACCAGCAGCATCTGCCGTCGCGCCAGCACGGCAGCCAGCGATTCGGTCACCGACAGGCCGGGCGCCTGGCGCACCCCGAGCGCCGCCGCTGTCGCCTCGGGCAGCTGGCCCGGCTCGGTCACCCCGGCCAGCTCCACCAGCCACACGCCGTCGGCGAACCGGTCCGCGACCCGCCGCGCCACCTCTCCGGCCAGCCGGGTCTTGCCCACGCCGCCCGGCCCGGTCACCGTCACCAGCCGGCCCTCGTCGAGCAAGGCGGCTACCTTGCCCACCGCCGCGGCCCGGCCGACGAAACTCGTCAGCCCTGACGTAAACCCATGCAAGCCCCCGACCGCCGTCAACGGCGCACCCGAACCCACAGCCTGACCTTACGGCAGATCGCGGGCCCGTTCGTAGACCCGGCGCGGCCTTACCAGCGGGGGGTCCTGTCGTAGCGCGGCTTCCAGACGGCGCGGTAGAGCAGGCGCAGCGGCGGCGGGAGCTGGCCGAGAGCGGCGGCGCGGTCAGCGCGGGAGCCGGCGCGGTCAGCGCCGGAGCCGTCCCCGTCCAGGATCCAGGCGAACATCTCGCCGCCGGCGGACAGGCCGTTCCTGCGCGCGATCTTGAACCCGGCGCTCCGCCATTCGGCCGCGGTCAGGGCCACGCCGATCAGCGGCAGCCCATCTCGCTCCTCGTGGCCGAGGTGACCGGTGAGCGTGCTGGCCAGGACGTCGATGACATCGGCCAGCCGGTCCCCGCCCGGCCAGTCGTCGTCGGCCGGGCCGGCCACGCCGCCGGCCGAACCGCCCGGGGTGCGCTGGGCAAACGCCGCGTCGACCGCGGCCAGCAGGGGATCGATGCGCTCGTGCTCCTCTTCCATCGCGTCCAGGACGGACAGGGCGGCCTCGCTGTGGGCCAGCCGCGGCCGGAGGGCCGGCCAGATGATCTCGTCCTCGGCGGTGTGGTGGATGTGCAGCTCGCGCTTGAACAGGTCCCAGCCGGCCCCGATCGACCGGCGCCGGGCCGGGTCGGCCAGGTCGGCCGTGGCAGCGGCGCGGGCCAGCCGGGTCAGGTCCCGGCGGAACGCGTCGTGGGCCGCGATCATGATGGTCAGGTCGGCGTCGCCGGTGCCGTGCCGGGCCGCGCCGGCGCCCGGCAGCTTCTGCGTGGTCATGAGTTACCCTCCGTGATGGTACGGGCCGGTATCCCCGGGGCCCGCCTGGTGATCTCGTCCAGCGTGCGGACGGTCGTAGTCCTCGTACTCTCAGACGAAACCCGGCGCCGCGTTGTGACCGCGCCGGGCTCGGGTCCCGGCGCGGCTCGAGGAGATCGCGCGCGACCAGCTGGCCCGGCTGCGCGGCGATCTTGATCAGCGAGCCGCTTCTCGCGGATAGGGGGCGCGGGTGACGGGTACGCACTAAACGTGCGGCAATCCCTCCTCCCCGCGGGCCGGCGCGCGCGCAGGACCCGCAAGGCCGGCCTGCTGTCCCGGCCGTCGGCCCTCGCCGAGCGCATCGAGCGTGCGCACGCCCTCGACCCCGTCGTCCAGGGCCTTTCCGACACCGTCGTCCGGGCGCTGCCGGCCGGCCCGCGCGCCGACGCCCTGCACGGCGTCCCGTTCGGCCAGCCGGCTCATCCCGCGCTGGTCCGGCTGCCGCTTGGCTGCTGGACCTCGGCGGTCCTGCTCGACCTGTTCCGCGGCACCGAACGCGCGGCCGGGGTGCTCATCGCGACCGGGATCGCGGGCACCGCGCCCGCGGCGGCCACCGGCCTGGCCGACTGGTCGGCACTGCACCGGGACCAGCAACGGGTCGGCCTGGTGCACGCCGTGTGCCAGGCCAGCGCGGCCACGCTGTTCCTCGGCTCGCTGGCCGCCCGGGCCGGCGGCCGGACCCGTTACGGCCGGGCGCTGTCCGCGGCCGGGCTCGCCGTGGCCACCATCGGCGCCTACCTCGGCGGGCACCTGGCCCTGCGGCTCGGCGCGGGCACCAGCCACGCCGAGCAGGTCAGCCACCTGTCCGGACTCGGCTGGCACGACCTGTGCGGACTGCGCGAACTGCCCGACCGGCGCCCGGTCCGGCGCCAGCTCGGCTACCTGTCCCTGCTGGTGTACCGGCAGGGATCCGAGGTCAGCGTGCTGTCAGACCGGTGCTCCCATCTCGGAGGGCCCCTGCATCAGGGACGGATCGTCGTGGAGCGGGGCGCTGCCTGCATCGCCTGCCCCTGGCACGGATCCACCTTCGTGATCGCCGACGGCGCCGTCGTGCACGGGCCCGCCACCGCTCGTCAGCCATCCTTCGAGACCCGCGTGACGAGCGACGGGCGCATCGAGCTCAGGCCCCGGCCCTGACGGGCCCAGCCCTGACGGGCCCAGCCCTGACGAACCCCGCCCTGACGAGCTCGGGCCGGCCCCGTCCGGCACCGCCGGGCCGGATCCGGCGGGCGCGCCCTGGCCGGCGAACCGGGTGCTGGCCGCGCTGAAGAAACCGCCGATCCCTTCCAGCGCCTTGGAGATCTCGCTCGGCACGATCCAGACCTTGTTCGCGTCACCCTGGGCGATCTGCGGCAGCATCTGCATGTACTGGTAGGCCAGCAGCCGCTGGTCCGGATTGCCTTCGTGAATGGCCTTGAACACGGTGCTGATCGCCTCGGCCTGCCCGCGGGCCCGTACCGCCTGGGCCCTGGCGTCCGCCTCCGCCCTGAGCACGGTCGCTTCGGACTCGCCACGCGCCTTGAGCACCGCTGCCTGGCGCTCGCCCTCCGCGGTGAGGATGGCCGATTGCTTGGATCCCTCGGCGGACAAGATGGCGGCGCGCTTGTCCCGGTCGGCGCGCATCTGCTTTTCCATGGAGTCCTGGATGGAGCCGGGCGGCTCGATGGCCTTGAGCTCCACCCGGCCGACCCGTATCCCCCACTTGCCCGTCGCCTCGTCGAGTTCCTTCCGCAGCTCGCTGTTGATGTGGTCACGCGATGTGAGCACGTGCTCGAGCTCCATGCCGCCCACCACGTTGCGCAGCGTGGTCACGGTCAGCTGCTCGACGGCGGTGATGTAGTTGGCGACCTCGTAGGTGGCCGCCCGGGCGTCGGTCACCTGGAAGTAGATGACGGTGTCGATGCCCACGACGAGGTTGTCACGGGTGATCACGGGCTGGGGCGGGAAGCTGACCACCTGCTCGCGCAGGTCGATGAGCGGGCGCAGCCGGTCGATGAACGGCGTCACTACGTTCAGGCCCGCGTTCAGGGTCCGGTGGTACCGGCCGAACCGCTCGACGATGCCCGCCGTTGCCTGCGGCACGATGCGCACCGACCGAACGATCGCCGCGCCCACCAGGACGACGAAGACGACGAGCAGGATGGTACCGACCAGAGTGCTCATGGCTGCTGCCTCACTCCTGCGCCCGATGCGGTGTCCCGGTGACTTCCGGGGTTTCCGGGCTTGTTTGCTACGTTACCGACCGCGAGCGAGTTGAGCCAGCAGGCGGCCACGCTCTGTTAGCCGGGGGGACGACCCCCGAGACTCCCCCGCTCACGGGGGGGCTGCCCGCCCCCCGTACCCCCTGGCCCCTGGCGGGCCCGGGCGGTCCACCGCGACTGCCGGTACTCGATTTCCAGCTGGATGCCGAAGCACCGCGACAGGTTCCGCGCGGTGAAGACCTCCTCGATGGGCCCGGCCGCCAGCACCGACCCGCGGCGCAGCAGCATCGCGTGGGTGAAGCCGTCGGGCACCTCTTCCACGTGGTGGGTGACCAGCACCATCATCGGCGCCCTGGGATCGCGGGCCAGCCTGGTGAGCCGCCGCAGCAGGTCCTCGCGGCCGCCCAGGTCGAGCCCGGCGGCGGGCTCGTCGAGCAGCAGCACCTCGGGGTCGGGCATCAGGGCCCGGGCGATCTGCACCCGCTTGCGCTCCCCCTCGGACAGCGTGGAGAACTTGCGCCTGATCAGGTGCGCGCAGCCGAGCGCGTCGAGCATCTCGACCGCGCGGGTGACGTCGGCGGAGTCGTATTCCTCTTTCCACCGGCCGAGGATGGCGTAGGAGGCGGTGAGCACCAGGTCGATGACCTTCTCCCCGGGCGGGACCTGCTCGGCGATCGCGGCGCTGGTCAGCCCGATCCTCGGCCGCAGCTCGAAGATGTCGACGTCGCCCAGCCGCTCGCCGAGCACGTCGACGGTGCCCTCGGTGGGAAACATCATGGTGGCTGCCACCTGGAGCAGGGTCGTCTTGCCCGCCCCGTTCGGGCCGATCAGGATCCACCGCTCGTCCCCGTGCGCCGTCCAGTCCACGTCGCGCAGCAGGACCGCCGCGTCCCGCCGGACCTCGACGCCACGCAGCCGCAGCACCTCGTCGGACATCGGGGCCCCTTTCTCCGCACGCGCGGCCATGGCTCTGCTGACTTCACCGGGCCGGTAGGCATGCCGCCGAGACCGAACTTACCGGGGCTGAGCCTAGCGGGCTACGCTCCCCGCTCGTGCCTGACCGCGAGCAGGGCGGCCTGGGTGCGGTCCTGCACGCCGAGCTTGGCCAGCACCGAACTCACGTGCGCCTTCACGGTCTTCTCCGAGACGCCCAGGGCCCGCGCGATCTCCCGGTTGGACCGGCCCTTGGCGATCTCGGCCAGCACTTCGCGCTCCCGGCTGGTGAGCGCGTCCAGGCCCGCCGCTCCCCAGGTGCCCGTCGAGCGGACCAGGGTGCCCGCCGCCTCGGGCGCGAGCAGCAGGTGACCGTCGTGTACCGAACGGATCGCCCGGACCAGCGCGTCCGGGTCGACGTCCTTGTAGAGCACCCCGGCCGCGCCGGCGCGCACGGCCAGGCTCGCGGACGCGGGCTCGGTGGCACTGGTGAGCACGAGCACCCGGGCGGTGCTGCCCCGGGCTTTCAGCTCGCCCAGCACGGCGAGGCCGTCCATGCCGGGCAGCTTGAGGTCGAGCAGGATCACGTCCGGGGCATGCTCGGCGTCCAGCGCGAGCGCCGTCGCGCCGTCGCCCGTCTCGCCGGCCACCTCGATCCCGTCCTGCACCTCGAGCAGCACCCGGAGCCCGCGCCTGACCACCGGGTGGTCGTCGACGATCAGCACGGAGATGGGGCGCGTCATCGCTCGCCGCCCGCCCCGGCGGCCCCCGCCTTGACCGGCACGACGGTGACGGACACGCTCATCCGCACCCGGGTTCCCGTATCGCCGGACCGGACGGTCAGCGTGCCGCCCGCCGCCGCCGCGCGCTCGCGCATCGAGTCCAGCCCGAGCCCCCCGGACGGCGCCCCGGCCACGAACCCGTGGCCGTCGTCGGACACCTCGAGGACGACCCGGCGCCCCGCCTTCGCCAGCGCGACCCGGACGGCGGAAGCCCCGGCGTGCCGCAGCGCGTTGTGCAGCGCCTCCTGCGCGACCCGGTAGAACGCCGCCTCCGCCCGGGGCCCGAGCGCGGGCAGGCAGCCGGCGGTGAAGGTGACCGGGATGCCGTGCGCCCGCCCGGCCAGCACCGCGTACCGGCGCAGGGATTCGGCCAGTCCCGCCGCCTCCAGGTCGGGCGGGGCCAGGCCGTCGATCACCGCGCGCAGCTCGGCCTGAGCCTCGGCGCCGAGCGCGCCGACGACCTCGATCTCGGCCCGGACCCGGGCCGGGTCGACCGGGTCCCTGGCGGCCAGGACCGCGGCGGCCCGCGCGTGCGCCCGGATGCTGAACAGCTTCTGCGTGACCGCGTCGTGCAGGTCCCGGGCCAGCCGGGAGCGCTCCTGCATCACGGAAAGCTCCCGGCTGCGCTCGTACAGCCTTGTGTTGGTCAGCGCGATCGCGGCGTGCGTGGCGAACAAGGAGAGGATCTGCAGGTCGCGCTCGGTGAACCCGCGGCCGGCCGCCGCGGCGGAGGTCTTGTTGGCCGCGAAGATGATGCCGAGGACCCGGTCCCCGTCGCGCACCGGCACCCCGAGGAAGTGCGACATCTGCGGGTGGGCGGACGGCCAGCCCTCGAACCTGGGGTCTTTGCGGATGTCCGCGAGCCGCTCCGGCTTGCCCTCGTTGAGCAGCACGGCGAGCATCCCGTGGCGGCGCGGCAGCGGGCCGATCGCCTGCCACTCGGCCGGGGTGATCCCGTCCACCACGAACTCGGCGAACGAGTCGCCCTCGTCGGGCACGCCGAGCGCGGCGTAGCGCGCGCCGACCAGCGACCGCGCCGACCGCACGATCACCTGCAGCACGTCGCGGACGGACATCTGCCGGGTGACGGACAGCACCGCCTGGCTCACCTGGTAGAGCTCATCCAGCCCATCGCTCATTGTTTCTCCTGTTCGCTCGCCTCCGGGGCGCTCTTGAGCCGGCTCCTTCCCTCGTCGCTCCTCCGTCGCTCCTGGGGTGGGTCCGGGGGGACAAATACTGCCCAGTCGCCGGCGCGCCCCTTTGGCTCGCTCACTTTCCTGACGTTAGCTCGGGTAGGCGTGTGCTGCATCGTACGGCGGTCCTACGACCATCGGCCCAGGACGTGCCGGACGCGGGACCGATGCGCCGGGGCGGGCCGGCGCCTAGCGTCGAGGACATGAGCAATCCGACAGCCATGATCACGGGGGCCTCCCGCGGACTGGGCCGTGCCCTGGCGGCCGGCCTGGCCCGCGAGGGCTTCGACCTCATCATCGACGCGCGAGACGCCGCCGCGCTCGAGGCCACGGCGGACCGGATAAGGGCCGCGGGCGGCACCGTGACCGCCGTGCCCGGCGATGTCACCGACCCCGCGCACCGCGCCGCCCTGCGGCAGGCCGCCGGGGCCGCGGGCCGCCTGGACCTGCTGGTCAACAACGCCGGGACGCTGGGCGCCAGCCCGCTGCCCGCGCTGGCCGATTACCCGCCCGACGAGCTGCGCAGCGCGTTCGAGGTGAACGTGATCGCGCCCATCGCGCTGACCCAGCTGATGCTGCCCCTGCTGCGCGCCAGCGGCGGCGCGGTGCTGAACATCACCTCGGACGCGGCCGTGGAGGCCTACGCCGGCTGGGGTGGCTACGGCGCGGCCAAGGCGGCCCTGGAGCAGGCCTCGAACGTGCTGGCCGCCGAGGAGCTGGCGCTCCGGGTCTGGTGGGCCGATCCTGGCGACCTGCGCACCGACATGCACCAGCTGGCCTTCCCCGGTGAGGACATCTCGGACCGCCCGGAGCCCGAGTCGGTCGTCCCCGCGTTCGTCAGGCTCATCTCGGAGCGCCTGCCCAGCGGCCGGTACCGCGCGGCTCACCTGATGCCGGTGGCGCCATGATCGCTGACGTCGCCCCGGCCGATTTCACGCTGGCCGGCTTCACCCGGCCCGATTTCACGCTGCCCGCCGAGCTCGAGGCGCATGACCCGCCCGAGGCGCGCGGCCTGGCCCGGGACGGCGTGCGGATGCTGGTCAGCCGCACCTGGTCCGGCGAGATCAGCCAGCACGGCTTCGGCGACCTGCCCGGCCTGCTGCTCCCCGGCGACCTGCTGGTGGTCAACACCACCGCCACGCTGCCCGCCCAGGTGCGGGCCGGGCGCGAGCTGGCGGTGCACTTCTCCAGCCCGCGCCCGGACGGATCGTGGCTGGTGGAGCTCCGGCAGGTCAGGAACAAGATCTCAATGCCGAACGGAAACGGTTCACCTGGTCAGCGCATCAGCCTGCCCGGCGGCGCGGTCCTGGTCCTGGAGGGAAGGGCGACCGCGCGGCTGTGGCGGGCCCGGCTCTCGGTCGCGGTGGTGCCGTACCTACTGCGATACGGCATCCCGATCAGGTATTCCTACGTGCCGCGCGAGTGGCCGCTGGCGGCCTACCAGACGGTCTTCGCACGCGAACCCGGCAGCGCGGAGATGCCCAGCGCCAGCCGCCCGTTCACGCCGTCGGTGGTGACCGAACTGGCGGCCCGCGGCATCCTGATCGCCCCGCTCACCCTGCACGCCGGCGTGTCCTCGCTGGAAGCCGGCGAGGATCCCTACCCGGAACCCTACGACGTGCCGCCCGTGACGGCCCGGCTGGTCAACCACGTGCGGGCGGACGGCGGCCGGGTCATCGCGGCCGGGACGACCGTGGTCCGCGCGCTGGAGACGGCCGCGCTGGGACGCGGCGACGGCCGGGTGGCCGCCGCGGCGGGCTGGACGTCGCACGTGGTCACGCCGGAGACCGGGGTGCAGGTGGTGGACGGCCTGCTCACCGGGCTGCACGAACCGCGTTCATCGCACCTGCGGATGCTGGCCGCGTTCGCCGGGCCTGAGCTGCTCACCCGGTGCTACCAGGTCGCGATCGGCGCCGGGTACCTGTGGCACGAGTTCGGCGATGTTCACCTGCTGCTTCCGTAAGGCCCGGGGCGTTCGGGTAGCCTGACCCCCGCGATGAATACTCCGCGGACCTCCCTGCTCATCACGCTGACCGGCCGCGACCGGCCGGGCGTGACCTCCCGGCTGTTCGCCGTCCTGGCCAGGCACCCGCTCAGCGTCCTGGACGTCGAGCAGGTGGTGATCCGCGGCCGGCTGGTGCTCGGGGTGCTGCTGGGCTGTGACGCGCTGCCCGACCTGAACGAGATCCACGAGGCGGTCGGCTCGCTGGCCCGCGACCTCGGCCTGGAGGCGGAGATCACCATGGGCTCGGCGCCGTCCGGCGAGCCCGCCCGCGGCGGCCGGCTGCACGTCACCCTGCTGGGCAGCCCGCTGGCACCGGCTGCCATCACCGCCATCGCGGGGCGGATCGCGGCCAGCGGGGCGAACATCGACCGGATCGGCAGGCTCGCGCAGCAGCCGGTGACCTGCATCGAGATGGACGTCTCCGGCGGGGACCCGGCCACGCTCCGCGAGGACCTGGCCCGCGCGGCGGTGCAGCAGGGGATCGACGTGGCGGTCCAGCGCGGCGGGCTGCACCGGCGCGCGCTGCGGCTGATCGTGATGGACGTGGACTCCACCCTGATCCAGGACGAGGTGATCGACCTGCTGGCCGTCCGGGCCGGCTGCGCCGCCGAGGTGGCGAAGGTGACCGCGGCCGCCATGGGCGGCCAGCTCGACTTCACCGCGTCGCTGCGGGAACGGGTGTCGCTGCTGGCCGGGCTCGAGGCGGGGGTCCTGGACGAGGTCCGGGCCGGGCTGCGGCTGACCGCGGGCGCGCGCACGCTGATCAGGACGCTGAGCGGGCTGGGCTACCGGTCGGGGATCGTCAGCGGCGGTTTCATCCAGGTGATCGGGCCGCTGGCCGCCGCGCTGGGCATCGGCTACGTGGCGGCCAACGAGCTGGAGATCTCGGGCGGGAAGCTGACCGGGCGGCTGCGCGGCCCGGTGGTGGACCGGGCCGGGAAGGCGGAGGCGCTGCGCCGGTTCGCCGCGGACGCCGGGGTTCCGCTGTCCCAGACGGTGGCGGTGGGCGACGGGGCCAACGACCTGGACATGATCGCCGCCGCCGGGCTCGGCGTCGCGTTCAACGCCAAGCCGGTGGTGCGCGACGCGGCTGACACCTCGCTGAGCGTCCCCTACCTGGACGCCATCTTGTACCTGCTCGGCATCTCCAGCGACGACGTGGCCGCCGGAGCTTAGCCCCTCCCTACGCGGCTCCCGGAACGACATGAACCCCGGGTTTCACCGCCGTGGAACGGCGTGAAACCCGGGGTTCAGGCGCTTGGCCGGCCCGCCAGCCGGGCCGCTTCGCGGCGCTGCCGGCCGGGCCGCTTCGCGGCGCTGCTAGTCGGGCTGCTTCGCAGCGGGCGCGCGGTCCCCGGCGTCCTTGGAGACGGTCACCTCGGTGGCATCGGGCGCGGGGCTGGCGCCCTCCACCGCGGGCGAGACCGCCCCGGTCACCTCGGTGCTGGCCGGCGTGACCTCGCCGCCGCCCGCGGCGCGCCGCTTGGAGATCACGATCGCCACCACGATGATGATCACCGCGCCCAGGGCCACCCCGACCCGCAGGCCGGTGTTGCTGCTGTACTGCACCACGCTGGTCGCGATCAGCAGGGAAACCAGGTTCATCACCTTGATCAGCGGGTTGATGGCCGGGCCCGCGGTGTCCTTGAACGGGTCGCCGACCGTGTCGCCGATGACGGTCGCGGCGTGCGCCTCGGAGCCCTTGCCGCCGTGTGCTCCGTCCTCCACGAGCTTCTTGGCGTTGTCCCAGGCGCCGCCGGAGTTGGCCAGGAACACCGCCATCAGCACCCCGGCCGAGATCGCGCCGGCCAGGTACGCGCCGAGCGTGGCGTAACCGAACGCGAAGCCGACCGCGATCGGGGCGAGCACCGCCAGCAGGCCGGGGGTGATCAGCTCGCGCAGCGAGTCCTTGGTGACGATATCGATCACCCGGCTGTACTCGGGCTTCTCGGTGTAATCCATGATCCCGGGGTGAGTGCGGAACTGGTTGCGCACCTCCAGGACCACACCCTGCGCCGCCCGGCCCACCGCCATGATCAGCAGGCTGGCGAACAGGAACACCACCGACGCGCCGATGATCACGCCGACCAGGACCCGCGGCCGGTCGACCGACAGGCTGAAGCTGCCGGCGCCGGTACCGAGCGCCTGCTCGACGATGGTGCGGAAGGATCCGAACAGCGCGGTCGCGGCGAGCACCGCGGTGGCGATAGCGATGCCCTTGGTGATCGCCTTGGTGGTGTTGCCGACCGCGTCCAGGTGGGTGAGCGCCTCCGCGGCCTCGCCCTGGACATCACCGGACATCTCCGCGATGCC
>Ga0335081_10004343_pt1 | contig 22349 bp, 18 predicted proteins | sample Lox_Sample_35_FD_206713 | JGI IMG/M metagenome (GOLD analysis project Ga0335081, IMG submission 206713) | Soil microbial communities from Loxahatchee National Wildlife Refuge, Florida, United States - Lox_Sample_3.5 | ecosystem: Environmental > Terrestrial > Soil > Wetlands | place: USA... | reverse complement strand
AGGGCTGGCGGGAGAGGTGACTTCGCCCCTCGGGACGGGCCAGGGCCGTTAGGTCTCGCGCCGGTCACGGCGCCGTTCGTGCGAGACGGGAAAGGGCGGGTCTCTGCGACGGGGATTCCGAAGCTCCGGGGCGGGGTGTGATGAGCGGGCAACATATCAGCGCAGCTCGGCCCGGCCGGTCGCCAATTTGTGGAACAATTTTCGGCCAGCTACGGTTTCGCGGTGGCTCTCCAGCGGCGCCGGATGAAAGGCTTCGTTCCCACTTGGCCGCCGGGGTGACACTCGCAGACAAGGAGAACGCAATGAATCGCATGGCAAAAGGCTTGGTGGCGGCAGCGCTGGCCTCGGTGGTGCTCGCGAGCGGTTCCGCTTGGGCGCAATTGGGTTACCCGAACTACCCCTATGATGCCGCCTACAGTCCTCGAACTTGGGGCTTCTATGGGTATCCTTGGCAATACACCTACACCTACTACCCATATGGGTATTCTTACGATTACAGCACTCCTCTTGGAGTGATCGACGCGCTGGCCACGCCTTTTGCAGCAGCGGCGGCCGCGCCGGCGGTTGTGGTTACAGGAGCGCCTCTGGTCGCCGGACGCAGCGTGGCAACGAGCAGCGTGGGAGATCACTGCACCACTTCGGCCACGACCTGTGAACTCAGCCATGCCTCGTTTGTCGGCAACAGATGTTCCTGCCGAGTGCCCGGTGGCCGGGCTCGGGGGTCGGTGACACCCTGAGGTGCCGCGGACAAAACAGACACCTTGAGCCATGGCCGGGCGGAAACCCGGCCATTTGCTTTGCCCTCTCAATCCCCGAAATATTCACGATACCAGGCAACGAAGCGCTTCACTCCCTCGTCGAGTGGGGTTTTCGGCCTGAACCGGGTCAATCGGGCGAGCAGCGAGGTGTCCGCGAAAGTAACCGGAACATCGCCTTGCTGCATCTCCATGAAATTGCGTTTTGCTCGCAGTCCGGTCGCGGCTTCAATGGCGGCGATGAAATCCATGAGACCGACGGGCGTCTCATTGCCGATATTGACGACGCGCCAGGACGCAACGGGAGATAGGCTGTCCTCTGCAAACGACGGCGCCCTTCCCTCGACTGGTGGCGGTGCATGGCCAAGGAGCCGGAACATGGCTTCAACGAGGTCATCGATATAGGTGAAATCCCGGGTCATTTTTCCGTGATTGTAAATGTCGATGGGCCGCCCCTCAAACAAGGCCGCCGAGAATTTGAAAAGCGCCATGTCCGGCCGGCCCCAAGGCCCATACACGGTGAAGAATCGCAACATTGTGATCGGAATCTTGAAGAGATGGCTGTAGGCGTGCGCCATCTCCTCATTCGCCTTTTTCGAGGCGGCATAAAGCGTCAAAGGGTGATCGGCCCGGTCAGTCTCATGAAACGGAATCTTCGCATTGGCGCCATAGACCGAAGAGGTGGAAGCCATCAGCGCGTGAGCCGGTGGGGCGTGGCGCATGAGTTCCAGGAGGTTAAAAGTCCCGGTCAAATTGGCATCAACATAGGCGCGCGGGTTTTCAAGACTGTAGCGCACGCCCGCCTGCGCGGCGAAATGATAGACGACATCGAATCCGCTGCCATAAATCCCCTTCAGCGCGGCGAAATCCTCAAGCATCGTCTCATGGCCAAAGAATCCCGGCCGTTCCCGCAAGATGTCATGGCGGCGCAGCTTGAGGTTGCGATCGTAGTAGGGCGTAAACCCATCCACGCCGACAACCTCATGGCCTTCGTCGAGAAGCCGGCGCGCCATGTGAAAGCCTATGAAGCCAGCGCTGCCCGTCACAAGAATACGCATTATTCCTATATCGCCGAGAAAGGTTTGACGGGCTGCGGGAAGCCCGCTAAAGCCATAAGCAATCCGCAACAAATGAGTTCATGGCATAAATGGCGCGTAATTACCACGTTTAAGGCGCCCCGCCGAGACCTTCCGGTGTCCACCGGAAGTTTGGAGAGGCGACAGGAATGAGCGGGCCCTTATGGAACATGCCCGCACCCTGAGGATCGGAGACCGTTCACCATGCCCTATTCCCGCTTCTTCGATGACGCGATTTCGAAGTTGAAAGGGGAACGCCGCTACCGGGTCTTCGCCGATCTCGAGCGGGACGCGAAGGTCTTTCCGCAGGCGCGCTGGCACGGGCCGGATCGCGTTGAGGACGTCGTGATCTGGTGTTCCAACGACTACCTTTGCATGGGCCGGCATCCGCAAGTGATCGACGCCATGACGGCGGCGGCAACCCGGCATGGCGCGGGCGCTGGCGGCACCCGCAACATTTCGGGCACCAATCATCCTCTTGTCGAACTCGAATCGGAACTCGCGGGCCTTCATGCCAAGGAGGCGGCGCTCGTCTTCACCTCGGGCTGGATTTCCAATCTCGCGGCAATTTCCACAATCGGTTCTCTTTTGCCGGACTGCCTCATCCTTTCCGATGAGCTCAACCACAATTCGATGATCGAGGGCATCCGCCGCTCCAAAGCCGAGCGGCAAATCTTCCGCCACAACGATCTCGCCCATCTCGAAGAGCTTCTGCGCGCGGCGGGCCACGAGCGCGCCAAGCTCATCGTCTTCGAGAGCCTCTATTCGATGCATGGCGACATCGCGCCGGTCGGCAAGATCGCCGATCTCGCGCGCCGCTACAATGCGATGACCTATATGGACGAGGTGCATGCGGTCGGTCTTTACGGTCCGCATGGCGGCGGCATCGCCGAGCGTGAAGGCGTCATGGATCAAATCGACGTCATCGAAGGAACGCTCGCCAAGGGATTTGGAACGCTTGGCGGCTATATCGCCGCGAAGGCTCCGATTGTCGATGCCGTTCGCTCGCACGCGCCAGCTTTCATCTTCACCACGGCGCTGCCCCCAGCGGTTGCCGCCGCCGCGGCAACGGCCGTGCGCCTGTTGAAACATGAGCAAGGTGAGGAGCTGCGCGCGCTGCACCAGCGTCAGGCGATGCTGACCAAACACGCACTGAGCGCGGCCGGCTTGCCGGTGATGGCGAATCCCTCCCATATCGTGCCGGTGTTTGTCGGCGACGCGGAACTCTGCAAACGCGCGACCGACCTGCTGCTTGAGCGCCACGGAATCTACATCCAGCCGATCAACTATCCGACGGTTGCCAAGGGCGAGGAGCGTTTGCGAATCACGCCAAGCCCCTTGCACACGGATGCCCATATCGTGCAGCTCGTGGAAAGCATGGTCGATGTCTGGCAGACGCTGAAATTGCCGTTCATCGAACCGGCCAAGGTTTTTGACTTCAAGCGCGAAAGCGAAGCACGCTGCACCTTCCCGGAATTCAAACGCGCCGCCGAGTGAGGTTCCTGGGCTGAGCCCGGCAAAAGCATTGCCGCCTCGCGTGCGGGAGAACTGTCATGCGGCCGCTTACGATTTTTCTCAGCCGGCTCATCGGGCTTTTCGCCCTCGTGTTTTCCTTGGCCATGATTCTGCATCGCGAGTCTTTTGCCGCGATCGCCTCCGCCATGGTTCACGATCCGCCGCTGCTCTTCCTCGTCGGGCTGATCACGCTCGTCATTGGCCTTGCCATGGTTCTCGCCCATAATGTTTGGTCGGGCGGCGCTCTGCCGATCGTCATCACGATTTTGGGCTGGATTCAGCTGATTCGGGGGCTCGTCGTCCTGCTGATGCCCCCTGACGCATTGGCTTCCTTTTTTGATAGAATGAATTTCGATAAATTCTCTTATGGCGCCTTTGCGATCACCCTCGTCCTCGGTGTTTATCTGACCTACATGGGATTCCGGCAATCTCCGGTGTGAGTGCGATGCGCAGGTCTTGAGGGCAACCCCGAGCTTGCCGCTTCTCCCCGCCTTCCGGCTCGTGCTAATTTTGGCGCATGAAGAAACCGGCGCCCATCGAAAGCCTCAGCGAAGCGCAAGCGCGCCGCGAACATGCGCGCCTTGGCGAAGAGATCGCCGAGCACGACCGGCGCTACTATACCGAGGACGCGCCGGTAATTTCGGACGCCGAATATGACGCGCTGCGCCAGCGCTATGAGGCGCTCGAAGCCGCCTTTCCGGACCTTGCAACGGCTGAGTCGCTCACCCAAAAGATCGGCGCTGCGCCTTCCGAAAAATTCGCGAAAGTGCGTCATCGCGTGCCCGTGCTTTCGCTCGGCAATATCTTCAAGGACGAAGAGGTAGCGGAATTCGTTGCCCGCGTGCGCCGCTTCCTCGGGCTTGGCCCCGATGCGCCGCTCGACATCACCGCCGAACCCAAGATCGACGGCCTCTCCTGTTCGCTTCGCTATGAAGACGGCGAGCTTGTCCAGGCGGCCACGCGCGGCGATGGTTACGAGGGGGAAGATGTCACCGCCAATGTCCGCACCATTGGCGAAATTCCAAAGACACTGAAAGGGCATCCGCCCGACATTCTCGAGGTGCGCGGCGAGGTCTACATGACCCATGCCGATTTCGCCGCCTTGAACGAGCGCCAGAAGGAAGTGGGGAAGACTCTCTTCGCCAACCCGCGCAATGCGGCGGCAGGCTCGCTGCGCCAGCTCGATCCCGCGATCACCGCCTCACGCCCTCTGCGTTTTTTTGCCTATGCCTGGGGCGAGGTGAGCGCCCTGCCCGCTTCGACCCAGATGGGCATGATTGCGGCGTTCAGACATTTCGGCTTTCCCGTCAATTCCCACATGAAGCTCTGTCATTCGGCGGACGATCTCATCGCGCAGTACCGGGACATCGAACAGCGACGCGCCTCGCTCGGCTACGACATTGATGGCGTCGTCTATAAGGTCGACAGTCTCGCGCTGCAGAACAGGCTCGGCTTTGTCTCGCGCGCGCCACGCTGGGCGACAGCGCATAAGTTCCCAGCCGAAAAGGCGACAACCGTTCTGCGCGCGATCGAGATCAATGTCGGGCGCACTGGCGCCTTGACGCCGCTCGCCAAGCTCGATCCGGTGACCGTCGGCGGCGTTGTCGTCTCCAATGCGACGCTCCATAACGAGGACGAGATCGCCCGCAAGGACATTCGCATTGGCGACACGGTGACGGTTCAGCGCGCGGGCGATGTCATTCCCCAGATTCTGGGGCCGATCTTCGAAAAGCGGCCGAGAGGCGCAAAACCCTATCACTTCCCCGAGAAATGCCCTGTCTGCGGCTCGGCAGCGGTGCGCGAGATCGATTCCAAGACCGGAGAGCCAGAAGCTGTGCGCCGCTGCACCGGCACCCTTGTCTGCACGGCACAGGCGGTCGAGCGGCTCAAGCACTTCGCTTCGCGCAATGCCTTCGACATCGAGGGCCTTGGCGAGGAGCGGATCGAGCAGTTTTTCCGCGATGGTCTCATCAAGACGGCGCCCGATATATTTACGCTTCCCGAGCGCGAACGGCGCGGCCTCATCAATCTGAAAGAACGCGAAGGCTTTGGCGAGCTTTCCGTGACAAATCTTTTCAACGCGATCGAGGCCCGCCGCAGGATTGCGCTCAACCGCTTTATTTACGCACTCGGCATCCGGCATATCGGCGAGACCAATGCGCGCCGCCTCGCCCGGCATTTTGAATCCTTCGAAGCGCTGCGCAAGACCGCGCGAGCGGCCTCGCCCGGCTCCGAGGCCCGCGCCGAGATCAACAATATCGAAGGGATCGGCGAAGTTGTCGCCGAGGCCGTCGCTGATTTCTTTGTCGAGCCGCACAATGAAAAGGTTCTCGACGCGCTTCTCAAGGAGGTGACAGTAGTTCCGATGGAAGCTGTCGTCACAACGAGCAAGGTCGCTGGCAAGACCGTCGTCTTCACCGGATCGCTCGAACGCATGACCCGCGATGAGGCGAAGGCGATGGCCGAGCGCCTTGGCGCGAAAGTCGCGGCCTCCGTTTCCAAAAAAACCGATCTTGTTGTCGCTGGGCCGGGCGCTGGTTCAAAACTCGCCAAAGCCACCGAACTCGGCATCGAGACGATCAGCGAGGAGGATTGGCTGAAGCTGGCGGGGCTGGAGGGTTGAAGGTATTTTTGGTGCATAGGAGGATGCCTTCATCATCGAAACGGTGACGACCCAAAATTTGGCCGAATGACGGCGTCTCGTGTTTGCGAATCCGGTTCTGCTGGCGGATCTTACTTCGGGGATCATCTTGGGATAGGAGCTTGGCGCGTGAGGCGCCACCGCTGGCTTTCCCCAGATCGCCGCAAGGAATCGATTGATTCTTACAATTTTGAAGGCGGCTGCTGTCTCAGGCTTTGTAAGGTTTTCGGCCTCGACCGGACAAAAATGTTTCACGTGAAACATTTTGGTAAGGATGGGGCCGGCCAGAATTGAGCCAGGCTTGTGGGGTCCGCCAAAGGAGCGAAGGGATGAGATCGATCGAGTCCATCCTTTTATCGATCGGCCTTGCAGCCTTTTCCGCAAATGTCAATCAGGCCCGCGCCGGGGATTTCTATAGCCCGGCCGAAAACGCGGGAGGCTTGGGGCAACGCCTCGGAGCCGCGCGGCCCGCGGTCGCGACCGCGGGAGAAATCCACCGAAACGCGTATGGCAAGCCCTGCCTCGCGTTCGACGCGTCTTCGCGCGCGCTTCTCGCGGATAAGAATATTTTCAACTACGTCGTCGCCGTGAACAACCAATGTCCAAGATCGATCAAGCTGCGGATCTGCCAAAAGGATGGCACCGGCTGCAGCAGCGCAATCGTGCAGGCCTATCAGAGCCAGGATATGGTCATGGGCTTTGGCCCATTCAGCGATCTGTTTGAATATACCGCCAAAGAGAACCCGTGAGCTTGGACCTAGGCGCCCTCCCCCGACGGATTGATCTTGCGCGGCGGCCCCATCAGGGCCGGCTGAAACAGGATCGCCGCCGCCAAGGTGCAGACAAGCGATAGCGCAAGCAGCTTGCCCATGCTCGATGTGCCCGGATGATTCGAGAGCCAAAGGCTGCCGAACGCCGTTGCGGTGGTCATTGCGCTGAAAAAGACCGCCCGCGTGAGGCTCGATTGCAAAAGATTCGTGGTCCCGGCGCGCCAGGCCATCACGAAATAAATCTTGAAGGCCACCCCAAGTCCCAAGAGGAGAGGCAGCGCGATAATATTCGCGAAATTCAGCGGCAGGCCGATGAGAACGGTGATCTCAAGCGTGACGACGCCGGCGAGCAGCAAGGGAACAAGGGTCAGCAGCACGTCGGTGATCCGGCGCAGCACAATGAATAGAAGGACGCTGATCGAGATGAGCGCCCAGAGCCCCGCTTCGATGAACGCCCGAACGACGGTATCTCCCGATTCCTGAACGGCGATGGGCTCGCCCATCGCATTGGGATCGACCGAGCGCACCGCCTCGGCAAATTTCTTGAGGGTGCCGTTGTCGTTTGAGTTGCCGGAAGGCGCGACCTCGATCCGGGCGCGGCCGTCGGAGCTCACCCAATTGCGCACGAGATCGGGCGGCAAGGATGCGACCGTCACTTTCTTGGCCGTCAGCGAGGTCCGCAACTGATCGAGCATCGTGTCGAGGCTCGGAATCAAGGCGCTGCGCGCCTCCTCGCGTATCTCGGGGGGCGCTGCGGCCATTTTTTCGAGAACCGCAGCTAGGCGGCGAGCGTCGTCGGCGCCTTTTCCGGTTTGCCCGGCGGCCGTCGCATTGAAGGCCGCAGCGGCGGTCTTCATGGCCTCAACGTCTTGCGCGTCCGTCGGCGGCTCCTTCTCGCGGGCGGGATCAAGCAAAGGCACCAAAGAGGCGGCGAGCGGCGCGATGATCGCCAGCTTTTCATCCTGATCTTTCGGAACGAGGCTCTCAAGGCTCGTGACCCGAGCAACCTCCGGCAAGTCCTGCAGACGCGCCATCAACGGAGGAACCTGCGCGAGGGAGGGAGCGAGAACATCGATCGTGTTTGTGTCGGTGTTCGGGTCTTTCATCAAATCGAGAATGGTCGCCACGGACTCGACTTTGGAACTGCGCAAGTTCAGCGGATTGAAGTCGAAATGGAGGTGACGGAGCAATGGCGTACCGGCCAAAGCTACGAGCAATGTCCCGGCGACGATGGCATAGCGGTGATTGGCCATGAATCGATCGACAGGAGCCAGAAATTGATAGCCGACGGCCTCCTGTTCCGGCGGCGGCCGCATCAAAGTCAGCAGCGCCGGCAAGATCGTGATCGCGGAAAAAAATGCGATGAACATGCCGGTGCCGGCAATGAGACCGAGTTCGGAAACACCGCGATAATCGGTCGGAAGAAACGAGTAGAAGCCCGCAGCGGTTGCCGCCGCGGCGAGCGCCAAAGGCCGCCCGGATTTGGCCGCCGCTTGGGCGAGGGCTTTCCCGAATTGTGGCTCGAGGTAGCGTTCGGCGCGGTAGCGGACACTGAATTGAATCCCGAAATCCACCCCTATGCCGACAAACAACACCGCGAAAGCGACCGAGATTAAATTGAGCGCGCCAACCATCATGAGGCCAATGGCGGCCGTCGCGGCAAGGCCGGCGACGACGCTCAAGGCCACGGAGAGAACGATACGGCCCGATTTTAAGGCGCGCCAGATGATGAAAAGAACGATCAAGGAGGTTCCAAGGGCGTTGAGCCCAGCACCATCCTCGATGTTCCCGAACTCTTCGTCGGCCATGGGCACGAGTCCGGTCAGCCGGATTGTCACGCCGTTGGCGGGAACGAGCCCAAGCGCGTGCGCCGTATCGCGGATGAAATTCGAGGCCCGTTCCCCTGGCATCAACGCCGAGTAATCAAGGACCGGCTTGATTTCGATGAACCGGCGCAGTTCGCGCGGATCCGGCGGTTGCGCGGAGACCAAGCCCTGCCAGGAAAAGAACACCGGCTGGCCAGCGAGCACGCCGTCGAAGGCATTCGCTATGAGCGCCATCGGCCGATCGAAATCGTCGAGTGTTCCGGCTCCGGAATGGACGCCCTGATTAATGAAGGAAATCGCCTTAACAATTCCGTGCAAGCTCGGGTCGGAGGCGAGTGCCATCAGAAACGGCCGGGCCTTGGAGAGACCCTTGATCATGGGCTGGAGATCGGCGATCGGCGGGAACAGCAGCGCGTTCTGATTGAAATAAGCCCCGCCTTCAGGACGAAGCACCGACTGGTAAAGATCGGGGCGACGCTTCAAGCGATCGGTCAGCGACTGCGCTGCCGCCTCGGCGAGTTCGGGAGTGGCTCCATCGATGACCACAACAATTTGATCGTCCCGCTGGGGGAAAGCTTTGTCCAGTGCAATGAGATTTTGCCGCCATGGCAATTTCTCTGAAATGAAATCATTGGTATTTGTATTTATTGCAAAATGGTTCGCCGTATAATAACCCGAAATAATCGTTATCAAGGCAGCCAGGCCTAGAACGGGCCAAGGGAAACGGCTGCACGTCATCACGATCGCAACCACGGTGCGTGCGATTGGATCAAAAACGCTTGATTTTACGAAATGTTTCGTCTCCGGACTTTTTTTGGATATTGCCATGCTCTGTTATCGCCAATCAAAAAAGCTAAGGTTCCGTTAGGGTTCTGCCTTCAGCTGGGGTGTCGTTTTTGGGCCGGAAATCACTGAAATTCCAAGAACCGGATAGGCACTGCTCGCAAAAGCCGATCAACTTTTTTTAAGGAACATGTCCTAAACTTTGATCGCTTCGAGGGGAGGGCCCATGGTTGCTAACTCCTAATTGTCGCGCATGATCGCTTTCAAAAACTCTGCACCTTGCTAGGAGAGACCGGCCTTAACGTGAAACTGCGGCTATTCCGAGGAACCACAGTCCAGCTAAAAATGTTCTGGCAGCAGTTAGAGGTGGGCCCTTTTGACGCTGACTTTGCTTCGTGGCCGGCGGCTCCCCGGCGACGTCAGACGCTTAACACTGGGGTCCTTGACAACTTCTCCCTGGGGCGAAGGTGGCATGCCCGCCCCCCCAAGGTTCTGCTTTTAAAGATAAATCCGCTCCGGCGCTAGGCAAATTTTATGAAAGTCATTTTGGCGCAACCACGCGGATTTTGTGCTGGCGTCGTTCGCGCGATCGAAATCGTCGAACGCGCGCTCGAAAAATATGGGCCTCCGGTCTATGTTCGCCACGAGATCGTTCACAACGGCTTTGTCGTCGAGAGTCTAAAGGCCAAGGGCGCCCGTTTCGTCGAACGTTTGGACGAGATTCCTCACGGCGCCCGCACAATTTTCAGTGCCCACGGCGTTGCCCGCTCCGTCGAGAACGAGGCGGCCGCTCTTGGGCTGCCGGTGCTTGATGCCACCTGTCCGCTGGTCTCGAAGGTTCATAGCCAAGGGGAACGTTATGTGCAACAAGGCAGATCCGTCGTTTTGATCGGCCATGCCGGCCATCCCGAAGTGGAAGGAACGATGGGACGGATCTCAGGCCCCATTTACCTCGTCCAAACGGAAACCGACGTGGAGAAGCTTGGCCTCGCGCCAGACACGCCAATTGCCTATGTCTCGCAAACGACGCTAAGTGTCGACGAAACTCGGTCAATCATTGCCGCGCTCAAACGCCGCTTCACGAATATCGCCGGGCCCGAAACAAAAGATATCTGCTATGCAACACAAAATCGGCAAGGCGCGGTGCGAGCGCTCAGCAAGCTCGTGGACGTGCTCCTTGTGGTCGGCGCCAAAAACAGCTCGAACTCAACCCGCTTGCGGGAAATCGGTGCCGAAGCGGAGATCCCGGCGTTTCTCATTGCCGACGAAAGCGAACTCGATCATGAAGTGCTTCGCAAGGCCAAGGTCGTCGGCCTGACGGCGGGCGCCTCCGCCCCGGAAATCCTCGTCGAGGGCGTCTTGAACGCCTTGCGCGGCCTTGGGCCCGTGGAATTGACAACCTTGCCTGGGGTGGCCGAAGATATAGAATTCAAATTGCCCCCCGAACTCATCGGATGAGCCGGCACCTCCCTACCGGCAGATGGGCACCATCATGAGGAGCGTGCATTGGGAATACCGATTCTGCAGATGGCTCAGATCGGAGCCTATGTGGTTCGCCAGCGCTTGGCAGGACGCAAGCGCTTTCCGCTTGTCCTGATGCTCGAACCCCTGTTTCGATGCAATCTTGCTTGTGCCGGCTGCGGCAAGATCGACTATCCAGACAAGATCCTCAATCAGCGGCTGCCGCTCGAAGATTGCCTTGCCGCAATCGATGAATGTGGCGCGCCTGTCGTTGTGATCGCAGGCGGCGAGCCGCTGCTACATAAGGAACTCCCGGAAATCGTACGGGGCGCGATCGCAAGAAGGAAGTTCGTCACCGTCTGCACGAACGCCCTGCTCCTGACGAAGCACATCGATCGTTATAGCCCCAACCGCTATTTCAACTGGTCGATTCACCTCGATGGCGATGCTGAAATGCATGATCGGTCGGTCTGTCAGACCGGCGTCTATGACCGCGCAATCGAAGCCTTGAAGCGCGCCAAGGAGCTTGGATTCCGGGTGACCATCAACTGCACGCTTTTTAACAATTCCGACCCGTCCCGGGTTGCCGCGTTCTTCGATCGAGTGGCGGCTCTCGGCATTGAGGGGATCACGGTTTCGCCCGGCTATGCTTATGAGCGCGCGCCCGACCAGCAGCATTTCCTCAATCGCGAGAAAACCAAAACCCTGTTTCGCGACATCTTTGCGCTCGGCCGGGGCGGCAAGGCCTGGCCCTTCTTCCAGTCGCAGCTGTTCCTCGACTTCCTCGCCGGCAATCGAACTTATCAATGCACGCCTTGGGGCAATCCGACGCGCACCGTCTTTGGCTGGCAGCGGCCTTGTTATCTTCTCGGGGAAGGCTATGCGGCGACCTTTAAAGAACTGATGGAGGAGACCGACTGGGACTCCTACGGCACAGGCAAATATGAAAAATGCGCCGACTGCATGGTCCATTGCGGGTTCGAAGCAACTGCGGTGGAGGATGCGTTCAACAATCCCCTGCAGGCTCTCGCCGTTGCCTTGCGCGGGATTCGGACCGAGGGGCCAATGGCGCCCGATCTTCCGCTACACCTGCAGCGTCCCGCCGAGTACGTCTTCAGCCGCCACGTCGAGCAAAAACTCGCGGAAATCGCCGAAACCGAAAGTTCCGGCAAGCAACTTTCGGCTGCGGAATAGAACCAGGAAAGCCGCCTGCGCATCATGGGCGGTTCGCAGCAGCTGCGGAAGCTGGCTTGGATCCCGCAAGATGGAACGCAGGATCGCGCCGAACGCAAGCGAACCGTCGGCTTTCATCGCCACGAGCGCGGCATGCGGCAGCCGCCGATGCGCGGGATCGGCCACGACACGATAGGCCGCAAAGGGCAGCTTATAGGCGGCAGCGACGCGTGCGGCGATGTGAGATTCCATGTCGGCGGCATGCGCTCCCGTTTTTATATGCAAAGCATGCTTTTCCTCGTGGCCAGCCAACGGCGCGTCGACGCCGGCGATGTCGGCTATGATCGCACCGCCAAGCACGCTGGAAAGCCGCTTCGACCAAACCGGATCGGCATCATAGCGGGCGCCGTCCCCAGCGATAATCGTGCGCGCAACAAGCTTTGAGCCCGGTGCAAGGCCGGGTGCGAGCCCCCCCGCAACGCCAACACTCATGATCGCAGAAGGCTTCTTCGCGATCGCCGCCTCCAGGGAGCGTGCGAGGCCTGCGGCATCACCACAACCGGAAATGGGAAGGATTCGTGGCCCGGCAACAACTCTTGCTTCCGTCTTAAGACCGGTGACGGCAATAATGCGCGAGCCCGTCACATTCCCACCAGGACCGGAGGCCGGTTGCCTTTTTTGAGGGCGCGGTAGCGCGCCATCGCCCAAAGTGGGAAGTATTTCGCGTAGCCGTGATAGCGTAGAAAAAAGACTCGGGGAAAGCCCGTGGCGGTGAAACGTTCTTCCTTCCAAAATCCATCCTCCTCCTGAGTCCGCGCAAGGTAGCGGACCCCCAAACTCACCGCTTCGTCGTCCACCAGGCCAGCAGCCATCAAACCAAGCAAAGCCCATGCCGTCTGCGACGGCGTGCTCGCCGCCGGACGGTAACCCGCATAATCCAGCGCATAACTCTCGCCCCCTTCGCCCCAGCCGCCATCGTCGTTCTGAATCGTTTTCAGCCAAGCAATGGCCCTTCGCACCTCAGGGCTCTGCGGATCATGTTGGAGTCCGTTTAACGCGCACAGCACAGACCAAGTTCCATAGATATAATTCATTCCCCAGCGGCCGAACCAGCTGCCGTCTTTCTCCTGGGTCCGCAGAAGATAATCGACGCCGCGCGCCACAAGAGGATTGGTTGCGGGCCGCTCGCCAAGCTGTCCTAGCAATGAGAGACAACGGGCGGACACATCCGCCGTTGGCGGATCCAGCAAGGCCCCATGATCGGCAAAAGGGATGTAGTTCAAATAATCATAATCATTATCTGCATCGAAGGCGCCCCAGCCGCCGTTGACGCTTTGCAGGCCTTCGATCCATTCGCGTGCGCGCGCGATGGCGTTTTTATAATCCTGACGAATTTGCCCCGCTCCTTGACCCGCCGCTCGGTCCATCGCCATCGCCACAACGGCGGTGTCATCGACATCGGGGTAATGGGCGTTGGCATATTGGAACGCCCAGCCGCCCGGCCGCACATGCGGCTTTTGCACGGCCCAGTCGCCAGCGACATCCGTGATTTGCAGAGGTTCGAGCCAAGCGAGCGCGGCGTGCGCAGATGCCGTAGTTGCTTCTCCGCCAACTTCCATCAGGGCGTGAGCGGCGAGGCTTGTATCCCAAACAGGCGAAAGGCAAGGCTGGCAGTAGGCTTCGTCTTCCCGGATGACGAGCAGCTTGTCGATCGCGTTCATCACTTGGACCATTCTCGGATCTTGCCTGTCATATCCCAGCGTCTGGAACATCATCGCCGAATAAGTCATCGCAGGGAAAATCGCCCCGAGCCCGTCCTCACCATTCAGGCGCTCCTCGATAAAAGCAACGGCCTTATCGATCGCCCATTTGCGCAAGCTTTTGGGGAAATAGGGCTCCGCCCCGCGCAAAACCTTGTCCAGCGCGCCAAAGAGCGTGGTCCAGGGAAATTTCTCCTGTGGTGAGCCAGGCCAGCGACGAACCCTATCGGGTGGTTCGACAAAAAGTTCGTCAATGGTGACATTGCGTGGATTTTTGGCGCGCGGTTTCAACGCATTCACAACGACAAGCGGCGTGATGACCGTGCGGCTCCAGTAGGAGACCTTTGTCATGTGGAACGGAAACCAGCGCGGCAGGAGCAAAATCTCGACCGGCATGACAGGCACGCCGCGCCAAGGCAGCGCGCCGAAGAGCGCCAGCAAGGCGCGCGTGAAGACATTGGCTTTCGCCGCCCCCCCGTGGGCGAGGATCGCCGCGCGGGCGCGCCGCATATGATCCGCCTCCGGGCTATCGCCGGCTGCCTTCAGCGCGAAATAGGCCTTGACGCTGCTCGAAATGTTGAAGGCACCGCCGGTGAACAGCGGCCAGCCGTCGTGCGCCTCCTGGTGGCGGCGGATAAAGTTGGCGAGCTTCGCTTCGAGCCCTGCATCCGCCAGCTCACCAAGGAAATGCTTGAAAAGAATATATTCCGCCGGGATTGAGACGTCGGCTTCAAGCTCGAAGACGAAGTGCCCATCCTCTCGCTGGGCGCTCAACAGCGCTTGGGTTGCCCGGGAAACCGCGGCTTCGATTTGCGCAAACTCCACCTCTGCCGCGGCGGCCTCCGTGACGCCAACTATTTCTTCCACCCGGCCGCCCCTTCAACTTGATCCCACTGCCATTGTTATCGCGCCGCCGCGACAAGAGCGGCCGCCCGGTGGCCAGACCGGATCGCCCCCTCGATTGTGGCGGGCAGACCCGTCGCGGTCCAGTCGCCCGCAATCAGCAGATTGGCATAGGCCGTTTCTGCACCGGGGCGCCGCTCGTTTTCTTCAACCGTCGCCGCGAACGTCGCCCGCTTTTCCTTGATGATCTGCCATGGCGGAAGCGGTTTATCAATGTGTGTCACATTTGCAACTTCGGCCCAGATGCGCTCGGCGAGTTCTTCGCGGGCGATGTCCAGGAGGCGGTCGGCGCCGCTGATCGTGACCGACAGCCTTTCCGGAAATGCGAATAGCCACTCGATGGTCCCATTCACGATCCCCATGAGTGGCGGGAAACCGGGGGGCGGGGCGATCTTGAAATGCGCGTTGACGATCGCCCGGCTGGCTTTTGGCGTTTGCAGTCCCGGCACGAGGCTCTCGGCGGCTTGGGGGGGAACCGCGAGAATGATTTTATCCGCCCCGCTCAGCGGCAGGACGTCATCGCCAAAATCCAGGGAACTGACGCGGTCATTGGCAAAATCAATGGCACGCAGCCGGTGCTCGAGGCGAATCTTGGCACCGCGCGACGCGAGATACTCAAGGGCCGGATCGATGAAGGCTGCTGCCAGGCCTTGGCGGGCGACCATCGGCCGGCATGCACGCCCTCCCTTGGCGAGGGTCTCCCGCACCACGGCAGCGGCAAGGTGGGACGACCCTTCACGCGGCTCGGTGTTCAGGGCAGCAAGAAAGAACGGCCGCCACAGCCGCTCGTAGAGCAAACCCTTGCACGGCATCACAGCGCCGACCGGAACGTCCTTGCCAGGAAAGAGGAGGCGCAGGAGCCCGAGATAATCTTGCGGGCCGGTGCCGGGCACCCGCCGGCGCGGCGAGAAAATCCACCATGGGACCGGTCCGGCATTCGGACGCAGTCTCCATTGCTCCTTGGTCGCAAGATCGAAGAAGGCAAAATCTGCTTCGGGTGGCCCCTCCATTTGAGCTTCGCCGCCAATTGTCACGAGAAAGGCCTGGGCATCGCGATTGCCCGAAAGGAGGAGATGATTGCCATTGTCAATCATCATCCCAAGCGCTGGATCGTAATAGGACCGGCAACGTCCGCCGGCTTGGCGGGCGGCCTCGTGCAGCACGATGGCGCAGGGGCTGGCCGCGAGCTGAACTGCCGCCGCGAGCCCGGCGAGCCCAGCGCCGATGACATGGACAACCGGCTTACCCACTAAACGAGCCCATAACGCAAGATCGCAAGGAGGACGCGATGGCGGGGCGTGCGGATCCGCTGACGAGGCGGGGCGAAGCCGCGGTGTTCCAGTTGGGCGAGAATGAAACGATAGACATCCGCCATGATTCTTGGTGCACGGACGCTCTCGCGAGAACACCGCGCCATGATTTGATTCGCCTCAGCGAAGTGTTCCTTGGCGCGCATCACGATTGGCGCGCAAGCGAGCCCAAGCGCCGGATGGGCGAGAACGGCGCGTGGCTCCGCCTCGCGAATACCCGCCGCCGCGAGGTCCTCACGCGGCAAATAGAGGCGGCCAATCGCAGCATCCTCGTCGAGATCGCGCAGAATATTGGTGAGCTGCAGCGCCCGGCCGAGATGATGCGCAAGGCCCTCGCCCTCCGCCTCGGGCATCCCGAAAGCACGGGCGGAAAGACGGCCGACCGCGCTTGCCACCCGATCGCAATAAAGATCGAGCGTTGCAAGATCGGGGGCTCTGATATCGGCCGCGACGTCCATCTCCATCCCATCGATCACGGCGCAAAAATCCTCCCGCCGCAAGCCGAACGCATGAATGGCCTTGCCAAGACCTCGCAATGATGGATTCGGCGGCGCTTCATTCGTATAGAGCCTGCCAATGTCGCGCCGCCATTCGGCGAGCGCCTGCCGGCGGCCCTCGCGCGGCCCTGATTCATCTGCGATGTCATCGACAGCGCGGCAAAAGGAATAGATTTCGAACATGGCCTCGCGGCGCGGACGCGGAAGAATGCGCATTGCCGCATTGAAGGAACTGCCGCGGGCGCGTGCGGCGACATCCTCGGCACCGGCCGCCGCTCCGGAGACGCCGCTCATGCGCCACCGATTGGCGTTGCCGTGAGCCGGCGCGGCCGCAGATACGCCCGCAGCCCTTCAGCGATGCCGATCCCCGCGAAAGCGAGCGCACGCGCTTTCGGCAAATGAACCTTTTCGCTCAAAGGATCGCGAACGAGCAGCAGGGCGTTGAGCGTGCGGGCAAGGCGCGCGATCACCGCGGTCTCGAGGCACAGGCGGAAATCGCGGACTTGCGCCGGAAGGGTGCCTCCCAAGCTGACGAGCGGCGCGTTCTGCTGCGCCACGGCGTGCAAGGCCGCGCGCAGAGCGGGCGAGGCTTTCACGGCGCCGAGCGCCTCAACGCCAATGCCTTGGGCGGCAAGCGTGTCTTGCGGAAGATAAACGCGATTGAGGTTTCGATAATCGGCACCACAGTCTTGCAAATGATTGATGATCTGCAGCGCAGTGCAAAGCGCGTCTGATGCGGGCCAGGTTGACTCGTTCTCGCCATGCACCTCAAGAACGAAGCGTCCGACCGGTGCTGCCGAATAAGCACAATAATCCATGAGTTCAGACCAACTCGCATAACGTAGTTTGACCGCATCCATGCGGAAGGCGCGCAAGAGATCAAGCGCATGACGGGCAGACAGTTTCCGCTCGGCAAGAGCGGCACGCAGCGGCAGAGCCGCCTCGATCGTATCGCTTCGTCCGTTCAAGGTCGCCTCGAAACGATCGAGCAAGGCAAGTTTTTCATCCGGTGCAAGCGAAGGACTGTCGGCGACATCATCAGCGCCGCGCGCGAAACGGTAATAGGCGAGGATCACGGAACGATGGCGCCGCGCGATAAGGAAGGATGCGACGGGAAAGTTCTCGCCCCTGTGCGTCTTCGACGGTTCACACGGCACGTCCGGTATCATCGCAATTGCCCATTGTCGCGAAACCATGCCAAGGCGTCCTCAATGCCTTCAGAATACGGCCTCGCCTTGTAGCCGAGGTCGCGTTCAGCCTTGGCGGAACTAAAGAACATTCGGTACCTCGACATGCGCAATCCGTCGAACGTCAGGAAAGGCTCCCGCCTCGTCAGATGCGCCATCGCTTCCGCCACGGCGGCACAAGGATAGAGCAGCGGACGCGGCAGGCGAAGTTTGGGCGCCGAACGGCCGCACATGGCTGCGATCTGGCCAAGAAACTCCGCCAGCGGCACATTTTGACCACCAAGGATATAATGGTCGCCAGGCTTGCCAAGCCGCAGAGCGGCAAGGTGCCCGCTTGCGACATCATCGACATGCACGAGATTGAGGCCGGTGTCGACAAAAGCCGGAATCCGGCCAGAGGCCGCCTCGATGATGATCCGGCCCGTCGGTGTCGGCTTCTGGTCACGCGGCCCAATCGGGGCCGTCGGATGTACAATGACCGCCGGCAGATGATCACTGCTGATCATGGCTTCGACGACTCGCTCCGCCGCGACTTTGCTTCGTTTATAGGCCCCGATCGCACAGGATTCACTGAGTGGCGTTGTTTCATCGGCCTGTCCGCCATTTTTGGCGCAGGCGATGGTTGCCACGCTGCTCGTATAGACAATGCGCTCAACTCCGGCAGCGAGCGCCGCTTCCATGAGAAGCCGTGTGCCCTCCCGATTGTTCCACAAAATCTCTTGGGGCTTACGGGCCCAAAGCCGATAATCGGCCGCGACATGGAATAGGAAACGAGCCCCCTTCATGGCTCGCGCAACCGAGGCGGCGTCGCGCATGTCGCCTTCCACGATCTCGATGTCGAGGCCAGTCAGATTTATGCGCGTGCTCGTTTTCCGTAGCAAAGCACGGACACGATAGCCAGAGCCGATCAGCGCGCGGGCCACTGCAGAGCCGACGAAACCCGAAGCTCCCGTGACTAGAACCTTGTCAGCCCCCACGCCGCCTGACCTCCTTATTAAACGAACGCAACCAGCTTCGGCCTGTCTGCAAACCAACAAGCTCGCTACAGAGCTTCGTCGATTCCGGCATGTCCAATCCTTGAATGTGAGCGATCCAGTCGTTCACAAATATCTTGCGATCGGAATACACTTTCGGCGGGGTCGGCACTATCCCGCAATCTCATGGCTTCAGCAATCCATCAATTATTACGAATAGTTCACAGTTGCTGCGGCGCCTCATTGGCGAGACGGGGACCGCGCGCCCCGGCCGGAGCCGTGAAATTTCCCGTTCCAGGGTCGAAGATCTTGGTTATAGTTGCGCCATGAGCGACTCCGTATCCCCCTTGGCGAAATCCGCCGCCCCCGAGCAAAAATCCTCCCCTCGCACGCTTTTGAAGCTTGCGCCCTATCTTTCGCGCTACAAGCCGCGCATTGCCGCAGCGCTCGTTGCCGTGATCGCGGCTGCGGCGGCGACGCTGGCGGTGCCCCTGGCGATCCGGCGCATGATCGATTTCGGATTTTCGGCCGATAGCGCCGGTGTAATCAACACATATTTCCTTGGTCTCATCGCGGTCGCCGGGGTTCTCGCGCTGGCTTCTGGGGGGCGGTTCTATTTCGTGACGACCCTCGGCGAGCGTGTTGTCGCCGATCTCAGGGCCAATGTCTTCAAGCATCTTTGCAGGCTAGACGCCGAGTTCTACGACACTGCACGAACCGGAGAGCTTCTTTCCAGGCTCACCGCCGACACAACCCAAATAAAAGCCGCCTTCGGCGCCACCGCGGCGCTCGCATTGCGTAATTTCTTCTTGTTCCTCGGCGGCATCGCCTTGATGGTTTATACAAGCCCGAAGCTTTCCGCCGCCGTGCTCATCGCCATTCCCATTATCGTGCTGCCGCTTGTGGCCATCGGCCGGCGGGTCCGCAAGCGATCCCGCACGGCGCAGGACACGCTCGCCGGAGCGAGTGCCTATGCCGCCGAAAGCCTCGCGGCCGTCCGAGTCATGCAGGCCTTTGGGGCGGAGCCCGCCGCTGGCCGCCGATTTGCCAACGCGGTGGAGGAAGCCTATGCGGCGGCGCGCAATGCCGCGCTCGCGCGCGCGAGCCTCACGATCATCGTGATTTTCCTCGTCTTCGCGAGCGTCGTGGGCGTGCTCTGGTTTGGCGCGCAGGACGTTCTCGCGGGGCGCATGACGGGCGGACTTTTGTCGCAATTCGTGCTCTACGCCATCTTGGCCGCGGGCGCCCTGAGCGAATTGAGTCAGGTCTGGGGCGAAATCGCCGCCGCTGCGGGTGCCGCCGGGCGTATCGCCGAAATCCTGGGCGTGCAGCCAAAGATTGTCGCGCCGCTCAAACCCACTGCGCTCCCTTCGCCAAGCCGGGGGGAAATCATCTTCGAGGGTGTAACCTTCGCTTATCCGACACGGCCGGAAGATTCCGCTCTGCACGGCCTGTCTTTCAAGATCACACCCGGCGAGATGGTCGCGATCGTTGGACCGTCCGGCGCCGGTAAGACCACATTATTCCAGCTTCTCTTGCGTTTTTACGACCCAGCCTCTGGGCGAATCCTGCTCGACGGCGTTGACATCAAGACCACCGACCCCGCGACGTTGCGGCAGCGAATCAAGATCGTGCCGCAAGATCCGGTGATCTTCTCCATCTCGCTCGCCGACAATATCCGCTATGGCGCCCCGGAAGCGAGCGATGAAGCCGTGCGCGATGCGGCCAAGCGGGCCGCCGCCGACGATTTCATCCGCGCTTTGCCAGATGGCTATGCAACGCTCGCTGGTGAGCGCGGCGTAACGTTGTCGGGCGGGGAGCGGCAACGGATTGCGATCGCGCGGGCAATTCTCCAGGAGGCACCGGTCCTGCTTCTCGACGAAGCAACCTCCGCGCTCGATTCCGAAAACGAGGCCGCGGTTCAGACCGCTCTCGAAAAAGTGATGTCAGAACGCACCACCCTCGTCATTGCGCATCGCCTCGCAACTGTTCTCGAAGCCGACCGAATTCTCGTTCTTGACAATGGCCGCTTGATCGAAGAAGGCACCCATAAGACTCTTGTCGCCAAGGATGGCCTTTACGCCCGCCTTGCCAAACTGCAATTCGAAAGCGGCGCGGAAGCTCTCGGTAGCGGCGCCACCGCAGCCGCGGAATAAGGCCGGATTTTGCCGCCAAACGCTGCACCGGCTCGCCGAACTTCGGGCGCTTCCCTTTTCATCAGGAGGGGGTGCTCACTTTGATGGCGACCATGATCGACCGATGGTTAGGACTGCCCCTGCCGGCACTTTGGCTGTGCCTGGCCGGTTTCTATGGCGCGTCTGCGATCATATTGATTTATTTATCTTTTAGCCGCCTAACCGGCGCATGGGTCCAAAGTTTCAGTGGTGTGGTGCCACCCTATTTCGCTGGCATGGTCACCGTCTTCGCGATTCTCGTCGGCTTTCTTGCCAATGATGTCTGGGACCGCAGCCGGCGTGCCGCGGCCGATGTCCGAAGCGAGGCTGTGAATCTCACCTCTCTTTATGATTTGATTGCCACCTCTGGCCTCCCGGCGCTTCCGATCGACAACGCCATCCGCACCTATGTGTCCACCGTCGTCGAAAAAGAATGGCCAAGCATGGCACTTGGGAAAGCTGCCCCGGAAGCGGAATCTGCGCAAGACCAATTGCTCGAGGCCGTCGCGAACTTGGAAGCTGAGCCCGCGAGCAGCCCGGCGATCACCCGCGTGATGCTCGACACAGCTTTGAAGATCCGCGACGCGCGCTACGAGCGGATTCTCCTCAGCGCGGATTATTCGGAAAGCTTCAAATGGATGAACGTCTTAGTGTTTGCGATCATTGGACAGATCAGCGTCGCCGCCGTTCATCTTGAACGGGCGCGCCCGAATATCGCAGCAATGGTGATATTCACTGTGGGAATTGTCTTGGTGCTCGGCCTGATCGCCTCGCATGAATTCCCATTCAGCTCGGCGTTCTCCGTCTCGCCAGAACCGATCGCAGCATTGCTCAAGATCGTTCCGAAGGGATAACACTACAAGTTTGGACGACTAAACCTGGCTTCGCATCTTTTCTTCTAAGGGAGTGCAAGTGTGAGGGAGCGCAAGTGGCAGGCGATTCCGCCACTTGCCGAAGCGCATTCCGGTCAAAAAGGCAAGCGCGCGCTGATAATCCACGCATGGTTATATAAAGGCGTTAGCGGATCCGTGATGTGGTGCTCGGGCACGATCGCGACTTGGTAGGCAATGCCGATGTTCAGCTTTAAACGGTCGTAGAGTTTGAACCGACCAATCAATAGGCCGGGGCCGACAAGGAGCTGGTTTCTGTTGGCGCGCTCGCCGCTGGTCCACTGGGTGTCGTTGAAAGCAAATTCGGGCCAGAAATAGTCCCACAAATGGTATTGCAAGGTCAGGCTGGTGAGAAGCGTGTTGCCGATGTGGTTCTTCTCATCCGTCGGGAGCGTATAGCCAACCGTCCCCTGGAAGTCGAAATCACCGTAACCCCAACCGCCTGCGATCGTGGGGGTGACAATCCAAGCCGGCCTGTTGGTAAAGGCGGTAATGCCAGTTGGTGCCTGAAATCCTAGGAAAGCCGAGAGAATATAGTTTCCATTTTCTTCATTGGCGCTGAGAATCCGCTGTTTGATGGTGACGAAGTTCCCATCTGTGAAACCCGTTGCTGGGCTAACCTTGCTACCCTCCGGGAGTCGTTGCTCGAAGCCG
>Ga0335081_10004342_pt1 | contig 22350 bp, 19 predicted proteins | sample Lox_Sample_35_FD_206713 | JGI IMG/M metagenome (GOLD analysis project Ga0335081, IMG submission 206713) | Soil microbial communities from Loxahatchee National Wildlife Refuge, Florida, United States - Lox_Sample_3.5 | ecosystem: Environmental > Terrestrial > Soil > Wetlands | place: USA... | reverse complement strand
GGCCCACGCTGGAGCGCACTTTGCTATACGCCCGTACGCCGCTGGCACCCCCCATGCGCCGCCCCCCCCCCCCGACCCCTCCCCGCCACTCGTGGAGCCTGTCCTTGGGCTTGCCGAAGGCAAGACCCGAGGGCTCGCGGGGGGAGGGGAGCAGATCGGCCATGCGCCTCCTGGTGACCCGCCCCGCGCCGGACGGCGAGCGCACGGCGGCGGCGCTGCGGGCGCGCGGGCATGACGTGATGCTGGCGCCGCTGCTCAGCGTCGAGCCGGAGCCCGCGGCCGAGTTCGGGCCCGGCCCGTGGGGCGGCGTGCTCATCACCAGCGCCAATGCGGTGCGCGCGATCGCGGCGCATCCGCGCAAGGGCGAGCTCGCGGCCTTGCCGCTGCTTGCGGTCGGGCGGCGCAGCGCCGCGGCGGCGCGCGCGGCGGGATTCGCCGACGTGGTGTCGGCCGACGGCGACGCCGCGGATCTGGCGCGGCTCGTCGCGGCGCGGGACGGGGCGGCGCGGGCACGCTTGCCGCTCCTCTATCTCGCCGGCGAGGATCGCGCCGCCGATCTTGCCGGCGAGCTGGCAGCGCAGGGCATTGCGACGCACACCGCCGTCGTCTACCGCGCGGTCGTCGTGACCAGCCTGCCGCCGGACGTGAAGGCGGCGCTCGGCGCCGGCGCAATCGACGGCGTGCTGCACTATTCGCGGCGCAGCGCCGACGCCTTCACGGCCCTCGCGCTGGCCGCCGTGATCGACCTCAAGCAGTTGGCAACAAAACACTATTGCCTGTCGGCCCAGGTCGCCGAGCCGCTCCGGCAGGCCGGTGTTGCGGCCCCGGCGGTGGCGGCGACGCCGGACGAGGCTGCGCTGCTGGCGCTGGTCGATGGCGCCTGATCATTGACGCCCGTTGCCGCCGCAACAGCGTCACATTATGCGATAATGCAACGCACAGAATCGGGCCTCGGTGGAGACACGGTCGATGGCGAATGAGGAGCCGGGGTCCGCGGAGGCGGGTGAACGCCGCCGGCGCGTGCCGCCGCCGACCATCGATCTCGAGGCAACCGACGTGTCGGCGCCCTTGCAGCCGGACCAGCCCACCTCCGATGCGTCCCCGACGGGCGATGCGAAGCCGCGTCCCGCCCGGCGCTGGCCGTTGGTCGCGGCGGGTGTGCTCGGCGCCGCGCTCGCGCTCGTCATCGCGGCTGGTGCGTGGGCCCTGTTGGGAGGTTTCACCGGCGCCGGCGCCGATCGCAGCGGCGATACGGATGCGCGGCTGACCCGCATCGAGACGCAGCTCGGCACGCTCGCGCGCAACCGCGCGAGCGCGGGCGACACGAAAACCCTCGACGACCTCGCCCAGCGGCTCGCCCGCATCGAAGCGGCGCTTGCCCAGCAGGCGGCTGCGGTCGACCGCCAGGTCAAGCCGCTGACCGACCGGCTCGCCGACCTCGATCGCCGCGACCAGGAGGTGATGGCGGCCGCGCAGATCGCGCGCGAGCGCGCCGATGCGGCGGCGAAATCGCTCGCCGACGTGGCGCAGCAGCTCGCGCAGCTCAATGCCGAGCGCGCTCGCGCGCCGCAGGTCGAGCGCGCCGACGTCGACGCGCTCGCGGCGCGGCTTGCGAGCCTCGAAACCGCCACCAAGGCGATCGGCGAGCAGCTTGCGCGCATCGCCGGAACGGCGGCGGCCGGCGCCGGCAACGCGCGGCAGGCCGCCGTCGCCATCGCCCTCTATTCCGCGGTCGAGCGCGGCCTGCCCTACGTGAGCGAGCTGGACGCGGTCCGGCCGTTTGCGGATCCCGCGACGGTGTCCGCGCTGGAGCCGTTCGCCAAGAGCGGCGTGCCGAGCGCCGCCGCGCTCGCGCACGACGCGTCCACGCTCGTGCCGGCGCTGGTGGCGGCGGCCGATACGGCCCGGCCGAATGGCATGTTCGCGCGGCTGTGGCTCAATGCCAAGCGGATGATCCGGCTGCGGCCGGTCGGCGACGTCCCCGGCGATGATCCGGCCGCGGTCATTGCGCGGCTCGAGCGCAACGCCGCGCACAACGATGTCGACGGCGTGCTCGCCGAGGCCAACAACCTGCCGGCGGCGGCGCGCGGCCCGATCGAGCCATGGGTCAAGCGCGCGCAGGCACGCGTGGCGGCCCTTGCGGCGGCCGATCGCCTGGCCGCCGATGCGCTCAAGGGCGCATCCTTGGGCGCATCCCCGCGATGATCCGCGTCGCGCTCTTTCTTGCCGTCGTGGCGGTGGTGGCGGCCGGCACGGTGTGGCTTGCCGACCAGCCGGGCCAGGCGTCGATCACCTGGTTCGGCTACCACGCCGAGCCGCCGGTGCCGCTGCTGATCATGGCGATCGCGGTCGTCGCAATCGCGCTGTGGTCGCTGCTGCGCATGCTCATGCGTGTTCCCGGCCGGCTCGCGTCCGGCGTGCGCCATCGCCGCACGGCGCGCGGCTACCAGGCGATCACGCGCGGCCTGATCGCGGTCGGCGCCGGCGACGTCAAGGCGGCGCGGCGTTTTGCCGGCGAGGCGAAACGCCTGGCCGGCGACGAGCCGCTCGCGCTGCTGCTCGCCGCGCAGACCGCCCAGCTCGCCGGCAACCGCCCGGCCGCCGAGGTGACGTTTCGCCGGATGGCGGACCAGGATGAGACGAAGCTGCTCGGCCTGCACGGCCTCTTCGTCGAGGCGCAGCGCAAGAACGACATGGTGGCGGCGCGCGCGGTCGCCGAAGCGGCGGTGCAAGCCAACCCGTCCGTCGCCTGGGCCGGCCAGGCGGTGCTCGATTTCCGCTGCGCCCAGGGCGATTGGGCGGGCGCGCTCGCGGCGCTCGATTCCAACATGAAAAGCGGCCTGATCGACAAGGCAACCTTTCGCCGCGGCCGCGCCGTGCTGCTCACCGCGCGCGCGCTGGCGGGCGAGGCGCGCGACGCCGCCCGCGCCGACGTGCTCGAGGCGGTCAAGCTCGCGCCCGGCCTCGTGCCAGCGGCGGCGCTCGCCGGCCGCCTGCTCGCCGAGGCGGGCGAGATGCGCAAGGCGAGCCGCACGCTCGAGGCCGCCTGGCGCCTCAATCCGCATCCCGATCTTGCCGAGGCCTATGCGCATGTCCGTCCGGGCGACTCGGCGCGCGACCGCCTCGCCCGCGTGCAGTCGCTGGCCAAGCTCGCCGGCGGCGATCCGGAAGGCATGCTCGCGGTCGCCCGCGCCGCGATCGACGCGCGCGAGTTCGCCGCCGCGCGCGCGGCGCTCGGCTCGCTCGCGGCGGCGCCGAGCCGCCGCGTCGCGCTGATGATGGCCGAGATCGAGGAGGGCGACACCGGCGACGTCGGCCGCGCGCGGCAATGGATGGCGCGCGCCCTCAATGCGGCGCGCGATCCGGCCTGGACCGCCGACGGCCTCGTCTCCGACAAATGGCTGCCGGTCTCGCCCGCGACCGGCAAGCTCGATGCCTTTCAGTGGAAGGTGCCGCTCGCCGACCTCAATCCGCCCGGCCCGGTGATCGAGCCGATCGAAGCCGAGCCCGCGCGCGCCGCGCCTGCCGCGCCGTCCCGCCCGGCCGACGAGGATGCGCCCGAGCGCCAGGAGCCGGTCGCGTCCGCCGAGCGCGAAGAGGTGACGCTGCCCGCCGTGCTGCCGCGCCGCCCCGCCGCGGCCGATTCGCATCTCGTCGACGGCGTGATCCCGCTGGTGCACAGCCCCGACGATCCCGGCCCCGACGGCGAGCTCGCCGAGGAGCCCGCCCCCGAGCCCCCCGCGCCGGAGAGCTGGTGGCGGCGAACCGGGTTGTTTCGGTAAAAATGTACGGCGTCATTGCGAGCGAAGCGAAGCAATCTCGCTCAACAGGCGAATGCGTGTGCGGGCCGAGATTGCTTCGTCGGCCTTCGGCCGCCTCGCAATGACGATCAGGCTGGCCCCCAATACGTGCAGGTATCGCCGCTGCTGTCGCGATAGACCGTGACGCGGGCGAGCGCCGGCACCGCGGGCGCCAGCCGCCGCCAGATCCAGGCGCAGAGATTCTCCATCGTCGCCGGCCCGAGATCGGCGATGTCGTCGAGGAAGCGATGGTCGAGCGCGCCCCTTGTCTCCTCGAGCGCGCGCGCGAGCAGGCCGAGATCCATCAGCATGCCGCTCGCCTTGTCCGGCTCGCCGCGGATCGTCACTTCGGCGCGATAGGAGTGGCCGTGGATGCGCCGGCTCGACTCGGTCTCGATCGTGCGCTCGAGCGTATGCGCCGCATCGAAGCGGAACTGCTTGGAGAGCTCGAACATCTATGGAATTCCGATCAGCTTGTGCGTCTGCAGGCTCAGCCGCCAGCGCGGATGATCGAGGCAGTAGCGCACGGCGCGCGCGGTGTTCGCGGCGCGCTGCGGCCCGTCCATCGGCTGCAGCCACAGGTGCCGGAAGGAGAAGTCGCCGAGGTCGTCGGGGCCGAGCCCGTCCTGCGGATAGACGAGCTTGAGCTCGTCGCCGGCCCGCAGGCGCCACGCCGCCTTGGCCTTCGGGCTCACGCAGATCCAGTCGATGCCGGCGGGCGGCGCGAGCGTGCCGTTGGTCTCGATCGCGATCTCGATGCCGCGCGCATGCGCGGCCGCAATGAGCGGCGCGTCGAGCTGCAGCAGCGGCTCGCCGCCGGTGAACACGACGAACGGATGGCCGGGCGCGCCACCCCAGGTGCGCACGATCGCGTCGGCGAGCGCCGCGGCGCTGTCGAACTTGCCGCCGCCATGGCCATCCGTGCCAACGAAATCCGTGTCGCAGAAATTGCACACCGCCGCGGCGCGATCCTCCTCGCGGCCGCTCCACAGGTTGCAGCCCGCGAAGCGGCAAAACACGGCCGCCCGCCCGGCCTGCGCGCCTTCGCCCTGCAGGGTCTTGAACAGCTCCTTGACGCCGTAGGTCATGTCTCGTCTTTCATGGCGCACGCCATCCTGCGGGCTTGCGGCACAGCGGCCGGCCAGGCATCGCGCAACCCGTTCCAAGGGGCGTGATCAGGCGTGGTTATAGGGATTGGGACAGCGAAACGGAAGGTCGCGGAGTAGCCCGCATGGAGCGTAGCGCAATGCGGGGAAAGCCCCTCCCGGGCACGAGCCTTCCCGGATTGCGGCGCTACGCGCCTCCATCCGGGCTACCCCTGTCCTTTCGGTACGCCGCCATGAACTCGCGGCTGAATTCGTCGAACCGCCCGGCGATCAGCGCGGCGCGCGCATCGCGCATGAGGCGCAGGCAGAAGTTCACGTTGTGGATGGTGGCGAACATCTGCGCCGTGGTGCGGGTGGTCGCGAACAGGTGATGCAGGTAGCCGCGGCTCACGGTGCGGCAGGTGTAGCAGTCGCAGCTGGTGTCGACCGCGATGCGGTCCTTGGTGTAGCGCGGCTTCTGGATGTAGAGGAGCCCGCGATAGGTGAGCAGCGAGCCCTCGCGCGCGTAGCGCACCGGGATGATCGAATCCATCAGGTCGACGCCCGCCGCCACCGCATCGAGCATGGCGGCCGGCCGCCCGACCCCCATCAGGTAGCGCGGCCGCTCGTCCGGCAGGTGGCGGACCGTGAAGTCGAGCGTTCTGCGAAAGTCCTCCTCGGTCTCGCCCACGTTGAGCCCGCCGATCGCAAAGGCGCCGAACCCCATGCGGTCGAGCGCGCGGATCGACTGCTCGCGCAGGTCCGGATAGGTGCCGCCCTGCACGATGCCGAACAGCGTCTGGCTCGCCCGCAGGTCCTTCGCGGCGTCGAGCGAGCGCTGCGCCCAGGCGAGCGTGCGGTCGAGCGCCGCCTGCGCCTTGCCCTTCGGCGCCGGCAGCGCGATGCATTCGTCGAGCGGCATGACGAAATCCGAGCCGAGCACCGCCTGGATGTCGATTGCGTCCTCGGGCCGCCACAGCGTCTTGCCGCCGGCCGGATCGGGAAACTCCACGCCCTCGTCGCGCACCACCCGATGCTCCAGCCGATAGACCTGGAAGCCGCCCGAGTCGGTCAGGATCGCGCGCGGCCAGCCCATGAACTTGTGCAGGCTGTCGTAGCCGCGCAGCACCGAGCGGCCGGGCGCGCGGGCGAGATGAAACGCGTTGGCGACGATGATCTCGGCGCCGTGCTCCGCGAGCTCCTTCGGCAGCATCGCGTTGACGGCGCCATGCGTGCCGACCGGCATGAACGCGGGCGTGCGGATGTCGCCCCGGCTCGTGCGCAGCACGCCGGCGCGCGCCATGCTGCCGCCGGGAGCGCGCGCTTCGACTTCGATCGCCAGCCTTTGCGGCACTTGATTTCTCTGCATTTGCGTCATGGCCGGGCTTGTCCCGGCCATCCACGTCTTTGCCGCAGGGAAGAAAGACGTGGATGCGCGGGCCAAGCCCGCGCATGACGGACTCGTGAGACCCGAATATATAGAACTGCCGCCTTTGCCAACGCCGCGACCCGGATGAACGAAACACCTGCGGAACCCACTTCGCCTCGCCTCGCCCTCGCCATCGCGCGCGGCTTCGACGACTACGCCCTGCTCGACTCCGGCAACGGCCGCAAGCTCGAGCGCTTCGGCGCCCTCCGGGTCGATCGCCCCGAGCCGCAGGCCATGTGGGGCCGTCGCCTGCCGGCGGACGACTGGGCGCGCGCCGACGGCGTCTTCGTCGGCGACGCCGAGGGCGAGGACGGCCGCTGGCGCCTCGACGGCAGCCCGCCCGCCAGCTGGCCGGTGCGGATCAAAGGCGTCACGGCGATCTGCCGCTTCGGCAATTTCCGCCATGTCGGCGTCTTTCCCGAGCAGCTGCCGCTGTGGGAGTGGATGCTGGCGAAGCTCCCGCGCGGCGGCCCCGAGCCGCCGCGGCTCCTCAACCTGTTCGCCTACACGGGCGTCGCCTCCCTGCTCGCGGCGGCCGCCGGCGCGCACGTCACCCATGTGGATGCCTCCAAGCGCGCCGTCGACTGGGCGAAGGAGAACCAGGCCGCCTCCGGCCTCGCGGACGCCCCGATCCGCTGGATGCTCGACGACGCCCGCAAGTTCGCCGCCCGCGAGGTGCGGCGCGGCCGCACCTACCACGGCATCCTGGTCGACCCGCCGAAATTCGGCCGCGGCCCCAGCAAGGAGGTGTGGGAGATTTTCGACCACCTGCCCGACCTCATGCGCACGGTGGCACAGCTCCTCGATCCGGCGCACGCGTTCCTCATTCTCACGGTCTACGCCATCCGCGCCTCCGCCGTGTCGATCGACCTTTTGGCGCGCGAGGCGCTGGCGGGGCGTGGCGGCAGCTTCGAGAGCGGCGAGGTGGCGATTGCGGAGGAAGGCGGCGAGCGGCTGCTGTCGACGTCGCTGTTCACGCGCTGGAGCAGCGCGGCGGGTTAGGTGAGCATGGCCTATCGCCCCCTCCCCCGCTTGCGGGGGAGGGCGGGGAGGGGGAAGCCGCTTGCGCGCGCTTCGCGCACTCGCGCCCCGGCTTGGGGCGATCCGCGTTGCGTTGTCCCTTCGTTCGTTCTAAGAACCGGCGCGCCGGCCCGCCGGGGCCTGCGATTCCGGAAGCCGCAATAGCTCAGTCGGTAGAGCACATCATTCGTAATGATGGGGTCGGGGGTTCGAATCCCTCTTGCGGCACCAGGCCTTCGGGGTCCGTTCCGCACATATGGGTGACGCCACGCACCGACGCCCCTCGCCGCGCCCCTGCACACTCTCGCCCTTGCTCGCCCTTGCCCGCCGCACGACACTCGCTTACCGTCAGGCAGTAATTCGCGGCGGCATGCGTCGCTTTCCCGTCGGATCGAAGCGCGTGCTCGCCTGCTAGATTGTCGCTTCGCATCGCCCGACCCCTGCCGCCGCGGCGTCGACCGGCGGCCTCTCGGTCCGGCTTTCAGTCCCGCGTCCTGTCGTGTCAGTCGCCCCAGCGGCGGGCCGCTTCCCATGAGCCTGCCCCGGCGCATACCGGGAGACGTCATCTCCACTCGGTCACCGGCGTCGGCCGCGCTGCCAGCGCGCGCCGGCGTCACTCGGGCGCGCGGCCGCCTGGCGGCCGTCAGGGAGATGCAAATGACTCACACGCTGATCCGATCCGGCGTTGCGGCGCTCGCGCTCTTTGCGGCGCCGTTCGCCGCCCATGCCGCCGACATGCCCGTCAAGGCGCCGCTCTATCGCGCGCCGCTCGCCGCGCCGGCCGCGAGCTGGAGCGGGTTCTACGCGGGCATCAACCGCGCCCTGATCTACGGCACCGGCGGCCTCGCCTATGGCCGCACATCGCTGTCGACCGCGGTCCTCGGGCCGCTCGGCGGCCTGTGCGGGCCCACCGGCCTGTGCGCCGCCGCAAGCTCCGGCTGGCAGACCGGCTGGGCGGCGGGCGCCGGCATCGAATGGGCGCTCACGCGCTCGCTCAGCCTCAAGGCCGAATACCTGCACTACGATCTCGGATCGCGCGCGCTGCTCCAGTTCGACCCGGCGTCGCCCGCGATCGTGTTCGGCTCCTCGGCCGAGTTCAGCGGCGACCTCGTGCGCGCCGGCCTGAACTTCAAGCTCGACACCGTCGGCGCGATCGTCACGCGCGATTGAGGCGGACAACTTTGCGGTTGTGGTCAAAGCGGAGCAATCCCGACTGACGGGATTGCTCTTCGCGCGCTGCGCGCCTGCGCAGCGACACCGGCATGCTTAACAAGCCATTGCCCGTTTCCCTCGACCTCGTCGCATCGCAACCCTTCCTTCACCTCCGGTAACGCCCCCTTAGCCACACCACGCAGAAATGCCGCAGCGGCAACCAGCCGATAGGTAAAGCTGCATATCGTCCATGCGGGCGAACGGGAGGTCGCCCGCCGATGACCCAGCAGTCGGGGACAGGTCAAGCGCCGTTCCTGCGGTGGCTTTACGCGATCGCGCAAAGCTCGACGCTGCTCGGCCTTGCCATGATCGGGCTCATCTGGATGAGCCTCGCGTTCCACGTCGAGATCGAGCGCGAGAGCGCCGAGCAGGCCGCGATCGAGAACTCGCGCAACCTTGCCCGCGCGTTCGACGCCCATCTCTCCCAGTCGCTCGCCGATATCAGCCGCACCCTCGGCGTGATGCGCGCCTATTACCTGCGCGACCCGGACCATCTCGACCTCAAGGTCTGGAACGACGGCCAGCTCGGCCTCGGCCGCGAGATGATGCAGATCTCGATCGTCGGGCCGGACGGCCGCATCCGCGCCTCGAGCAACCCGCGCTGGACGCCCGTCTATGTCGGCGACCGCGAGCACTTCCGCGCGCTGGCCGCCGCGCGCGACGACAAGCTCTACATCTCCAAGCCGCTGGTCGGCCGCATCACCCACCGCCCGACGATCCAGCTGTCGCGCCGCATCGAGCGCGCCGACGGCATCTTCGACGGCATCATCACGGCGAGCATCGATCCGTCCTATTTCGCCAAGCTGTACGATTCGGTCGCGGTCGGCGCCGACGGCTACATCCACGTGATCGGCGCCGACGGGGTCATCCGCGCGGCCGGCGGCAGCGTGCAGGAGGAGCCCGGGCGCAATCTCGCCAAATCGCATCTGTTCAGGGTGCTCAAGACCACGCCCGACGGCTGGTTCTACAGCGAGAGCCCGAGCATCGACGGCATCCGCCGCCTCGTCGTCTTCCGCACCATCAAGGATTTCCCGCTCGTCGTCACGATCGGCCGCTCGTCGCAGGAGATCTTCGCCTCGGTCACCGCCAAGCAGCGCTCCTACAACACGATCGCCGCGATCCTCACGGCGCTCATCCTCGCCGCCATCGGGCAGAGCATCCACGGCGCGCTGCGGCTCGGCCGCGCCGCCGAGGAGCAGCGCGTGCAGAACGCGCGCTTCCACGCCGCCCTCAACAACATGCCGCACGGCGTTTCCATGTACGACGGCGAGGGCCGCTTCGTCGTCTCCAACAGCCGCTATCTCGACATGTACGGCGTGCCGCCCGAGCTCGCCCGCCTCGGCACGCCGATCGAGCGGATCGTCGCCCACCGCATGGCGCTGCGCGGCGTGAGCGGGGATCCGGCGCAGCTCGCCCGCGCGCTGCTCGACAGCCTGGCGGCCGGCGTGCCGGTCGTGACCCAGACCAAGCTCGTCGACGGCCGCACCGTCAGCATCACCAACCTGCCGATCGCCGAGGGCGGGTTCGTCGCGACCCACGAGGACATCACCGGGCGCCAGCAGGCGGAGCGCGAGCTGCGCAACACCAAGAACTTCCTCGACACGATCATCGAGAACATCCCGATGCCGCTCGTCGTCAAGGATCCGCAGACGCAGAAGTTCACCTTCGTCAACCAGGCCTACGAGGAGTTCATCGGCCGGCGGCGCGACGAGATCATCGGCAAGACCGTCTACGATCTCTACCCGGTCGAGCACGCCCAGTACGTCGTCGATCACGACAACGCCGCCGCGGCGGCGCGCACCGGCACCGGCATCATCAAGGCCGAGTTCCCGGCGATGACGCCGCGCGGCGAGCGCATCATCAACACGTTGCGCCTCGTCGTGCGCGGCGAGGACGACACGCCCGGCCACCTCATCACCGTGTTCGAGGACGTCACCGACCGGCGCAAGGCCGAGGAACGGGTCGTGCACATGGCGCTGCACGACGCGTTGACCGACCTGCCCAACCGCACCCGCTTCCAGGAGCGCCTGCGCGAGGCGCTCGCCCGCGTCGCGCGCGGCGAGAAGCTCGCCGTGCACTGCCTCGACCTCGATAATTTCAAGAACATCAACGACGCGCTCGGCCACGCGGTCGGCGACGACCTGCTCAAGTCGGTCGCCGAGCGGCTGCGCGGCTGCGTGCGCGACGTCGACGCGATCGCCCGCCTCGGCGGCGACGAGTTCGCCGTCATCCAGAGCCCGCTCGAGGACGCCGCCGACGCGGCCCGCCTCGCCCAGCGCATCCGCGACGAGATCGGCAAGCCGTTCGATCTCGGCGGCGTGCAGGCAGTGGTCAATGCCTCGATCGGCATCGCGGTCGCGCCGGGCGACGCGACCGAGCCGGAGGCACTGCTCAAGCAGGCCGACATGGCGCTGTACGGCGCCAAGGCCGAGGGCCGCGGCGTCTATCGCTTCTTCCAGCCCGAGATGGACGCGCGCATGCGGCTGCGCCACGCGATCGAGCAGGACCTGCGCGACGCCATCGCCGCGGGCGGCTTCCGCCTGCACTACCAGCCGGTGGTCGACCTCGCATCGGGCGACATCTGCGGCGTCGAGGCGCTGCTGCGCTGGCCGCACGTCGAGCGCGGCATGGTGCCGCCTGCCGAGTTCATCTCCATCGCCGAGGAAAGCGGGCTCATCATCCCGCTCGGCGAGTGGGTGCTGCGCCGCGCGCTCGCCGACGCGGCGCGGCTGCCCGGGCACGTGCGCATCGCGGTCAATCTCTCGCCGGTGCAGTTCCGCAGCCGCGCGCTCGCCCAGACCGTGATCGCCGCCTGCGCGGCCGCCCGCGTCGCGCCGGCGCGGCTCGAGCTCGAGGTCACCGAAGCCGCGTTCCTCGCCGCCACCAAGGACGTGCTGGCGACGCTCGACCAGCTGCGCCACCTCGGCGTGAAGATCGTGATGGACGATTTCGGCACCGGCTACTCGTCGCTCAACTACCTGCGCCGCTTCCGCTTCGACAAGATCAAGATCGACCGCTCGTTCGTGCGCGACCTCTCCGACCCCGGCAGCCTCTCGGCCGTGATCGTCGAGGCGGTCGTGCGCCTTGCCCGCGCGCTCGACGTGACGACCACGGCCGAGGGCGTCGAGACCGTGGAGCAGCTCGACATCATCCGCGCCGCCGGCGTCACCGAGATGCAGGGCTTCCTCTACAGCCCCGCCCGCCCGCTCGAGGAGATCGACGCGCTGTTCGCCGTCGAGACGCGCAAGAGCCGCGTCGCGTAGCCTGCCACAAGCACGATGCGCGCGCTCCCTCTCCCCGCGTGCGGGGAGAGGGTCGGGGTGAGGGGGCGTCTCACAAATTCCGACGTCGCGATTCGCGGCTGAGCTGCCTGCGTCAGGCGCTTCGCGTCACTTCGCCGCCGCATCCGGGCAGCGATGGAGCACCGACTTGTACTGGCTGCCTTCCTCGACGAAGCCGACCGTGTTGTCGTCATGAAGCGTGAACTCGAGGCTCACGTCGAACGTGGTGCCGGTCTTGTTCTTGCACGTCGCGGTCGCCTTGAGCACCTTGCCGCTCCACTGCTTGTCGCCGAACACGCACGGCCCGAAATTCGAGTCGACTTCCTTGTCGTGGATGACGACGAGCTTGTTGGCCGGGTCGCTGCCGTTGCCCTTGCACGCCTGGTTCTGCGTGTAGGTCCCGGCTAGCGCCTTGTCGAGCGCGGCCGAATCCTGCGCCTTGTCCTGCGCCCGCGCCGCCGTCGCGCCGGTCGCCAAGAGTCCGATGATGAGAAGTCCGCCGACGCGCATCGCTATGCCTTGTTCCGGTCCGACATCATTTTGCCGCGGCGACGAACATCGCACAATTGCGGCCCTTGCGTGGAGGCACGCGTGCGAGCCGTCGCCCCCTTCCACACGAATCCCGCAATCTGCCGCTAGCGTGACAACGCGCCGGTTTGACACCGGTCCGCCGATTGGAGAATCTTGCGGTAGCATCCTACGGCGCCCTTACGCGACGGGAGACGGCCATGGAACCCGACACCCACAGCGACAACCCGATCAACCGCGGCTCCGACCGCCCGACCGGCGAGGTGATCCCGCTGCCCGCGCTGGCGGCGAAATTCGCCGAGCCTCACCCGGCCGCCTCCGGCCCCGCGCAACCAGATGCCGGCCGCGACGCCTCCCGCGACGCGGAGGTCGCCGACCCGCTCGACCTCCTCACCCGCAGTCTCGGCGCCTGGGGCCGCGCCGTGCACCGGCAGGCGCGCGACACCGACGCCCGCGTCGAGGACGTCGCCCAGCGCCTCGCCGGCGTCGCCGCGGAAGCGGCCCGCCTGCGCGGCGAGGTCGACGCGCACGAGCGCCGCCTGCAGGCCGGCGAGCGCGAGCTCGGCAACGCCGGCACCGCCCTCGACGAGCACAAGGCGCGCCTTGCCGCTCACGCGGTCGCGCTCGACGCCGGCGCCGCCCGCCACGCCCAGCTCGAGACGCAGCTCACCGCAACCGCCAGCGCGCTCAAGGCCGAAGCCGTCACGCTGCGCGCCGACGCCGCGAGCCTGCGCGCCGAGCTCGCCGCGCTCGCGGCGCAGAATGGCGCGCTCGGGCGCCGCATCGGCCGGCTGCGGGCGGGGATGGTCGTTGCGCTGATCGCGGTCGCGGCCCTGGCGGCGTGGATCGGATGGGCGCATGTCGCGGGGCTCGTTTCCGCGGGGCACTGACTCTCGCCCCCTCCCCCGCTTGCGGGGGAGGGGGGGGAGGGGGCGCCGCTTGCTCCGAGCCCGCCGCCGCCCTCACTCCACTTCGATATCCTCCGGCGTGATCAACGCTACCTACCCGTCGCGCCACACCGCGATCGGATTGCCCGGATCTACGACCTGCGCACCAACCAGCGCTTCACCCTCAAGGAGCGGCCGATGGTGCGCGCCGACCTCGACGATTTCGTCGCCTGCTACGCGAGCGGCGAGCGCCGCAAGCGCAAGGAGACCGAGCGCTTCCGCCGCTTCGCGCTCGCCGACCTGCTCGCGCGCGACAAGGTCAACCTCGACATCTTCTGGCTCAAGGACGACACCCTCGACGACCCCGACCTGCTGCCCCCGCCCGACGAGGTCGCGGCCGAGATCGTGGAGAACCTGGAGACCGCGCTCGAACGATTCAGGCGAGTGGCGGCGAAGCTGCAGGCGACGTAGCCCTGCCTCCAACGAATCGACCCGCGCTCCGCTCTCGTCTGATTCGGCCGAAGATTGTTCTTGCTTTGTTCGATTCGCCATACTAAAATTCGCACGTGACGAATTGCGTCCGGCCCGGCCGAATGAGCGGTATTGAAAGCGCCTTACAGCGAAGTATCCGCGATCGCGGCGCGCAAATCGAACCTAGAAAGCTCAACGATTTCAGCGAGGGGCGATTTTGACAGGCCCTTGAGGCGGCAAGCGGAATGACCGTGGGCAATTTTGGCAGAACATCCCAACTGGGATAACAGCAATGATTTCAATGGCCCGAGATCGCATCCGCGGACAAGCGAAGACTGCGGATGACCCCGTCCTCGCCTCAGACTGGGACCCGAGAGATTTTGGCAGAACGAACCTAGGTCAAAAAGCCGAATGATCACAATGTACCCCGCGCTGAATGAGACTGCCTCGGCCCTCGCGCGAAACCTGCATGCCGGCCCCCATTCCTCGTTGTTTCCATTGTTTCCCGCATTGTTTTTTCCATTGTTTTCCATTGTTCTTGGGCCGGCGGTCTTTTCCTCGTCGATTCAAAGCATTGCATTGTAATTGGCATCCATTTTCCATTGCAGATCCATTGTACTTCGCCGGCGCCCCCCGCAAACGGGCCGCATCCCTGGGGATCGCTCCGGCCCTCGGATTGACCTGCGAATCAGACTCCTCCACAACGCGCCCATGGCATCCGACAGCCCATCCGCCACGGCGCGCGCCGAGATCTATCGCGACGCGGGCGTCGACACCGCCGAGGCGGACTCAGGCCTCAAGAACATCATTCGCCGCGTGCAGGGCACCTGGCCGGCGCGCGGGCGCGGGCGGGTGGTGCTGCCGATCGGCTATTTCGCCAACGTCATCGAGATGGACGGGGTCGGCATCGCGATCTGCACCGACGGCGTCGGCTCGAAGACGATCATCGCCGACATGATGCGCAAGTACGACACCATCGGCATCGACTGCGTGGCGATGAACGTCAATGACATGATCTGCGTCGGCGCCGAGCCGCTCTCGCTGGTCGACTACATCGCGCTGCACGACACCGATGCGGCGATGCTCGACGCGGTCGCGGTCGGCTTGTGCGAGGGCGCCCGCCAGGCGCGCGTCTCGATCTCGGGCGGCGAGACCGCGCAGCTCAAGGACATCGTCACCGGCTTCGATCTCGTCGGCATGGCGGTCGGCCGCGTGCCGCTCGACAAGGTGATCTGCGGCCGCGGCGTCGTCGCGGGCGACGTGGTGATCGGCGTGCGCTCGAACGGCGTGCACTCGAACGGCCTCTCGCTCGCCCGCCGTGCCTTCTTCGGCGGCGCCAAGCCGTACCGCATCGATCACAAGTTCTCCGAGCTCGACGTCACGCTCGGCGAGGAGTTGCTCAAGCCGACCGACATCTACGTGCCGGAAGCGCTGGAGATCATCGAGCGCACCAACGTCAAGGCGCTCGCCAACATGACGAGCGACGGGCTGCTCAACCTCGCGCGCGTCGACGCCCCGGTCGGCTTCGTCATCGACCGCCTGATCGAGCCGCACCCGATCTTTCCCCTGATCCAGCGCCACGCCGGCGTCGACGACGCCGAGATGCACGAAGTCTTCAACATGGGCATCGGCTTCTGCTACGTGGTCGCGCCGGGCGACGCCGACCTCGCGCTCACGATTCTCAAGACGCATGGCCGCACCGCCCAGGTGATCGGCCACGCGGTCGCCGATGCGGACAAGAAGGTGCGCATCCCGCAGCGCGGCCTGGTCGGCCAGCACAAGAAGTTCTGGAAGGAATAGGCACCCCTCCGTCATTGCGAGGAGCCGAAGGCGACGCAGCAATCTCGCGAGACAAGTGATGCGGCGCGAGATTGCTTCGGGCGCAACGCGCCCTCGCAATGACGGCTATTCACCACTCATACGCCGCATCGACCGGCACGCGATAGCCGTGCACCAGCCGGTTGGTCTCGTTCGCCATGCCGACCACCGCCATCAGCTCGGCGAACATCGCCTCGCTCATGCCGGCCTTGCGCGCGGCGGCGCCGTGGCTCGCGATGCAGTAGCCGCATCCGTTGGACACGCTGACCGCGAGGTAGACCATCTCCTTCGTCAGCACATCGAGCGCGCCCGGCGCCATCACCTCCTTGATGCTTTCCCAGGTGCGCTTGAGCGTCGCCGGATCGTGGGCGAGGTACTTCCAGAAATTGTTGACGTCGGCGACCTTGCGCGTCGCCTTGATGTCGTCGAATACCGCGCGCACCGCCGGCGATGCGGCGGCATAGTCGATGGGCTGGGGCATGGAGTCGTGTCCTTGGTTCCTGGGGCACTGCGCAAGCGCCCCCTCCCCCGCGTGCGGGGGAGGGCGGGGAGGGGGAAGCCACGAGCACGGAGCAAGCGGCGGGGGCCCCCCCCTCCCCCGCAAGCGGGGGAGGGGCGCATGTGCGGAGCAAACGGCGTCAATCATAAACCGTATCCACATAATGCTCCGAATCGACCACCGCCTCGATCACGGTCGGTCCCTTCGCCGCCAGCGCCTCGCGCACGGCGGCTTCGAGCGCCGCCGCGTCGCGCACGCCGCGGGCCGGCACGCCGAAATAGTGCGCCGGCGGCTCGCGATAGGCTTCCGCCTGCAGCTCGGTGCCGTAGAGGGGAAACTGCCGGCGGATCTGCTTGACCTTGATCAGCGCGAGCCAGCGGTCGTCGAGCACGACGATCGGCAGGGTGAGCCCGAGGCGCTTGGCCGCCGCGACCTCGCCGCAGGTCATCTGGAAGCAGCCGTCGCCGATCAGGCAGACGACCGGCAGCTCCGGCCGCGCGAGCTTCGCGGCGATCGCGGCCGGCAGGCCGAACCCCATCGACGACCAGCCGTTGGTGATCTGGAACGTCTTCGGCGCATGCGCGCTCCATTGCGACGCGATCTGATGCGTATGCGCGCCGACGTCGAACGCCAGGATGCCGTCGCGCGGCAGCGCGCGGCGCACCGCGTCGATCGCGGCATGCGCCGGGAACGTGTTGGTCGCCGGCCGCAGCGCCGCCTGGAACGCAGCGCGATGCGCCGCAAGCTCGGCCGCGGTCCAGGCGTTGCGGCCGGCCGGCCGCTGCGCGAGCCAGGCGAGCGACGCGCCGAGATCGCCCACCGCCTGGTGCACGAGCCGCACCGATGCGGCGACGTCCGCCGGCTCGATGTCGATCGCGACCAGCGGCACGTCGCCGATCCACGCCTCGTACTCGACCTCGACGGTGTCGTAGCCGATCCCGACGATCAGGTCGGCCGAGCGCAGGAGCTTGCGCTGCACCTGCCGGCACGCCCGCTCGATGCAGCCGAGCGCGAGGGGATGATCGTCGTCGATCATCCCCTTGGCCATGGTGGTGGTGGCGAACGGCAGATGGTGCCGCTCGACCACGCCGCGCAGCAGATCGGGGTCGGCAAGACGCATCGCCGACGAGCCGAGGACAGCAATCGGCCGCCGGGCGGATGCGACCCTCTCATGGACCTTCGCCAAGGCTTCGCCGGGCGCCTGCGGCTGCTGGGCCGCAGGGGCAATCGCCGGCACGTCCTCGCGCGCGACCGCCAGCGCCACATCCTCCGGCAGGTCGAGATGCACCGGCCCCCTCGGCTCGCTCATCGCGATGCGGATCGCCTCCGCGACCGTCGTGGCGACCTTGCCGGGCTCGAGCCGCAGCGTCGCCTTGGTGATCGGCGCGAACAGCTGGTGATGGTCGATCCACATCTGGATGCGCCGGCCGAGCTGGTCGCGGTTGAGGTTGCACGTGATGGCGATCAGCGGCGAGCGGTCGAGAAAGGCGCAGCCGACCCCGGTCGCGAGATTGGTCGCTCCCGGCCCGAGCGTCGCGATCGCGAGCCCGGGCGCCCCGGTCATCCGCCCGCTGACGTCGGCCGCAAATCCCGCCGAGCCCTCGTGGGCGGTGAGCACGAACTCGACCCCGCCCCGCCGCATCGCCTCCATCAGCGGCAGCACGTTGCCGCTCGGAATCCCGAACCCGCGGCGGACCCCGGCGGCCCGCAAGGTCGCGACGATCAGATCGGCATTGTTCATGGATGAAGCAAAATCCGCCTTCACATAGCACTGTGCTTGCGCGCCCTCCCCCGTTTACGGGGGAAGGCGGGGAGGGGGAAGCCACACGCGCATGCGCAAGCGGCTTCCCCCTCCCGGCCTCCCCCCGCATCCGCCTTCGCGCTTCGCGCTGCGGCGGACAAGAGCGGGGGAGGGGCGCAGGCGCCTCGCGGGGGAGGGGAGCGCACGCGCCCCGCCCCATCTCACGCCCTTCTCACATCCCCGTCATCGTTGACTAAACTTCTACCCATCCCGGCAACCTCCCACCACCTATGTCCCGAAACCGAGGATGAACCTTTTCCGTAACTCGCGTGAACCTTCCGGCCCGTTGGCCAGACATAGGTAGCGAAAGGGCGCATCGGGGGAACCGAAATTTCACCCTCACAGGGTACCTTCCCGCCGCCTGACCGAGACAGGGAGCTAAAAAATGACCATTTCGCGCACCGCCAAGTTCACCCTCACGGCCGTCCTCGGCCTCGGCCTTGCCGCCACTGCCATTCCGGCCCAGGCGACCGGCAATTTCGACGGCAAGTGGAGCGTGGTGGTGGTCACCACCAAGGGCGACTGCGACCGCGCCTACCGCTATCCGATCGCGATCCGCGGCGAGACCCTGATCAACGCCGGCGACACCGCCTTCGACATCTCGGGCCGCGTGCAGGGCAACGGCGCCGTCGCGGTCAAGATCAGCTACGGCGACAAGAGCGCCCACGGCCAAGGCCGCCTCTCCGGCACCTTCGGCACGGGCTCCTGGGTCGGCGGCAGCTGCGCCGGCACCTGGACCGCCGAGCGCCGCTCGTAACGAATTCAAGCCTCACTGGCGATGTAATGTTGCGTAGCGATGCCCGGGCGAAAGTCCGGGCATCGTGTTTTCAAAACCTTGCCGCCGTGGTCATCAGCACGATGCATTCGCCGACCTGCTCCGCGGCGCCGAGCACGTCGCCGGTCTGCCCGCCGAGCCTGCGGTGGCTGACGAACGCGAGCACGGCGGTGCCGGCCAGCATGAACACGATCGCGATCAGCGCCGCCGCCGTGCCGAGCGCGATCCACAGGATCACGGCGCCGATCAGCGCGGCCGCAAAGGCGCGCCGCGGCGTCGGCGCGCCGGCCTGCGCCGACAGCCCGTCCGTCCGCGCCGGCGGCAGTGCCCGCATGAACAGCGGCAGGCCGGCGCGCGCCGCCGCGTGTGCGCCGATCAGCGCCCAGGCGACGAGGCTCGTCTTCGGCAGGTCGTTGATCGCCCCGACCCGCAGCGCGAACGAGACGATCAGCGCGCAGGCGCCGAAGGTGCCGATGCGGCCGTCGCGCATGATGTCGAGCGCCTGCGCCCGCGTCGCGCCGCCGAAGCCGTCCGCCGTGTCGGCGAGCCCGTCCTCGTGCAGCGCGCCGGTGAGCAGCATCGCGGCCGCCACCGCGAGCGTCGCGGCGACGAATTGCGGCAGGTTGAGCCGCACGGAAGCCCAATAGACCAGCGCCGCCAGCGCCCCGATCACCGCCCCGGCGATGGGAGAGCACCAGCTCGCCCGCGCCACCGCGGCGCCGTCGACCGGCAACCCCATCGGCAGGCGCGTGTAGAGGGCGAGCGCGACGCGCAGATCGTTGGCCAACCCGCCCAGCGCGATCCCGCCGAGCCCCGCGGTGGCGCTGTCGATGAACCGCCGCGCCCGCCCGAGATCGGCAAAGCGCATCTCGCCGAGCTTGAGGTCGGCGAGACGCTGGCGCAGCCGCGCGATCTGCTCCTGCAAGGTCATGGATATTTATAAGGTCGAAAACGGGTAGATTGCTACGATAAGGACGTCGCTTGCTTCGTTTTCCACGGGCACGGTCTCTCGCCCCCTCCCCCGCATCCGCCTTCGCGCTTCGCGGTACGGCGGACAGGCGCGGGGGAGAGGACGAAAGAGCCGATGCGAATTCGTTTTTGGAGTCCCCTTGCCTGCCACCTTCCCCTCCCTCGCCGCCCTGCGCGCCGCCGGCCGCGACCTGCCGCCGCCCGACGCGGCGGCGGCGGCGCAGGTTGCGGCGCGGCAGGCGCAGCTCACCAAGCCGGCCGGCAGCCTCGGGCGGCTCGAGGACATCGTCGCCTGGCTCGCGCGCTGGCAGGGCCACGCGCCCCGGCTTGAGCGGGTCGAGGTGCTGGTTTTCGCCGGCAACCACGGCGTGACTGCGCAGGGCGTCTCGGCCTACCCGGCGGCCGTGACGGCGCAGATGGTGGCGAACTTCGCCGCCGGCGGCGCCGCCATCAACCAGCTCGCGCGCGTCGCCGGCGCCAAGCTGCGGGTGATCCCGCTCGCGCTCGACCAGCCGACGCAGGATTTCACCCAAGCGCCGGCGATGGACGAGCCATCCTTCCTCGCCGCCGTCGCGGCCGGCTACGATGCGGTCGCCGCCGATGCCGATCTCGTCTGCCTCGGCGAGATGGGCATCGGCAACACCACGGCGGCGGCCGCACTCGCCGCCGCGCTGTTCGGTGGCGGCGGCGCCCGCTGGGCCGGCCGCGGCACCGGCGTCGACGAGGCGGGCCTCGCGCGCAAGCGCGCCGTCATCGATGCCGCGCTCGCCCGCCATGCGGCGTTGCGCGACGATCCGCTCGCGCTCGCCGCCGCCCTCGGCGGCCGCGAGCTTGCCGCCATCCTCGGCGCGACGCTCGCGGCGCGCGCCCGCCGCATCCCGGTGCTGCTCGACGGCTTCGTCGCGACCGCCGCCGCCGCGCCGCTCGCGCGGCTGCGCCCCGACGCGCTCGACCATGCCCTCGCCGCGCACGTCTCGGCCGAAGCCGCCCATCGCGCGCTGCTCGCCGAGCTCAAGCTCGCGCCGCTGCTCGATCTCGGCATGCGTCTCGGCGAAGCCTCCGGCGCCGCGCTCGCGGTCACGCTGCTGCGCGCCGCGCTCGCCTGCCACGACGGCATGGCGACGTTCGCGCAGGCGGGCGTGGCGAACAAGGATGATTAAACCCGTCATTGCGAGCCCTCGGGTCTCGCCTTCGGCGAGCCCAAGGATAAACTCCGCGAAGCAATGCCGCTTCACTTGCTCATGCGTTCGCCGAACGAGCTTGCTTCGTCGCGCTGCGCGCGCCTCGCAATGACGGGCCACTCTTGCGCGATCACGTGAAAAAACGTGCCGCTGACATTGCCGCGCCGGCTGCCCGCTTCCGCCACCGGCTTGCTCTGCGCATCGCTGATCTCCGCCAGCGGCGGATCGTTGCCGGCCTCGATCAACGACGCATGATGAAACTCATGCCCGCGCAGCCGCGCGCCCGCCGCGCCGATCGGACACGGCGCGAGCAGCCGCGCCGCCCGATAACCGAGATGCAGCTTGCGCTGCGCGAAGCTCGTCGCATGGCCGAGCAGCCCCATCATCGCATGCCGCACGCCGGCGGCGTCGACGAGGCCCGCGCCGAGCACCATGTAGCCGCCGCACTCGCCATGCACCCGCCGCGTCGCCGCGAACCGTGCGAGCCCGGCGCGGAATCGTTGCGCACCCGCGAGTGCACCCGCATGCAGCTCCGGATAGCCACCCGGCAGCCAGCAAACATCGCAGTCCTCCGGCGGGCCCTCGTCGCCAAGCGGTGAAAACGTCGCGATCTCGGCCCCCGCGCGCCACCAGCCGGCGACGAGATGCGGGTAGACGAACGAGAACGCCGCATCTGCCGCCAGCGCAATGCGCTGTCCCGGCGGCGCAAGCGCGATCACATCTCCCCGCGTCATGGCCGGGCCTTCGCCCATCGACGTCTTCGCCGTCGCCACCATCGCATCGACATCGCAATGCTTCTCGATCACATCCGCCAGCCGCGCGAGCCGCGCCGCCAGATCCGCGTGCTCGCGCGCCTGCACCAGCCCGAGGTGCCGCTCCGGCAGGACCAGTGTCTCGTCGCGCGGAATCGCGCCGAGCACCGGGATGCCGACGCGCGCGACCGCGTCGACCACGAGCGCGCGGTGCCGCTCGCTGCCGATCCTGTTGAGGACCACGCCCGCAACCCGCACCGCCGGATCGAAGTGCGCAAATCCCGCCGCCACCGCGGCCGCCGATTGCGACTGGCCCGCGACATCGAGCACCAGCAGCACCGGCACGCCGAACCGCGCCGCGAGGTCGGCGGCGGCGCCGCTGCGCCCGGCCTCGCCCGGCACGCCGTCGAACAGCCCCATCGCGCCCTCGATCACCAGCATCTCGGCGTCGTGCGCCGCATCCGCGACGAGCGCATCGAGCAACGCCGGCCGCATCGCCCAGCTGTCGAGGTTGAGGCTCGCGCCACCGGTCGCGGCCGCATGGAACGCCGGATCGATGTAATCGGGTCCGGATTTCGCGGCGTGCACGTTGACGCCGCGCCGCCTGAGTGCGGCGAGCAGCCCGAGCGTCACCGTGGTCTTGCCCGCCCCGGAGCGCGGCGCCGAGACAATGAGGGCGGCCGTCATGGCACGGCCTCTCGCCCCCTCCCCCGCCTGCGGCTAGGGCATCTACACATCTTGACGCGACCAATTGACTCGGGCGGAGGAGCGGGATTCCGTGCTGATGTTTTGAGTGATTCTGTGACTGGCGCTTGATTCGCGAGGAGCGCCAGCCATGCAGC
>Ga0335081_10004341_pt1 | contig 22350 bp, 19 predicted proteins | sample Lox_Sample_35_FD_206713 | JGI IMG/M metagenome (GOLD analysis project Ga0335081, IMG submission 206713) | Soil microbial communities from Loxahatchee National Wildlife Refuge, Florida, United States - Lox_Sample_3.5 | ecosystem: Environmental > Terrestrial > Soil > Wetlands | place: USA... | reverse complement strand
CGTGCTCACCGTATTCGACAACGGCGACGCCCCGGCCGAGGAGAAGCAGTCCCGCGCCCTCATCCTCGACGTCAGCTACCAGGCCATGCACGTCACCCTCCGCAGCGCCTACACCCACCCCGGCCAGTTCCTGCTCGCCAACGCGATGGGCAGCGCGCAGTGGCTGCCCGGCGGCCGCATGTTCGTCGGCTGGGGCACCGAGCCGTACTTCTCCGAATTCGCCCCCGACGGAAGACTTCTCCTCGACGGCGCCATCATCAAGGGCGACCCGTCCTACCGCGCCTTCACCTACGACTGGACCGGCCACCCCGCCGACCGCCCAGCCATTGCCGCCCGCCGCCACAACAGCGGCGCCATCGTCTACGCCAGCTGGAACGGTGCCACCGAAGTCCGGACCTGGACCGTCTACGCCGGCAAGAACGCCGCCGCGCTGACCGTAGTCGGCTCAGCCCGCAAAAACGGCTTCGAGACCGCGATCGCCGTCCGCAATGGGGGACCCCGTTTCGCCGTCGAGGCGCGCGACGCAGAGGGGCACCCGCTGTCCCGGTCAGGGACGGTCACGATCCAGTAACCGCGGGCATCTCGCAGATCCGCGTCCCGAGCCGGTATGACCTCGGACTCGGGTCACGCCTGCTCCAGCAGGTCAGCCCCTAGCCGCGCGACCGGCCCCCCTGCAGTCAGAAGGCGAGGCCCTGCGAAACCGATCAATCCGTCTTGATGTATCTTCGGGCAGGTGGACCAGGATCCCGGTGCGCAGCCCCGGCGGACCTGCCCCCCGGTTCTCCCGCAATGCCAGCAGGCTCCGGGCGCCCGTCGCTGGGGACGGTGCTGCGGGAGTGGGGCAGGATCGGCTGTCTTGGTTTCGGCGGGCCACCCGCCCATACAAAGCTGCTCCGCGACCTGTGCATCGAGCGGCAGCGCTGGCTGGAGCCGCGTGACTTCGAGGACGCGATCGCGGCGTGCAACCTACTGCCCGGCCCGGCGTCGACTCAGCTGGCGATCTTCTGCGCCTGGCGGGTCCGCGGCCGGATCGGCGCTCTGGCGGGCGGGGCGGCGTTCATCGTGCCTGGTCTTATCGTGATCCTTGCCCTGGCGGCGCTATTCCTGGCCGGATCGCCGCCGCTGTGGGTGCTCGGAGCGGGAGCCGGCGCCGGGGCCGCAGTTCCCACGGTCGCCGTTCCTGCAGGGATGTCCCTGACCGGCCCGAGCTGGCGGCGGCGCAAGCTCACCGTCCGCTGGATCGCGTACCTGCTGGTCGGCGAGGCCGGGGCCGTGCTGGTCGGCCGGTGGCTGGTCCTGGTGCTGCTGGGCTGCGGCCTGTTTGAGCTGGCCGCCCAGCGCGTCTCGTGGCCTGACGGCCGATCCCGGGGGATGTCGGCGGTTCCGGCTTTTGGCCGCGGGTACCCTGAGCGCCGGGGTGCTGGCGTCGGTGGCCTGGGTGGCGTTCAAGGTCGGCGCGCTGTCCTACGGCGGCGGATTCGTGATCATCCCACTCATGCAGTCCGACGCCGTGAGCCACTACCACTGGATGACCAGCGCCCAGTTCCTCAATGCCGTCGCGCTCGGGCAGATCACCCCCGGCTTTGTAGTGCAGACTGTCGCCGTCGTCGGGTACGCGGCCGCCGGGCTGGCGGGCGGGCTGCTCGCTGCCCTCATCGCGTTCACCCCGTCCTTCGCGTTCATCCTCGTCGGCGCCCGGCATTTCGACCGGATCCGCGCCGATCGCAAAGCCATCGCGTTCCTCGACGGAGCCGGCCCCGCGGCCATCGGGGCGATCCTCGGCTCGGCGATCTCCCTGGCTCGGGCGCTCATCAAGTCAAGCGCTGCCGCGGCAATAGTGAGTTGGCGCGGATGGCACCCTAAGGGAACGGCGATCATGAGGAGATCAGCGATGACCCGACCCCTTGATACGCGGCCCGCGTATCAGCACACCCCTCTCAGCGCGGAGGAGAAGGCCCGCGGCGAGGCGAACTTCGCGCCCTATGTCGCCGAGACACTCCTCGCCAAGGGACGCTTTCGGGTAACCGCCGATACTCCGGAGATGGTGGAACTGTTCCAGCATGTTGCCCGCGGGGTGAGCGACATGCTCCGGCGGCCCGTGGTCAGCGTCGCCAACGGCAGGGACATCGTGATCACCTTCGGCGAGGATGCGCCTGGCCTAACCGGCCGCCGATCCTGAATCTGTTCCAGTGCATATGGGCGACGCCCGTCTATGCCCGCTGCGCGAGCACGGCTCTGAGGGCGGGCCTGCCGGGTCAGCCAGGCTTGCGGGCTACCACGAGGAATCGGCGCCCCCGAATCGGCAGGGGCCAGGCGGTGTCTGATTCGAAGAGCCGCCTGAGCGCGGGCCGGAACGAGTCAGGTGGCAGGCCGCCGAGTTCGCCGTGGATCACCTTGAGGTAGTACACGATGCCTGGAAGGTCGGCGAAGTGCCGGACCCCTTCGCCCGCGACCGCGGTCTGCGTGTTCAGCCCGGCGCTGCTGACCTGCTGTAGCGCCAGCGGAAGCCAGCTGTCGGGTTCGGCGGGGATGGCCAGGCCCAGCACCCGGTACAGGTCGTCGTTACTGTGATAGTCGACCTGCTGGGTGACAAAGACTCCGCCCGGAGCCAGCACCCTGGCCACCTCGCCCGCGTCGAACGACTCGTGCCTGTTGGTGACGAGCCCGAACGCGCCCGCACGGAACGGGAGTACGCCGTCAGTCTCCCGGCCGCGGTCGGTGGCCATGTTGTCGGGCGCACCCGCGGCCTGGACAACCGGAATGCCGAGAGGGTGCAACCGCCGCGCCGCGATGGTCACGTTCGGCGGCCAGCATTCGGTCGCGACGGTCTGCGGCGGCCTCGGGTGCAGGTCGGACAGCCACTCGCCGCCCCCGGTGCCCATATCCAGCATCGTTGTGGCGTCGGCGCCATAGCGGCTGACCTGCTGGCGGTAGTTCCACGGCGGCGGGGAGATGGTCGAGCGAGCGTCCAGCCAGGAGAAGTCCCAGCCCGTGAAGGGCGCCGCCAGGCCCTCGGCCATCAGCTCATCGAAGGACGTCATCGCGGTCAGTCTCACACGCGCGGAAGCCGCACCACCAGCGATCTCCGCGCTGGGTTATCGGCCGGGTACTTCGAGCCGCCTGGCGCGACCTGCTCAGCGGCCTAATGGTCCGATTGGCCGATCTTCCCGGCGGCATCTTCGAGGGTCCAGCAGATCCGGTGCAGTTCGTCAAGATGTCGAGCCGACGGAACCCGCGAGTATGCCCGCGTGGCCATCAAGTCGATGGTCGCCCCGTCATGACGGATGGCGGTTATGCAGAATCCGCCCCACAGCGCTATGGACGGTTGATCTCGAACCGGGCGATCTGCTGCCACGGCACCTGGACGACTCTGAACATGCGGTGATCAACTATGCCGTCGTCGCTGACCGTCAGATGCGTCCGCATGATGAGCACCGCCAGCCAGAGCCCGATGGCAACGGCCAGGCAACTCACGACGATTCTTGCCGTCGACGGCAAGCCAGGTGATGTGGCCCGCGTTCCCAAGTGGACAGACCCGGAGAGAGCCCAGCCAATCCACCCCGCTATCAGTGGCGCCGCCGCCGCCCTCCACCCTCTCTCGGGCGATGCGATATTCATGCTAAGCAGCAGGAGTGCCCCCTAGGACCGAGGGGCCGGCCGATCACGTCGGCCGGCATGATCAGGTTAGCGACCCGCCGCGCTCGGCCACGACGACCGGCTACCAGCACCCCCAGTGGGTCATCGCCGGCGAGTACCCGACCAGAACCTCTAGCTCCGGCGGCAACCGGTCGCGCGCGAGCATGAAGGCGGTCAGGCGGACGTGACCCTCCAGCACGACTAGGTCGTGGCCGACAAGTCCGGTAGTGACAAGGATCAGCGGTGGGAACCAGGCCCCGGCGGCGACCGCCTGCGCCATCTTGAGCATCCCATCGTTGGGCACCCCGAACGGCGCCACGCCGGCGCGAACGCGCGCCGCGGCGTCGACCGCCAGGCGAGTGCCGCCCGACAGCTCGACCCAGTAGTCATACTCGATATAACGCACCTCGGCGAGCTCGGCGGGCGTGATGGCCATCCATTGCCAGAAGACCTGCTCCGGGAAGCGCTCGAAGACCTCGGTGCGGGTGCCGTAGCCGCGATGCTCAGTCAGGAGCTGCAGACGTGCCTGGTTCTCGGCGTCGTCGCCGAGGTCGGGGGTGGTGATGACGCGGTCGGGCAGTCCGGCGCGCTCCGCCAGCGCCCTCAGGTCTTTGTTCCAGCGGTCGGAGGTCAACTCGGTGCGCAAGAACAGAGCCACCATCTCCGACTCGCTGCCTGGCCGGAGCCGCCGCATGCTCAGCACCTCACGCCGGCGTCACTAGGCCACGGCGGAGCTAGCGAGCGTGTGGGAGAGTATCGCGTCCACGACTTGGTCGACCGGCTTCCTGGCGTCGATGGTGATCGCGCCACACGCGCGCAAGCGGTCCTGGATCTCGGGCAGCTTGCGGCGCAGGTACTCGCGGGTGTCCCCGATCCGGCCCCAGTCGTTGTCCTGGCGCGCATCAATTCGTGCCAGCATGGTGGGCTCGTCGATCTCCAGCAGGAACACCTGAGTGAAGCGATCGGCCAGCTCAAGCTCATTATCCGCACCGCCGCAGACGTACAGCGTCGTTGGTGCCGAATCACGGATCAGTTCGTCCAGGCGGGCCGGGTTCCATGACCAGTCATGCCGCGCAAGCCAGGCGAAGTCCGGCTCGGCCGGCTCCTGCTCTTCCACCACGGCGCCGGAACAGTCGACGGTCCGCGCGAGCAACGGGTCATCGTCGGCATCGATGGATACCAGGCCCCGGCGGGCGAGCACTCCGGCGATCGTGGTCTTCCCGGCACCGGAACAGCCTGTGATCTGGACTGCGCTCATCGGGTCTATCGTCGGCCAGCCCTGAAGACGGCGCAAACGAGTTTGTGGCCTGCTCTCCGCCCGCCACCCGGAACGCCTTCGCACATCGACGTCATCTGCTCGATCTACTGAAGGAGTGGTCCGCCAGGCGGCGTCGGCCGTGAAGTAGCCTTTGCTTGGCCATAGCGGCCAGCGCCTGCCGTTGCGGGCTTTTCGTGGGTCACAGGATGTGGGTATGGCAGGCGAGGTTACCCCGGTAGCAGCGCTGGTTCGGGTGCTGGGCGACAACTGCGCGCCTCGCATGGCGACCGCGACCGGGCCGTGGAGATCCTGCGCGTGGCGGCAGGTGACGGTCGGCTAACGGCAATCGAACTCGACGAGCGGGTAGAGGCGGCGCTGACGGCCCGCACCAAGGACGAACTGGTCACGCTGACCGCTGACCTGCCGGCCGTGCCTGGCCAGGAGGGCTCGGTCGCGGCGCAGGCCAAGGACGTTGTCCGGCTCGACTACCAGGGCGGGAACGCCACGCGCCGCAACCGGTACGCCGGCGCCGATGCCGATGCGACTCCTTATCCCCGCCGGGTCAATCCCGGCGCGACGGACGTGCATCGAGCATCAACCTGCCGCCGTAAATGTGAAGACCTTGCCCGGTGACCTCAGTAACCTGCAGATCATGGCACGCGACGAGCGCAGCGTTACGCCGCAGAGCGAGGACTTCTCGGCCTGGTACAACGACCTGGTCTTCCGCGCCGAACTGGTGGACCGCGGACCGGTCCGCGGCAGCATGGTGATCAGGCCGTACGGATACCGGATCTGGGAGCTACTGCAGGCGGACCTGGACGGCCGGATCAAGGCCACCGGCCACAAGAACGCCTACTTCCCGCTGCTCATACCGCAGAGTTACATGCAGCGCGAGGCCGAGCATATCGAGGGGTTCGCGCCCGAGCTGTTCACCGTCACCCACGCGGGCGGCAAGGAGCTTGAGGAACCGCTGATCGTCCGGCCGACGTCGGAAACGATCATCGGGGAGATGATGGCCAAGTGGATCAGCTCGCACCGGGACCTGCCGCTGCTGCTTAACCAGTGGGCCAACGTCCTTCGGTGGGAGATGCGGCCCCGGATGTTCCTGCGGACCAGCGAGTTCCTGTGGCAGGAAGGCCATACCGCGCATGCCACCGCGGCCGACGCGCTCGCCGAGACGATGCTGGCGCTGGGCTTCTACCAGGACGTTGCGGTGCAGACCGCGGCCATGGCCACCGTGCCGGGCGAGAAGACGCCGGGAGAGAGATTCGCCGGCGCCGAGCGCACGTTCACGATCGAGGGGATGATGCGGGACGGGCGGGCCCTGCAGTCAGGCACGTCGCATTTCATGGGGACCAACTTCGCCGCCGCGTTCGGGATCACCTATACCGGCGAGAGCGGCACGGCCGAGCTGTGCCACACCACGTCCTGGGGCATGAGCACCAGGATGATCGGCGGCCTGATCATGACCCACGGTGACGACAAGGGCCTCGTGCTACCGCCGGCCCTGGCTCCCTATCAGGTGGTGATCGTGCCGATCGGGCGCGGCGACCAGGCTCAGGAGACATCGTCCGCGGCTGCTGATCTGGCCGCCAGACTGCAGCGAGCTGGCATCCGAACGCACGTGGACGACCGGCCGCAGTCGTCGCCTGGGTTCAAGTTCAACGAATGGGAGATGCGCGGCGTGCCGATCCGGCTCGAGCTCGGTCCCCGGGACCTGGCCGCCGGCACGGCGCTGATGTCCCGTCGCCTGAGCTACCCGCAGCCGGACGCCGCCAAGACCTCCATCCCGATCGCCGCGGCACCGGACCTGCTGGTTGCCGAGCTGGCCGCGTTCCAGGCGATGCTGGCCCGGCGGGCCGCCGACTTCCGCGACGACCACACGGCGGTCGTCGACACCTGGCCCGCATTCGCCGCCGCCGTGGCGGTCGGCTGGGCGCTGGCCTTGCACTGCGGCGAGCAGGCTTGTGAAGACGAGATCAAGGCAGAGACCACGGCCACCCCGCGCTGCATCCCGCTGGCGGGGGAACCGGAGCAGGGCACGTGCATCCGATGCGGCAAGGCATCCGCATACGGCAAGCGGGTGATCTTCGCCCGCGCCTACTGAGCCGCCGTCGCAGGCCATTTCTCATCGAGCTGATTCGCCCTAAGATATGGGCTGAATCGCCGTTACCATCTCTCTGGGACGATAGCTCTGGGGAGGCCGGTATGTTCCGTCAGCGCAAGCAATGGACGGGGTTCGCCGAGCAGATGCGCGAAGTGGCGGAGATGCGGTCCCCCGAGCACGTGCAGGAGATGCAGCGGCAGATCGCAGTCCAGTGGGTCAGGATGCCGGGCAAGGTACTCGACCGGCAGGTCCTGCCAGGGCCCCGGGCACCGCACCCGAAGCTCCTGACCATCGAACTTCACCCGCAGGACAGCCCGGCGTTCCAGGCTCAGGTTCAGCTGATCCCCGGCGATCCGTACCGCTGGAGCGAGGATCTGTACTACCCGAAGGTCGGGGACATCACGGGGTTCATCGTGGATCCCAACACCGGTGAGGCCCGCTTCGACATGACCGACCCGCGGAATTGCATGTCAGCGCACAGCGCCGGCGGCGAGGCCTGGATCGCCATGCCGGACACCGACGAGGAAATGCGGGTCGATACCGGCCCGCCCTGGCTCGTGGCTCCCGCGTGCCCGTTTTGCAGCACGCTGGTGGACCAGCGGTGGATGGCGGCGCAGCAGCAGCCGCAGTGTCCCTCCTGCTTCCAGCCCCTGCCCGTCCATCCGGTGATCACCAGCAAGCTCCGCCGGGACGCACTCAGCTGAGCCCGGCCGGCGGTCCGGGCGCGCCACACCGGCGGGCAGAACCGACTTTGCATTCGCTGGCTTCTCACAAAGTAGGTCAAAAAGGACGTGATCATGATGCTACCGGGTAAGAAGTGGCCGTAGCGGATGAGAAGTGGCGCTAGGGGATGAGGAGTGGGGCGGTCCGAGGGTCGCGAGGAGCCGGTGACTGCGGAGACCTGCGCTGCGCGGACGGGCCGGAGCCGCAGGCCGCGCAAAGCGATCGAGCGCACCGACAACGCAGCCGAGGTCGCGTTCATGGAAAGGCGGCAGCAGTCAGTACGAGCGAAGGGCGGTAGCCAGGTCATGCTGGACCGGCTGCTCAGCTACGCCCAGCAGGTGCTCGGCCCGGCCGATCTGGTCACCGACTGCTCATGGGGCCACCAGATGTCGGTCGTGCTCCGGCTGCGCGACGCGCAGGGCGGCAGGTGGTTCCTCAAGAGCCATCGTGACCGCGAGCGCTATGACGCCGAGGTCACGGCCTACCGCGCCTGGGTCCCCTCCCTCGGGAGCCTCGCTCCCCGGCTGCGCGGGGCCGACGGCTCGCTTCCCGCCATCATCCTGTCCGAAGTGCCGGGGGAGCCTGCTCCGTGGCCAGCCGCCGACCCGAGACCTCTCTCCGCGTCACAGCGCTCGGCGGAGCAGGCGGTGCAGCGCGCCGCCGGAGAGGCGCTGCGCCGGTTCCACGAGGCGCAGGCGCTCCCCTGGCGCGACTTCGGCGCCGCCAAGCTGGCGGAGTTCGATCTGCTCAAGCCGTCTGCCGCGGGTCTGCTCGGCGCCCGTGAACTGGGCCGCGCCCGGTCGGCCGTAGCCGACCTGGTGAGTGTCGGACCCGCTGGCCGGGTCCCCTGCCATCGCGACTTCACGCCCCGTAACTGGCTCGTCGGTGACGGTATGGTCCGCATCGTCGACTTCGAGTGGTCCCGCCTGGACGTCTGGGTCAGCGACCTGGCCAGGCTGCACATCGGCGTCTGGGACGGACGGCCGGACCTGCGGGAAGCGTTCCTCGCCGGATACGGCCGGGATCTCAGCGACACCGACCGCCGCGTCCTGCACGGCTGCGCCGTGCTCACCGCGACATGGCTGGTGGTCAGGGCGCGCGAGACCCGCCAGCCCAAGTTCGAGGACGCCAGCCGCACCGCGTTGCGGCGCCTGATCGGCGCGCCTGGCTGAACTCCCCACCCAGCCGGAGCCGGGCCGGCCGGAGCGCGCGGGCACGATGGTCGGCACCCACAGCCCGTGGCCGGCGAGGAAGGTCGGGCACTGCTCAGGCGTGCTCGGCGGCGAGCCGGGCGCTGAAGCCGAGCAGCACGGCGCCGGTGCTCAGGTCCAGCGTCCGGCGGACCCGGCGGCGCTCGAGCATCCGGCGCGCCTTGTGCAGCACGAGCGTGAGCAGCAGCAGGTACGCCAGGCTCAGCACCGCATGGCTGTAGGCGAACAGCAGCAGCACCGGCACGCCCGCCCCCGCGGGCAGGAACTGCGGCAGTACGGCAAGGTAGAACACCAGCACCTTGGGATTGGTGATATTCGAAACGAAGCCCTGCCGCCAGCCGCCGAACGCCGCACCGCTGGTGCTGCCCCGTCCCTGGGCATCGAGCGGCGGGTAATCGCCGCGGACGGCGGAGCGGACGGCATGAACGCCGAGGTAGGCGAGGTAGCCGACACCTGCCCATTTGACCGCGTTGAACAAGGGCTGTACCCGGATGATCACCGCGCCGAGGCCTGCTGCCGCCGCGGACCCCTGGACGGCGTTGGAGCACGCCACTCCCGCCGCCGCCCAGCTCCCCCGCCACCGGCCGAGTGCCAGCGTGTTCCTGGTCACCACCGCGAAGTCGGCCCCGGGCACCAGGACAAGGACGACAGCGAAGGCCAGGAATGACCCGTACGCTCCCCACGACACCTAAGCCACTGTACGTGCGCTTCCGGCGGTCAGTCCTCCGCCGCCGCGAGGCCGGCCACGATGGCCCTGGCCACCGGCGACGGGTCGGAGCCGTCCAGCGCGAAGCCCTCCGGTACCTGCACCGCGGGCTGGGCGATCATCCTCGGGGCGGTGCCCCGGTGCGGCCAGATCGCCGTATGGACGATAAACGGATGGCACAAGAACACGTCGCCCGCCGAGCCGGTCGCGTGCACGGCGTGCAGGCACAGCACCGACGGCCGCCAGAACTCGGCGTCGGCGTGGGTGCCCGCGTCCCCATACGGAGCCAGGAACTCCGGGACGGCCAGGTGCGAGCCGCGCAGCAGCCTGGTCGGCGCGTCCTCCGGACCGACATCGCTGAACAGCAGCAGCGCAAGCAGCCCGCGGCCGCGGGAGCGCACGTTGGCCCAGTACCCGCCGGGGCCGGCGTAACTGCCCTCGATGTGATAGCCGGCGTTGGCCCGGTCTCGGACGGAAACCGCACGACCACCGCCCGCCCGGCATCGACCCGGCGGGTCCACCGGCCCTGGCCGATCAGCTCGTCGTAGGCCGCCCCCAGGGCCGTGCCCGACGCGGCGGCCAGGAACGGCGGGTCGTCAAGGTCGTCGATCTGGACCAGCGGGGGCCAGGTGCCGGGATCTCGCTCGGCGATCCCGCGCCGCGCCATCGAGTCCCAGATCAGCCGGCGGCACGCGGCGGCGGTGTCCGGGTCGAAGGCGCCGCGGATGACGACGTAGCCGTCGCGGATGAAGCCGTCCACGTCCACGTCCGTCATTGTGGCTGCGCTCATTGTGGCTGGGCTCCGGTCTCCGGCGGGCCGGCCGGCTTGCGCGCCTCGATCAGGAAGCGCACCGTCGTGGCCACGAACGGGCCGTCCGCCTCGATCTGCTCGTGCAGGGCGCGCAGCCGGTCGCGGTAGGCCGCCACGGTGAAGTCCGGCACGATCCAGATCACCTTCCGCAGGAAGTGCACGACCGCGGCGACGTCGTAGTACTCCATCCGCCCGCGGAACTCGCGCAGGTCAGCAATCTCGAGCCCGGCCTGCGTCGCGGCCAGCACCGACCACTTCGGGTCGCGGGTCGGGCCGTCCTCCTCGGGCAGCGGTCCCATCAGGAACTCGGTCAGCTCGCCTACCGAGCCGTGCCCTACTTCCTGGGAGAAGTAGGTGCCGCCCGGCTTCAGCACGCGGGCCACCTCGTCCCAGCGCACGCCGACCGGATGCCGGCTGACCACCAGGTCGAAGGCGCCGTCGCGGAACGGCAGGCCGTCCTCTAGCTCGTCAGCCCCGACCACCCGTGCTCCCAGCGGGGCGAGGTTGCGCCGCGCGACCGGCAGGTTCGGCGGCCACGACTCCGTCGCCACCAGGACCCGAGGAGCAGCCGGAATGGACGCGAGCACCTCGCCGCCGCCGGTCTGCAGGTCAAGCGCCGCCGCGCCCGGCACGCCGGCCAGGGCGGCCATCCGCGCGCCGAGCAGCCTGGCGTAACCCCACGGCGGCCGTTCCTCGGTGGCGCGGCCGTCGAACCAGGAGAAGTCCCAGCCGTCCACCGGCACGGCCGAACCCTCGGCAATCAGCTCATCGAAGCTGGGCATGAACCGGCCCTTCTCGCGCGGCACTCGCACTGCGGCACCTCTATATAAGTGCCTCAGCCGCATAAGTGCCTCGCCGCTCAGAACGTCTCGGGAACTCCCGCGTTCAGCGCCATCACTCTGGTCCCCGCCGGGCTCAGCCGGTCAAGTACGTGGTAGGTGGTCTCGTCAAGCACGCAGCCGTAATCGTGCACGGGCAGGGCCACCCGTGGACGCAGCACCCGCAGCCAGTCGACGGCCTCGGCCAGCTTCATCCACGGCGCCCCGACCGGCACGGCGAGGATCTCAACCGGCCGGTCGGGCACCGTGAACGCGTCGCCCGCGTAGAAGAACCGGCCGGCGACCAGGTATCCGACGTTCGGCACGGCCGGCAGGTCGGGGTGGATCGCCGCATGCTCGTGCCCGTAGATCCTGATTGGCACGTCCCCGTCGAGCTTGTCCCCGGAGTGCACGACCCGGACCGCGATGCCGCTCTCGGCCAGCGCCGCCGCGCTCGCCGCGTCGCAGGCGACTTCGGCGGCTGGATTGCGTTCGAGTAGCTGGCGGATCCGGTCGACGTCCAGGTGCTCGTCGTGGATGTGCGTGATCAGGATGCCGGTCAGCCCGGTGAGCTGCTCAGATCCGTCCGAGCGGCGGCCGGGGTCGATGAGCAGGCGCGCGTCGCCCTCGCTCACCAGCAGGCAGCTATGGCCGAACCTCTGCAGCCGCATCTACCAACAGTCGCACACCCGCGGCGGGCGGCGCGGCAGCCGGTTTCTGCGGCAGCCTCGGCCAAATCTGCCCATCGGGACGCGCCTGTGCTTGCTCCTCGCGGCTATTCCTCGCCGGAGAACCGCTCCCATGCTGACTGGCGGGTCATGCCGAGCGCCGCGCCGATCCTGGTCCAGGTGATGCCGCGGGCGCGGGCCTTGGCGACCATCAGCGCCATCCGCCGGTCGGCCTGCTCCCCGGCCGCGGTGATCTGGGGCAGGGTCGCCAGCAGCCCGTCGTCGGTCAGGGTCTCCTCCCAGCTGGAGAAGCCGTGCGGGATTTCCGGCTTGTTGGCGATCAGGTCGGCGCAGATCGACACGCACGCGTCGCAGATGAACACGCCGGGCCCGGCGACCATGGTGGTCACCTCGGTGGTCGGCCTGATGCAGAACGAGCAGACGATCGGCGGCGCAGCCTCCTCGGCAACGGTCATCGCGGGTCCTCCGGTCCGCTTCTCGTCAGGCCTTCCCTGACGCGTCAGGAGTCACCTTACAGCGTCAGGTAAATCCTGACAACTGTTTGGCCTGGCCTACGCCGGAGCCGCCCGCGCACGCTCCAGCCAGCACCACTGTGCCTCGTTGATGTCGCTAATCACGACATCAACGGGCCACGATGTCCAGCGCGGCACCTCGCGGATGGCTTTCCGCGCCTGGTTGGTTGGGCTGCCTGCCTGGTCGTGCTACCCCACTGGTTCCGCGGCGGCGTTCGACGTCGGCTTCGGCGCCCGGCTGACCTCCGTGCGGGTCAGTGGGTGGACCGCCAGAGGTGCTGGTAGAGCGGGCTGGTGCCGAGCAGGTCGGCGTGGGTGCCGCGGCCGGCCAGCCGGCCGCGGCACAGCACCAGGATCTCGTCGAACTGGTCGAGGCCGTCGAGGCCGTGCGTGATCAGCAGCGTCGCCCGGCCCGCGGTGATCGCCAGCAGGTCCGCCATCAGGGACCGCCTGGTCCGCGGGTCGAGGTGCGCGGTCGGCTCGTCGAGCACGAGCACGGCGGGATCGGCGAGCAGGGCCCGCCCGAGGGCGATCCGCTGGCGCTGGCCGCCGGAGACCGCCGTCCCGTTCTGCCCGACCTGGGTGTGCAGGCCGAGCGGCAGCGACTCGATCCACTCCCTCAGGCCGACCCTGGCGGCGACGTCGAGCAGGTCGCCGTCGTCGGCGGCCGGCCGCGCGATCCTGAGGTTGTCGGCGATGCTCGCGTCGAACAGGTGCGGGTCCTGCGGGCAGCCGCCGATGATCGTGCGCACGTCCTCGGAGCGGTAACTCGCCAGGTCGTAGCCGCCGAGCGTGGCCGTGCCGCCGCTGAGCCCGGCGAACCGCAGCAGCACGGCGGCGACGGTGGACTTGCCGGCCCCGTTCGGCCCCACGAGCGCGACCCGGCGGCCTGGCGGTAGGTCGAGGCTGACCCCGTCGACCGCGAGCAGGCCGTCCGGGCCGTAGCGCACGGAGGCATCCCGAAGCCTGACCGTGAGCGCTTCGTCCGTCGGCCAGGGCGAGAGCAGCACCCGGCTCAGGTCGCGCGGGGACTGATCCGCTGGCGGATACGTCGGCGGGACGGGCAGCGAGCGCGGGCAGGCCGGCTCAGCGATCGGGTCGGGGGCGTCGAGCACCTCGGCGATCCGGGCTGCGGACGCCCTGGCCTGGCTCAGCGCGATCGCGGCCGCGGGCAGCCCGGTCACCGCCTCGAACGCGGCCAGCGCCGTCAGCGTCAGCACCGCGAGCGGGACCCGGCTGAGCGCGCCCGCCCCGACCGCCTGCACGCCGAGCAGCAGCACGCCCCACAGCGTCAGCCCGGCGGCGAGCGTCCCGAGCCCGGCGCCCAGGCCTGACGCGGCCGCCGACCGTTCTGCCAGCCTGGTGAGGTGGCGGCTGGCGTTCTCCGCCCTGGCGAGAGCGGCAGCCTGCGCGCCGAACGCGGTCAGGTCGGCGGCTCCGGCCAGCAGGTCGCGCACGGATGCCGCGTACTCGCCCCTGGCCGGGGCCGCCTCGCGGGAGCAGGCGCGGGCGACCGCCAGGCCTGCCAGCGGCACCCCGATCCCGCCGGCCAGCAGACCGGCGGCAAGCACCAGGCCGGCCGGGACAAGGAACGCCGCGCAGGCGAGCACCGCGCCGGACCCGGCCAGGGCGGCCGCGAGCGGCGGCGCGACCCCGCGGATGAAGAGGTCCTGGGTGGCGTCCACGTCGCCGACCATCCTGGCCAGCAGGTCACCGGAGCGGAACGCGGGCAGCCCGGCCGGTGCGAGCGCCTCCAGTCGGCGCCAGATCGTGACCCGTGCCCTGGCCAGCACCCGGAACGCGACGTCGTGCGAAGCGAGCCGCTCGCCGTACCGGAAGCCGCCGCGGCCGATGCTGAGTCCGCGGACCGCGACCACGGCGACCGACAGCGCCGAGATGTCTGGGTGCTGCGACGCGCGAGCCAGCAGGAAGCCCGAGGTGGCGAGCAGCGCCACGCCGCAGCCGGTGGCCAGCGCGTCGGCGCAGGCCGCGAGCAGCAGCCGGCCGCGCAGCGGCCTGGCCAGGCGAAGCATCCGCAGCAGCGGGTCGTTTCGCAGCCAGCCGGTCGTCGTCGTCCGGGCCCGGCGGGCCCGGCGGGCGCCGTCGACGCCGTCGGCCGCTGTCATCTCGGCACCGTGAGCCGGGCCGCCGGCGGCGGCCCGGCGCAGGCGGCGGCAGGCGTCATCTCGGCATCGTGAGCCGGGCCGCCGGCGGCGGCCCGGCGGAGACCGCAGGCGTCGCCTCGGTCACCGCGCCGTCGCTGACGTGTACCAGCCGGCCGGACGGCTGACGGGCGGCGAGGTCGCGGTGGGAGACGACGATGACGGTCCGCCCGGCGGCGAGAGTGCCGATCGTGGCATCCACGTCGGCGGCGCTGGCCGGGTCGAGGTGCGCGGTCGGCTCGTCGAGCAGCAGCAGCGGCGCGTCCCGGAGGAACAGCCTGGCCAGCGCGATCTTCTGGCGCTGGCCGGCGGACAGGCGCAGCGCCCGCTCGTCGAGCACCGTGTCGTACCCGTCGGGCAGTTCCTCGATGAAGCCAGCCGCGCCTGCCAGAGCCGCCGCCCGCTCGATCGCGGCAGGGCTCGCGGCGGGATCGCCGAGCGCGATGTTGTCGGCGACCGTCCAGCCGAACAGCGCGGGACGCTGCGGCAGCCAGCCGATCTGGGACCGCCAGCGGTCGGCCGGGAGGTCGGTCAGGGCGACGTCGCCGATCAGGATCTCGCCGTCGGCCGGCCGGGTGAACCCGAGCAGCAGGCTGAGCAGGCTCGACTTCCCTGCCCCGTTGGGCCCGGCGAGCGTGATCAGTTCGCCGGGACCGATCGTGAGGTTCACCCCGCGCAGCACGGGCTGGCCGCGGCCGGGATAGGCCACGGTGATCCCGTTCAGCATGATGGTCTGCGACCGCAGGTCGGGATCGGCCGGTGCCGGCCGTCGCTGCCCGCCGGGCTCGCCGTGTGATTCGGTGCGCGGGCCGGGCAGCGGCTCGTCGAGTATCTCGAAGGCGCGCCGGGCGGCCGCCGTGCCGTCCGCGCTGGCGTGGAAAGCCGCGGCCGCGTTGCGCAGCGGCAGGAACGCCTCGGGGGTGAGCAGCAGCACGAACAGGGCCGTGGCATAGCCCAGGTGCCCGTAGAGCAGCCTGATCCCGACCTCGACCGCCACCAGCGCGGTCGCCAGCGCCGCCGACAGCTCGAGCACGAGCGCGGACATGAACGCCACCCGCAGGGTGGCCATCACGCTGCGCCGGTACTCGCCGGTGACCCGGGCGATCACCTGCTCCTGGGCGCTGGCGCGGCCATAGGCCTTGAGCGTGGCTAGGCCCTGCACCACGTCGAGGAAGTGCCCGCTGAGCCTGGCCAGCGCCTGCCAGCTCTGCCGCGTCTGCGCCCTGGTGTGCAGCCCGATCAGCGCGCCGAAGAGCGGCACCAGCGGCAGCGTCACCGCGATGATCACGCCGGACAGCCAGTCAGCCGAGGTCACGGCCACCACGACGGCGAAAGGGACTGCTACGGCCAGGGTGAGCTGCGGCAGGTATCTGGCGAAGTAGGAGTCGAGGGCGTCCAGGCCGCCGGTCGCCAGCGCCGTGATCTCGCCGTCCCGCTGGCCGCCGAGCCAGGTTGGGCCGAGCGCGAGCGCGTGCCTGACCAGCCTGGTCCGCAGCCGCTGCTTGACCGCCGCGGCGCCGCGCAGCGCCGCGGCCTCGGCGCCGCTCGCCGCGATCGCCCGGCCGATCACCACGGCGAGCAGCGCGATCAGGGTGGCACGCAGCGCGGCGGCGCCGGTTCCGGCCGCGGCGGCGGCCAGCGCGTGCGCGAGCAGGCCGGCCTGGGCCAGGATCGCCGCGGTCACCGCCAGGCCGAGCAGGACGGTGGCGGCGAGGAAGCCGCGGGACCGGCCGTCGGTCGCCGAGAGCAGCCGCCGGACGGGTTGGCCGGGGCCGCCGCTACGGCGCGGGCTCATGCTCGCCGCCGTCCGGCTGGCCGCCGGAGCTGAGCGGCGAGTAGACCGTCCGCACCGTCCCGACCTCGCGGGAGGTAAAGGCCCGCTCCCGGCGTATGTCGCGGGTGAAGGCGACCCACCAGGTCAGCACGGCGCCGATCCGGTTGCGGAACCCGGTGAGGAAGGCGATGTGGATGAACAGCCAGAACCACCAGCCAGCGAAGCCGGACAGGTGCATCGGGCCGGCCGAGACCACCGCGCGGCCGCGGGCGATGTAGGCTGCCGAGCCTATGTCGCGGTACTTGAACGGCTTGGCATCGCCGTGCCCGGCAACCTCATGCCTGATCCGCTGGGCCGCGTAGCGACCCGACTGCATCGCCACCTCGGCCACGCCGGGCAGGTCGCGGCTGCTCATCATGTCACCGGTCACGTAGATTTGCGGGTGCCCGGGAACGGTCAGGTCGTCCTTGACCCTGATCCGGCCCGCCTTGTCCTGCTCGGCGCCGGTCGCCTTGGCCAGCGCGGTAGCCAGGGCGGGCGCCTCGACGCCGGCCGTCCACAGCACCGTGGCCGCCTCGTACCTGATCTGAGTGTCCCAAAGGTCCCTCACGACGAGCCCGTCGGAGTCCACTTTCGTCACCACCGAGCCCATGTGCAGCTCCACGCCGAGCTTCCGCAGCGATCCGGCCGCCCGCTCGGACAGCTTCTCCCCGAACGAGGCCAGCGGGTCCTTGCCGCCGTCGAATAGCAGCACCCGAGCGTCCTCGGGCCGCACCCGCCGGAACTCGTCGCGTAGCGTCTTGGTGGCGAGCTCGCGGATCTGGCCGGCCAACTCGACCCCGGTCGGGCCGGCGCCGACGAGGGCGAAGGTCAGCCAGCGGGCACGGTCGGCCGCGTCCGCCGCGGTCTCGGCCATCTCGAAGGCGCCGAACACCCGGCGCCTGATCGTGAGCGCGTCGGAGATGGTCTTCATGCCGGGCGCCCAGACCGCGAACTCGTCGTGGCCGAAGTAGGACTGCTCCACCCCGGCCGCCACGATCAGGTAGTCGTACGGCAGGTCGATCTCCTCGCCGAGCGGCCGGCGGCAGATGACCGTCCGGGCTTCAGGGTCGACGTCCACCGCCCTGGCCATCACGCACTCGACGTTGGCATGGTGCCTGAGCACCCGGCGTAGCGGCGCGGTGATCTGGCCTTCGGACAGGATGCCGGTCGCGCACTGGTACAGCAGCGGCTGGAAGAGGTGATGCTCGCTCTGGTCGACCAGCGTGACCGAGAACGGCCCGTGCCGCAGCGCCCGCACCGCGAACAGGCCGGCGAAGCCGCCGCCGATGATCACGACGCGGCGCTGCCCCTGGTTGTTCATCCCCGCGTTGCCCCCGATTCCGGTCGCCCGCCCCCGCGGTCAGCCCTCCGGGTCGTACCAGGTATCGCCGCCGGACAGCAGCGTCTCGGCCTCCTTCGGACCCCAGCTTCCCTTGGCGTAGGAGTGCACGGGCACCGCGTCGCCGAGCACCGGATCGACAACCCGCCAGGCCGCTTCCACCGTGTCCTGCCTGGCGAACAGATCGCGGTCGCCGGCCAGCGCCGCGCCGATCAGCCGGTCGTACGGCCGCATGTTGGCGGCTGGCTGCTCGGCGAAGGTCAGCGTCTCGGCCTGCGGCGTCCAGCCCGCTCCCGGCTTCTTCCCGGCCAGCGTGATCGCGACGCTGGCCGACGGGTTGATCCTGAAGTGCAGCGCGTTCAGGGCGCCGCCGCGCGGCTCGAGGCCGAACACGTCGCTGGCGGGCCGGCGGAACCTGACCGTCACCTCGGTGGCCGTCACCGGCAGGCACTTGCCCGCCCTGATCAGGATCGGGACTCCCTCCCACCGCCAGGAGTTCAGTGCCAGCCTGACCGCGACATAGGTCTCCACCGTCGACTTCGGGTCCACGCCCTGGACCTCGTGGTAGCCCTCGTACTGGCCGCGGACCGTGGTCTTGGGCGTGAGCTTGGACAGCGCGGAGATGACGGTCGTCTTGGCCGTGCGCCACGGGTCCATGCCCCGGTCGTCCGGCGGCTCGGCCAGGACCGACGCGAGCACCTGGAGCATGTGGTTCTGCAGCACGTCCCTGATCGCGCCGGTCCGGTCGTAGAACGCGCCACGGTCCGACACGTCGAACGCCTCGGCCATGGTGATCTGGATGCTCTTGACGTAGGTGCGGTTCAGCAGCGGCTCGATCACCGAGTTGGCGAACCTGACGAACAGCATGTTCTCCACCGGATCGAGTCCGAGCCAGTGGTCCACCCGGTAGATGTCGTCCTCGGAGAAGTGCTGGTGCATGGTGTGGTTCAGGTCCTCGGCGCTGGCCAGGTCATGGCCGAACGGCTTCTCCACCATGACCCGCGATCCGCTGGCGCACCCGGCTCCCGCGATGCCGTCGGCGATCCGGCCGAACAGGGCGGGCGGCACCTCAAGGTAGTAGAGCACCCGCTTGCCCTGGCCGACCTGGTCGGCCATCTGCTCGTAGGTCTGCGGCGCGGTGAGGTCCCCGTCGATGTACCTGAGCAGGCCGAGCATCTTGGCCGCGGCGGGCGAGGCCGGGTCGATCCCGTTGTTCTTCAGCGACTGGGTCGCGTAGTTCCTGAAATCGTCAATCCCCCAGCCGCTCTTGGCGATGCCGAGCACCGGCACGTCGAGAACGCCGCGCTCGACCAGGCCGACCAGCGCGGGGAATGTCTCCAGCTTGGCGAGGTCGCCCGTCGCGCCGAAGATGACGAGGCCGTCTGCCCGGGTCGATTTCGTGGCCATTGCCGACTCCTTAGTCCGCCGTCAGTGCGGCGCCGTCTGCTGCACCCTGAAGTCTTTATCCGACAGGCGGCGTCTAAACACGTAGTAGGTCCAGGCCGTGTATGCGAGCACGACCGGCAGGAAGATGGCGACCACGACGGTCATCACCTTGAGCGCGTAAGAGCCCGACGCGGTGTTGTGGATGGTCAGGTTGTAGGCGTGGCCGGTGCTCGACACCATCACCCTCGGGTAGAGCTCGCTGAAGATCGCAAGCACCGCGGTGGCCATCGCGATCGTGGTGGCGGCGAACGCCCAGCCCTCAAGTCCGTCGAAGACCAGCCAGGCCGATGCGATGATCGCGATCACCGCGATGATCTCGACCGGGTTGATCAGCAGGCCCTTGCCGGCGATCGCGTGCGTCCACAGCGCGAACCCGAGCACGACAAGCGCGGTCACCGGCGCCGACATCCTGGCGAGCCTGGCCGCCCGGTCCCGCACGTCGCCGGTGGTCTTCAGCGCGATGAACGTTGCGCCATGGGTCACGCAGATGACGACGAACGTGAGGCCGGCATAGATCCCGTAGGGCTGCAGCAGCGTCCAGAACGACCCGGTGTACTCCTGATGAGAGTTGACCGGCAGGCCTTGCAGCAGGTCGCCGAGTGCCACCCCGATCAGCAGCGGGACCAGCAGGCTGCCGCCGGTCATCAGCCCGCTCCAGGTGCGCCGCCAGGTGTCGCTGTCGCGTTTGCCGCGGTACTCGAACGAGATGCCGCGCGCCATCAGCGCGCCGAGCAGCAGCACGAGCGCGAGGTAGAAGCCGGAGAACATGGTCGCGTACCAGCCGGGGAAGGCGGCGAACATGGCGGCGCCCGCCACAATCAGCCACACCTCGTTGCCATCCCACAGCGGGCCGATCGTGTTGATCACGGTCCGGCGCCCTGCCTCGTCCCTGCCGAGCACGCCGTGCAGCATCCCGACGCCGAAGTCGAACCCCTCGAGCACGAAGAAGCCGGTCCAGACGACCGCGATCAGCAGGAACCAGAACTCGACGAGCGTCACGCTGAGCCCCCCTCGGGCACCTAGTACAGCATCGAAGGCACCCTGGCCTCCGCGTGGTCCTGGACCGGGGCGGGCGGGATCTCCCGGCGGGCATAGCGGATCACCAGCACCGCGTCGATCACGCCGAGGGCCGTGTACAGCAGGCCGAAGACCACCATGCTGATCACGACGTCGGTGAAGGTGACCGACGGGGATACCCCGCTCCCGGTGAGCAGCAGGCCCTGGACGATCCACGGCTGCCTGCCGCTCTCGGTGAGCAGCCAGCCGGCCGTGTTCATCAGGAACGGAAGGATCACCGCCCAGGTCGCGAGCAGCAGGAACGAGCGGGACACGGCGACCTTCCTGCGGCGGGTCTGCCACAGCCCCCACAGGCTGAGCAGGAAGACCAGGCCTGCCGCGTACGCCATCACCCGCATCGACCAGTACTGGATGAACACGTTCGGCACGTAGTCGCCAGGCCCGTACTTCCTCGCGTACCGCGCCTGGAGCGGGCTCAGCCCGATTACCTTGCCGTTCCACGAGTTGGTGGCGAGCAGCGAGAGCAGGTGCGGGATCTCGATGAGCTGGGTGGGGGTGTGGTCGTCGTTGCCGCCGCCGATCTGGAACAGCGAGAACGAGCAGGGCTGGCAGGTGGTCCACTGCGCTTCGGCCGCTGCGATCTTCATGGGCTGGTACCTGGCCTCGATGACGCCGAGCTCGCTGCCCACGAACAGCGCGAGGATGACCGCGGGAACGAGCACGATCAGCGACAGGCGCATCGAGAACGTGAAGATCTCGCGGTGCTCGCGGCGGGTCGCGCCCTCGGCATCGCTGGCGGTCTTGCCGTCGGCTCCGGCGCCGCCGGCCTTGCGCAGCTGCCAGGCCGAGACGGCCAGCATCACCGAGGAGGCGGTAACCAGCGCGGCCAGGATGACGTGCAGGTACCCCCAGAGGAAGACCGGGTTGGTCAGCACCGCCCAGATGTCGTCGAGCCGCGGCTTGCCGCCCACCATCGTGTAGCCGACCGGGTGCTGCATCCAGGAGTTCGCCGCCATGATGAACGCGGCCGACAGCACGGTGCCGAGCGCGACCAGCCAGATGGTCAGCAGGTGAACGCGCGGCGACAGCTTGTCCCAGCCGAAGATCCACAGTCCGAGGAAGGTGGACTCGAGGAAGAACGCGATCAGCCCCTCCATCGCCAGCGGCGCGCCGAAGATGTCGCCGACCAGGCGGGAGTAGTCGGACCAGTTCATCCCGAACTCGAACTCCTGCACCAGCCCGGTCACCACGCCGACCGCGACGTTGATCACGAGCAGGGTGCCGAAGAACCTGGTCAGCCGCAGGAACTCCGGCCGGCCGTTGCGGTGCCAGGTCGTCTGGAGCAGCGCGGTGAGAAAGGCGAGCCCGATCGTCACGGGCACGAAGAAGAAGTGGTTGATCGACGTCAGCGCGAACTGCCATCGCGCCAGGTCGAGCGTCATTCGGTTCCTCCCGGTCCCCGCTGCCCTTCCCGGCCACTGTTACCCGCTCGCCAGATACCGGCACCACCCCGGCGGGGTGATGTGTAGAACCACGTGCGCGGGCAGGATTACCTCCATGACCGACCGGTATGACGTCATCATCGTCGGCAGCGGCGCGGGCGGCGGGACGCTGGCCCACACGCTGGCTCCGTCGGGCCGCAAGATCCTGCTGCTCGAGCGGGGGAACTTCCTGCCGCGCGAGATGGCCAACTGGGACCCCGGCGCGGTCTTCGTGGACGGCAAGTACATATCGCCGGACACCTGGTACGACCCGGACGGCAAGCCATTCCAGCCGCAGGTGCACTACTTCGTCGGCGGCGCGACCAAGATGTACGGCGCGGCGCTGTACCGGCTCCGCCCGGCCGATTTCGGGGATATTGCCTACTCCGACGGGCTTTCACCGGCGTGGCCGGTCAGCTACGCCGACCTCGAGCCGTTCTACACCAAGGCGGAATGGCTCTATCAGGTGCACGGCAACCACGGCGAGGACCCCACCGAGGGCCCGGCGTCCAAGCAGTACCCGTGGCCGCCGGTCTCGCACGAGCCGCGGGTGCAGCACATCGCCGACAACCTGGCCGGCGCCGGGTACTACCCGTTCCACGCGCCGTGCGGGATCAT
>Ga0335081_10004340_pt1 | contig 22356 bp, 23 predicted proteins | sample Lox_Sample_35_FD_206713 | JGI IMG/M metagenome (GOLD analysis project Ga0335081, IMG submission 206713) | Soil microbial communities from Loxahatchee National Wildlife Refuge, Florida, United States - Lox_Sample_3.5 | ecosystem: Environmental > Terrestrial > Soil > Wetlands | place: USA... | reverse complement strand
GATGTTGGCGGGGAAGACGTTGTACCCGATCAGGAGCTGGGCGCCGTCATTCTCGCCCGAGACCGCGATTTTGTGGACACGCGTCGAGCCGTAATAGGTGGTAAACGTGTCCATGGAGCTGACGCTGTTGCTCGTGATGTTGTTGAGCATGAGCCCCACGATCAGCGTCAACCCTATCACGTAGACAATGCTGGATCGTCCCATGACTCCCCCCTAGCCGCCGTGCCGTTTGATGTTGCGGGATGCCAGGCGCGTCTGCTTCCAGAACGACGCGGCGTACTGGCTGTTGTCCGTGTTGACCACGTCCTGCACCTTGTACGGGCTCTCCACGCGGAGCGCGATCTCGATGATCCAGATCTTGTTGTAGTCCGCCACATCGAGCGGCGCGATGCTGTCGCCCACCTGCGTGAAGTACCTCAGGTGAAACTGCGTGACGCCGAGGCCCGCTGCCCCGCCGCCCGTCCAGACACCCGTCGAGTCCGTCACGTTCCTGTAGAGCACCCTGATGTTGGGGTTCGGGAGCGTCGTGAGCGGCGGCCCGAGGAACCATTCGATCGTGTCGATCGTCCCGTTGCGGTTAATGTCGGCGATGAACTTGATATGGGACGTGTCGGCAAGGACGATCGTCTGCGTCGGATCGGGAACGTTGTACCCCGCCTTCCTGAAATCGGACTCGATATTCCGCACGAGCTCCGCCATCGACTCCTGGACATTGAGCCCCGCCATCGAGGCGTCGGCGCTCCCGCTGATCGTTTCGTTGAGCCGGAGCCCCATCAGGATCACGAACCCCGCGATCACCAGCGAGCCTATCAGGTCGAGCATGACGGACATGTGCGTCCTCTCCTTCCGGCCCCGGTCAGTTCCAGTAGCTCATGATCGCCGGGTAGACCAGCGTGTCCGGGACATTTTGCCCCGTCGCCGGGTTGAGCTTGAGCGCGGCCGGGCTCCAGACGGTGACGGTGATCTTCTTGTGCCAGGTCTGGCGCACGATATACGCGGCGTCGAGATTCGGCGGCTGCACGTAGACGACCGTGCATGTCACGTAGTACTTCGCGCGCATCCCCGGGACGATGATCTGGAGGAACCCCGGCGTGGCGTCGGACTCCGTCGTGTCATGGTAGCAGAGGTTGAGCCCGTTGAAATCATCGAAGTCGTCGAAATCGTGGGGGTAGCCGGTCACCATCCCCCGATAGCTTTCCTGTTCCGACGCCTCGGGTCCCAACGACGCGACGGGCGTCAGGAGCGTGGAGTCGTAGAGATCCGAGGTGTTCGTCGGCGCCACCACCACGTCGAACATCTTTCCCATCGCCTCTTCCACGAGCGACGTCGAGAGCGAGACCGCGGTGACGCCGAACTCGCTCGTGTACATCGTGTCGGAGGCCTGGTACACCGTGGAGTTGGCGTTGAGGACGAGTATCCCCAGGAGGACGATTGCCCCCACCACGAGAATCATCTGGCCGAGGTTCATTGCCTGCCTTCCCCGATGGCCGCCGCGTCAGTCGGCGGTTGTTGCCGACGCGATTTCCTCCAGCGTCGTCTGGCCGAGCTTGATCCGCTCGATGCCTGCACGGCGGAGGTCCCACATGCCGTCCTTGATCGCCTGTTCGCGGACCAGCTCTTCGTCCACTTCCTCGCCGGAGCTGGTAATCAGGTGGCGGATCTCCCGCGAGAAGTACAGCGCTTCGTGGATCGCGGCGCGCCCCTTGTAGCCCCCGTTGCACTTGTCGCACCCGGACGCTTCGTAAAACGTGTGCGTCGCGATGTCCTCTTCCGGGATCCCGAACTTCACGTACGTATCGACGTCGATTTCGTTCTTCGGGACGGGCCTCTTGCAGGCGGAGCAGAGCGTCCGGACCAGGCGCTGGGCCACGATGATGTTGATGGCGTACGCGATCAGGAAGGGCTCGATCCCCATCTTGTACAGACGGCTGACCGCGCTCGGCGCGTCGTTCGTGTGGAGCGTCGAGAACGTCAGGTGACCTGTGTTCGCCAGCTTGATCGCGATCTCCGCGGTCGCCTTGTCGCGCATCTCCCCCACCAGGACGATGTCCGGGTCGTGGCGCAGGATCCCGCGGATCGCGAGGTCGAAGTTCATCTTCGGGCCGATCTTGAGCTGCCTGGCGCCCCTGATGATGTACTCCACCGGGTCTTCCACGGTCAGGACGTTCAGCGTCGGATCGATCACCTGGTGCAGGGCAGCCACGAGCGTGGTGCTCTTGCCGCTCCCCGTCGGTCCCGTCAGGATGACGATGCCCTGGGGCTTGGCGATCGCCTTGTCGAAGAATGTCTTGGCGGGCCCCATGAGCCCCAGCTTGTTGAGGTCGGTGATGACCTTCCGGTCATCCAGGACCCGGATGACGATGCTCTCGAACTTGTGGCGGTATTCGATGCCGACGATCGGCATGATCGAAACGCGGAAGCGGATCATCGTGTCGTCGATGAGCCGCTGGATGAACCCGTCCTGCGACATTTCGCGCTCGAACCGGTCGACGTTCTTGGAGCGATCCTTCACCACCGCCGCGACCGCCTCCGGCATCGTCTTGTCCTGCACGTGCCAGAGCTTCAGTGACCCGTCCACGCGGAACCAGAACTCGGTCCTGTTCCCCTCCTTGGCCAGGATGTGGATATCGCTCGCCCCCTGCCGCACGGCCTCCACGAGCGCCCCCTCGACCAGGTTGACCAGGGCGCTCTTGCTGATTTCCGCCTCGAGCGCCTCCTCGTCGAGCGCGGTCTCCTCCTCGTCCTCCTTCATCTGGATCCCGACCTGCGAGTTCTCCAGGAGCTTCAGGAACTCGTTCTCGGGCGGGATCACCTGCTCGAACAGGTTCTGAAGGTCCTTGAGCCGGCAGTACGCCACCTCGTACTTCTTCGCGCCGAAATTGCGCGCGATCAGGGGTATCCGCCGGTCCGTCGGGTCCGCGGCGATGATGATCAGCTTGTCGGGCTGCTTCTCGTCGAACTTGAGCGGCAGCATCTTCGTCTGCATGAGCATGTCGCGCACATTCGACGGGAGGCCGTCCACGTTCTTCTTGATGAAGTCCAGCTTCGGCTTGTCCAGCTTCTCGTCCGAGAGGTAGATTTCCCGGAAGGCGTACAGGTCGGCCACCTCGCGGAAGACGGCGTCGTGGTCGGCGTTGAAGTCGTTGACAAGGATCTGCCCGAGGTTGCGCCGGTTCTTTTTCTCCTCGGACTCCTTGACCTTGAGAGATTTCTCCAGGGTCTCGTAGTCGATGATCCCCTTCTTGAGGAGGGCGAACCCGATCTTGTCGGTGATGTCGATGTGCGCCATGAATTCCCGCCCCTGTTGTTCGATGCCCCGCCGCGGCGCGCCGTCAGGCGCGCGGCACCTGCTCCACCTGCACGACCGACTGCCCCATGGCCGGGTTCTTCGGCTTGATGGTCGCGGTCTCCGACGACACCAGCGTCAGGGCCGTCAGCACGATCATGATGATCATGGAGATCCAGAGCTGGATGAAGTCGATGGCATTCTTCATCTTGTACGAGGTTTCCTTCTCGTAGTACTCGGCGAGCTGGAGCGCCGTGTTCTTCACCGTCCCGGTCTCAGCCCCGGAGTGGAACCGGGAGATCGCGGTCTTGGTGAACACGCCCGTCGCCTCGAAGGCTTCGGTGATCCCGGCGCCCTTCTGGATCATCATCGGGAGGGCGATGGTCTTGATCTGGTGCTCCATGAACTTGTTGCCGCACGCCTCCGCGGCCATGCGGATCACCTCGATGTTCTCGCCGGCGCCGCTGTAGAGCGCGTAAAAGACCCGGCAGAAGATCTCGATGCTCGTCTTGTGGAGGAGCTGTCCCATCACCGGGATGCTCCAGAGGTACTTGTCCAGGATGAACCGCCCGCGTTCCGTGGTGAAGAACCGCGCAGCCATGATCGTCGGCACGATGAGCAGGATGAGGATAATGATCATGTGGCTCACCAGGAAGTCGCTCAGCGCGAGCGTCGCACGGGTCATCGGCGGAAGGTCGATCTTGAACTTGACGAAGAGCTTGGCGGTGGCCGGGAAGATATAGCCCACGTAGTAGACCACGGCGCCGAACAGGACCACCAGCGTCACCACCGGGGTGATGAGGGCGCTCTTCAGGTTCTTCTTGAAGTCGGCCTGCCGCTCGAGGAACTTCGCCGTGCTGTCGTAAATCTCCGCCATGTTGCCGCTCTTGGAGGCGAGCCCGAGCATGTGCGCGGTGAAGCGCCCCAGCACGGCCTCGTGCTTGATGAAGGCGCGCTCGCTGTCTTTCCCCTGCTTGAGCTCCGTGTTGATGTCCCTGATGGCTTCGCGGAGCGTCCGGTTCTGGACGTCGTTTGCCATGAGCTGCATGATCTCGTTGAAGGGGAGCTTCTGCCGGATGAGGTCGGCGCTCACGCGCACGAACGTCACGATCTCGGTCGCCGGCGGCCTGGCTTTGAAGTCGAACAGGCGTTTCTGAATCCGGATGACCCTGTACCCCATCTTCTGCAGGGCCTCCTGAACCTCTCCCCTGGAGAAGGCCTTCTGTTCGCCGCTGATCGGCTTCTCCGTGCCCCGCTGCACGCGGTAGACCCATGTCGAGCGGGGGACGACGTTCAGGAGCTTGAAATTACGCTGCGAGGCGAGCTGCGTCGCTTTCTGCTTCGCCGACCGGGCAGAATCGGCCTCGAGTATGCCCTGGACGGGCTTTCCCGCCCCGGTAACCCCCTCGATCCGGAACTCAGGCATTCAGGTACTCCTCCCTTATCTCAATACAGACATCGGTGCAATGTGGCGTGTGTCGCCCACACAAGCTGTGCTTTCCATCAAACAGAGAAAGGGTAGCCTCCCGCCACGGCCCCGCTTGACGTGACAGCCGGATCCCCCATCCGGCAGCACACGGAGACGTTTCGCAGAGGTACCCCCTCCCCAGACTTCAGACGCGCCGGGCGAGGATCAGTTCATCATCGCCTGATCCACCTGGTCGCTGTCCGGATAGACATACATCACTACCCTGACGTTCGTGCCGTCAAGGCCGGTCTCGGTCCCTACCCCGGTGAGCGTCACATGGTCCGGAGTCCCACCGACGGGATCCGGCGTCAGCGTATACGTGCCGTTATCGTTGACGGGCTTGCTGGTGATCTTCGCCATCGTCAGACCATGAAAGCTGTAGTTCCCGCCGCCGTACGTCGACGGCCTCCTGTAGTACGACCTGGCGATCGAGGCGAAATGGGCGAGGTCATTTGCGACTTCGTCCCTGTTCGTCGATGCGGCCTGATCGTGGAACATCGTCATCCCCACTGCGATCATGATCCCGACTATCACCACCCCCACCGCGATGAGAAGCAGCTGCTGACTACCCATGAGTGTACTTCTCGCCTAGGATAAGGAAAGGCCCCCTGCGATTTCCCACAGGGGGCCCTGGAACTCCGGACTCAGTTCTTCACGTACATGCTGTCGCGATCCGGCCACACGACCACGTGGACCTCGACCGCGGAACCGTTGTAGATTTCGTTCCCGATGCCCTTGATTTCGAGCGACGCCGCGGAGCCGCTGCCCGCACCGCCGACGCTGATCGAGTACACGCCGTTGGCGTTCGAGGGCTTGTTGGTCAGCAGCGTGATGGACGTCGTCGTCAGGAGGCTGAACGAGTTGCCGCCCCCGCCGAGTGACGTCGGCCTGCGATAGAACTGCTGCGCGCGCGAAGCCAGGTTCACCAGGTCGTTGCTCAGCGCGTCACGGTTGGCGCTGATCGCGCTGTCGGAGAACATCGTGATCCCCACGGCAACTGCGATACCGACGACGATGACGCCGAGGATGATCAGAAGAAGCTGCTGCTGTCCCATGAATGTATCCTTCCTTTGTGTGTGGGGTGGCTGTCCGTTTTCTTCCCTGGAGTAATTTCAATCGGTACAACCTGCATGCCAGCCGGGACCGGCCGTTGATCCCCTGAAAAATCGGTCTGCCCGATGCGCGCTCGCAATCGAGATGCAATATTGCCCTGCATCGATTGTACAATGTGGAACAGACGGGCTTCCCGGAACCCCTGTGGCGTGGATCACCCATGCTCATAGGTGACACTTTTTCCCATTGACATTCGGGATCAAAGTGATTATCATTGACTAACCGGTCAGTCAAAAGGACACCCATGTCCCCCCGATCGAAGAAAACCGCTGAGCAGATGAGGGAGAAATCGCGGCGGGCAATCGTCCTTGCCGCGCTGGAGTTGTTCGCCAGGAAGGGCTACTCGGCGACGACCGCCGACGCAATCGCCCGCAAGGCGGGCATTTCCAAGGGCCTGATTTACTCCTACTTCGATTCGAAGCAGGACATTCTCTTCGGGATTTTCGACGAGCAGATGGACCGTGTCTTCCCCCGGTTTTTCAACGAGAAGGACGCACGCCCCCCGCACGAGCGGCTTGTCTCCATCATCAACTCGTGGCTCGAGCTGATCACGAACGAACCGCTCCTGGTCAGGCTCTCGCTCCAGCTCAACCTGGACGACGACTACCGCCGGATCATCAGGTCGAAGAAGGCGATGAAATACTACAACAGGTTTCTCACCGAGATGAAGAAACTCTTCAGTGAGCTTGGCTCCGCCAGGCCAGACCTGGACACATATCTCCTGATGTTCCTGTTTGACGGCGTCGTTGCAAACTACACTGTGGCCCCCGATCTCTTTCCCATCGAGGAGATCAAGATTCACCTTGTCGACCTCCTTACCTCGCGCTGGGAGACGAAATGATCGTCCCCGGAAATCGGGCCGTGAAAATCACCGCGGCTCTGACCAGCGGGGCGCTGCTCGTCTCAGCGCTACTCGCCGCACCGGCCGGCTCCGCCTATAGCCAGAGCGGCGAGCTCCACGGCCAGGCGTCAGGCTGGCTCACCTCCGTGCCGGAGCATTCAGCGGTCTCCCAGGTCGGTCTCCGGTACATCCCGGATTTCCTGGGGTCGATGCACGCGTGGACTGACTTCGACCTGAACGCCGAGGTCTCGCTCAACGGGCTCGCCGATGCGAACATCGACAGGAGCCGTCCGCCCGAGTACGACCGGATGCTGCAACTGTACCGGGGGTGGGTGAGGCTTTCCACCGAGAACTTCGAGGCGCGGCTCGGCCTGCAGAAGCTGAGCTTCGGACCCGCGATGCTCTTCCGCCCCCTCATGTGGTTTGACCGGATCGACCCGCGGGATCCGCTCCAGCTCACGGACGGGGTCAATGCCATGCTCCTCCGTTACTATTTCCGGAACAATGCGAATATCTGGGTGTGGGGGCTCTACGGTAACAGCGGCACGAAAGGGTGGGAGCAGGAACCCACCGAACATGGGACCGCGGAATACGGGGGCCGCATACAGACGCCCCTCTGGACCGGAGAACTTGGCGCAACGTACCACCACAGGCGCGTCGACCAGGCGCCGCTTGCGCCTTCCCTGGTTGCCCCCGAAGACCGGTACGCCCTCGACGGGAAATGGGACGTCGGCATCGGCGTCTGGTTTGAGGCGGCGCTCATCCACCAGCAAACCGTCATCCCGGCCATGACATACCAGCGTCTCTGGACGATCGGGGGCGACTACACCGTGTCGATCGGGAACGGCCTCTACATCGCGACGGAGTACTTCACCCTCGACAATCCAGCCAGACCGCTGGGCGGCGCCGCCGGGCTGCACTTCTCCGGGCTTTCGATGAGCTACCCGGTCGGGATCCTCGACCAGGTCTCGGCCATGATCTACCGGGACTGGGGGGGAGGCGCTTGGTACCGGATACTCACCGTGCAGAGGAAGTACGACGACTGGATATTCTATGTCCTGGGGTTCTGGAACCCGGACACCATACGCCTCTACGGCAACAGCGCCGGGTCGAATGCATTCGCGGGGAAGGGTTTTCAGCTCATGGTTGTTTTCAATCATTAGCCGGGGGCCTCTGAGCCCCCGGCCGGTTCATCACAAAGGACGGAACGTTCTATGCAGGATTCAGCGGTCATCGCGACGGAAAAGCTCGACAAGATCTACCCCCTCGGCCAGACGACGCTGAGAGCGCTCGACGGGGTCACCGTGAGCATCAGGAGGGGGGAATTCGTGGGGCTGGTCGGCCCGAGCGGCTCGGGGAAGACCACCCTTCTGAACATTATGGGCGCTCTCGACGCGCCGTCGTCGGGAACCGCCGAGGTCCTTGGCAACAGAATCGAATCGCTCACGCACACGGCGGCCGCGATGCTCCGCAATACGCACATCGGGTTCATTTTTCAGACATTCAACCTTCTCCCGGTGTACACGGTCTACGAAAACGTCGAGTTTCCTCTCCTCCTCCAGGGAATTGATGCCGCCGAGCGTCGCCGCCTGGTGGCCGATGCGCTCGAATGGGTGGGACTCGCCGACAGGGCCGACTCGAAGCCGGCGCAGCTTTCGGGCGGGCAGAGCCAGCGCGTGGCGATCGCCCGCGCTGTCGTCAAGAAGCCGGAGATCGTCCTGGCGGACGAGCCGTCGGCCAACCTGGATGCGGCCAACTCCCATCATATCATGAAGACGATGGTCGGCATCAACCGGGAGCTGCACACCACGTTCGTCTTCGCCACGCACGACGAAAAGGTGATCGGCTACCTGCGTCGGAAGATTACGCTGGTCGACGGGAAGGTAGCGCGCGACGAGCGCCTCGCGCCCGAGCCCGGGGGGGATCAACCATGATGATGCTGAAGCTGGCAATCCGCAACACGCTCGGCGCGGGCCTCCGCACGTGGCTCAACGTCGTGGCGCTCTCGTTCGCGTTCGTGGCAATCATCGCGCTGCAGGGGTTCTACGACGGCATGAACGAACAGGTCCAGCGGGCCACGGTGGACGCGCTCTACGGCGGGGGGCAGTACTGGCAACAGGCGTACGACCCCTACGATCCCCTGACGTACGACGACGCGCACGGGGAAGTGCCGCCGGCGCTTGACTCGCTCATTGCGGACCGTCGCGCCGCGGCGCTCCTCTTCCGCAGTGCGACGATCTACCCGCACGGCCGCTTCCAGCCGGTCCTGCTCAAGGGGATCGACCCCGCCCAGCAGACGCTCTCCATCCCGTCGGGACTTCTGACCGACACCTCCGACGGGATACCGGCGCTGATCGGCGCCAGGATGGCCAGGAACATCGGCGCGGCGAAGGGGGACATGATCACCGTGCAGTGGCGCGACGTCCACGGCACGTATGACGCGCGGGATTTCCGGGTCGTCGAGGTATTCAGGACGACCGTGCAGGAGATCGACAACGGGCAGCTCTGGATGCCGCTCGGGCGGCTCCGGGATCTCACCGGTCTGCCGGGGCAGGCCACGATGATCGTCCTGAACAGGACCGCCGCCCCGGTCCGCGACGCGGACGGGTGGACGTTCAGGGACCTGGAGTACCTCCTCAGGGATCTCCGCTCGCTCATCAGGATGAAAGAGGTGCAGGGGAGCATCCTGTATATGATGCTCCTCTTCCTGGCGATGCTGGCCATCTTCGACACGCAGGTCCTTTCCATCTGGCGCCGGCGGCGGGAGATGGGGACGCTCATGGCGCTCGGGATGACGCGCGGCGGGATCATCGGGCTCTTCACGATGGAAGGGGCGTTCCACAGCGTTCTCGCCGCCGTGGTGGCCGCGGCGTACGGCATACCGCTCCTTGCCTACCTGGCCAACACGGGTATGGGCCTCCCCTCCGCCACCGATAACTTCGGGTTCGCCCTCGGCGAGCGGCTCTTTCCGGCCTACTCCCCGGCGCTGGTCTTCGGCACGATCGTCCTGGTCTTCGTCGTGACGACGATCGTCAGCTTTCTCCCGACACGGAGGATCGCCCGTCTCAGGCCAACGGACGCGCTGAGGGGGAAGCTCACATGATACGATTCCTGATGAAAGGACTGCTGCGCGACAGGTCCCGCTCGTTTTTCCCGCTCCTGACCGTCTTTGTCGGCGTCCTGCTGACCGTCGCCCTTCAGTCGTGGATGCACGGGGTCATGTCGAGCCTCGTCCAGACGACGGCGCACTACACGACCGGCCACGTGCGGGTTACCACGCGCTCCTACGCGAAGGAAGCCGACCAGGTGCCGAACGACCTCGCCCTCCTCGGCATCGACACGCTCATCGCCGGCCTCCGGCGCGACTTTCCGGATCTCCTCTGGACACCCCGGACCAGGTTCGGCGGGCTCCTCGACGTCCCCGACGCCCGCCACGAGACGCGGGCACAGGCGCCGGTGACGGGGATCGCGGCAGATCTCCTGTCGCCCGGGAGCCCGGAAGGGAAATACCTTGAGGTCGGACGTGCGATCGTAAGGGGGCGGATGCTGCGCGCGCGGGGGGAGATCGTGGTCGGCGACGAGCTTGCGGGGAAGCTCCACGTCGGGCCGGGGGACACGGTCACGCTGATGAGCTCGACGATGTACGGGAGCATGTCGCTCACAAACTTCGTCGTTGCCGGCACTGTCCGCTTCGGGATTGTCGCGATGGACAAGGGGATGATCGTGGCAGACATCGCCGATATCCAGCAGGCGCTCGACATGGCCGACGGCGCGGGGGAGATCCTGGGACTTTTCGCCGATGACATTTATCACGAGGAGCGGGCGAATGCGGTTGCCGCCTCATTCAACAGCCGCTTCCCTGCGGCGGACCCCAAGTCGCCCGGAGGGCAGTTCACTCCGGTCATGGGCACGCTCAGGACGACGAGCGGGCTTGCCGATTACATGGATATGGTCAGCCTCTACTCGGTCGCCCTGATCGCGATATTCACCGTTGCCATGTCCATTGTTCTCTGGAACGCGGGGCTGACCGGCAGCCTCCGCCGCTACGGTGAATTCGGCATCCGGCTCGCGGTGGGGGAAGCAAAATCCCACGTGTACGTCACGCTCCTCGGCGAATCGGTCATGATCGGCCTGGCCGGGTCCCTCCTCGGCACCGCGGTCGGCGTCGGGATCGCGTACTACACCCAGTCACACGGGTTCGACATCGGCTCGATCATGAACGAGAGCACGATGATGATCCCCAACATCGTCCGCGCGGAAGTCACGCCGTTCACGTACGTGATCGGGTTCCTGCCTGGACTCCTGGCGACCCTGCTGGGCACCGCGATCTCCGGCCTGGGGATTTACAAACGACAGACGTCAGAGCTCTTCAAGGAACTTGGGACATGAGAAGACATTGTGCGTGCGCGATTCTCCTCCTTGTATCACTCCGGGCGGCCGCCCAGGCGCCCGACGGCGACGAGATCCTGAACAGGGTCGACCGGAACATGTTTGCCGAGACGAAGATCGTTCAGTCGCGGATGGTGATCCACGGCAGGCGCGAGACGCGCACCGTGGAATCGAAGTCCTGGCAGCGGGGGACGGATGAGTCGTATACCGAGTTCACCGCACCCGCCAGGGAGAAGGGGACGAAAATGTTGAAGCTGAAGGACATGCTCTGGGAATATTCCCCCTCCACGGACCGGACGATCATGATCTCGGGCCACCTGCTCCGTCAGTCGGTGATGGGGTCCGACCTTTCCTACGAGGACATGATGGACGACCCGCACCTGCCGAACATGTACACGGCGACGGTTGCCTCGGGCGACACCGTCGACGGACGCCGCTGCTGGGTGCTGAACCTCGCCGCGAAGAAGACGGATATCGCCTACGATCACCGTACCGTGTGGGTGGACAGGGAGCGCTACATCCTCCTCAAGGAAGAGCTCTACGCGAAGAGCGGGAAGCTCCTCAAGAGCGTCGACGTGCGCGAGGTCATGAGAGTCAAGGACCACTGGCTCGCGAAGTCGGTGCTTTACAAGGACGTGCTCAAGGAGGGGGAGGGGACTGAATTCTTCAGCGACGACGTGACGCTCGACGCGCCGATACCGGACTATCTGCTTTCCAAGGCATCGTTGAGGAGATAACACACATGTCATTGCGAGCGAAGCGCGTATTTTGCGTGGCGCCGCAGGCGACACGAAGCAATCTCACGGCAAAGGCAGTGACCCGCGACCTCCGCCGCCTCGGTTCGCCGTCGCGCGCCCGGGCCTCTCGCTGGTATTTCAAGACGGGGAAAGGTGAATACGGGGAAGGGGATGTGTTTTTCGGGCTGACCGCCGCTGAGCTGAGGGGGGTGGCCGCGAAATACCGGGATCTCCCCTTGCATGAAATCGGAATTCTTCTCAACAATAAAGTCCATGAATGCCGCGCCGCCGCGCTCGCGATCCTCGTCCGGGCGTACGGTCGGGCTGACCGGGAGGGGCGTGAACGGATCTTCCGGTTCTATCTTGCGCGCACGCACCGGATCAACAACTGGGACCTGGTCGACCTCTCCGCGGGCGACATCGTGGGGGAGCACTTCCTGGAGGGGGGGAGGGAGAGGCTCACTCGCCTTGCGCGCTCGACCTGGCTCTGGGACAGGAGGATCGCCATCATCGCGACGGGGGCGTTTATCCGGCGCGGCCGGTTCGCCGATACGCTCAGGATCGCCCGGCTGCTTCTTAACGACGAACACGATCTGATCCACAAGGCGGTCGGCTGGATGCTGCGGGAGGTGGGCAAGCGATCGCCTGCGACGGAGCAGAAGTTCCTGGACAGGCATGCCGCCAGGATGCCCCGCACGATGCTCCGCTATGCGATCGAGAAGTTCCCCCCGCGCAAGCGGGCGAAGTACATGGCGATGGGCTAATCCTGTCATTGAGAGTGGCGCCTCTGGCGCCACGAAGCAATCCAGCCCCCGAGAGAAGGAGTCGCATGACCAAGAGCCGCCTGGAAGCGTTCAGCGACGGGGTGCTGGCGATCATCATCACGATCATGGTGCTGGAGCTCAGGACGCCGCTGACCGCCGAGCCGTCCGGTCTCCTGCCCCTCGTGCCGCTCCTTCTCAGCTACGCACTCAGCTTCGTCTTCCTCGGCATCTACTGGTCGAACCACCACCACCTCTTCCAGGCGGTGAAGAGGGTGAACGGGAGCGTTCTCTGGGCGAACCTCCACCTTCTGTTCTGGCTTTCACTCACGCCGTTTGTTACGGCGTGGATGGGCGCGAACCACTTTGCCCCGTGGCCCGTGGCGCTCTACGGCGTCGTGCTCCTCTTTTCCGCGATCGCGTATTTCATACTCACGAGGACGCTCCTGGCGATCCACGAAAGCGATTCCGTGCTCGCCAGCGCGCTCGGTTCCGACTTCAAGGGTAGAATCTCGGTCATAATCTACATGGTCGCCATCCCGCTCGCGCTTGGCTACGCGTGGGCCGCGGGCGCGCTGTACGTCCTGGTGGCCGTCATGTGGCTCGTGCCCGACAGGCGGATCGAGCGGATCCTCCGCTAGTCCCCGTCATTGCGAGGAGCGCTTTTCAGCGACGAAGCAATCCATCACCCCAACAAAGGAGCCTTTCCATGCCCGAAGATCCCGAAGTTCCCACAGAACACCTTCACGAAGCGATACACGAAGAGGCCGAGAAGGGAGCATCGTGGGTCATGGCCGTGGCTCTCTCAACCGCCGTCCTGGCCGTGCTCGCCGCGATCACTGCCCTCCTTGCCGGCAATCATGCCAACGAGGCCATGATGGACCAGATCCAGGCGTCCGACCAGTGGGCGTTTTACCAGGCGAAGGGGATTAAGGCCGCAGTCCTCGAAAGCAAGTCCGAACTCCTGAAGGGACTCGGGAAGGAACCCGCCGCCGGAGACGAGGAGAAGCTGGAGAAGTACAAGTCCGATCAGAAAGAGATCCAGGCCGTCGCGGAGGAGAAGACGCACGCTTCGGAAGCTCATCTCGCACGCCATGAAACGCTCGCAAAGGGTGTGACCGTGTTCCAGGTTTCCATCGCCATCGCCGCGATCGCCGTGCTGACCCGTCGCCGCTGGATGTGGTTCACGAGCATGCTCCTCGGCCTCTGCGGCTGCGTGTTCCTCGTGCTCGGTATCATCTAATACCCCGTCAATGCGAATGAAATCCCCGTCATTGCGAGCGCTTTCTGCGAAGCAACCAGGCCGTCTTTGCGAGGGCGCGCTCTACGCGCCCGAAGCAATCTCGCCCGAGATTTCTTCGGGGTGCCTGCAGCGCCGCTCGCATTGACAGGCGACCTGTATTGACATCTCCCCAACCCCGGCGTACCTTATATTATCGCCGGATTGGCGCTATGCCCGAAACGCTCACTCTACACGATCTCCTCGCGGAGCATGTCCGGGAAGGGGATCTCTACACGAAAGACCCCAACGGCTGGGTGCACTGCTTCGCCTGCGGCCACCGGTGCAAGATCCCCCCGGGGCGCGACGGCATCTGCAAGGTGAGGTACAATCGCGACGGCGTGCTCTATGTCCCCCACGGCTATGCCGCGGGGATTCAGCTCGACCCCATCGAGAAGAAACCCTTCTTCCACGCTCTCCCCGGCTCGAACGCGCTGAGCTTTGGGATGCTCGGCTGCGATTACCACTGCGCTTACTGCCAGAACTGGATCACGTCACAGGCGATCAGGGATCCCGAAGCCGGGAGTCCCCCCACGCTCGTCAGCGCGGAGAGGCTTGTCGCCCTTGCTGTGGAGCACCATGCGCCGGTCATCACGAGCACGTACAACGAGCCGCTGATAACGAGCGAATGGGCCGTCGACATATTCAAGGTTGCGCGCAGGCACGGCATCAGGTGCTCGTACGTCTCGAACGGGAACGGGACGCCGGAGGTGCTCGAGTACATCAGGCCGTACGTCGACCTGTATAAGATCGATTTGAAGAGCTTTCAGGATAAGAGCTACAGGCAACTCGGCGGGAAAATCGAGAACGTGCTGGACTCGATCAGGAGGATACATGAGCTGGGGATCTGGCTGGAGATCGTGACGCTGACGATCCCCGGATTCAACGACTCCGACGGGGAGCTCACGGACATGGCGCGGTTTCTCGTCTCTGTCTCACCCGATATCCCCTGGCATGTCACCGCGTTTCACCAGGACTACAGGATGACCGATCCCGACCCGACACCGGCCCGCACGCTTCTGCGCGCTGCAGAGATCGGGTATAACGCGGGCCTTCATTTCGTCTACGCGGGAAACCTCCCCGGCCTCACGGGGCGGTTCGAGAACTCGAACTGCCCCTCCTGCCACACACTGCTCATCGAGCGCCGCGGATTCACCGTCCGGAAAAACACGCTCGTCGATGGATGCTGTCCTAAGTGTCGTGCCCGCATCCCGGGTGTTTGGTAAATCCCTTCACCGCTTCCGTCATCGCGATCGCTTCCGTCATCGTATCTGGGGGGATGGCTAAGGCTTGAAGCCCACGCTGCGCCAGAGTTCCGCGGTATTGTACATTGAACCGTTCGTGATGACCCACTCCACGTTGCGGAGCTTCCGGAGGTCTTTGAGCGGATCGCCGTTGACGATGATGAGGTCAGCCCGCTTGCCCGTCTCGACGGTACCAAGCTCATGCTCGAGCCCCATCACGCGGGCAGGCACAATCGTGGCAGCCTGTATGGCCTCCATTGGCGTGAACCCCGCTTCGTTGTAGAGCTCCATTTCTCTGTGGAGGCTGTGCCCGGGCACTGTCTGGTCCGTGCCCGCGACGATTGTAACTCCGGCCCCGTGCAGGGCGCCGATCACTTCGAGAGCTTTCCTGAGTATGGCCTCATCAATGTTCGCAATCGGGGAGGGGGGGCCGACATCTGTGAGCTGCGCCGCCAGCTCGGGAGCGATTTTTGACGCGCCGGACTCAAAACTCGCGACGGGCTTTGCAGTGCTGGCCGTGGAGTACTCCGTCAGGACGGCAGTCGGATCGACGACGACATGGCGTTGCTTCAGGAATGCTATCGCCCTGCGCGCCTCGGGAGAATTCAAATCGATACTTGCCTGCGCCCGCATCTGATCGAGCTTTGTCGCCCCGGGGGGAAGCGGCGGGTGCATGATATCCAGCACGTAGTGGAGGTGGTTTATCTGGTCCTGGCCCGCCTCGACGACCTGGTAGATGTCGAGGCCGTTCGGGACATGGCCTGTGACTGTCATGCCGAGCCTGTGCGCTTCGGCCGCAACGACGCGGAGCTCTTCCAGTTTGACGGAGCTGTAGATCTTCATCTGCCGAAAACCGGCGTCGTGGTAGCGGTGCACCCACTCAAGCGCCTCCTCCGGCGTGTCGACCCTTTCCACGCCGATGGCGAAGGGGCTGGAACCGTCCACGATGCCGGCGCAAAGAATCCGGGGACCGAGCCCGCGCCCCCCTGCGATTGCATCACGTACGGCCGTGATAAACTCGAATTCGTTCCCGCAGTCCCGGACTGTCGTAACGCCCGCCGCCAGGTATATCGGTCCCCATTCCACCTGTTCAACATGCGCATGCATGTCCCAGAGCCCGGGGAGTATTGTCTCTCCCCGTGTCTGCACCACGCGGGCGGAGGAGGGGATCGGGACGCTTTTTGCGGGTCCGGCTGCCGCGATGCGTCCGTGCTCAATCACCACGGTAGCGTCCTCCACGGGAGGTGCCCCGGTTCCGTCGATCAGCGTCCCTCCGACGAGTGCGATCGATCCCTCGTGTATCCCCGAGACCCCCCGGGAGAAATCGGCGAGCGCGGCCATCTGGTCCGCCCCCGCGCGACCGACGAACTTCCCGAGAGAGGCCTCATACTCGCTGCCGACAGCCTCGAAGTGATCGAACTCCGCGTCCGTGCTCACCACTGCCGCAAGGCGGAGTGTGTTATCAAACCATATTGACTCACGCCCCCATATCAGTCCCTCAACCGTAAACCGGCGGAGGCGAGCCGGGCCCGAGGCTGTCTCAACCGTATCAAACCCGCGAGGCTCGATGCGTACCGCGCTTCCGGGTACGGTCGGAAGCTCCTTCGGCGAGCCGTGAGAGGCCCAGAAGCGGACCATGAGCATCTGCATTGTCACCGGTGCGTAGCCGGCAATCGTGAAGACATTCGCCGCACGCGCGCGCGTCGTCCACACGTCCCTGTCGCGCACGCGTATGGAATCCCGCCCGACGACGACCGAATCGTCGATTCTCGAGGAGCGCGAGGTTCTCCCCCTGATGCCGAAACTCTCGGGTGTCAGATCAACCGAGGATTGAAATGTCACGGCAAGTGGCACAGGCCCGCCCCTGTCCGTGAATTTGAAACTGATCGCGGTGCTGAGCCGGTCCCCCGACCGCGTAACGCGGTACGTTTCCTGGCCTATCGGGTTCTCGAACTTGTGGAGAATGAACGAGCCTTCCTCCGCGACGGCACTGTCGCCGCCGGCGAATGAGGGCGATGCGGAGGAAACGGAGATCAGGAAGGTGACGAAGGCGCGCCGGAACGCAACCGGTGTGCTCAGACGCATGGCAGGCAATCGATGATGTCCACGAAACCCACCGAGCCGGCGGGGGCGGTGACGCCGTAATCGACCCCGCCGAGACCAAACGGTCCTCCCCTGTTGATGTCGAATGCGCGCACGGTGTATGAACCCGGCACGACGGGGAAGACAACGGTACCGCTGGCGTTCGTGTACGCGGTGTCTGCAAACCCCACGAGGACGACTTTGATACCCGGTATCCCCTGGCTTCCCCAGTGGACGTGCGTGACTATCAGGCTCTGTTCGACGGGAGGTCCAAAATCACGACAGGAGATGAGGAGAACCGCGAGGACCACCAACGGTGAGACCAGGATCAGGCGTTTCATAAGCGCTCCTTCCGGCAGCACGAGCCGGTCGAACGTTTGGCTGCTGACAACCCCAATGTAGCGCCCTCCGGACCGATATGCAATGCGCCAACGATTGTCTTGAATTTCGGGCGGGTTACAGATATATTGACAGGACTGCACTGTCATTTTCGCTTAGACCAGTACTGCTCTCTGTCACAGGCGAACCAGAGTCGCATGGCACCAGAACCCCCTCCCCGGTCCGCGTCCGAGATCACGTCGCGCTACACCTACGGCGGCTGGCGCCGCCAGAAGGGGTGGGCCCCGCTGGAGATCGTCGACGCTGAAGGATGCTACTTCACCGACGCCGCGGGGAAGAAGTACCTCGACTTTTCGGCCCAGCTCATGTGCGTCAACCTGGGGCACAAAAACAGGGCCGTGATCGCCGCGATCGAGGAACAGGCCCGCACACTCCCCTATATTGCCCCGAATTTCACCACCGCTGCACGCGCCAGTCTGGCGCTCAGGCTCCTGGACGTCCTCCCCGGGGGACTCGAGAGATTCTTCTTCACGACATCGGGTACCGAGGCCAACGAGGCTGCGTTCAAGATCGCCCGGATGGTCACCGGCAAGTCCAAGATCATCTCCCGCTACAGATCCTACCACGGCTCGACGGGAGGCTCGATTGCCGCCACCGGGGATCCCCGGCGGTGGGATATGGAGCCTTCCGGGAAGATCCCGGGCGTCGTCTTCGCTCCCGAGGTCAACTGCTACAGGTGCCCGCTGCTCCACACGTATCCCGGGTGCGGGATCGCCTGCGTCGAGTACATCGCCCACATGATCGAGAACGAGAGCGACGTCGCGGCGGTGATCGTGGAGCCGATCGTGGGCACAAACGGCGTCCTGGTTCCCCCGCCGGAATACATGCCCCGGCTGCGCCAGATCTGCGACGAGCACGGTGTGCTCCTGATCGCGGATGAGGTGATGACGGGGTGGGGAAGGACCGGCGAGTGGTTCGCGGTCGATCTCTGGGGCGTGAAGCCCGACATCCTCACCACCGCCAAGGGAATTACCACGGCCTACGTCCCCCTGGGCCTCTGCGCGACGACGGGGAAAGTCGCCTCCTGGTTCGACGAGCATTACCTTTCCATCGGCCACACGTACGAAGCCCACCCGGTGACGCTCGGTCCGGCTGTTGCCGCGATCGACGAGATGAAGCGCCTCAATCTTGTCGAGCGGTCACGGTCCCTGGGACCTTACCTGGAGGATCGCCTGAAGGCGCTCATGGCGAAGCACCCGGCGATCGGCGACGTCCGCGGCGTCGGCCTCTTCTGGGCGGTCGACCTGGTGAAAGACCGCGGGCGGAAGACGCCGTTCAACACGATGGCCGACAAGATTTCCGGCGTCCCGCTCACGGTCGACCGTGTGGCCGCGGCGATGATGTCCCGCGGCGTCTTTGCACAGGCCTGGGTGAGTCACATCGTGATCGCGCCCCCCCTGGTCATCACGAAGGAGGAGATCGACGCCGGCGTCGTGGCACTGGATGCATCCCTGGAACTGGCGGATCGCGAGGCAAGTTCGCAGGTCTGACACGAGTTACACAACGAGGAGGTTCCATGTCACTGCGTCCGGTCAGGAAAATCGTCCAGGCAAGGCCGACGCTCGAGGGGGCGGGTGTCCACCTGCGCCGAGCATTCGGGTTCGGGAACACGACGGAGTTCGATCCGTTCCTCCTGCTGGACGACTTCAGGAACGACATCCCGGAGGAGTACCTTGCCGGATTCCCATGGCATCCCCACCGGGGGATCGAGACCATCACGTACGTTCTCGCCGGGACGGTGGAGCACGGCGACAGCATGGGGAACCGCGGCGCCATCGCGGCGGGGGACGTGCAGTGGATGACCGCCGGCCGGGGGATCATCCACCAGGAGATGCCGAAGGGGGATCGTGCCGGGAGGATGCACGGGTTCCAGCTCTGGGCCAACCTTCCTTCTTCGCTCAAGATGACCGCGCCGCGCTACCAGGAGGTAAAATCCCCGGACATCCCCGAGGTGACGGACGATGACGGCACGCGCGCCCGCATCGTCTGCGGGAGCTTCTGGGGAACGAAAGGGCCGGTGGACGGGATCGCGGCCGACCCGATATATCTTGATATATCGGTCCCGCCCGGCAAGAGAAAGACGCTTCCCGTCGCGCACACGAGCCACGCCTTCGCGTACGTCTTTGCCGGGTCGGGGAAGTTCTGCAATGCATCGGGCCCGCTCGCCGTGCCGACGGAAAGCGTCGAATGGCTCCACTCAGGTCCCCCCCCGACGGAGGCCGACAATCGTTCGCTCATACTCTTCGACAGCGGCGACGAGGTCACTGTCCAGGCCGGGGACGACGGGATCAGGTTCCTCCTGATCTCCGGGAAACCCCTCCAGGAACCCGTCGCCTGGTACGGCCCGATCGTGATGAATACGCAGGACCAGTTGAGGCAGGCGTTTGAGGAGCTGGAGCGGGGGACGTTCCTGAAAGACCCCCCGCGGTAAACGTGGCAAACCTTCCGGGGTCACGATGAAAATCAACGCCATCATATTCGGCGCCACGGGGATGGTGGGGGAGGGGGTATTGCACGTGGCGCTCAATCACCCGGCAACGGAGTCGACGCTCGTTGTGGGACGCCGCACGTGCGGCGTGCGCCACCCCAGGCTGCGCGAGCTGGTGACATCCGACTTCAGCGACTTCTCCCCTGTCCAGAATCAGCTCCGGGAATACAACGCCTGCTTCTTCTGCGCCGGGACCACGTCCGTGGGAAAGGGGGAGGAGGAATACCGTCGCATCACGTACGACCTGACGCTGGGGGCGGCGGAAGCGCTCGTACAGGTCAACTCGGGGATTACGTTCTGCTACGTCTCCGGGGCCGGGACCGACAGCACAGAAAAGGGGCGCCTCATGTGGGCGCGCGTCAAGGGGAAGACCGAAAACGATCTGACGAAACTCCCGTTCAAGGCGGTGTACAACTTCCGCCCGGGATTCATCAAGCCGATCCCGGGGCTGAAGAACTCGTTCGCCGTGGCGCGTGTGCTGGGGAAAGCCTACCCGGTCTGGAAAGCGCTGGCGCCCAACTACGTCTGCACGCTCGAGGACCTTGGACTCGCGATGATCCACGCCGTCGAGCGGGGCTACTCGAGCACCGTCCTCGAAAACAGGGACATTGCACTCCTCGCCCGATAGATGCCCTCACGCCCGACGTTCTTCGCCTCGCAGGCTGAGTTCAGGGCCTGGCTCTCCGCCCACCACGATCGGGCCGATCAGCTCCTGGTCGGCTTTCACAAGAGGGGGACCGGGAAACCGAGCATCACGTGGCCGGAGTCGGTGGACGAGGCGCTCTGCTACGGGTGGATCGACGGCGCGCGTCTAGCCGTCTGTCCGCCCCTTCGAGACCATCCTCATGTAGTGGATGCCGTCGTGCGTGAACGTGAGCGAGCAGAGGTCCCCCTTCGCCCCTCGCTCGAATGACCACGAATACAGGCCGGCCCCCCTCGGGTCGTCTGTCACCGCATCGAATCCATTCAGCGTCTTGACGAACCTGGCATTCCTGTAGGTCGATGTTACGCCACCCGAGTGGACGCGGAGGAGCGTCCCTGATTGAATCTCGAACCAGGCGTCAAGCGGGAACGTCTCCCTTACGAGCGTGGTTACCCTGGGTCCTTCAGCCATCATCCGCATCGTATCGATCGGATACCGGCCGTCGTAGTTTGGCCCGCACCCGCCGAGTATCAGTGTGAAGGCTATTGCTGCAACGAGGCGTCTCATCGTGTAATCCCCCCGGTTTCCGGACTATTCCAGGCTTCATCCCCCTGTCGCCGCACTCCGGATAAACCTCACGATTTGTGCCATTTTTCATGTTCCCCGAATCACTCTGTTTTCGTAAACCTGCCACTCCGCCGGGGTGAAACAATTACCCATCTCTGTAACTTTTTCATTGATTCGGAACTCAACACCGCTTGACACGCCTGGAGTGCGAATTTCCGGCCCGGTGACTTGACAAACCCGCAATTTTTTCTGATAATTGTGCAGTTTTTACGTCTCACCTGTTCATTTTCATCAGCGTTGCTTTACAGGCACTTCACCCACCACGAAAGAGTGCCCCATGAGCAGCCCACGCGCACGCACTCCCCGGCGTTGCAATCCGGGCCCGATGGCCTTGATGGCCATGATCTCCTTCGGGCTCACACTCCTCTTCACCGCTCCCCTCTTCTCACAGGCCAGGTCCCCCGAGGCACAGGTTAGGACGCCTGCGGCTGGTGCAGTATTGCGCGCGCCTGGGCCGCTCCGTCTGACGAGCCCTCTGCCGGGAGCGACGCATGCGGAGGAGGAGCCGCTCCTCTTCAGGTGGGAGCCGGCGGCTGCCCGCCCGGGAGAAAGCGTCCTGTACCGTCTCGTCATCGTCCCGGTCTTTCAGGAGCAGACTGCTGATGAGGCCCTCGCTCAGAACAAGCCGCTCTTCGAGGGGATAACGAACGAAACCTCGTTCTCGTACGAATCGGGCGCGCCTTCCTTCCGCCTCTACCCGATGGTCGCTTCGTTCGCCTGGCAGGTCCAACCGGTCGACACGGGAGGGCACCCGCTATCGGGCGTGATGAAAAGTAGCGCCGCGACGTTCAGGCTCGGCCCGATTTTTCCCCCGGTCGTGAAGAAGGTCATCCCCGGAACGCTGATAGCAGGCACGTTCAGGATCGATGTCGAGGAATACGATTCTCCGTCGAAGTCCCTCGACCCGAAGCTCCCGAGCGGGACCGGTCGCGTGAAATTTACATGCCCCCCCGTTGTTCTCCCCTTCCCCTGGAAAGGGCTGAAGCCGCTCACGAAATC
>Ga0335081_10004339_pt1 | contig 22356 bp, 11 predicted proteins | sample Lox_Sample_35_FD_206713 | JGI IMG/M metagenome (GOLD analysis project Ga0335081, IMG submission 206713) | Soil microbial communities from Loxahatchee National Wildlife Refuge, Florida, United States - Lox_Sample_3.5 | ecosystem: Environmental > Terrestrial > Soil > Wetlands | place: USA... | reverse complement strand
CCGGGAATTGGGGGCAACGGCGCATTGGATTGCGGACCATGCCATGCCGGCGGCGCGCGCCCCATCCGGCGGGCGAATGCACCGGCTTGCTTCACGCGACGCTGCGCCGCCAGCCGGAACGTTCATGGGTGGGCGTCGCTGAAGAGCTCCGGGCCGAAGGGCGTCGACCCGGTCACCGGCCCTGGCGATAGGTCATGGCTTGGACCCGCGGTTGCGCGATGCCGGCGAGGTCCCTGGCGGGATCAAAATTCGCGCGGTACACGCACCACGATGCCACCCCTGACCTCGCCGACTCGGTAGCGTGGCGGGCCCGATGCCGATCTTCGATTGTCGCAGTCAACGCGGGCGGCGACCGCCGGCGTGTCCAGATGGACGGCGGCAAAGTATCGCCGTCCAACCAGCATCTCCTGGCCGTGGTAATTCTGGGTCGGGTGGCTGGTGACGACAGCCAGCCCACGCCGCTCCAGGTCGGTTTGAGGTGCGTTGCGCGGATCGACCGGACGAAGGGAACGCAGGGCATCGCTGAACTCGGCCCCTTTGCTTTGAATCGGCTCGCCAGCGCGTCGAAACATCTCGCACGGCGACGGCCAGGCTTCACCCGGCTTGTCGCTGGCGGAGGCGTATGGTGACGGTGCCGTCCCCGGCGTGCCCCCTGCTCAACGAGCCCGCGTCATGCTCAGATTGCCGCCACCGCCTCCAGTTCGACCAGCAGGTCGGGGCGGCAGACGTCGGCAAGGACACAGACCCTGGGGAAACACGGGATCTGCAGCAGCCGGCTCACGCGCATCCACGCCTCCCAGGAGCTGCGATCCTTGCAGAAGAGCGTGGCCGAGGTGATGTTCGCCAGGCTGCCGCCCTGCTCCTCCAGGATCGCGGCGATGCACAGGAGCGTCTCGAGGCTCTGCATCTCCGCGTCGCCGACGTGCGCGCTGGCACCGGCCGCGTTGATGCTGGCCGTGCCGGAGACGTGGACGGTCCGCCGGCCCTCGATTTTCAGCGTCATGCCCCGCGAGAACGCGGACCCGTAGTTGAACGACGAGTCCTGGCGGGCGCTCCGCAGGATGGGCAGCGCCGCCGCCCGGTCCGGTCCCTCGCTGTCGAGCGCGAGCAGGTCCATCACGCATTCCTCGCCGTGGCTCGAGCCCTGGATGCCGGTGCTTGAGGGAAACGCGGGGCCGCCCTTCAGGCCCAGCCCGGCGGGCCGGTAGTGCGCCGTCCGCACCGCGTTGAATTCGCCGTACCATTCGAGCAGGCGCGCGAGGTAGATCCAGGTCCGCACGACGTTGCGGTACTGGAAGCCGTGCGCCTGCAGGCCGAGGCCGGCGTTGAGAAACATCTGCTGGGCCTGCGCGACCGCGCCCTTCGCGAGCGTGCCGCCGGGCCGGGTGCCGCGGACGGACGGCAGGTGGAGCAGGCGGAAGCCGCGGCCGGTGAGCAGGCGCCCGCGGTCGGTGGATGGATTCTCCACGGTGGCCACGCTGGTCCGGCGATCCTTGGGCGCGATGCCCCAGATCTGGACGCCGGCGAATTCGTTATGCTGGAGCGGCGCACCTTGGATCCAGGTGACGGGCACGCTAAGGTCGAGCTCCTCGCGGCGGTACGCGGCCTCGCGTCGCCTGAGGACCTCCTCGCGGACGGACGACAGGCCATAGAGCTTCTCCTGGATGGTCTCGATCCCCCGTTCGGCCAGCGTCGAAGCGACCTGGCCGAGCAGCTCATCGGCGGCGGCGCCGGTGTTGCCGACCCGCTCGATCGTGCCCGTGACATGATATTCCGTGAACGACTCCCGTTCCGTGGCCCGCACCTCCACGCGGCAGCCGCTCCGGTTCTCCGGCACCGGGCTCTCCCGTCCGGATTCCGCGCCTTGCGGGGTCCCGCGCGGGTTCGCCGAAAATCCCTGGGGCGCGGCGGGCGCCTCTTGAACCGTTTGCCGGGTGTCTTTCATGAATGGAGCTGGTGCGGAGTCGGAATGGATGACCTGGCGGTCCTATTTATGCGCAAAAAGCGAAGCGCGCAGTCTGGCGTGCGGCGCCCGGGGCTGGGGCGAAGCCAAAGGAACCAAGTCTCTTCACTGCGGGATCGGACGTTAGGTCGGACCGATGCAAGATTGCGGCCTCGGGAGAGGTCCTCCCTACCTTGACCGGGCTCGCGACGGCGGAAACACTTCTGGGGCCAGTTGCCAGCGGGGCGGGGCCAATCGCGCGTGGCCGCCGCCGGATCGGCGGGACCGGAGCGCTGCTGCAGTCGTCGGGACTGGGCGCCCAAGGTGAATCTTCAAAATGTCATTGCGAGGAGCCGCGCGGCAGGGCGACGGAGCAATCGATCTGAATCGCCACGGCCCGCGCTGCGGGCCTCGCGATGACGAGACATTGTGAAGACCGCCCTAGAACTCGAGCGGGACGCGCACCACGATGCCGCCCATGACGTCGCCAACCTTGAAACGCTGCGGCGTCGCGGCTGACCGCCGGTTGTGGCAGTCGACGCAGGAGGCGGTCGCCGGCAGATCCGGATACACGACGGTGAAGTAGCGGCGCCCGCCGAGCATCTCCTGGCCGGAGAAGGTCCCGGTCGGGTGGCTGGCAATGAATTCCAGCCCCTTCTGCTCCAGTTCGGTCTGGGGTTCGTTGCGCGGATCGAGCGAATGCAGGGAACGCAGCGCGTAGCTGAACTCGGCCCCCTGGCTTTGGATCGACTCGCAGGCGCGACGCAGCAGCTCGCACGGCGACGGCCAGATTCTTCCCGGCCTGGCGCCGGCCGGCGCCGCGGCAAACGCCCGGACGTACATTTCACGGTCGGCCGCGATGACGAAGTGCAGCGCGTCGGCCTGGTCCTGCGGGCTGATGGCCGCGTTGGTCGAGGCGGCGACGGCCGCGGCGTCGCGGGTTTTGGCGGCCGAATCCGCGTCGGCGCCGAGCGTGCACAGCGCGGCGGCCGGCAAGAGGGCGACGAGAGACCACGCCGCCGGCCGTGCGATCCGGTTGTGAGACTTCACGGTCATGTCTCGTGGGGCGGAACGGGAATGAACCGGCCTTCTTGGCAGGTCAACACCTGCAACGCGTCGGTCCGGTTGCCAAGATGGTCGAAATGGAGATTGCCGGTGACTCCCGCGACTGGGACAGCGAGGGGAAACTGACGATAGCCGGCGCCCGCCCCGGCCCGGCGCAGGGTCTCGATCAGCACGAGAGCGGCATCGTACGCCGCCGCCGCGCTGAAGTCCGGCTCGGAGTCATATCTTCGCCGAAACTGCGTTTCGAACTGCACTGATCGCACGCGGAGACCGGCGTCGGCACGAAACTCCGTGACCAGCACTCCGGTCGCGGCGGCGCCCGCGGCGGCGAAGAATTCCGGCGAATCCAGCGTGCCGGGACCGGCCAGACGCCCGCCGTAGCCCGCATTCCGCAAAGCTGCGGCCATCGCTCCGGCTCGCGCCGGCGGCAGCCAGAGGAGCACGCCGCCCGGAGCGGCCTCGACGATCGTGCGGACCAGGGCGGCCACGTCCGTCTTCGGTTCACCGCCCTCGATGATACGGTCGAGCGGCGCGGTGGCGACGCGTGCGGCCAATTCCAGGTCGCGGCGGACCACGCGTCCCGGCCGGCCCGCCGGAACGACCGCCCACCAATGGAGCGGCGCGCGGTCCGGCCGCCGCGCCGCGGTGAGCAGGGTTTCGGCCGCTTGGTCGGTGCGCGGAACGACGCACACGGCCCAGATGACACCGGCCTCCGTGACCGACGAATCGGGGCAGAGGCTGGCCACCGGCACCCGGGTGCGGCCGGCCACTTGGAGGATGAGGTGAGTGGCGGCGCCGTCGGACGGGGCGATGATCGCGTCCACTTGGCGTTCGCAGACCAGGGTGACGGCATCGTTGCCGACGGTTCCCCACTGGCCGGTCTCACCGCGCACTTCGAGGGCGACGGGCGCGTCGGTGGTATTGGCCCCGGCGACGGCGAGCTGCGCGCCACGCAGCAGGCTGGTTGTGTCCGGGTCGCCCGGCGGCGCCACCAGCCCGAGCGTCACCGGGCGCACGGCCGCGACGCCGGCGAGCGGACCGAGGAGAATCCCCGCGACAAGGCAGCGCAATCCGACGAGCATGGAAATCCGCGGGCCGCTAACGCTGCGCGATCGTGGGGGTGAATTCGGGTTCCGGCTCAAAGAGAGGCCGCCCATGCTCGTACCGCACGAGGCGTACCGGCGCGATGTTGGATCCGGTGCCGTCGAACTGCATCCAGCCGCTGACACCCTGATAGTAGTCCAGGTTGCACACCTGGTCGCGGATGCGCCACCGATTCGGGCCCGCGATTCGAATGGCGTGGATCAAGATCTGGGCGCCATCGTACGCGTAGGCGGCATGGTCATCGGGCTCATGGCCCCAGCGCTCCTTGAAGCGGGCCAAGAAGCTGACCCAGAGCGGATCCTCGCGGCTCGGATCGAAGAAGGAGGTGATGATCGTGCCCTCGGCCGCGTCACCCGCTTCCTGCAGGAAGCGATCCTCCATCAGCAGGTCCGTGCCGAAGAACCGGGCCTGGATGCCGGCTTGGCGGAACTGCTTCGCGAAGCGGCCGATGTCGTCCGGTTCGCCGACGAAGAAGATCGCGTCCGGTTGGGCATCCTTGATGGCGGCAATCTGGTGGGGAATGTCGGCGTTCCCGGGAGTGAAGAGCAGTTCCTGCACCGCGGGGCAGCCCAGACGGCGGCAGAAATTCATGAACGTATGGACCCCGAGGCGCCCGAACCGGTCGCTGGAGCGCAGGATGGCGATGCGCTTGCAGCCGAACCGGCGCACGATCAGCTCGGCCAGCCTCGCTTCTTCCACCCGGTGATCGGGCAATACCCGGATCAGCCAGGGAATATTCGTCTCGGTCAGGGTCGGATCCGGGTCGGAGGTGTTGACCATGACAATCTCGGTCTTGAGGGTCACGCGCAGCGCGACGTGGGCTTCGGCCCCGTCAATCGTGCCCAGGAACCCGAGCACGCCCTGATCAGCAAATTCCGCCGCGAGATTGCCCGCGCCGCCCCATTGAGCGATGCCTTCCCGCTCCACCAGTTCGAAGGGAAGCTGGCCCGGCGCGCACGCACGGTTCGCCTCTTCAATTGCCAGGACGACGCCCTCTCGCTGGCGCACGCTGCGGCCCCAATTGGGACCGTACTTGGGAGAATCGAGCAGGCCGATCTTGAGCGACTTCAGATCGGGCGGCGGAGGATAGTTGCGGCCGGGCCCGCGGAATGGCTGACGCGTGACAAAGAATTTCGAGTAAGGCTCGATATTGTGATACGGCCACAGTTCCTCCGGCACCCCGGCGTAGTAGGGATACTGCTCGTCGGGCGTGCCGTAGATGAAACGGGATGCCGCCGGGAGGACCTCCGGCGATTTGGCCTCCTGGGACGTCATCGCCGGGGCGACGCGAATTTCTGCTTGGGGGGCATCGGCGGGAGCGGCGCCGGCGGGGACGGCGGCGGCAAGAGCGATCAGACACAATCCGGCGGTTTTCACGGGAGCCTCCTAGGGATTCGTCGTGACGTTCGTGGTGCCGGTCGGCGCGGCGAGAATGCCGTGGCTCAGGCCGTTGGACGTGGCGAACCAAGCCTCGTGGTCGTCGGCCCACACACCGAGCACAAAGCCGTCCGACAACGCCGTCGTCATGGTATGGGTCTCGGGATTCAGTTCCTGCCCGGCCCGATAGGTCCGGACCACGCCCTGGCCCTTTTCATCGACGAGGTAATTGACCCAGGTCTTGCTGTCGGTAACGGACACGCCGCGGTCGGTGGCGATCCAGGCGACGCGGCCGCGGGCAAAGATGCTGTTGATGAAATTGGAAACCAAAGGCGTCTTGTCCTGCACCCACGTCCGCCACGTCGCCTCCTTCGTGTCGTACCGGGCCATCCCGAAGTAGGTGGCCTGCCACAGGATGTCGTCGTCGAACGCGACCCAAGAGGTGATGTCGGCGACTGGCCCGCTGTCCGGGGCCAGCTGGTACTGGAAATCGCCATCGGGGTCGCGATAGGCCTTGAACGTACCGGCCCGGGGGTCGTGCTCCACGATGCCGCCGGCCCAGATGCCGATGTACACGACCCCGCGGCCGGGGGCGATGGCGTAGCACCACGGCTCCTCCATCGGCGCGTTGTTATGGTCGTAGATGACCCAGCTCTTGGTCTTGAGATTGTACCCGCCGGCGCCGGCGGGGGTCGCGGCCCACAAGGTGCCGTCTAGGATGCCCACGCCGTAGACCACATTGTTCGGCAGGCCGCTGTTGGTCTGCGTGAACACCGTGAATTGTCCGCCACTGAAGCGGCACAGGCCCTGCATGGTCGCCAGCCACAGGTCGCCCGTGGCGGGGTCCTCGACAATGTGCAGCACGACCGGATGGCTGAGCCCGTCCTCGGGTCCCCAGCGGCGAAACGTGCCGTCCGGTTGGCGGAGGCACAGGCCGTTGGTGGTCCCGAGCCAGAGCCGGCCGTCGCTTGCCTTCAGGACGCAGTGGATCTTGTGCGACGGGAGCCCGTCCTTTTCGCCAAAGTGCTCGAATCGCGTCACGACGGGGAGCGGGAGGGCGGTTGTTTCCGCGGCGGTCGTCGCGGCCCGCAGGCCAGCTCCGGCCCCCGGGAGGAGCGAGCAGACAAACGCAATGCCCGCGAGGGCGCGGGCTGACGGAGTGGATGTGGGGTTCATGGTGGGCGCCTATAGCGTTTTGAGGTACTCGACCAAATCGTTCAGTTGCTCCTTGGACCAGTAGCTGCTGACGCCGTGCAGATCGTCCTTCTGGTACGTGGTCCAGAGCTCTTCCAACGTTTTCGCCCGGCCGTCGTGCAGATAGGGGGCCGAGGCGCCGATGCCGAGCAAGTGCGGTGTGTCGACCCCCGCCGCGAATTCGCGGGTCGGTGCCGTGCCCACGTTTCGGAGCAGCCGGTCGGTGAACAAAGGCGGGCGATGGCAGGTCTGGCACTGCAGCGCGAGGGGAATCGGCGTGCCGTCGGTGCGCTTCGTCGCGAAGAAGAGCTTGCGGCCGCGCTCCTCGGCGGGCGTGAGCGGCTTGCCCACCCGGCTCCACGGGAGCGTGCGCGTAGGCGGGTTGTGCTCGATGAACGCCGCGAGTTCATCCAACCGCGCCGGCGGGATCGGATCCGTTTTCATCAACACCCGTGCAAACCGCGGGCCATCCTGAAACTGCAACGTCGGGTTCTTCCCGTTCCACTTGAATGGGGCGGTGCCGGCGACGCCGCACAGGCTGCGATTGTCCAGCAGATTGTCGCCGACGCCGCTGCCGTCGAAATCATAAGCGAGACCGTCCACGTGGCCATCAGGGTGGCACGAGCGACAGGAAAATTGCCCCTGGAACGTATAGCACGCCCGGGTGAAGACCTTTTCGCCCTGGCGGATGGGATCGCCCTTCCCGCCGTCACCCAGCACGATGCGGCCGACCGGCTCGAGGCTGGCCGTGTCGACCACGAGCACCCGGTCATCGAGACGTTCGGCCACGAACAAACGGCGGCCGTCCTGGGACATCGCCAGATGCCGGGGATTGCAGCCGGTCGGAATCCGGGCGACCACGTAGTGAAAGGAGAGCGCCATGTCTCTGATGGCATCGCTCCGCGCCGCGGCATCGGCCTTGGTCAGCCACGCGCCCAGCCAATCGAGGTCGACGACGGTCACCACGTCGGCGCCTCCGGAAGCCACATAGGCCCGCTTGCCGTCGGGGCTGGCCACCACGCCCGAGGGATCGGCAAAGCAGGCGTTTGCCTCGTCCAAAGGAATCTGCGCCACGATGTCATCCTGGTCGGAGATCGCCAGGCCGGTGGACATGACCCACCCGTCCTTCACTTGGGTGATGGGGACCAGGTTGCGCACCCGGACCAGCGAATTCAGCACCCAGCCTCGCCCGGGGACGGCGGTGATGCCTTCCGCCAAATGGGCTGAATGAAGCGCTTCCCGGTCGACGACATGTCCGTTGGCCGGATCGATCACCGTCACTTCGGAGGCCGGTGGGCTGAGCATCTGGTCGTGGACCGCCATCCGATTCGCAACGTAGACACGACAGCCGTCGCCGGACACCGCGACCGCGTACGGTTCACGGCCCCCCGCCGTCCGAGCCAACTCGCGCAACGGCGAGACCGAAAGCACGGAGATGTCGTCGCTGCCGGCATTGGGAACGACCAGCCGCTCGCCGGCCGGAGTCTGGCAATACACGACATCGGTCGGGCGGATGCCCACCTCGATGCTGGCTTGCTCCGTGAGGCCATGCGTATCGAGCACCGCGACTCGGTCCTGATGCTGACAAGTCACGAACAACCGTTCGCCCGTCCTATCCAGCGCCAAGCCGAACGGTCCGCCCGGAACCTTGGCCCGGCGGGTCACGGTCAGCGAAGGCACGTCCGCCTCGGCGACCTCGTCCCTGTCATCCAAAGCGATGAACAACGTCTTCCCATCCGGGGAGACGGCGATCCCGCCGGGCGCGTCATGGTGCGGGCGGGGTTTCATCCATGGCAGATTCTCCAGGCGCACCCCGTGGCAATGGTTGCAGGAGACGAGGCCCAAGTCGGGCCGGCCCGACTGCCGGCGCTGGTGGGTGATCAACACGGAGCGTCCGCCCAGGGTGGCCGCGGCGCCCACCAGCACCACCGGGATTGCGGCGAGCATGATTCTTTTCAGCTTCATGGCGCGGTGGCGCGGGGGGCGGCCGCTTGCTCGGGAAAGTTCAAAGACGCTGGTTCGACCTGCGTTGCCAGCGGACGGACGTTCCGCGGCGAATGGTTGCGCGCTTCGTGGCACCCGATGCACCCGCGATTCTCTCCGGGCTGCAGCCAGACGAACGCCGGTTGATGCCGTAGCAAATGGCCTTGGGCGTCGAGGGTGTCGAAGCCCAGCGGCACGCCCACGGGGAGATACACGAGCACGGAACCGTCGGAGGCCACCGGCACCTTTCCCAAGGTGCGCTGCTGCCCTGAACCCGCCAACGCGAAGACCCGAAGTCCAGCGGCGGGAGCCGGGTTGCCGTCGGCGGCGGGCACGCTGCTGTCATTGACGTTGAGGCACAGGACTGTGCCGCGCTTCGCCTGTGGCATCACGGCGGAAGTATGTCCGGCGGGTTCCTCTCGTGCGGCGACAAGAGTCGCTTCGATGCTGTTCCACTGCAGGTCGTCAAAGATCGGGACGCCCATCGCGGTGGCACCGGGCGCGGCGCGAAAAACCGCGGCGTTTGGCATCATCGACCGGCCGACCATGCCGCTCGTTTCGATGCAAGCCAGCACGTCGTCTGCCGGCCCCTGCGCAACCGAACGGCAACCGCCGCCCCGAAAGGCGAAGAGATTGCCGCGCGTGGCGAACGGGGCGGCCGATCTCACGCACTCCGCCCAGCCCATGGGTCCCCCGGCCTCCGTGCGGGCGGCGAGAAAGGCGATCCGGCCGTCGTTCAATTCACGCGGGCGGCCCACGTAATCCACGCCGTCGTCCTGGCAGGCATAGGCGGTGACCTCGGTGCCGTCGTTATTGATCGTGAACAGGCACAAATGGCGCGGGGCGTGGCGGTCGTCACGGGGCTTCGCCGTCACGAAGAGGATCCGCCCATCGCGCAGGACGGTGGCACCGACGGCGCTATCCGGACTGAAGGTCAGGCGGCGGGGCGCCTGGCCGGGCATCTGCCGGTAGAGGGCGACCGGCTCGGCAGCGGCCCAGAGCCGGCCCGCCTTGGGCACGGGCGAACTGAACACCAGCTCTTCATGGGCCGCCAGCGCGGGATCCATCGCCCCGCCCGGCATCTGGGTCACGCGCTCGGGTCGACCGCCGTCCGCATTGACCTTGTAGATCTGCCAGTCGGCTTTCTCCGAACTCTTGCCGGCGAAGTAGATCCTACGGCCATCCCACGAAACGCAGGGATCACCGGCGGCGACCAGCCCGCGGGAAAGTTCACGAACCGTGTCGGTGCGAAACGGCGGCACCAACAAAATCACCCGGCTTCCGGGCGGATACCGGACATCCAGCGCCGTGGCGCCCGGGGGAGGCGGGACGCCCAGGGGCGTTTGCGTCAGGACCAGAGAGCCTTTTGGCGCCGCCGGATGGCAGCCCGCGAGCAGGAATACCGCCGCTCCAAACCAAACGCTGCTGGGAGAACTCATCGGGAATTAGTTCGGATATCTCCCAGCGCGGCCCGGACAAACCGAAGGCGTGGCGCCGGTCTGTGACCGGCGTGCCACCAGAGCGCCTCGGCCGGTCGCAGACTGGCGCAACGCCGTGCTGAGGTGGCACGTGGGAAAATCGGGTCTGCCATTGGTGGGTGTGAGATCTGTGGGTCAGGGCTCGGTTACTGGAAGGATCTGATCGACCCGGACGTCGGTCAGCGTCTGGACCGTGCCGCTGGGCCACTTGATTTGGATCCGCTGCACGATCGTCGCCTGGCCGAGCCCAAAGTGGACTCGCGGATCCGATTGGCTCAGGAAAGCCGAAGGACAGCGGCATTCCTGTACGTAGGTTTTCCCGCCCGCCGTCAGTTCGAGGAACGCTCCCCAGCCCGCCGGGTTGCTCTTGGTTCCACGGAGCGCCAGCGTGATCCAGTGGTTGCCGGAACGGTCGCGGTTGTGCAGCAGGACCGGCCGGTCCCCCATCAGGCCCACCAGCAAGTCCATCCGGCCATCGTTGTCGTAGTCCAGCACGACACTCGGGCGCGCCCGGACCGGCGTCCGGAAATAGGCGCCGCCCTTGTCCACCGCATTGCGGAAATTGCCGTGACCGTCGTTCTCCAGCAGCAGGCTCTGCCAGCCCACCATCCGGAAGGGATCACCGTTGGCGATGAAGGCGTCCAGTTTCCCCGCGTTGTCGAAATCGATGAAGTTGCATCCCCAGCCGACGTACTGCGCCGTCAGCACGCCGAGTCCCGAGGCCATCATCCGATCGAGGCAGTCGCCCTGCTTCGTGCCCGTGTAGAGCGAGCCGTAGCCCAGTCGCGAGACCAGCATGTCCGTGAGCCCATCGCCGTCGCAGTCTCCGATCGCCGCAGTCATCGAGCCGGCCGCCTCACCCAGGGCGTTGAACGCAACGCCCAGCTTCATGGCCTCGTCATGAAAGTGCCCGTGGCCGTCGTTGATGAGCAGCATATTCGGAGTCGCATCGTTGCAGAGATAGAGGTCCTCATGCCCGTCTTGGTTGTAATCCAACGCATGCACGGACATGACCCGATGAGGAGGCAGGGCCCAGATTCCCGACGACTCACTGGCGTTGGTGAAAGTCCCGTCGCCGTTGTTGATATAGAGAACGTCCCGCTCCGGTTTATATGCCAGCGGACCGGGATAACTGGTCGGGTTGTAGAACAGTTTATAATCCGGATCAAAACTCAGGTAGTTGCCCACGTACAGGTCCAGCCGGCCGTCGTTATTGACATCCAGCCAGGTGGCGCCGATGCCCGTTCCCGCGTCGCCCACGCTGGCCTTGTCCGTCACGTCGGTGAACGTGCCGTCGCCATTGTTGTGGTAGAGGATGTTCTTGCCGACGTTGACGACATAAAGGTCCATCCGGCCGTCGCCATCGTAGTCACCCGCCGCGGCTGCAATTCCGAACCCGTGACCGCCCACGCCGGCTTTCTGCGTCACGTCGGTGAACGTGCCGTCTCCATTGTTGTGGTAGAGCCGATTCGGTTCGCGCCGGGTTCCCGGCGTCTCGTGCGTCACACGCGCCAGCGGCCCCGGATTGACGAAGTAGAGATCCATGTACCCGTCGTTGTCGTAGTCGAAGACAACCACGCCCGAGCCGTTGGATTCCAGTATGTTGGCGATGCGGTCGTCGCAAAACTGCTGCACGAAATCAATCCGCGCCTTGGCGGTGACATCCTCGAAAAGGTCGCTGGCGTCGGCGCGGATCGGAGGGGTGGTGGAGAAGGGTGGCGGCAATCCAGCGCCGCTCGCCGACTCGGACGACTTCCGCTGACATGCCGTCAATGTCAGCGCGAGTAGCAGCACGAGGCTTGCGCGAGCCTGGAATCCCGGATCCCGTTTCGTCGGTTTCATAAACTCAAAATCGGATCAGCTGCGCTGCGCAGCAGAAACGGGCCCGCGCACCCGCGGCGATCTTATATCGTTCAGTAGCGAGACGGAGGTTTCCGTCCCTGATATGATTATCGCTGATTCCTCCGCCCTGATCGTCCGGTTTGCGGTGCGGGACATCTTAATATGACCCTGTTGTCAGCTTAAGATCCAGATTACCAGTATAGCGTGGCGGATTGACAAAATTGAGGGGCGAACGGTCGCTCGACCCGGGCGGAGGTGACAAACGGCGCTGACGGCGCAGCGCCCTCCAGTTCAGCAGACACGCATGCGTGGAGGGCGGACCGCCGTGTCCGCCACCGACGTTCGATCAGGCATAGGTCCGCGCGTGGGGCGCGACCCTACATCAACCGCATGGGCCTCGCTCAAGGTTCCGGCGCGACCAGCCGGACGGTCGTGGGGATCCTGCCTCCCCAATCGTGGCTCGTCGTCGTCGCGCCGGATGGCCATTGAACGCGCACGCGTTGCAGCGGATTCCGATCCGTGGTGCCGAAGAACAGGGCTGCGGTCGATTGGCTGTAGTAGCCCGAGCCGGCGCAGACTTCGCCGGTTTCGGCCGTGCCGTCGGCATACTCCGCCGTCACGTGCGCGCCCACCGCCTGCGGGTTGCCGGGCTTGCCCTGCAGGACAACGCGAATGGAATGCCGGCCCGCGACGCCCTGGTTGCGAAACACCAGCGTTGTCTCGCCGTTCCGCGAGACCAGGAAGTCCGGCCAGCCGTCGCCCTCGAGGTCGAGAATCGCCAGCGCCTTGGCATCACCGGGCACCACCAGCCCGCTATCGATCGGCGGCACCGGTGCGAAATGGCCGTGGCCATCTCCGCACAGCAGCTGGCTCAGACCGCCGTCGAAACGGCCGATGGCCGGCGCCGGCGCGTAGGAATTCTGCACAACGTAGAGATCGGCGTGCCCGTCACCATCGAAATCGCCGGCGACGAGGCCGTCGGCCGGAGCGATCTGCGCGATGCGCGGCCAGGGCTCGAAACGATACCGGCCGTCCGGCTGGCTGAGGAACACGCCGCTGCGCAGTTCGGTGGCCGCGAGGCGCGTCGCTGCGGCCAGCCGGTCGGCTCCCAGGATCTCCGGCAGCGTCGCGCGGGCGTAATCGTCATTCCACCGGTAGCGCCGGAGCACGGTGGGAATCGCCGCGCCGAGGTCCGTGCGGCTGCGCCACGGATACAGCCGGCCGTCCTCGTAATACGCCTCGACGAGCTCGGCGGCGCCGCGACTGCCAAAGGCACCGGAGAAGAGCAGCGCGGGATGTTCCGGATCGGCGCGGTATTGCGTATTCAGCCCCAGGTTTCCCACGGCGTAGTCGGGGCGCCCATCGCCGTTGAAGTCCGCCGTCGCGATCGACCGCCACCAGCCCGTGCCCGCTGCGGCGAAGCCCGCCTTCTCCGTCCAGTCCTCGAACTTCTTTCCCCCGGCGTTGTGGAAATACTTCACCTCGCCCCATTCCAGCGTCAGCAGCAGGTCCGGCCAGCCGTCACCATCGACGTCGCTCCAGAGTGCCGCCGTGACCATGCCGACGTTGCGCAGCATCGGTGCCACGGCATCGGTGACGTCCTCGAACTTTCCCCCGCGGTTCGCCAGCAGCACGCTCGGTGGCGCCGCCGGGTAAAGTCCGGGCGAGACCCGCCCTCCGATGAACAGGTCGAGCCGCCCGTCGCGGTCGAAGTCGGCGGCGCAGACCGCGCCGGCGCTGATGGATAGCGGCGGAAGCGTGCCCTCCGGCGCCGGCCGGAAGTGTCCGTGCCCGTCATTCAGGAACAGGCGTGGCTGGTACTCGGGCCCGCCCGCGGGCTGGCTGGCTCCGCCCGCTGTCACGAGCAGGTCCGCCCGGCCGTCGCCGGTGGCGTCGAACAGCAGCAGCGGCCCGTCATCCACGTCGGGCGGCGCGGCCAGCGCCGGCGAAGCCGTCGGCGCCCAAGCCTCCGCGCCCTGCGGCAGGAGGACGCGCCGGGCTTCCCGCGTGGTCCCTCCGATGCACACGCCGTCGCGCCCGGTGCCGTCGAGGTCGCCCACGGCGATTGCCGGTCCGCGGCGGTTGAACCCCGCGGGGAGCAGCCGCTGGTCGAGAAACTCGTCGTAGGTATCCTCGGGGGCCGTCCAGGAGAGATGGGCGGTCCGGCTCGTTTCGGTGAACTGGGGCTCCGGCCGGGCCGCCCGCGCCGCTGACGCCGCCGGCGCCGTTGAGCGCTCGGTGATCGTAAACCGTCGATCAGCGGGCAGGTTCTCAAACGTCTGCACCGCGCCGCTCGGCCACCACACCGTCAGCCGCCGGATCACCGCATCCTCGCCCAGGCCGAAATGCACGATCGGTTCGCTGCTCGACATGAACCCGCGGCCGAGCGTCAGCGTCCGGACCTGGATGCCCGCCCCGCTTTCGAGCGTCACCTTCGCCCCGACGCCAAAGCGGTTGGACCGGGTGCCGCGCAGCGCGCAAATGACCCGGTGACCTGTGTCGCTGTCGTTCCGCAGCAGCGTCGCGCCCGCCTGGTAATTGCTGTACACGAGGTCCAGATCGCCGTCGCCGTCGAGGTCGCCGAAGGCGGCTCCGAAGCTCACCGCTTTCTGATCCAACCCCCAGGCGCTTGATACGTTTTCGAAGCGCAGCCCGCCCAGGTTGCGAAATGCGAAGTGGGTCTCGGCAAACACCGGGCTGTTCCGCACGATCTGTCCGCCGGCGACCACGCTGCCGGCCATCGTCCGGCGCCCGATCAAGTCTTGGTTGTGGATCTCCCGATACATCCCGTTCGCCACGTACAGGTCGAGCCGCCCGTCGTTGTCCAGGTCCTCCCAGCGGGGCGCCCAGGTCCAGCCGGTGGCGTCAAGTCCGGCGAGATGCGCCGCCTCGAGACAGCGGCCCGTTCCGGTGTTCAGGTACAGGGCGCTGCAGGGGAACTGGCGGACTTCCGGCGAGCCAGGCTCGGGGACGCGCATCCGCGCCCGTGATTCCGCCATGTCGCGTTGATCTTCGACGTGGTTGCTCTCCGCCATGTCCGCGACCAGCAGGTCGATCCGGCCGTCGTTGTTCACGTCGCCCAGGTCCGAGCCCATCGACGAATAGGGCGCGTGCGGCACCACGCGGGCGATGACATCCGTGAATGCGCCGTCGTGGTTGTTGCGGTAAAGCGCATCGGGAACCGCGAAATCGTTTGCGACATACAGGTCCGGCCAGCCGTCGTCATCGAAGTCCCACCAGACCGCCGAGTTCCCGTGCGTCGGCCCCGGGGCGACGCCGGCGCGGTCCGTCACGTTGGTGAAGGTGCCGTCGCGGTTGTTGTGGAAGAGATAGTCCCGCTGACCCTCCGGATGGGCCGCTGCATCGAGCACGTTGGTCTGGATGAAGACATCGAGCCAGCCGTCGCGATCGTAGTCGCAGAAGTAGGCCATGACGCTGGCGTCCTTCACGTCGAGCCCGTACGCGTGCGCCTCTTCCTTGAACGTGCCATCGCCTTGGTTGATGTAGAGCAGGTTCGGCGCATTGAACCGGCAGACGTAGATGTCCAGCAGCCCGTCGTTGTTCACGTCGACGAACGTCGCGCCCTGTTTCCAGATCCGGGCGGCCGCCCCGTGGTCGCCGACCCCGGCCTTTTCCGTCACGTCCTCGAACTTCCAATTGCCGAGATTGCGAAAGAGCCGGCAGCTCTCGGTCTTGCTCACGACAAAAATGTCCGGCCGGCCGTCGTTGTCATAGTCGCCGATGGCCACCCCGGTGCCGACCGCCCCGAGATCGAACTCCCGCGAAAGCCGGCCCCACATTTCCAGGTCGTCGTACTTGTTCTCGGTGCGCACGCCGCTGTCCTCGGGGGGGATGATCGTGAAGAGGGTCTTGCCGCGCGGGCCGGATCGCGGGGCGAGCGGCTGCTCCTCGATGCCGCCGGCGGATGCCGGGGCCGGTTCGGCCGTGGCCACGGTTCCGGAGCCGCCAAACGCGAGCGCCGCCATCACCCCGGCCAGCACCGCGCGGGTGCGAAATCCATGCCGCATCCGGCCGAACCTGGAGAGACGTGTCGTGCCTTTCACGTTGCGAGCCCGGATCGTTCCCAGCGCCGCTGGGGCCGCACCGCCGTCCAGGGGTATCTTCGCTTGCTGTGACGAAGCGAGTAGACGACCCCGCGGCCTTTTCCCTCGGCTTTGTCCGGGAAAAATGGCGCGCATCGCGCACAGCGCAAAGGAATGCGTTTGCCTGGAGGGCGGACCGCCGTGGCCGCCGCGATCTGGCGCGGGCAGATCCGGGAAACCGAAAGACGGCGCTGACGGCGCAGCGCCCTCCACCTTTGGTTCCGGCCTTGCCAGCGTCATGGATTATCCGGCCTACGGAGTCGGGCGCACTTTGCCGCCCGGGCTCACCACGATTGGGCCCACCCAGCGGGTGTTGTATGCCTTGATCCAGGAATCGTCGATCCGGCTGGGTCTCGGCTCGTGCCCGTAGGCTTGGTCATCCATCCCTTGGAATGGCAATGGCCCGAGTTGCCAGCCCTGCCCCACGTGGAAGTCGGCGTCCTTGTCCCATCCGACCACGTGAAGGAAGAAGTCGCGCGTCATGCCCGGCACCGGCGGCGGCAGTCGGGCGGCGTCGAATGACAACGCCAGTTCGTCGCCGCCGCCGAGCAGCACCAGCTGGTCGTCGCGCCGGGCCACGAGATCGCCCACCGCGCCGTAACGCGTGAACCAGCCGGCCGGCGTCCGGTCCCAGGGTGGCGTCGGCGAGACTTCCGAGTAGACCGGCGTGAGGGGCAGCGACGGCGGCAGGTCGGCGAAGCGACCGTACCCGCGCCAGTGCAGATCGGTGCGTGCGGGTTGCAAATTGTAGTCACGCGTGTCCGCCGCCCCGGCCTTTTCGCACAGCAGCGCGCAATCCCAGCAGATCTCGTAGGCCGTGGACAGCCGGAGCCGCTGCGTCCCGGCGGGCAGCTTGTTCTCCAGGTCAACGAGGATGGTCTTGGTCTTGCCGGCGGGCGTTCCGACCTCGACGTCCACTTTCCGCCAGGTTCCGTCCGCGAACTCCGCTTCGAGCATGGGGAAGGGGAACGGCAGCGTCGGATCAATCGACGCGGCGACGTTGGCCATCCCGCCGCCGAAATGGAGCCAGCCCGTCAGCGCCAGCACCAGCGGACGCTCCACCGGCAGCGGACCGAAATCGATCGTGACCGAAAAAGGCTCGGCCAGCCCGCGCAGCTGCGGCCGGCGCAGCCGCACCGGGGAGACCATCTGGTTGTCGACCCGGGCCAGCGCCGCCGTGACGTCGAGGCCGTCGCTGCGCACCGCGTGCCGGGGCGCGGCGAGCGGACGCAGCGTCCAGAGCTCGTGCGGCGGAAACGGCGGGCCGGCGCGCATCTTGCTCGTCGGGTAGACGACCGTGCCGCGCGGGTGGTCGACGGCGATGAGACGGGCTTCGTCCAGGTAGAAGACCTCGCGCAGCTCGTCGGTGAGGCGGATTTCGTAGGCGCCGTTCCGCGGCGGGAACTTCGTTTCGTCGCCGAGTGCCAGCAGCTCCTCCGCGTCGGCCGGCACGTACCGTTTCTCGTTCTGCGGCAGCCCGAGCGGGGAGGCGCCGAGGATGTCCGTCACGAACGTGAACTCCTGCCCGTCCCACGCGTACAGATAGGGACAGGAACCGCTCGGGAGCGTCGGTTCGGTCACCGTATGCACGTCCCGCCCCACCGGCACGTCGACCTGCGCCGTGGAGAGGTCGAACCAATGCACCTTGAGCGCGTCGAGCTGCCGGTGCTGCCCGACGCCGATCTCCAAAGGAATCTGCCGGACCGTGCGGCTGGTGCGCCAGTTGCCCGCCAGCACTTCGACGCGGACTCCCAGCGAGGTGGTGTTGGAGCGGTTGCCGGCGAGGCGCAGTTTCAACTGCAGGTTTCGATTGCCGCCGTCGTTCCGCCAGAAGCGCAGCCCGGCGTCCGAGCTTGTCACTAGGTCGATGGCGCCGTCGCCGGCGAAATCGGCGGCGACCATCCCGCCCACCGGGCCGACGCGGTCCAGCCCGAGCTCTTGCGTCACGTCGGTGAAGCCGGCGTGGCCGGCGTTGCGCCAGACCCGCACGCCGTTGCTGCCGTAGGCGAAAAGGTCGAGCCAGCCGTCGTTGTCGTAATCCGCCAGCAGCAGCCCCGAGGCCTGGAAGCCGTGCAACGGCAGGCTCAACCTCCGGTTCTGGTCGCGATCGATGATTTCGAGCGTGGTGGCCGTCGCGATCACCGCCTCCGGGCGGAGGTCGTTGTCGAGGTCGCCCGTGACCATCACCGCGCCGGCGGGCCACGCCTGGGTCAGGTTGCTCGCGGTGAACGCCGCGGCGCGCTTCTTCGCATAAAACACGGGCGGGGCGTCCGCGCGCGCGATGAACACCCCCGGCAGGCCCTCGTTGTTCCAGTCATCCGTCATCACCTGCGTGGCGCCCGGCAACGCCTTGGGCAGCCCGGCGTCGCTCCAGTTGCCGTCGAAATAGAAGTTGCCGAGATTGCGGTAGAGGCCGAGGCCGGCCGCGCCCGGCTGCACCACGACCAGGTCCAGATTCCCGGTGAAATCGAGGTCGGCCAGCACCCCGCTGCTCGCCTTCAACCCCTCGAGCCCGGCCGTGCGGGTCGCGTCGCGGATTTGGCCGTGCGCATAGAACTTGAACACGCGCGAATCCTGCTCGCCGAGCACCACCACGTCGTCGAAGCCGTCGTTGTCCAGGTCTCCGGTCAGGGCGACGCGGTACCCGGCCCCGGCGGGCACGCGCAGCGGCCGGCCGAGCGCCGAGAAATGGCCGCCGCGGTTGTCCAGCAGGAGAAAGCCGCCGCCCGCTTCCCGCGCGAAAAGGCTCGGGCGCCCGTCGTGATCATAATCGATGACGGCCAGCGGACCGCGGCAACCGGTCGCCAGCGCGCCCAACGCTGCGGCGGTCTCGTCCACGAAACGGACCGGAATGCCGCGGCGATCGGGTTGGCCCAGGACGAAGGGCGACAGCGGCCGGGTGTACTTGCAGCGCTCCAGGTCGGCCACGGTGACGGGCGTGCCGTGCAAACCCGCCAGGATCCGCTGGTGCTCCTCCAGCTCGCGCGCCGCGTCTTCGGTCCGGCCGACCCGCCGGTAAAGCCGGCTCAACTGGAAATGCGCCGACGGATGGTCGGGCACGGCCCGGATGACGCCCTCGAAATCGCGGATTGCGTCCGGGATCTGCCCGAGCTCCTGCTGCGCCATGCCCGTCTGGAAATCGAGCGCCGGCACCGCGGGATCGATCTTCCACGACTGCTGGAATGCCTCCGCGGCCGGCTCGGGCTGGTTCGCCCGGAGCAGCGCGCAGCCCAGCAGGTAATACGCCGCCGCGCTGTTCGAATCGAGCTCGAGCGTCTGCCGGCACATCGGCATCGCGTCATCCGGTCGGCCGGCCAGCAGATCGGCTTTGGCCAGGTTGAGCCGGACATCGGTGCTCGCCGGCGAAAGCCGCAGCGCCCGGGAGTACACGCCGATTGCGGCGACCGCATCGCCTCTTTCCAGCAGGCCGTTGCCGCGATTCATCAGCCGCGTGAACTCGGCGGACGCCGCCGCCGGCCGGCGAAGCCAAAAAACGCCCGCGACGATCGCGACCGTCAGGAAGGCACCGCTGACCCAGATCAGGCGCTTGGACATACTCCACTCGTTAATGAAAGGAACGCGGCTCCACAACTGTCATTGGAAGCGATCCGGAATCCTCGGGTCGAACTGGAGGTGCTACAAGCCCGTCGAGGGGCGGCAGCCCTACTGGACGGGTGTGTTTCCTCCGAATGTAGGGACGGCGCTCGCCGCCGGGCCGAAGTTCCTCAAGTGGCGCCAGTCTCCGACTGGCGACGCAGCCGTTCGCAGACCGGCGCGACGTTGGCTTGCGGTTCTGCCACGCGTGGGGGGAGGTGAGCATGCTGCGGTAGGTGAGCGGACCACGGCAGACAACGCGGGCGATCGCCGGAATCATCGGGCGTGACTTCAAATCCGGTGTCTGAGGATTGTCATGCTGAGCGCAGCGAAGCATCCAGAAGGATATCGCCGGGCGGTTTGGCATCGTCCCGCTGGATCCTTCGCTCCGCTCAGGATGACAATCGCATTTTGAAGACATAACCTAATACAAAAGGGGCGAATCGCCGCAATCGCGGGGCCAATTGCCGGACCGGTTTTCGCCCCGCGATTGCAGGGTCGTTTCGCATTGCCTTCCGCGTCGCGAGAAGCTGGGTTGCTGATCCGGTCCGGGATCCGCCCGCCATCCGGACCGCGATCGGCTCCGGCGGGCACGGCGATCATCCCCAATAGCTCTTTTCTTCCATGGACGAATACATCGAACGACTTGTCGACCTGATCGATCCGGCCACCCAGCGCCTGCGCAACCTGACCGTCGAGGAGGCCCGCGCGCGCATCCTGCACGGCTCCGCCGAGTCGGTCCTCGGGATCGACGGCTCGTTCGCGCTCGTGGCGCGGGAGGGCAAGCGCGTGCGGATGGCGCGCTCGCTCGACCGGCCGATGCGCTACTTCCTCGCCAAGCGCCGCGAGGGCCCCGCGCTCATCGTCTCCGACCGGATCGACGCGATCCATCGGCACCTGCGGAGCGAAGGACTCGAACGGCAGTTCCATCCCAGCTACACGCGGATGGTGCCGGCGCACTACGTGGTCGAGCTCCAGCTCATCGGCTGCCCCGACCCCGATCCCACGTACACGCGCTTCTTCACCCCGGTGCGCAACGCCCTCCCGGCCGACCTCGACGTGATCGGCGGGAGCTACATCGGCGCGCTGGCGGACGAAGTGGCGAAATGGCTCGGCGGCCTGCCGGAGCGCGAGCCGGTCGGCGTGTGCTTCTCCGGCGGGGTCGACAGTGGCGCCGTCTTCCTCACCGTCTACCACGTGATGCGCCGGCTCGGCCTGAATCCGGCGCGGCTCAAGGCGTTCACCCTGAACTTCGGCGACGGCCCCGACCTGCGCCAGGCGCGCGAATTCCTCGACCGGCTCGGGCTCGGCCTGTTTCTCGAGACGATCGAGGCCGATCCGGCGTCGCTCGACGCGGTGGAGACGCTGCGCGTCCTCGAGGATTACAAGCCGCTCGACGTGGAGTGCGCCGCGATGGGGCTCGCCCTCTGCCGCGGCATCCGCGCCCGCTATCCGGAGTGGCGGTTCCTGGTCGACGGCGACGGCGGCGACGAAAATCTGAAGGACTACCCGATCGAGGAGAATCCCGAGCTGACGATCCGCAGCGTCGTCAACAACCTGATGCTGTACCAGGAGGGGTGGGGGGTCGGCCGGATCAAGCATTCGCTCACCTACAGCGGCGGGCTCAGCCGGAGCTACGCGCGCACCTACGCCCCCGCCCGGCACTGCGGGTTCGAGGGCTTCAGCCCCTTCACGCGGCCGGCCGTCATCGCCGTCGCCGAGGGCATCCCCTTCGCGGCCCTCAGCGAAATGTCGGTCGACCGGCTCTACTCGCTCAAGGGCGAAATCGCCCGGCGCGGCCTCAAGGCCCAATTCGGCGTCGACCTGCCCGTCTTCGCGAAGCGCCGGTTCCAGCACGGGGCGATGCCCGTCGAGCACCTGCGCCGCCATCTGGGCACGCTGGAATCCGACTACCGCCGGCAGTATCTCGCACTCTATACCTAACGCCAATAGTGCTTCCGCATCCTGGAGGGCCCGGCTCCGCCCGGGCCGCTTGGCCGTCGCGGCCGCCTTCGCCAAGGCTTCGGCGAGCCCTTGCCGACAGCCTCGTCGCAGCTCGAAGAGCGCAGACGCGAGGTCGGCCCTCCAAGAAGGTCGTGGATTCATGACGTCGCGAATATCAGGGAGGGACATGAGCTCGGCGTACCCAACGCGGGGCCGCTCCGCCTGGATTCTCGCGCAGCGTCCGCCGCGGCCCGCCGCGCCCGATCCCTACGCGCCCCATGGCGTTTTTCTGGAAAAGGAGCGCCTGGCGTCCGGCGCCGTCGTCGATTCCGGTGTCGTGCTGCTGACCAACCGCGAGTGCCCGTGGCGCTGCCTGATGTGCGACCTGTGGAAGGACACCACCCGCGACTCCGTCCCGGCGGGGGCGATCCCCCGGCAGGTGGACGTGGCGGTGCGGGCGTGGGCGGAAGCGGGGATCCGCCCGGCGCAGGTGAAGCTCTACAACAGCGGCAGCTTCTTCGATCCCGCGGCGATCCCGCCGGCTGACTACGCGCCGGTCGCCCGGCGGCTCGCTTTCGCTCAAAACGTCGTGGTGGAATCGCATCCGCTCCTCGTCGGCGAGCGGGCCCGGGAGCTGCGCGACCTGCTGTCCGGTTCGCTCGAGGTCGCCCTCGGACTCGAAACGGCGCATCCGGAGGTGCTGCGAAAGCTGAACAAGAAGTTCGACCTG
>Ga0335081_10004338_pt1 | contig 22359 bp, 20 predicted proteins | sample Lox_Sample_35_FD_206713 | JGI IMG/M metagenome (GOLD analysis project Ga0335081, IMG submission 206713) | Soil microbial communities from Loxahatchee National Wildlife Refuge, Florida, United States - Lox_Sample_3.5 | ecosystem: Environmental > Terrestrial > Soil > Wetlands | place: USA... | reverse complement strand
CCGAGCAAGTCCTCGATGCTGGCCCCGCAGAAGGGGCATTTTCTGATCACCGTTCTCTCGGTCTTGGAGACGATGAAACCATTGGACTGAGCAGACAAGACGCCTAGTCCGAATTCACGAACGTCGGAGGAGAAGGAATCCACTCTGGCTCACGTCCTCTAATCGTTCAGAATCCTCAGCTGCAAACTGACCTGAAGTCCGGACCCGAAGTCAGAAACTGTCTATAAGTCGCGTCCGTTATTTGCGCCATTGGTTTCGACTTCCCGACGGCGGGGTGGCCAAGCAGCTGGTGGCGAACTTGAGGATTGATGGAGCCACCTTCGATTTCCAATGAAACTCGTCCCGCAGATTTGATTATGCGAAGCCTTGCGTGCAGGCTTGCGAATTCCTCAGACAACGCAGACTGCTGCATAGCTCGCCAAGCCGATGCGAGATATCGCGATTGCCCGTCGCGCCGCTTCTGTGAGCGCGGAGGGATCGTGGTGCCCGAGGGTCTTTGTCGAGGACCCATCGGTAAGCCGCGCCTCCCGAACTTCCGCATTCCACGACTCGTTCCGTTGGTGAATCCACTCGACGAGAGGACGTTCGCCCACAGACATCTCGAGGGGGTCTTTCCGGTGATAGCGGTCCAGTTGTGGAAGCTGATGCGGAGCGGCCCCGGATACCGGACGGCGCTCTCGAAGGGGCTGAATCGGATGCTCAAGTTCGATGGGAAGATCCTGATCTCGAGTGTGATGCCCGACGCCTACATCTTGCAGCGCGGCAAGGGCTGGTTCATCAATGCAATCAAAGAGCTGAAACCCGATGTCGCGATTACGTGGGATGTTCCCACCTACTCCGACCATCCCAGGAAGGCGTCGCTGAATTGGCTGCTGGCAGGCCTTGAGGCAGCGAGGAGGATGTCTCTCGAGCTTGACACTCCTCTGATTGGGCTTGTCTCAGGAGCCGACCTGCCCCAGGTGGAGCTGTCATCGAGGTGCCTGAGGGCGATGGGATTCCACCACCAAGCGCTCGCGTGCCATGAACTGCTGGTAGGCAGACAACAGGCATACTTGAAATCGTGCGCGTCCGTCGTGGCGAGGAATTGCTCTGATCTTACCCTGCTCTCGTGCTCTCATCCCAACTTGTTTAGCAAGTTCAGGATGGCCGACCACTTTGTCGGAATGTCCTGGTTCAACCAGGCCGTCAGAGGGAGGCGAATGCGGAACGGGTCGAAGGAGTTTCTTGGCGACGGACGCGGCAGGACGGCTCATTTGATTAGGGAGAATCTCAAAGATGCTATCGACGCTGTGCGAGAGTCATTCCCAAGTGATGGTCCAGGAGGTAATCGCACTGGGTAGGGGAAGTTACTCACGGCACCTTCGGAAAACTGGCTCTGGTGGAAGTGACTCGCCGAGTTCCGGTCAAAGAATCTTGCCGGGTGAAGAACTCACCAACGACGAGTCAACGTGGACCCATGCAGTACCCGCTTCAGAAGATGAAGAAACATTCCTTTCGGATAGCTTCGTTCCTAGGTTGTGTAACGCGTACGTATACGAGAAGAAGGGTGGCGAGACTGAAGTCACCTTGGCTAGTCGCTACGGGACGTTCGCGAGATTCCGTGCGGACAACGTGACTCCTGATGGAGGGCTAGTAGAGAACAAAGCCGCTATTAGCGTCGGTAGCCGACAGTTGCCTCAATTATGGGATTACCTGAGTATTCTACACGAGAGCGAGGGAGGTTCGCTGGACTACAATTTCTTCAAAAGCCCGGTTACCGGCATGGGGGGCCCGAACTCCGTGTTCGTTTCGGAGTTGGCAGACCAGGCGACAGAATACAATATAGGTGTTCATATCTATGACAACGATTGGTGGGAGGAGCTTCAATAGCATGTCGGAATTCAAAGGTCCGGAAGCACTTTCATGGCTCACACACAACAGAAACGTATGCGCCCTCGCGGGGAATCGCTTCCACACCACGGCTGCTGCAATCGAGGCGGTCAAGCGGCTATACGCGGTCGGCGCCACGGAGGTGTATGTTGGAATCCCGCTAGACGAACCCGAGAGAATTCAGAGGGAGGGGGGACCGTACGCGGACGCGCTCGAAATAGTGTTCCCCGGGGAGAAGACGAAGGAAGTTATGGCCGTGGTCAGGTCGCTGCAACCGGATGCCGGTGGGAAGATGAAAGACATAATCAAGAAGGAGGGCGGTTCCAAGCTGGTGATGCTATCGTGGGACTGAGGGCTACCTGTCGAGAATCGGTTAAATAGTATTAGCGTTCGCTACTAACTAATCTGGTGCAATGTTGTGACAAGATACGACTACGACGTGATAATCGCGGGCGGCGGGATGTCGGGGCTCCTCACGGCGGCGGCCATCGGTTACCACTCCAAGCAGAGGGCGAGGGTCCTCGTCGTCGACAGGAACTCGGCAGAAGAGCCGGGGAAGAAGACGAACGCGGGATGGATATGCGGCGACGCGGCGAGCAAGAAGAGCATCAACTTCATCGAGAAGAACATCGGGATAAAGTACGGCTCCCCGGAGCTCGAGCACCCTGTAAAGGGGATCTACGTCTACTCCCCCAACCACGAGACCAAGGTCCTGTTCGAGGGGGAGGGCTACCTGCTCAACAGGAAGCTCATGCCCAAGCGCCAGGTCAAGGACGCAAAGGGCTTCGGGGTAGAATTCATGTTCGGGACGACCGCGGAGAAGCTCATAGCAGAGGACGGCTACGTGAGGGGAGTGCAGGGGCGGGGAGCGGACGGCAAGCCCTTCAAGGCCAGCGCCAAGATGGTGGTGGACGCCTCGGGCTCCTCCTCGGTGTTGAGGAAGTTCAACCCGGTCGACAGCTACATCGAGAGGGAGATAGAGATCGACGACATGGAGGCGACAGGCAGATACATCCTGGAGTTCGACCGAGGGAAGGAGGATGAGACCTACTTCACTCCCGACTACTGCCTGATCCACCTCGACCAGGAGATCGCGCCCGCGGGCTACGCCTGGGTCTTCCCCAAGGGAGAGAACAAGGTCAACATCGGGCTCGGGGTCTCGAAGCCCGGGCTCGACCGCAGGAACAAGAAGCTGGGCAAGAGCGACAACCTCCAGACCCTCATCGACCAGTACGTCAAGGCCAACCCCTCGATCAAGAACTGGAGGCTCTCCACCAACCCAGACGACGAAGGGAACGAGAAGGGCAACTGGCAGGTGCCCGTAAGGCGGCAGAACGACTGCATGGTCGCCAACGGGTTCGCCGTTGTGGGGGACGCGGCTTGGATGCCCCGCCCGCTCGACGCTGGCGGGATGGGGCCCGCGATGTACGCAAGCATGATCCTCGGGAAGGTGGTCGCCCGCGCCATAGAGGCCAACGACGTTTCGCAGGAGGGGCTCTGGGCCTACAACTCAGAGTACATGCAGACCCACGGCTACCAGATGGCCTCCTTTGAGGTCCTGAGGAGGTATCTGCAGACCGTCACCAACGAGCAGATCGACTTTGGGATGAAGCACTTCCTCACCCAGGAGGACATCGACGCCATCACAGAGAGGCGCCACCCCAAGTTCAACGCCGTGAACAAGCTCAACCCCAAGCTCCTGGTCAGGGCGGCCCAGCGCATGGAGCTGGCCAGGGGGCTGCGCTACACCGCAGACATGAGCGAGTCGCTCGTCAACCACAACCTGAAGTATCCCACCGCGCCAAAGGGATTCCCCGAGTGGAAGAAGCAGATCGTGAAGCTGATCGGCGAGACGAAGACGCGCTTCAACCCGGCGGCATCGTAATAAGGGCGAAGACGACACGCTGGCGGCGGACCATGGCCAAATCCCTCGACGATGAGATATTCAGCCTCTGGAAGGAGCTAAGCCCCTCGAGCGCCTTCACAGGCGGGTTCGACGAGTGCGCCGGGAGGCTCTTCATCCCCAGCGACGACAACATGAGGTCGGCCAAGGAGAGAGTCCGTGCGATGAGGCGGAGGGCGGAGAACGACAACCAGGCCAAGGTCCTCGACAGCCTCGAAGCGATGCTCGGTTTCGACGAGCCGCAGCCCGTCCTCGACGACATCGTCGGGTCGATCTTCAACCACTTGGTCAAGGAGGGCGTCAACGAGGCGCACCTCGCCTCCCTGATCTCCGACGGCATCAAGGCCGTGGACGTGACCCAGGCGAGGTTCAGCAAGAGAGCAGTCCCAGCGGCCGTGAAGGCGCTCACGCTCTACAGGCTCGACGGGGTCATACAGGTCCTCGAGGCCGTCAAGGGGCAGATCAAGGGCAAACAGCTCAAGAAGGACTGCGACAGGCTCAAGCAGAGGGCGGAGAAGTTCGTCTCGCTCTTCGAGCTGGAGGGTTTCGGGCACGGGACCTTCGAGGAGGTCCAGAAGGTCGCGAAGGGCACCAAGTTCGACCTAGGGCGGGAGAAGTTCTACCGCGTCGCCCTGGAGAACGGGATGGACTACCAGGAGACTCCGGACGAGCTGGAGGCCAAGGCGATGGAGTGGCTCGAGGACGAGCTCCCCAGGTACAGGGAGGTGACGCGCCGCCTCGCCAAGGAGTACAAGTGCGAAGCCACCCCGGAGGAGGTGGAGAAGCACCTGGTCGAGAGGACGCGCCTCAAGCCCAGGGACCTGCTGAGGGTGACCAACGGGATGAGGAAGGTCGTCCAGGCGTTCGTCAACGAGGACGTCGTGAGGATCAACAAGAGGTACAAGACCAAGGTCATCGAGACCCCGCCATACCTCAGCGGGATGCTCCCGACGGGCGCTGCCTCCTTCTTTGGCACCTTCTCCCCCAAGCCCTTCCAGATCTACTTCCTGACCACCGACCCCAAGCGCGACCCGCCCAAGTCTGTCTCACAGCTCATCGACCTCCTCGTCCACGAGGAGTACGGCCACTGCGTCAACCACTCGAACAGCGTCCTACACTTCTCCGCGCGACCTACCAAGCTCGACATGATGCCCACCATGCTCCAGGCGCCCGTGACCGAGGGCCTTTCGTTCAACAGGGAGAGGGAGTTCCTCGAGGCCTCGATGAAGCTCGAGGGTAAGGAGCGCCTCACCAAGGCCGAGAGGGACTACGTCAAGCACTTCGACAAGTACGGAGGGTTGAGCCTCATCAACGCCGAGCTGGAGTTCCAGACCAGGAAGTGGAGGCTGATCAGGTTCCTCAGGGTCATCGGCGACGTCCGGGTGAACACGGGCAAGCAGTCCCTCTTCGAGTTCATCGATTGGGCGAACAAGCACACTGGCGTCCCCAGCAGCAACGTCTACTACCAGCTCTTCCCCGCCCACGAGGGCATGTTCCCAGGCTACGCCACGGCCTATGCGGTGGTCGGCGAGGAGATACACTACATCGAGGACACAATCTCCGACGACAAGGCGAGGGTGAAGTTCTCGACCTACCTCACTGGCGTCGGCTTCCCGCCGAGGAGCATCTACAGGAAGATGCTCGAGGATTACGCCGCGAAGCTCTAGCTCGCCGCGAGTCTGACAAACGCGTCGCGATTCTGAGTCTCCGTTTCAACAAACATCGCGTCGAACCTCGGAAGATTGAAATATCATACGACGGGCGCGGCCCACGAAGGCCGCGGGGATTGCCCAAGCAGATCACCACCTTCGAGGGATTCGTCCGGCACATCATCAAACTAATCCTGTGGGTCGTCCTCCTCACCCCGCTCTTCATCCTGCCGATCTACTACGTACTCTACACGCTGATGGGGCGGAGCTTCGTCGACCTCTTCTCTATGTCGACCAACCCCTCCGCACTGGCCGCCTTCATGTCGCAGCTGATGTCGACCGAGCCCACCAAGACGCTCTTCCAGCTCACGACCTTCCCCGGTTTCACCTTCGCAGCCCTCTTCTCGACGGTCTTCATGGTCTGGGTGGAGAGGAAGTTCATCGCAAAGGTCCAGCTCAGGGTCGGGCCGCAGTACGCCGGAAGGTTCGAGGGTATACTCCAGAACTTCGCCGACCTGTTCAAGCTGCTGTTCAAGGAGATGCTGGTCCCTGACCAGGTCGACAAGGGGGTCTACGTCGCCATCCCCCTCGCGTTGATGTTCATCGCGGGGTCGCTCCTGGCCCTCGTCCCGCTCGGACCGACCACCTACATCGCCGACCCTCCGGTCGGCGCGATCTTCGTCTTCGCGATAATCAGCTTCACACCGCTTGTAGTAATGCTGGCGGGGTGGGCGAGCAACAACAAGTTCTCGCTCCTCGGCTCCCTTAGGGCCCTCCACCAGATGGTCGCCTACGAGATCCCGATGATCCTGTCGGCGCTCGGGGTGGTCGTCCTCTCGGGGACCCTCGACCTGGTCAAGATAGTCGGCGCCCAGGGGAGCGTCTGGTTCATCGTCCTCCAGCCCCTCGGCGCGATGGTCTTCTTCACCTGCACCCTCGCCGAGCTCGAGAGGATCCCCTTCGACCTCCCCGAGGCCGACTCGGAGCTGGTGGCCGGCTGGCAGACGGAGTACGGCGGGATGAACTTTGGGATCTTCCAGCTCGCGACCTATATCAAGTTCTACGCCCTCGCCGGGGTGTTCACGACCCTCTTCCTCGGCGGGTGGCAGGGCCCAGGGTTCGCCCCGCCGGAGGCGTGGTTCCTCCTCAAGACCTTCATCGTGATGCTCCTGATGATGCTGCCCAGGGCGGTGCTCCCCAGGGTCACCATCGGTTCCCTCCTCAGGGGCGGTTGGACCAAGCTGATGCTCCTCGCGTTCCTCAACCTCCTTATGGCGCTGGTCGTCGTCTCGATCGGCCTCTATGCGGCCGGAGGTGTCTGACCTTGGGGGCGCTCTCCTCGGTAAAGGGAACCCTGGTCGCGACCTGGGCCGGCGTCAGGTCGGCGTTCAAGCCCAGGATGACCCTGAGGTACCCGGACCAGAAGCTCGATCTGCAGGGGCCGGGCTACCACTTCGACCCGAAGAACGGGGTCGGCCTCCCCGGCTTCAAGGGGAGGCACTTGCTCCGCGAGGACAAGTGCACGGGGTGCCAGCTCTGCGCGATCGCCTGCGACGGCGTGGCCGTGGCCATCGAGATGCAGACCATGGTCAGGAACAGGCCGCAGAACAAGAAGAACTACTGGCCTGCGGTCGACTACGGGAGGTGCGTCTTCTGCGGACTCTGTGTTGACGCGTGTCCGTTCGACGCCCTCTCGATGACGAACGACTATGAGCTATCGGCCTACGACAAGGCGAGCCTCAAGTACACCCCGGACATGCTCATGACGCCTCCGCCGGAGTTCGGGACGGCCAAGGTCAAGTTCGACCCGAAGAAGGGGACTGTGACCCATGGTTGACGCGACCGATGCCACCTTCATCGCGCTCTCCGTCGCCACCGTAGGCGGAGCGGTCGTCGCCCTCGAGGCCAAGGAGATAATCTACGGCGCTGTCGGCCTAGCTGCAAGCTTCTTCGGGGTCGCGTCCCTCTTCTTCCTCCTCGACTCGCCGTTCGTCGCCATCTTCCAGATAACGGTCTACGTCGGCGCGGTCGCCGTCCTCATCCTCTTCACCGTGATGCTCGTCCGCGAAGGCAAGGGGATAGGAGACTCGGCGGGCCCCGGAGCCGCTTTCGCGACGCTGGTAACCGTCGTGGCGCTGGTCTTCTCCCTGGTCGAGAGCTTCTTCGCTGCCGGCTTTCCGGACGCGTCCGAGCAGGCCACGGCCCCCAACTTCATCGACATCGGGAAGCTCCTCTCCGGGCAGTACGCCCCCGTCCTCGAGCTTCTCGCCCTGGTGCTCGCGGCCTCCGCCCTCGCCGCCCTGACCCTGGCAAAGGTCGACCCCGTGAGCAAGACTGGAGAGAAGGAGGCTCGATAGGGAGATGACCGTCGCCCTCTCGGACTACCTCGTCGTCTCCGCCCTGCTCTTCGGCGTTGGGATCTACGGACTCGCGACCAAGAGGAACGCGATGCGCCTCGTCTTCGCGATCGAGATACTCGTCAACGCCGCCAACATCAACTTCATCGCGTTCAACAGGTATCTCTGGCCGAGCGTGGTCGGGCAGACGGCAGTCCTGTTCTCGATAGCGCTCGCAGCGGCCGAGGGCGCAGTGATCCTCGCCATCGTGGTCGTGGCGTACAGGATACACGAGGACGTCGACGTGAGCGAGCTGAACGAGCTCAGGGGCTAGGCTGCTTGGGCGAGTCGAGAGTTCCCATTCGCCTAGAGGGGAGCGTAAGGACTCGATGACCGCGGTCCCGTTCGTCCTGCTCCAGACTGTGCTCGTCCCGCTCCTCGCCGCCCTGCTCTCCTTCGCCCTGGGTGGTAGCCTCGGGAGGCGGACCGGGTGGGTCGCGTTCGCCGCCTTGGCCTACGTCTCGCTCCTCCTCCTCTCCGTCGGCGCCGGGCTCTACGGGGGAGGCCAGCCCGTCACGGAGAGCTACGCCTGGGCGCCGGCGGCGGGGCTCGCCTTCGGCTTCCTTGCCGACGGCCTGAGCCTCCCGGTCGCCCTGGTGATGTCGCTGGTCTGCGCGGCCTCGGCCGTGTTCTCGATGCCCTACATGAAGAAGAGGCTCGAGGTCCTCAACGGGGAGGGAAAGGGCAGGCAGTACGGGATCTACAACATGAGCTTCCTCCTAGTCGCGGCGGGGCTCTTCGGGGTCGCCCTGTCGACGAACCTGATCGAGCTCTACCTCTTCGTCGAGCTCGTCCTGATCCCGACCTTCTTCCTCCTCGGCCTGTTCGGGTACGTCCAGAAGGGGCGGGTCGCGATTATGTACTTCGTCTGGAACCAGCTCGGGGCCTTCATATTCCTGGTCGGTGTCCTTGTAGCCTACTCGTCCACGGGGAGCTTCGACGTCACCTCCCTGTCCGAGCTCGGCGCCGGCTCGTCGACCGCGCTCTGGGTCTTCTTCCTGGTGATGCTGGGCTGGTTCGTCAAGATGGGAGTGGTGGGCGTCCACATGTGGCTCCCCACAGCGGAGGCGGAGCCCCCCTCCTCGTTCGCGCCCATCATGGCGGTCGTGGTGGGCCTCGGCAACTACGTCGTGGCGAGGCTCCTCGTCCAGAACATGGCGACGACCTTCCAGACGTTCTCGATCCCCTTCATGGTCGTCGCCCTCGCTACCATGGTCTTCGGCGGGGCGATGACCCTGGTCCAGGACGACGTCAAGTACCTCTTCGCCTGGTCCACGATGAGCCAGAACGCCTACTCCCTCCTGGGCATCGGAAGCCTGACCGTCCTGGGGGTCTCCGGCGGGGTGTTCTACTTCCTGAGCCACATCCTCGGCAAGTGCATCCTCTTCTCCGTCGCGGGGATCCTCGTGGCGAGGACGGGCCTCCGCGACATGAAGCAGATGGGAGGGCTCGCGGCCAGGATGCCGGTTACCGCGACTCTAGCGCTGATAGGGGGTCTCGTCCTCTCCGCCGTCCCCCCCACGAGCGGGTTCCAGGCCGAGTGGATGATGTTCACAGGTATATTCTACCAGGGAGCCTACGGGGCTTCTGCCAACCTCGCCATCGCCCTCCTCGGGATCATAGCGACCGCGCTGACCGTCGCCTACACGTTCTGGCCCGTCAGGAGGATATTCTTCGGAGCCCTGCCCTCGCACCTCCAGAGCGTGACCGAGGCGCCGCTCTCAATGACCGCCCCTCTCCTAGCCCTCGCCGCCGTCTCGATCGTGGTCGGTATCTACCCTGACCTCTTGACCAAGATGCTCGTCGGCTTTGCCAACGCCCTGCCCGCCCTGAGAGGAGGAGTCTGACCTGGCCGCCGCATCCATCCCGTCCATCTACGTCTGGCTGGTCGTGATCTTCCCGTTCGCGGGCGCACTGCTGACGCCTCTCCTTGCCCGACTCGGGGGGAGGGTGAGGGACTATGCCGCGGTGGCCTTCTCCGGCCTCGCCGCCCTCTTCGCGTTCCTCTTGCTCCTGCCTGTCCTCCAGGGCGAGTCGGTCTCGGTCTACAACTCGATCATCCCGACGTCTGTCCCGTGGATCTCCGAGCTGGGGATCAACATGGGCGTGCTCTACGACCCATTCACCATCATCGTGGTCAACGTCGTGACCTCGATCGCCCTTCTCATCATGGTCTACAGCCTCGACTACATGAGGGGAGAGCGCGGCCTCACGCGCTACTGGTTCTTCATGAACTTCTTCCTCGGCAACATGCTCCTCATTGTCCTCTCGAACAACCTTCTCGCCCTCTTCATCGGCTGGGAGGGCGTGGGGCTCTGCAGCTACGCCCTGATCGGATTCCACTACGACGACGGCGAGGAGAATTGGGTGGGGACCCCCGGTCAAAAGGCGCTCGGTGAGGAGCAGGCGTACTCGCCCTCCCACGCGGGGATGAAGGCCTTCGTGATGACGAGGATAGGCGACGTCGCGATGCTAGCGGGGCTCTTCCTGGTCTTCGTATACGCCCACACCTTCAGCTTCCAGGCGCTCGCCGCCAGCAACTCCTGGGCAACCTCTATGTCCAGCGCGGGCCTCCTCGTCCCCGCCGCGCTCCTGCTGTTCGGAGGCGCCATCGGCAAGTCAGCGCAGTTCCCGCTGCAGGAGTGGCTCCCCGACGCGATGGCGGGACCGGCGCCCGTCTCCGCCCTGATCCACGCGGCGACGATGGTCAATGCCGGAGTGGTGCTGGTCGCGAGGATAGGGCCGATATTCTACTTCGCGATGGCGTCCAACCCCTCGCTCGTCCAGCCGTTCTTCACGACGGTCGCGTGGATCGGCGCGATAACAGCCTTCCTGATGGCCTCTCAGGGAATGGTCGGCTTCGAGCTCAAGAAGATACTCGCCTACTCTACCGCCTCGCAGATAGGCTACATGATAATGGCGCTGGGGGTCGCCGGTCTCTCGACAAACTTCGCCGTGGGGCTCTCGGCAGGGCTCTTCCAGCTGATGAGCCACGCCATATTCAAGGCGTGCCTCTTCATGGTGGCGGGGGTCCTCATCCACGTCACGGGGACCAAGTACGTCAGCGGGATGGGAGGGATGAAGGACAAGATGAGACTGACCTTCGCCGTCTTCCTCGTCGCCGCGGCGTCGCTGTCCGGCATCCCTCCCTTCAGCGGCTTTTGGAGCAAGGAGGACGTCCTATCCGCGGCGTGGAGCTCCGGCCAGTGGGGCCTGTACGCCGTGGGGGCGGTGACCGCAGGGATAACCGCGTTCTACACCTTCAGGATGCTCGGCTTGATATTCTACGGGGAGCCCCAACAAGACGGGGGGCACTCAGAGCACAAAGTCGGCCCCCTCGGCTGGGCGCCCTACGCCATTCTCGGGGCGATGACGGTGGTGATCGGGGTCCTCGCCCCTCTCGTCAACATCGAGGGCGCGCTGCAGGGGGCGGCTACGGCCTACCTCCACGGCCTGTATCCGTCGGCCCCCCTCCCGGCGGTCCCTGAGGGCTTCTCCTTCGACCTCGAGTCCTCGGGCATCGCCCTCTCCTTCGCCCTCGTCGGGCTGGCGGCGGCGTACCTCCTCTACGTCGCGAGGCGGACCGACCCTGGCAAGATAGTGGGGCAGACGGGCGCGCTTCACGGCCTCCACAGGTTCCTGGAGAACCGCTGGTATCTCAACGCCCTCTACTACAGAGTCTTCGTCGACCCTTTGATCTCGGCTTCGAGGTGGCTCCTCAACAACCTCGAGCTCAATGGCCTCGAGAAGGTCAACTCGGGTACCGCCGCCCTCTGGGTCTACATCTCGCGCGCCGGCAACTGGCTCGACGCGAGCGTGGTCGACACCGCGGCGTCCGACATCGCGATCGACGGCGAGTCGGTCTCGAGAGCGCTCAGGCGGATCCAGAACGGCGTCGTAGAGCGGTACGCCTTGATATTCTCCATCGGGCTGGCGGTGATGCTCCTCCTCTTCGTCCTCTCCACTGGAGTGCTCGGCTAGGGATGGCCGACGTCCTCTCTCTCCTGATACTCGTCCCGCTGGCTGGCAGCGGAGCCACCTACACCCTCTCAAGCCTCGGCGGGGGTAGGAGGTGGTCTTCGTACATCGCCGCGGCCTTCGCTCTCGCGACGCTCTTCCTTGCGGGGTACGCCTTCTGGTCGGTCTACTCCGCGACCCCGGCCGTCGGCCAGTACGCCTTCACAGAGGACCACCCCTGGATAGCGGTCCCAGGGTTCGGGGTGGACATTCTCCTCGGGCTCGACGGACTCAGCGCCCCCCTGGTGTTCGTGGCCTCGATACTCGGCGTCCTGTCGATCCTCAGCGCGAGGTCCCTGATAGACAAGAGGGAGCCCGCGTTCTACGCCCTCCTTCTCCTCGCAGAGGCGTCGATAATGGGGGCGTTCGCCTCGCTCAACCTCGTGGTATTCTACCTCTTCTGGGAGCTGACCCTGGTCCCGGTGTTCTTCCTCATCGGAGTGTGGGGCGGGGACAGGCGGAGGTACGCCGCGCTGAAGTTCATCATATTCACCTTCGCTGGCAGCGCCGTGATGCTCCTGGGGTTCCTCGCCCTCTACTTCGGCGTCTCCGCCAACACCTTCGACATCCCCAGCCTGGTCGCGATGGGGGTACCGGCGGGCCTCCAATACCTACCGCTGCTCGCCGTCTTCGTGGGGTTCGCGGTCGAGCTCCCGGTCTTCCCCTTCCACAGCTGGCAGCCGGACGCCTACGAGCAGGCCCCTGCACCCGTCAACGTCCTGCTTTCGGGTCTCCTCCCGAAGTTCGCGGGGTACGCGCTTATCAGGATAGGGCTCAGCCTCTTCCCCCAGGCCGCCTCCCAGTACGCATGGGCGTTCATCGTGGTGGCCGTGGTCTCGATGTTCTTCGGAGCGGTCGTCGCCTTGCTCCAGTCAGACCTCAAGCGGATGTTCGCCTACACGAGCATCAGCCACATGGGGTTCGTCCTCTTCGGGTGCTTCGCTACGGTGGTCTCCGGGAACCCGCTCGGCATAGAAGGGGCGATACTCCTGATGTTCACCCACGCCCTAGCGACGGGGGCGCTCTTCACCGTCTCCGGCTTCGTCGAGAAGCAGTCAGGGACGAGGAAGATCCCCCTCCTCGGGTCGATGGGGCAGTGGGCGCCCCTGACGGCGGGGCTCCTCGCCGTCGCGAGCTCCGCGGCGATGGGGATCCCTCCCTTCGCCAGCTTCCTCGCGGAGCTGATGGTCATCTCGGGCGGGATCTCCGCCTACGCGGTCGCCGCTGTGACTGTCCTGGTCCCGGTCATCACCGGAGGATACTTCTTGTGGATGCTCAAGCGAGTAGTCATCGACCCGCCGGCTGGAGGCGCTAGCACCGGGGGGTCCGGCGACATCTCGAGGGGGGACGCCGCGGTCATCATCGCGTACTTCGTCCCGCTGATCCTCCTCACGGCCTTCTCCTTCCTGATCCTCTCCCCCGCCGCCCCTGTCGCGCAGCTGGCGATCAACCTCGCCCATGGAGGTATCGCGCCGTGACCGACTACATCCTGGTCGCCGTGGCGGCCCTAGTGGCGGGAGCCCTCGGTGCGCCCTTCCTCCAGTTCGTCGGCGGCAAGAAGGACCCTGGAAGGTACGCGGGGTACGTGGCTGTGGCCGCGCTCCTCGCCGCGATCGCGGCGACGGCCCTCAACTCGGCCACGAAGACGTCGACTTCTCCCGCCTTCGGGGCGCTCCTCTCGTCGAACGCTCTCGGGAACCTCTTCGCCCTCCTCACTCTGTCCGTCACCCTCTTCGTGGCGGTGGCGTCGTTCACGCTTGTCCGCCAGGGGAGCGCGGCCAACTCGCCGCTGTACTACTCGCTCCTCTCCTTCGCAGCTCTGGGGATGCTCCTCATCTCCTACGCGGCGGATCTCCTGGTCTTGTTCGTCGCCTGGGAGCTCATGAGCATCCCGACCTACGCGCTCGCGGGGTTCCTGAAGAAGGAGGAGGCGTCCAACGAGGCAGCCGTGAAGTACGCCGTCCTGGGGGCGCTCTCGTCGGCGATAATCCTCTACGCGATCAGCCTCACCTACGGCCTGACTGGGACGACCAGCATCACCGGCGCGGCCTCCTCACTGGGCTCGCAGCTCTCTGACCCCGTCGCCGGCCTCGCCATCCTCCTGTTCATCGTCGGGTTCGGGTTCAAGATGTCCCTCGTCCCCTTCCACATGTGGGCGCCGGACGCCTACGAAGGCGCTCCGACGCCCATCGCGGCGCTCTTCGCGGCGGGGACGAAGAAGGCGGGGTTCGTCGCCACCATCCGGGTCGTCCTTGCGATCTCCACCGTCTATTCGCTGACTCCCCAAGGGGGGCTGTTCACCATCCCCAACGTCCTCGCCGTCCTCGCGCTCGCGACCATGACGGTGGGGAACCTCGCTGCGCTCACCCAGAAGAGCATGACCCGCCTCCTCGCCTACTCCAGCATCGCACAGGCGGGGTACATCCTCATCGGGTTCGTGATCTATTCGTACGGTCAGGGGAACCCAGCCTTCGCGCAGCAGGCCCAGGTGGGGATGACAGGGGCGCTCTTCCACATCATCAACCACTCGGTGATGAAGGGCGCCGCCTTCCTCGGCGCGGGCCTGGTGATATTGAAGCTGGGCAATGGGAACCTCGACTCGTTCGACGGCCTTGCCAGGAGGATGCCGGTCACCGCCTTCACCCTCGCCGTCTCCTTCCTCGCCCTCGCTGGCGTCCCGCCCCTGAGCGGCTTCTGGAGCAAGCTCCTTCTCTTTACGTCGGTCCTGAACGGTCCGTACGCCTGGCTCGCCGTCGCGGGTGTCCTCAACAGCGCGCTGAGCATGGGCTACTACGGCTGGGCGGTCAAGAGGATGTACTTCGACGAGCCCGGCGGAGACTCATCCCCCGTCGGTGAGCCCGCCTCCATGGTCGTCGTCTTCGGCGTACTGGTCGCCCTGATTGTCGCGTTCGGCCTCCTCCCTGGGCCCGTGATATCGTTCGCTCAGAACGCCGTCCCGCCGCTGGGCGTTCCCTGAAGACTAGTAGTCTCTCTGGACCGAGAAGTCCGCGAGCTCCGTGAGGAGGGAGGCCGCCTCGCTCTTGCCCAGGACCGACAGGCTAGACTTCGCCTTCTTCGCGTATGAGTCGGTCATCGACTGCAGCCTGGATATGAGCAGCCTTTCGTCTGCGTTGCGTTTGAGGGCCGCCGTGATCTTGTCTTCGGCCCCCCAGTCCAGGATGTCGTCGTGAATCTGGTAGGCGATGCCCAGGCACCTCCCGTATTCTGTCAAGGCCTCGAGCTTCTCAGGGGATGCGCCCCCCACCAGCCCTCCCAGCCTGACCGACGTCTCGAAGAGCGCCGCCGTCTTCTTCGATATCACCTCGAGGTATTCGTCCCATTCGAGGGGGTAGACCCCAGGGTCGATGGTCAGCTCGGCGTACTCGCCCTCGCACATGTTCATCGCCGCGTTGCTTATCGTGGTCGCGACCCTCCGGTCCTGGTACCTCGCGGCAATCGAGAGAATCATTGCGAAGACGAAGTCCGCGGTCAAGAGGGAGGTGCTGTATCCGTACTTTACGTGGAAGGCCGCCCTTCCTCTCCTCGAGGCCTCCTGGTCGATGATGTCATCGTGGATAATGGACTCTGCGTGGAGGAGCTCCACGGCCACCGCCGCGTCGAGGACCTTCTCGTCGTCGGAGCGACCCACCGCCTCGGCGGCTAGCAGTAGCAGAAGAGGCCTTATCCGCTTCCCGCCCTCCAGCGCGTACCGGAGAGGCCCATGGAACCTCGAGTCGGAGTACCGGCTGAGCTCCGCCTCTATCGCCCCATTTATCCTCTCGAGGTATAGCTTTGTCTTGACTTCAATCTTGTCGAAGAACTCCAGGTCTTTCTTTGCCAAAAGGGCGAGACCGATGAGCAAACGAGCCCGCGCGATATATATAATATTTTACGGGTTTCGAGCGACCGTTGCTAGAGTTTCGGGTCCATCAGCTCTACCTCGCCTCGCTCGAGAGGTTCTTTCTCCCCCTTCCCAAGATGAGCCAACGGCAGGAGGAGAGACTCTCCGCCCACCTCGAAGCTAGGGGCTTCGCAGTCCGAACGACGAAATCCAACCGGGTGGCCCAGAAGGGGAGGCAGCGCATTTCTGTGAACGCCAAGCTCGGGTTGGCATCGTCGACCGACGACATGCTCGACGCGCTAGCCCCGGCCGTCCCCGAAATCCTGGCCTCGGCCGGAGCGGGGGTTCGCCAGCGCGACGTGAGCTCGCGCTATTTCTCGCTCAGGGCGTCGAGGGGGTCGACTACCCTCAGGGTGTTCCCCAGGATGGAGTCGTCCAGGATCTGGTCCGGCCTAAGGCAAGAGGGCCTCTGTGGTCTCACGCCCGACGAGGCGGTGGCCCTGAGACGCGTCCTGGCTGTCGTGCCGAGCGGGGCCCCCGTGCGCTGCCTGACATCCAATGCCCGAGAGGGGTCCAGGCGGGTCCAGTTCGGGAGGAGGACGTACTACTCCTCCGTCCTGCCGGTCAAGGAGTTCCTCTCCTCGCTGACCACCATCGAATCGAGGAGGCCCGGCTCGGGTGCCTACCTGCCCAGAGAAGCGCTGCTCGACCTCCCCGGAAGAGTCGAAGCGGAGCTGGGGACTGATGATGTAGGAGAGTGGTGCGCCTAGTCAACCGAAGCGCAGGTCGACGGTGACGTTGTTGTCCTGGTTGCCTACGTTCTGCACCGTGATGGTGTAGCCCTGCTCGGGTAGCATTGGAAGGTCTGTGAAGCGAGCGAGTGTCGTGGAATTCTCAGCGAAAGCTATCGTTCCAGTGACGAGGACCAGCTGGACGTTGACGGGGAAATCGGACGTGACCGTCCCGCTCATCGCTAGCCCGTTGAGATAGTACAGGTTTTGGTTGTCGACGTAGTACGTCCCGCTGGCTCCCGCGGTGAGGCAGCCTTTGAACTCCAGCGCCTGGGTGCTGGGAGGGTACGGGGTCGGGGTCACGGAGAACGAGCAATTGACGCTCGATGATGTCGACGCCTGCTGGGTTGGCGCCGAAGAGGTCTGGGAGGAATCTGTCGCCGTGACCGAGGTCGACGACCCTTGGGCAGTCGAGCTGCTCAGAGCGACAGCGCCAGCCAGACCCAAGACCAGGACGACCACCAGGACGGCCAGCCATGCCTGAAGCTTGCGGCTCCTGGTGTCTTCCTTCGACAACCCGAATCCCGACCGGTTTCCCTGAATAATAATTGTCGCGCAGGCCGAGGTGACAACCCGACGGCGCGGTCGGCCTTGCTGTGTTTAATTAGCCAGATTCCGGCGGGAACGAACGGGCCCCGGTAGTATAGAGTCTAGGACGTACAACCCGGTCAAACTGACTGGAACTCAGTATCGAGAGTATGCTGGCCTTTCGAGTCGGCGACGCGGGATCGAATCCCGCCCGGGGCATCACTTCAAAATAAAGCGCGTTTTATGCTCTATTTGTCCAAGGGAGGTAGTATCGGGCTGTTGCTGGGGGCGTCATACCTAGTTGTCAGGTCAGGGGGCAGAAGACTGCGCGGCGGTCGGAAGGACTTTCTTCCCCGGTCTGGCGAGAGACAGAACCAGCATGATGGCCGCCAACGGAACTAGGATGTAGTCTCCGATAGCTCCGGGGGGAATGTGCGACGTGTAAAGGGGCTTGAAGAGCCCTATCACCGTTCGTCCCGAGTATTCCGTTAGGATAAGGATGTACATGAACGAGATCAGGCTCTTGTAACGGAGATAGACGACGACATAGATGAACCCCATTAGAAGCTGCGACAGCCCCCACAACGCGAATAGTGAAATGACATCACCGGATGGGTTGATGATGCCAGCTATGCTGCCCGCTCCTCCGTCAGGCGCGAAGATGTGAATGCAGCTCCTAGCGATGGTGACGATAGTTATGAGAAGGAAGACGGCGCTGGCGATTCTGTAGCCGCGGAAGGCGTTGTCGACTTGCTTTGGGAATATCCTATCTAGCATCACACGCTCTTTCGTGTTCATGAATAACAGAGCAACAACACTTCGACTCGGAGAATAAAAGCGATCAATAGCGGAGAAGAGCTGGTTGACTCTTTCCCCTGCCTATCCGTGGCAGGGTTTGGCCGGCGCCGTCTTCTCGTAGTTGGGAAACGCCGACCGTCCATTAGTAATTCGAGGCAAACGCTGCAAGCGCGGGGTTGCGAATGAGGGCATTCTCACGCGTTGCGCTTGGAGAGTACTGGCTGTTTGGGGTCGCTATGCGCGGCGATTCCCGCCACCATCTATACCGGCCTTTTCACTCATGCTGCCTTCCCTCCAGGTCGAGATTTGGGCCGTGACGGCGGCTTGGATCTAATGCCCGCCCGGGGCACCTCAATCCTTCCCCTGTTTGACTTTGTGGGGCAGATTTGACATTATTGGCGCAAAAACTCCCCATTTCTGAGATAGTTGTCATTTCGATTTCAAGCTAGGGACCTCGGACTCGTCTTTCTCCTCGTGGTTCAATCTCTTGCCTTGTCTCCCTTGCGTAAGTTGGTGGACACCCGAATGAGAGCCTAATCCGAGATCCGCTTGGAAGCCCGGATAGCGTTGAGAATCCAACGAGGTCTGATCCATTCTTCCTCGTTCCCTTCAGCGGTCTTTACGACAACTCTGTCTCGGTCTTCAGCAATAACCCCAACAACCTGATGTGAAGCTCTGTAGCTCGAATACTCTCGGTCGCTGATCACAAGGGGAAGACCGGTCTCTAACCTGTCACGAGCTTCTTTGCCGGTTTCCAATCTAGCTCTTCTGCTCCTGTTCACTCTGCTCCCCCTCGTTTGACTCGGGCTTTTGCCCAACCCGGGAAGCTGATTCATTTCCTGGTTCTTTCCGCGACTGATCCGGCACTCTTCCCCCGCTCCACGACGACTTGGTGTCCCCCTCATTCCAACGTGAAGGAGTTCCATCGCCAGCAGAGGCGTCTCGTTTCTGCCCGCCCCACTGGCCCGAGTCTTCTCCTCCCCGGCCCGCTGAGCCTTGCCCTCGATTTTGCCAATCTGCCGAGGCAGATGAGTCCCCTCCGGACTGAGCTCCCCACGCTGGTTTTGCGTTGGGGAGGAAGAGAGAGAAGAACGCTCCAAGCGACACGAAAGCGCCCGCCGTGAAGGCAGCCCATTTCGCCCCCTGGGTTATCGCGTCGTCGAAGACACTCGTTATCGCTTGCGCAACGGCACCGCTTCCCGCTGGAAACTCTGTGGTCCCTACGCCTCCGGTGAGCCCACTGTTCAGGACATTCTGAAGGTGAGACTTGATGGCCGTTGGGATAACTGTGTTTGCGGCGAGGTCATTGGTCCCAACGGAAGCTAGGACCGTTACCATCACGGCGCCGATTATGGCTACACCGAAAGCGGATCCAACCTGCCTTACCGTGTTGTTGATTCCCGAGCCGATTCCTGCCTTCTGCCAGGGGACGCTCGCGAGCACGGTATTCGTCAGTTGCCCGATGTCCAGCCCGACCCCGACTCCGTATACAGCGAGGACAGCATAGAGGTAGTAGATTGGGTTCGACACTGTGAGAACCTGCCAAAGGCTGAAAAGGGCGATTCCCTCGAGTACCATCCCGGCGGTCACGACCCACTTCGGTCCGATCTTGTTCGCGAGAACAGCCGCCACCGGAGCGGCGCAGAAGGCAGCGACTGCGAGCGGAAGCATAGTTATCCCCGTGTCGATGGCGCTAAGCCCACGGACGAGTTGGAGGTAGAGCGAGAGGAAGAACAGTACCCCGAACTCGCCTATTGCGACGATCAGGACCACAAGGTTCCCAAAGCCGAACCCTCTTGACCTCAATAGACTAAAGTCGAAGAGCGGATCCTTCCCAGCTCTTTGGAGACGCGTCTCATAGCCAACGAACCCCAGGAATAGGATCGTTCCAGCGACAAGCGAGAATGCCGAGACGGAGAAGCTGTCGAATGGCCAGGTGAACGACCCAATCATGAACGCCTGCTTCTCCGTCAACCAGCCGTATGTCTGTCCCTCGATGAGACCGAAGATGAGGGCCGACAACGACAGGGCGGTCAGCAGGATGCCCCCAAAGTCTGTCTTGTAGTTCGGGTTCCGGAACTTCGTCTCGTTGATGAGCGCAAGTGCGCCTATGAGGGCGAGGATTCCAATGGGGACGTTGATCAGGAAAGCCCAACGCCAAGAGACGTAGGTGACGAAGTACCCGCCCAGTATCGGTCCGATCGCACCGGCAGCGCCCGCGACCGCTCCCCAGATTCCGAAGGCTAGCGCCCTGGCCCTTCCAGTGAAAGTAGTTGTGAGTATGGACAGTGTAGAGGGAATCGCCATCGCAGCCCCGAAGCCTTGGATGACCCTGCCGACCAGCATGCTAGCGAGATCGTAGGAGATCCCCGAGATTGCGGAGCCAATGATGAAGAGAAGGATGCCAATCATGAAGATCAGCCGCCGCCCATACTGGTCGCTGAGCTTCCCCCAAGTGAGGATGAATGCCCCATAGACCAAAGCGTAGAGAGAGCTGATCCACTCGAGGTCGTTCACCGAGACCGAAAAGGCAGTCTGGATCGTGGGCAGAGCGACGCTGACTATAGTGGCGTCGATGATTGTGAGGGCTAGTGAGAGGGCTAGCACGCCCAGGATCAGGAGCTGACGAGAGCCCACCTGGGAGTGGGTGGCTGGTGCGGCACCTTGACCCTGCCAAGTCGTAGGCTTCTGAGCGGCGTTCGGTACTTTGTCGTTCGAGCTCATCATGCGCTCGCCTCCACGACGATGGTCCCCTTCATCCAAGAGTGGTAGCTGCAAGTGTAGTGATAGGTACCAGCGGCTGTGAACGTGTGGGTCCATGTCTGACCAGGGGCGATGCTACCAGAGTCGAAGGTCCCGGACGATGGAGTACCCGTTGAGGTCACCGTGTGAGGCGCGCTGTCGTTGTTAGTCCAAGTCACAGTGTTGTTTGTCCCGATCACGATTGTGATCGCGTCGGGTGCGAAGCCCGGGGGGTTCGACGGATTGAAGGCGCCGCTGGGGATCGAGACTGCGGTGACCGCCTTGCTCGACTGAGAGCTGTTGCTCGCGGCGGTCGATGAGGAGGATGTCGTAGTAGATTCGGGGGTAGGAGGAAGAGAGAGACCTGCCGTTAGGATGACTACCGCAGCGACAGCTATGATGATCGCCGCCGTATTGCTTCTTGAGATCGCAGTCCTTTCTTTCTTTCCAGCCATGGAACTTCTGGAATCATTGGGCAAGCCCCAAGTCTTAACTCGATTCCTTGAACCCGGTTGGCATTGCGGACAATCTTAATACAAAGTTGTCCAATGCTCCATCGTGGCCCTTGGCTCGTACGAATAACCTCCAGCTCAAGATACTGAGGGAGTTGTCGACACCAAGGGACTTCGGCACCTTCCTCAGACCGACGTATTCAGGCGTAGCAAGAAAGCTGGGGATCGATGAGGAGACCGTCAGAGTCAGGGTCAGACAGACCCAGAAGACAGGGGCCATCATGGGCTGGCAGCTTTCGATTAACCCGCACCTCGTGGGACGTGAGGCTACGAGCGCGATACTAGAGGTTGCTGACCCGTCTTCAAAGCAATCGATGATCGCTCAGATCAAGCTCGTCGACGAAGTCGTCTTGATCATGGACTTTTACGAAAGGCCGCTGCGGGTCGTTTTCAATCACGAGACCCATCGAGATAGGGACAGGAGGCTGGGCCTCATCGAGTCAATCTGCGGCGATGACCGTCCCACTACCTGGCAGGTGGGCTACGCTCCCTGCAACGTGACTTTGAAGAGAACTGATTGGGAGATACTGAAGGAATTGCGCAAGGATTCGTTGCAGTCTAACGCGGAGATCGCAGCAAGTGTGGGAGTGTCTACTCGAACGGTGAAAAGGAGGCTTTCATTCATGACAGAGGCGAGGGCTATACACGCGTTCGCGATGGGCGACGTCAAGAGGATGCCGGGGATGGTCTATTTCTTCCTGGTGGAGTGCGGCGACGAGGCCAAGAAGCATCGGATCGACGAGGCGATAACCTCGCGACTCGAAAACGCCGTCTTCGTCGACACTCGCGACAAGCGATACTCGCAGTACACCGCCGTGTTCCGCAACGCGAGTGAGGCGGAGGAGACGCATCGATGGATAAAGGCCATCGACGGAGCCAAGGACACGAAGATGTACATCCTGCGAGAGATCATCGCAGTGCAGGATTGGGCCGACAAGGAGATAGAGAGGCACCTCAAGGAGGGTGGCTGACCCTCAAGGACGTTCCCAACAACCACCCCGGACAGTTTTGTCCTGATATTGGCCAAAAGGCCAACGAACCCATAGGAGGATGCTCAAATATCGTCAGTGGTGCTTCTCGTTGGAATTCATCGATGAGAGCCGGCGTCCTTCTTTTCTACGGCACCGGGCTGATGGTCTTTTCTCAGCTCTTCGTGGGAGGGATGGTGGTCTTCGGGTTTGTGCTGCCAGCTATCCACATCGCCACGGGTTTCATCACCCTGGGTTTCGCCGCATGCACGATGGCCGCGGCCATTGCGTCGAAGCCCTCCTACCGTCCGGTTAAGGTTCACGGCATTTTGATTCTGGTCCTGG
>Ga0335081_10004337_pt1 | contig 22359 bp, 22 predicted proteins | sample Lox_Sample_35_FD_206713 | JGI IMG/M metagenome (GOLD analysis project Ga0335081, IMG submission 206713) | Soil microbial communities from Loxahatchee National Wildlife Refuge, Florida, United States - Lox_Sample_3.5 | ecosystem: Environmental > Terrestrial > Soil > Wetlands | place: USA... | reverse complement strand
GCTTGCCGAGGAAGCGGTTCATCAGGCCGCGCTTTTGCAGCTGCTCCTCGAGCTCCTGCTCGTTGTAGCGTCCGGTCCGCATCTCGCGGAACACCTTCACGATCCCGAGCAGGATCACAACGTTGATGGCCGCGATCGCATACAGGAACGTGCCCGAGACCAACGTCCCGATCCAGCCCGTCACCTGATGCAGCTCGGAGTTGTCGTTCTTGACCGGACCGTCGAGCGTGCGGACCCCAACCGAGATCAACAGCGCCAGCGCGAACACGATCGTCGAATGCCCGAGCGAGAACCAGAACCCGACGCTCAACGGGCGCTTACCCTCGGCCATCAGCTTGCGGGTCGTGTTATCGATCGCCGAGATGTGATCGGCGTCGAACGCGTGCCGCAGGCCAAGCGTGTAGGCGGTCACTCCGATCCCGATCGTGAACGCCCCCGCACTACCCAACTCGTAGTGCCGGGGCGCGACCAGCGAGATCAACGCCAGGAACCCGAGCACATGCAGGCCGCCCACGACCGCGACCATCATCGACAGCGTCCGCTTCTGACCAGGGCTCAACGACGCCCAGAACGCACGCAAGCCGTGTCGCTGCCCACTCGGCGTCGTCAGCGCCCGGATCGTCTTCTTCTCGGCTCTGCCAGTCGAATTCATCGTCGTTTCCTCGTTCGGGTAAATGGATCTGACCGCGGAGTGGCGGTGGCTTCGGGTTCCACAGCGCCGCGCCCTGGTGTGGTGTGGGGTCTACGAATCGCGGGCGCCCACGAGGCGTGGGGCCGAGACGACGTACGGGAAGGAGGCGTCCCGCAGCTCGCCGGCCACCGCCGGCTTCAGCCCCGAGCGGACGGCGGTGTTGAGGACGAGCGAAAGCATCGCCTCGGGCGCGTTGTCTGCGAGAGTCCGGCCGTTGAACCCGGCGAACCCGTAGGTCGCAGGGGTTCCGATCACGTACGGCAGGACGTCGGGAAAGAGCTTGCGGGCGACGGTCTGGCCGTAGCCTTCGGGATCATCCGACGTCCCCATCGCCGCCACGACAGCCGCGATCTGATCGCCGATGTACTGGCTGGCAGCGTCGAGGTCCTCGGACGGGTGACGGGTGTTGGCCGGGTTATCGAACTTGATGTCGTCCGGCCAGAAGATCGGCCACATCATCGGGTGCCCGGCGCGGTTGATCTGCCGCCATCCACCGGCGTCCGTCGCGAGCTTCGTGACCGCCCATACGCCGATGTGGGCGCCGGGTCGCAGCCTCGGATGCTGGTGAGAGACCTCGAGCACGATCGATTCGACGGTCGTGTCCGCAAAACTGTTCTGGGCCTCGTGGGGACGCCAATCCGACAGGTCCGGCGCGGTGCCGTCCTTGATCGCCGCGTTGATCTTGAACAGCAGCGACAGGTCGATGTAGAACCAGTCGGTGATCCGCCCGGCCCAGATCCGCACATCGCCGCCGTCGACGACCTCGCCGGTCCGGCCCTCGAGCAGAAGCTCGCCGGCGGCGAAGTCATCGCGCGCCGCGTCGCCGGTCACAGCCCGGAGCTGCAGCGTCTGACTTCCGTCGGACTCGCTTTCGCCGAACGAAACGCGATACGTGAGGTCTTCGTACGCGGCGCCGTCGAAATGCACCTTGAGCTCATACCGGCCCTCATGGTGAAAGCCCGGCTGAACATGGGGCTCGGTGATGGTCGAGTTCACATCCATAACGAACACCGTGCTGTTGCTGCCCGGAAAGACGCACAGGTCGTCGATGAAAAGCTGGCCGCTCTGACGGGCCAGCGGGGTATCGAGGTGGTGAGACATGAAGACTCCTTGTCGTAGATGGCGGGTGACTCACTACGACGCCGAGCTTGCCTGAGCGCAACGGCGAGCACCATACCCCTGCGCCCGAGGCCGCTCCCGGAGGTCCCGAGCCCCTCGCGGCTGGTCCCGAAGCGCGGGTAGGGCTAGCCGGAGGGGATCGACGGGCTACCCCGCGGTTGCGGACGCAGGTTCCGCAAGCGCTACCGGTATGGAGACGCTGACCAGCGTGCCCCCGCGGTCTGGGCTCTCGATCTGCAGAGTTCCGTCGAGAGCCGCGAGCCGGTCACGCAGCCCCAGCAGCCCATGGCCGTCGACTTGGGCGCCGCCGACGCCATCGTCGCGCACCTCGAGGTGAAGAACGCCATCGTCCCGTCGCGCGGTCACGGTCGTCTGCTGGGCGCGTGCATGCTTGGTGACATTGGTCAGCGCTTCGGCCACGATGAAGTAGGCGGTCGACTCCACCAGCTGGGGCAGACGACCCGCCCTCACGTCCACGTCAACCGGGATCGTCATTCTCGAAGCCAGCGCCTGGATCCCCGCTTCCAGTCCGCCAAGGGAGAGGGCCGACGGGAGGATGCCGTGCGCCAGCTCGCGCAACTCGTCGGTCGCCCCCCGCGCGTGCTCGAGCGCCTCGTCGACCAGCGCGGCCACGTCCTGACCTCCCTGCTCGTGCGCACGCTGAGCGTGCTTCAGCGTGACCACGGTGTGCACGAGCCGCTGCTGGGCTCCGTCGTGCAGGTCGCGCACCACCCGCCGACGCTCCTCGTCGCCAGCGACCACGACCCGGGCCCGTGATGTCGCCAGATCGGACCGGGCCTGCACGTTGGCTATCGCTGTCGCCATCAGCTCGGTGAACTCGCCAAGGCGGGGCTCCGTATCCGGAGGCAGCGGGACCTCTCGCGTCGAGCCGATTTGTACAGCCCCCCAGAGCCGGCCTTCAATAACGATCGGCGTCGCCACCGCGGATCGCAATCCGGCCGAGCGAGCCGTCTCACCAATCGAGCCGCTGGCCACCATCTGGTAGTCGTCGAGGCGCGCCGGCCGCCCCGTGCGGAACACCATGGAAGGGGTGTTCACGCCTCCCAGCGGCCGGCTCGAGCCGACCGGGAGAACATTGGGGGGCCTCCCCACGCTCGCGACGACGTACATGCTCTCCCCATCGAATCGCACCAGGCGCATCTGCTCGGCGGCGAACAGGCGCGCGCACTCCTCTCCGATCGCGGCGAACACATCGGCTTGCGAGGCCTCCCGCGCGACCAGGGTCGCCACGCGCCGCAGCGCCGCCTGCTCCTCCGCCAGACGCTCCACTTGCGCTCGCGCCTCGACGTTCGCGATCGCCGTGCCCACCAGCTCTGCGAAACGCCCGAGTCGCGCCTCGGACTGGGGCGGGAAGGGTCGGGCGTCCCAGTACCGCTGCACCGCCATCACGCCCCAGACGCGCCCGCCGACTGTCACCGGCCAACCGATGCCGCAGCGGATCCCGAGCGTGCGAGCGTACTCCGCCAGGCTGCCACCCGCCGCCGAGTAGTCGTCGAGCCGGTGAGGACGGCCCTCGCGCAGAACCGTGGCGACGACGCTGTCGCCATCGCTCGGCATCCGCATGCCCACGTGCACACCCGCCGACACAGCGGCGCCCCAGACCGCTATCGCGGTAATTGTCCCGTCGCCCTCGTCGCGCACAAGCGTGCATTCGGCGTCGCCGATAACGGTGGCCGCTCCCTCCGCGGCACTGGCGAACACTTCGGCCGGCGGCACGTCTTTGGCCACGAGCGTCGCCACCCGCCGCAGCGCCGCCTGCTCCTCTGCCAACCGCTGCACCTCCGCGCGCGCGTCCGCGTTCGCGATCGCCGCGGCGACCAGCTCAGTGAAGCGCTCAAGTCGCTGCTCGGTATCGGGAGGAAGCTCCTCCGGAGCCCAGATGATCATCACGCCCCAGACGCGCCCTTCGACCATGATCGGCGCCGCGACCGTGGCAATAGGCCGCCCCTCGGCCAGGTCCTTGGCGATCGGTCCGAACGGCAGTGCCCATCTCCGTGCCGGCCGACCAGTCCGGTGGACATTCGTAATGAGCAGTGGATCCTCCAGCTCAACCCGCCATCCCACCCAGGGGCCTCGAATGCCGGCGCACGTCCCGACGACGACCGCCTCGGATCCCTCAAACCGAGCGACCGCTGTGTGCTCTGAGTCGAACAAGCGAGCGACCTCGTCGCTGACCGCGGAGAAGATGTTCGTCGGGCTGACGCCGCGGGCGACCAGCACTGCTACCCGCCGCAGCGCCGCCTGCTCGTCCGCCAGACGCTGCAGCTCACTGATTTCTGTCCTTCGATAACCCTCAGCCGAAGCCAACAGGCCGAAGTCGATCCAGCTCATCACCAATTCGAGGAATTCGCGCAACAGCCGGTCCCGATGGGGGCCCGGCTTCACGAGCCGTGACGCCAGGAGATAGATGCTTTCCTGGCCGACGCGGAAACCAGCGTACATATCCGACGCCGCAACCCCCTGACGCGCACGCTCGACCCCCGCCTCAAGGAAGCTGTCAGTCGAATCTGAAGGCAACGGCCGGCGCCGAAGCTCAAGGCCGGCTAGCAGCGCTTCATATTGACGCCCGAGACGCGGGCGGACGGTCGCGTCGTCAAGGTCTGCGTACGATGGAAGCGAGCGCATCATCTCTCGCGTGCGGTCTACGGCCCATTGGCCATCGCGCCGTATTCCTTCAAGCAGCTCATCCCAGCCTGGAGCCAGAAAAGTCGCTTCAGGTTCAAGCGCAGCGCCCACGCCGCCAGCCTAAAGCTCTACCGAGACGCGCTCAAGCCCGCGCGCCAACTCACTGGGAATCGCGTAAGTATGCCCGCGCTGCGAGCACTCGGCGGTGGCCGGTTGGCGTGCCGTCAAGCCTCAGCTTTTGAAAGATGCTGGTGATGTGCTTCTCGACCGCGGCCGTGGTGACCACCAGCTCCTCGGCGATGCCGAGGTTGGACTTCCCTTCCGCCAGTTGAGCGAGCACCTCGCGCTCGCGGTCGGTCAGGTCCTCGAGCGGTCCGCCCCGAGAGCGCCGCCGGCCGAGCATACGGCCCACGATCTCGGGATCAAGAGCCGTTCCCCCCGCCGCCACGCGGCCGACCGCCTCGGTAAACGCCGCGACGTCCCCGACTCGCTCCTTGAGCAGGTAGCCGACGCCCTCCGCGCTCTCGCCGATGAGATCCACGGCGTATCCCTCCACGTAGTGACTGGAAAGCAGCAGGACACCGATGGTCGGGTGCTGGACGCGAAGCTGTTCAGCCGCCCTCAAGCCGTCGGCTCCGCGTCCCGGCGGCATCTCGATGTCGACCACCACGACATCGGGGCGGTGGGCCAGCGCCTTGCGCAGGAATGCCTCTGCATCTGCGGCCAGGGCAACGACCTCGAACCCGGCCTCCGCCAACAGCCGCGCGATCCCCTCACGGAACAGAACATCGTCTTCAGCGATCACGACGCGCGATGACACAGGCCAAAGTTACTCGCTCGGGGGACGCGAATCATTCGATCAGGATGCGGCGGAGCGCCTCGACGTCAAAGTCCTCCTTCGCGATGAACGGCGGCCGACTGCGACCTGGATGCCCCTGGATCGCAACCCACGCCTCGCTGTCGCTCGATGTCAGCACGACCCGTGGCGCCCACGGCAACTCCGCCAGCTCATAGGCCAGATCGATTCCGTTGCGATCGGGGAGCCATACATCAACAAGCACGGCGCTAGGACGCGCGTCGTGGACGATCTCGAGCGCCTGCCTGGCGTCCGCAGCCGTGCCAGCAACCTCGATTCCCAGACACGCCAGGATCCGAGTCGCTCGCGCAACAAACGTTGGGTCATCGTCGACGATAAGCACACACAAAGCCAAGCGCCGATCGTCGCACTGCTGCTCACGACCGGCAGTAGGGCCAACCCTAGTTCCGAACGCAACCTCCCTACCGAAGGCTCGGGTTTTACGAGTTGGCTTGGACGCCGGATCGACGTTGCTGGAGCCATCATCGCCGCAACGTACGGACCCCAGGCTCCTACGTCGCCCCGCCGGACGAACGATCTCTGATGCCATCACCCGGGGCGTGCGATCACCGTCAGGCGGCAAGGGCCCTTCGACTTCGGCGGCCCCAGGCGTGACGGCACGGCGGTGCGATACGACCAGGACGCGCGGGCTGGTGACGCCCTGGCGACGGCCGTCGCGAAGGACATGCGGGCCGACACCCGTGGCCCCGACCTCGACTATCTGAGACCCGACCTCGGCGCGGCAACACCAGCTGCTCACTCGCACGCTCGGCCACTCCGCAGGAGTGAGACTAAGTGGCGAGCGGGACGGGCGTCGGTCACGACTGAGGCACCGCTTCCCCAGCCGCCGACACCGAGCGACAGTGCGGTCTCGGCGGTCAGGGAGGCGGCGGCGATAAGGTGCCGCCGAGCGGCGGTTCAGGATCGGCTCTCCACGGTCAGGCCGAGGGCGAGAGCGATGACGGCCAGAACCTCTGACACGGCGGCCACGGCGATTGGGGTTCGGAAACCCACCTCCTGCCAGCCGAACAGCCCCTGGCCATAGCTCACTACAAGTCCACCCAGTGCGAGGACCGAGACCGCCACGCCGGCTAACGCGGCGAGGCGGCGCGTCGGCGGGTAGGCCAGGCCCGCTATCACCAGCACGCAACCAGCTGCCAGGGCAATGAAGAGCGGCCCGATCCAGGACACCCCGTAGAACAGGTCGGCGAACTGCTGGACGTGCACCGCCGCGACCGCTGCGAGGAGCACGGCCCCGGCCGCGTAGGCGATCGAAACGACCGCTCTGGAGGTGGCCGCGTCCGCGAGCGGGCGCGGACGGACGCTAGTAGCCATTGCCGCTGCCTGAGACCTGGGTTGTCACCGCGGTGCCGCTACTCGACACCGTGTACCAGCGTGCGCCGAACGCGTTGACGCCCTGACCGTTAACGTCACCCTTGGCGCTATCACCGTCGAACAGGTACAGCGGATGCCCGGCGTAGGTCACCTGCGACTTGCCGTTCGATCGCGCGATGGTCCCCACCAGCGACGCCACGGCACCGCTTCCCACGACCGGCTTGCCGGTCGCTAACACGGGCGGCCACGCAGTCGCACACGCGCCGGCGCACGCGCTCTTGTCCAGCGCGTCCTTCTGAAACAGGTAAACCGTCTGCCCGGTCGAGCCGACGAGGACCTTGCCGAGACCACCGACGGACGCGAGTGCGACAGTGACCCGCTGGCCAGTCGCGGCCTGCGAGTGGGTCGGGACCGAGGCCGAGTCACCGTTACCGCTGCCGCCGCAGCCGGCGGCCAGTGCGGCGACCGCGACGACGGCGGGAATCGCGACGGCGGTGAGGCGTCTGTTGCGAACCATGCTGCTCCTCCTTAGAAGGTGATAGGAAATGCGTGCCGCCATGATCGACACGCGGCCCGTGCTTGTCTGCATGGCCAGCACGAGTTCCGCCCTCCGGACGACCCGAGGCGACTACCGGCAACCCCAACGCCGATATCCGCTAGCCACCAGCAGCCTCACCCTCGCCGAGCGGCAGCTCAGCGAGGAGTCGCGTCCCGCATAGCGCGAGCCACACGACATCACCCCCGATCGGTCCAGCACTACCACCGCCGCCACACGACCGCCGACGACGACCCGCGGCTATCCGGCCCCGGCGCCCGCTTCCACCAGGCCCACACCCGGCCAGACCCACCCGCCCTCAACCCGCGCGGACGAACCCGGACTCCACCGAAACCAGGGCGGATCAGAGCCTCCGCGAAACCCGGCCTGGCTCAAAGCGCTTCCGCCTGACTCAGCGGGCGGAACGCCGGTTGGCCCGATCACCCACCCGTTCGGCGTGCTTGGCCAGTTGGAGGTGCCCTTGGCCATCTCGTCAGCGGGTGGCCCGTGATCGGCGTACCGCAAGAGACTGATGAACTTGTGGCGAACGAGCGACGCGAGCAGCGAGTCAGCCTCGTCAGCGTTTGGCCCCTCAAGCCGGTCCAAGACATCGGCGTCGATGACGACGCGCAGTTTGCGCAGACCCGGACGCGGAACAAACACCGGGACAAAGCGGCTGCCGCGAGTCCCGGGAAACCCGTCCGGCCATACCTCGTTATCAGGATTGAGCGAGCCCGGCTTTCGGGGTTTGAAGCGCACGGCGCGAATCGCGTTCGCTGACGGGGTGCTGGCTGTCGGCCGGCGGTATTGTCCGCGTCCTCGGCTCCGGTCATTTACTGAGGAAGGTGCTGATGCTCACGCGCGAGTCGGTCACGTTCCGGGATGCCGATGGGTGGAGCTGGGAGTTCGACCTGACGTTCATGCTGTCGAACTACCGGTGTATTTGGGGACGCGGCTGCCCCGATACCAGGCTCCAGCGCACCGCACGCGGCTGCTGCGTCGAGGGCGTCGAGATCTATCAGGGCGACGGCGACGCGCCCGGTCGCCAAGATCTCAGGAAGATCCGGGGACGCCTCAGGCAGCTGACTGACGAGGACTGGCAAAACCGCCGGGTGGCGCTGGCGCGCGGCGGCCGGGACCCGTGGGGCAAGGCGCGGTTCAAGCGAGATAGCGTCCATACCCGGCTGTACCGCGGCGCGTGCATTTTCCATCACCGTGTGGATCATCCCGGCGGGGCTGGGTGTGCGTTTCATGTCGCGGCGTTGCGCCGCGACGAGGACCCGATGGACTGGAAGCCGCGGATTTGCTGGCAGGTCCCGCTGTTCTTCGATATCGACGACGACACCAAGACCACGATCGTGCGCCCGTGCCGGACCGTCGATTGGGGCGGGGAGGGAATCCTGGACTGGTGGTGCACCGAGCATCCGGACGCGTTCAACGCCGATCAACCGAGGTACGTCACGATGGGGGGCCGAACTGCGCCGCGTGTGCGGCGCCGCTGTCTACGAGGAGTTGACCGCCTACTGCCGGGCGCGCCAGGGCAGCGAGCCTCGTGAGCTGACGCTGCTCCCGGTGATCCCTGGCACCCGCCGTCTGCGCTGGACCGCCAGAACGTCGCGACGTAGCGGTTGCCGTAATGGAGCTGTGCGGCCTACGAGTCGCGGCGCACGAAGGTTGTCAGGCAGTCGCCGGCCCGGTGCCGGCTCCTGGCCAGCGCCTAGGCTCGCTGCCGCAATTGGGCGCTGCATCGGTGCTCACGCTTCGGTGCGCTTGATCGTGTTGTTGGCCTTCGGTAGATATCCCCAAGGGGAGTCAGTGATCGCACCGTTGCGCTGCGCGCCGGGAAGAGTTAGAAAGGAAGGATTCGACGACCTCGGGAGGTGAGGACATGAGAAATGCGCGAATGACCGGCACGGCGGGGGTGGGGGATCAGATTGAGGCGCGTGGACTGCATGGTCGGCCGGCGCGACGCGGGAAGGTCCTCGAGCTGCTCGGCAGCGCGGGCCACCAGCACTATCGCGTTCGGTGGGATGACGAGCACGAGTCGATCGTCTACCCAAGCGACGGTGTGATCATCACTGCGCGAGCGACTGGCCGAGGTGCGCTGGCCGAAGAGAGTGACTAGCTGACAGCCCCGGGTGGGCCCGGGGATGCGTGGCTGATTGCCAATGGCGGGCGCGCCGTGGTCTTGCGGTCGCGCTGCTGGGCTTGGGACAAGCCTGCACTGGTTATCGAGGTGGCCAGCGAGGCCTGGGACTCATCGCGGCTGGCGCAGCGCGCTGCGGCATGTCCTTCACAGAACTTTTATGTGGATCGCCCGTCTTTGCACGGGGTCTGAAGGCCAGGTGTGCGATCGTGAGGGGCGTGATGTGACCAACGGTGAGCGGAGCAGCGCATGAGTGCGGGCAAGATTGGCCAGGTGGAGCAACGATCGGGCGACAGGGCCGTCGGGTTGGCGGGGCGGAGCACGCTGACCGTGATCGACAACCGCACGGGGGAGCGGTTCGAGTTGCCGATCGAGGACGGCGCGGTTCGCAGCTCGGAGCTCGGACGGCAGGCGGATGGGATCGCGCTATACGACCCGGGCCTTTCGAGCACGGCGGTGTGCCGCAGCGCGATCACTCACATCGATGGGGAAGCCGGGATCCTCCAGCACCGTGGCTACCGGATCGAGGCACTGTGCGAGCGCTCGAACTTCCTCGAGCTGGCGTATCTGCTGATCAACGGGGAGTTGCCGACCGCGGCGCAGTACGAGTCGTGGTTGCACGAGATCGGCACCCGCAACTTCGTCCACGAGAACGTCAAGGGCTTCATCGAGGGATTCAGGTACGACGCGCGCCCCATCTCGATGGTGGCCGCGTCGGTCGGTGCGCTCTCCAGCTTCTATACCGACGCCGACCAGGTGTACGACGAGGAGGCCCGGGAGCTACAGGTGGTCCGCCTGCTGGCGAAGTTGCCGACCCTGGCGGCCTTCTCCTACCGCCATCTGCAGGGGCTGCCGTACGTGCACCCCGAGGACCACCTCAGCTACGCGGGGAACCTGCTGTCGATGATGTTCCGGATGAGCGAGCTTCGCTACACCCCGGACCCGGTCATCGAGCGCGCGCTGGACGTACTGCTGATGGTGCATGCCGACCACGAGCAGAACGCTTCCACGACCGCCGTGCGCGCGGTCGGGTCCACGCATGTGAATCCATACGCGGCCGTGGCCGCCGGTGTCAGCGCGCTGTCCGGGCCGATGCGCGGGGGAGCCGCCCAGGACGTGCTGACGATGCTGAGGGGAATCGGATCGCCCAGCCACGTACCCGAGTTCCTCGCGCGCGTCAAGTCGGCGCACGAACGACTGCTGGGCTTCGGCCATTGGGTCTACACGACCTACGACCCGAGAGCGCGTGTGCTCCGCCGGCAACTCGAGCAGCTCTACGAGCACCGCCGGCCCGACCCGTTATTCGCGATCGCCGACCAGCTCGAACAGCAAGTGCTGGACGACGAGTACTTCACCTCCCGCCGGCTATACCCGAACCTCGATCTGTACTCCGGGCTCACATACGAGGCGCTCGGCATCGCGCCGCCGATGTTCCCGGTGATGTTCGCACTCGCCCGTAGCGCCGGATGGATCGCGCAGTGGGTCGAGATGGTCAAGGACCCCGACCAGACCACGTTCAGGCCGCTTCAGCTGTACACAGGCGCGCTCGACCGCGAGTACCTAGACGTCGGCGAGCGCGGCTGAGCGCCGGCCGCGCCCCGACGGCGATCTAGCTGGCGGTTGCGCCACGAGCCTCGCTCCGGCAGCGACACTGGCGCCCTAACACGAAGATGCGGGGTCTGCCTAGGCACGAGGCGTGCTCCTTCTCTGGAACGATCGCAGCTACGCCTCGGCTCCAATCTTCACTTCTCCATTTCGCCCCAGCAGCAGTCTCGCTCAGGCTGCCCTTCGCACGCCGAGCGGTAGCCGCGCCGGCGTGGCCGCTTCACGGGTCACGGGGCCAAGTACGCCGATGACCCGGCGACGACCGCATTTGCCACGAACGGGATCACCGGCTCTCCCACTTGCCGGACGACTTTCTTGTCGACATCGAGACAATCGCGATCAGAGGCGTCGATATTTTACGGGCGCTCGGACTGGACAGTGAGGGCGGACGCGCCGAGGCAAGGCGGGGTCAAATCGAACTGGGGCCGGAGCTGCGTGGCGCCCGGAATGCTCTGGCCGGGGCTCAGCGACGCTGGGCCTGAGATGTCGCCAACGGCCGTCACAGGTTCGGCGGATGTCCCGGGCGACCAGGAGGCTCCCACGAACCGTGTCGCAGCTTCGGGTCCGTTCATCTGCGACGTCGATGGCGTGGAATTGTGCCCGCATGGTCGCTTGGCGGAGAGAGAATGCGGCAGGAGCTGCGTGCGTGCGGACCGAGGAGGGACCGTGATCGTCGACTGTGCCCTATATCGAGATGGGCGGCGCCAGAACGAGGGCCCGATGCCCCTGGATCGCGCCGCGGAGATCTGCGCCGAGACCGACGGGTTCATCTGGCTCGGGTTATTCGAGCCCGGGGAGGCGGAGCTGGCTGACGTGCAAGAGCGCTTCGGCCTACACGAGCTCGCCATCGAGGACGCCCAGAACTTCCATCTTCGTCCGAAGATTGAGCGCTACGAGGAGAGCGGCGTGCTGTTCGCCGTGCTCCGCACGGCCCGCTACGACGAGGAACGCGAAGAGGTGGAGATGGGTGAGGTGTCGGTGTTCCTCTCGCGGCGCTTCGTGATCACCGTGCGGCAGGGCAAGGCAAGCGACCTCCACAGCGCCCGGCTGCGGCTCGAGGGGCGTCCCGAGTTCCTCCGGGAGGGAACCGGGGCGGTGCTGTGGGCGATCCTCGACACGATCGTCGATGCGTACGCGCCGGTTGTCGAGGGACTCGAGAAGGATGTCGAGGACGTCGAGCGGACCGTGTTCAGCGGCGCGGCCGCCCCGACGGAGCGGATTTACCTTCTGCGACGCGAGGCCACCGACTTCTACCGCGCCGTGCACCCGCTGCTGGGACCGCTCGAAGGCCTCGAGCGCGGAGCCTACCTCCACGTGAGCGACGAGCTCTCTCAGTTCTTTCGCGACGTCGATGACCACATCAAGCTCGTCAACGAGGAGGTGGTCGCGCTGCGCGACGTGCTAGCCACGATCCTCCAGGCCAACATGGCGGTGATCTCCAACCAGCAGAACGAGATCAGCGTCCGCCAGAACGAGACCATGAAGCAGCTGACCTTGGTGGCCACGATCTTCCTGCCCATGACCTTCATCACGGGATTCTTCGGGATGAACTTCGGCTGGATGGTCCGCGGCATCACGGACCTTTGGACGTTCTTGGTGTACGGGGTCGGCACCCTTGTACTCTCGGCGATCGTGATCTACCTGTGGTTCCGCCGCGGCGGTCACATCGGGTCGAGATGACCGCTCAGCATCCATGTCGCAGGATGACCGCCCGCAGCTCGGGCTGGGCCATCGGGCGTCCGTAGATGTCGAGTTGGTGCCCACGGTGACCCCACGCGCTCTTACACCCGCGGCCGCGGCCGTGTAGCACGCGACGCACGGGTCGACGTTCGCTCCATACCTTGCTTCTGCTTCGCCGCTGACGGACAGCCCGAGCCGGCCGCCTGCTTGCTCGAATTGAGCAAATGTCGGTCGTCCGTTCGGACGAGAAGCAGTGCTCTGGACTGAGCCGCTTAGCGGCTGACCAGTAGCGCGGCGTAGCCCCCGCACGGGCCCTTGAGGTCGAGCAGGCCCGCGCCCAGGCATCCTCAGGCCGTCAGCGGCAGGACTGAGACGCAGTACCGACTAGCGCTTTCACCATCCGCGCGGTCCGAAGCGCACGAGCGCAACTTCGCGAAGACGCTCTGCTAACAGCCGGCGGAGCAAGCAGACGCGGCGGGGGCGTGGACGGCCGACCCGCTGCTGGTTTTCCTTGTCGTCCGGCCGAGCAGCACACGTGGTAAGAACGGGGGGACGCACCTTCCCAGTTCCGGATAGTCGGGTTCGAGACCCGACGAGCCGCTCGCGCTACGCGAGTTTCGCGCGAGCGTGATCGCGAGAGGAGGACGCCGATCCCGCCACCAAGCGCGACGCCGCCTCCGAGGGCGAGACCCCAGTGCGTAGCGATGGCGCCGAGCGCGGTGCTTGTGCACCGGTCAAGAGCAGCCGCCGGAGCCCCGCGGTTGGAGCAGGTTGGGTGTACCTGCTACCAGACCGGCCCGCGCTTGCGCTGAATCCGAACGAGCTGTCCCGATCCCCATAGCGTCGAACCCGAGTGCTACCGGCACTCCGTGACACGGTCGCGACATGTTTGCGGGCTCAACCGAATTCGGGGCATCAAAAAGGCCCGCTTTGCGGGCCTTTTCAATAGCGGGGCGGGATTCGAACCCGCGACCTTCGGGTTATGAGCCCGGTTTGGGTCGTCCGGGTGGTTCGAGCTGATGCCCGCAAATCCACGTGAATGCAGGGGTTTCTGGAGGCGGATAGCCCTTTCATCACGCCGACTACCGGCTCGTTCGGTCCGATTCGTTTGACGCCACGTTTGACAAATCGCCCCGTTGGCGAGGACCCAAGCTCGGGGAGGCAAGGCACCAAAGATCGGCGAGTAGGCGTCCGACGATCGCCCCCGGCACCCAATCGGAGCCAGCTCCTCATGACGTCGGGCACGGCCGGTACCGTAGCCTTGTGAGCACCACCGCCGATGACGTGACGTTCGCTGCGGCACGCCCCCTGGCAGCGCACCATCCCATCGGAATCTCGACAGGCGTGTTCGCCTCAGCGAGGGGCGCTTGGCCCGGGCTGGTCGCTGAAGCGTGTCGAATCTCGACCTTCGCCGTCGAACTCTCCGCGCTCTCCGGTGATGAGCTTCCGGGACTGCTCGCGTATTTGCGGGCGAACCCTCGGATGCCCTTTCGTTATGTGGCCGTCCACGCACCGGCCAAGAACCGCGCGCCGGATGAGGACGCAACCATTGGAATGCTTGCTGGGCTACCTCTTTGGGTGAGGTCGATCGTGGCTCACCCGGACACGCTCTTGGACGTCGGCCGGTACCGCGCTCTCGGTACCAGGCTCGTCCTGGAGAACATGGACGACCGTAAGCTGACCGGGCGCGTCGCCGATGAGATGGAGAAATTCTTTGAGGACTTGCCCGATGCAGGCTTCTGTCTCGACGTGGCGCACGTTCGCGCAGTCGACCCGACGATGGACGCAGCGCACGAATTGCTTGATCGCTTCCGTGCACGCCTGCGACACCTGCATCTCAGCTCGCTCGACGACGGGCATCATGTGCCGCTTACCGAGGACGACGAGAGGCTGTTCGCCGAGGTCTTGAACCGGTGCCGCGACGTGCCGTGGATTCTCGAGGCGCTGCCACCTGACCGCTGGGCGCCGCAGATGAAGACGACGGTGTTCGCCGTGCCTGGCGCAGCGGCAGCCAGCGAACACGTGTGAGCGCTGAGCGGGGAGTCTCCGGACTTGAGGCGGCGACCCGCCAGCCTTTCCCTCATATCATGGCCGCGCGGGCCGAGACAAAACGTCGCCTGCGCGAGCGCCGCGAGAGATTCGAGTCGGTCGAGGTCGATGACGACTCGACCGTTGTCCTAACTGGGTCGTGGGGCCGCCACGAGATCACTAACGAAAGCGATGATGACTTCATGGTCGTATTCGAGGGGTCGATGCGAGACGGTGCGCGACCGTCGGTCGACCAGGTTGCTCGAATTCTCGGCGGCCGCCCGCCCGGCGTTGAGGAGATTTTCGGCAAGCCGGTCGCGCTCGAGGATCTCCGCGAGAAGATCGGGCGGGATGAGGACACGAACGCGAATCTCACGCGCCGGATGCTGTTTATTCTCGAGTCGGTGGCGGTCTGCGGTGCGGACGTCCACGCGCGAGCACGAAGGTCGCTGCTCGACGGCTACCTAGCCGCCACCGTGAAGGACTACAGGCCTCCTCGGTTCCTCCTCAATGACCTCGTTCGCTACTGGCGAACAATCGCGGTTGATTTCGAGAGCAAGATGCGGGCTCGTAAGGGCGAAGGCTGGGGTCTGCGCGACGCCAAGCTTCGCCTGTCCCGCAAGGCCCTGTTCGCCGGCGGACTCCTGCCCGTACTCGGCTGCTACCGCTATCCCGCCTCAGACATGCTCGACTACCTGGACGAGCGGATGTCGGTTCCTCCACTCGACCGGATCACGGATGCCTTCCTCGATCACGGCGCTCCCGACCCGGGCGTTCGCGCGCTGAACGCATATGACGAATTCCTCGCCATCCTCGATGACAGCGACCAGCGCAAGCAGCTGAGCGCGCTAGGCGTGGAGGAAGCTCGCGACTCGCAGCTTTTCACGCGGATCGCGGAGTTGGGCAAGGAGTTCGAAGCGGGCCTCCTCACGCTGCTGTTCGACGATCCCGAGCTTCACCGTTGGGTGCGTGACTACCTCATCTTCTGAGCGAACCTGGCCAGACCGGGACGATATTCAGAATGGCAGTACGGCCTTCGACCTCGAGACCGAGATCGAAGCGGCCCGGCACGAGCTCGCCGAGCTTGATCGTCAACGGGAGGTCGCCGCGGCACGCTTGGCCGAGTTGGACCGCCTTCGGAGCTCACGCATCGCGAACGGTGCAGATAGCAATAGCTGGACGCCCGCGTCCAAACTCCATCTCTTTCGCGATTTGTTTCGTGGCCGCGAGGACGTCTTCGCCGTCCGCTGGGAGAACCACAGCCGCAGTCGATCTGGCTACTCACCGCGGTGCGCGAACGAGTGGCAACGCGGAGTCTGCGGCAAGCCCAAGGTGCGCTGCGGCGAATGCGGCAACGCCGCATTCATCACGCTCGACGACCGTCAGCTCCTGGCGCATCTTCAGGGACACGAGGTGATCGGGATCTATCCGTTGCTTCCCGACGACCGTTGCTGGCTGCTCGCGATCGATCTTGACCGCGGCTCATGGCGCGCCGACGTGCAAGCGCTAACTCGGACATCTCGCTCGCACGGCCTCCAACCCGCAATCGAGCGCTCCAGATCCGGCAACGGCGCCCATGTCTGGTTCTTCTTCACCGACCCGGTCCCGGCCGCCGAAGCGCGACGGCTTGGCTTCACCATCCTCACGGCCACCATGGCTCTGGGTGCGGCGCTCGGCATCGACTCCTACGACCGCCTTTTCCCAAGCCAGGACGTCCTTCCGAGTGGCGGGTTCGGAAACCTCATCGCGCTACCCCTGCAACGCGCCGCCCGTAACGCTGGCAACACCGAATTTCTCGATGAGAGGCTCGAGCCACATCGCGATCAGTGGTCCTACCTCGCGTCGCTCCCGAAGATCACGCCGGACCGTCTCACCGAGCTGATCGCCGGCGGCGACGAGGACAGAGCCCTCGCTGTACGCCCGGCCGCGGATCGCAGCGACCCGCCATGGCGAACGCCGCGCGCCCTGCGAGAGCGACTCAGCGAGACTCGACTGCCCGAGTCGATCGACGCCACGTTGGCGGATCGCGTCTACATCGATCGTTCGAAGCTTCCTGCGACACTCGCTCACGCGATAAGACGACTTGCGACGTTCTCCAACCCGATGTTCGCCGAGCTCCAGCGGATGCGGCTGTCGGTCGCGCGCACGCCTCGCGTAATCGGGTGCTTCGAAAATCTTGATGGCTACTTGGCTCTCCCCCGTGGCTGCTTAGCAGACGTCGCCTCCCTCGTGGGGGAGCTCGGCGTCCAGCTCAACCTAAGCGACGAACGTGTCGCGGGCGAGACGGTCGAGCTCGAATTTTCCGGTGAGCTCGACGACTCGCAGCGCTCCGCTGCCCGCGCGCTCCTTCAGCACGACGTCGGGGTCCTGTGCGCGCCTCCTGGCTGGGGCAAGACCGTGCTTGCAACACACCTGATTGCTCGCCGCGGGTGCTCAACGCTTGTCCTCGTCCACCGCAAACCCCTCGTCGAACAGTGGACCGCACGGCTGTGCGAGTTCCTGGACATTATGCCCAAGTCCATCGGGAGGCTCGGCGCTGGCCGACGCCGACTGACCCAACGAATCGATATCGCGATGATCCAGACACTCGCGCGCCGCGATGATCTACAGGACCTCGTCCGCGGCTACGGACACGTTGTGGTCGACGAATGCCATCACGTGCCGGCCGTTCAGGTCGAACGCGTGCTCTCGGCCATCCCAGCCCGATTCGTCACGGGCCTGACGGCGACACCGTACCGGCGTGATGGTCATCAACCGATCATCACGATGCAATGCGGTCCCGTCCGGCACATCATCAGCGGACCCAAGGCCAGCACGGGAGAGGCCTTGGGGCGGCGTGTGTTTCGCAGGGACACGAGGTTCGACCCGAGCATCCTCCCCAGCCAGCCATCGATTCAAGAGATCTACGGCGCACTAGCAACCGACATCGACCGCCTGGAGTTCGTCCTCGCTGACATTCGAGAGCTCGTCCGTGAAGACCGCGCTCTCGTCGTCCTAACCGAACGCCGCGAGCACCTCGACCGCATAGCCAACTCCATCCGAGACGAGATACCCAATGTCGTCGTTCTCCACGGCGGGGTCAAGCCCAAGGCCAGACATGCCGCCATGACCCAACTCGCCGAGCAGCCAGACAACGAGCCGCGGCTCATACTCGCGACCGGCCGGTACCTCGGGGAAGGGTTCGACGATCCGCGGCTCGACACCCTCCTGCTGACGATGCCGATCGCGTGGAAGGGAACGGTTGTCCAGTACGCCGGCCGTCTCCACCGCGCCCACGCCGCCAAGCGAGACATCCGAATCTACGACTACGTCGACTCCGAGGTCCCGGTGCTCCGGCGCATGTACGCGAAGCGCCTCCGCACGTACAGAGAGATGGGCTACGCCTGCGACGGGTCGGCGCAAGAACTCAGTCTCGTAAGTGGCTGAGCGTGTTCCTCGAGGGATCCGCTCGCTCGCCGCACCCTTCGTGGCTCGCTCGAACACGCCATCTTCGGGTTTCGGCCCGAAGACTGCCGGGTCATGAGCCCGAGGATCATCGTTCGTGTACGTCCGTGCTGATCACCGGCAAGGCCGCCCAGTCCATGCCACACCCGCAGCCGCTGGCGGGGGGTGTGGGATCGTGCGGCTGGATTCATGAGACATCCGCTTGACGAGCTTGCACATGACCGATGTCTCCGCGCGACCGAGTCGCCTGTCCGGGGTGGCCCGGAGCGCCGCCGTCCACCTCGTGCTGAGGCGTTCTTCAGGGCGCGATCGGAGCTTCTGTTCGGCAGACGCGAGCCTTGGCGGACGCAGCTGACAGGGCATCCGCCAATCCGGGAACATGCGTCCCTCGAGCCGGAACCCCACGTGACGCCCACGTCGCCATCAAACCGGCCTTAGCAATCGGCGACGGCGGCGTGACCTCCGCCGTCCCAGTCAGGGCCAGACGAGCTGCGCGGCCAGCTCCTCGCTGCTTACTCCAAGCAGACGACTCCGCTCGAGGGGACTGTAATCCCCATCGGGCTCCAGGCCGAGCAAATGGATCTGCCGTTCGGCAGGGGCCACGATCATCACCTCGTCAACTTGGTGGCCGGAGTAGAACGGAAGCTTCTGCCAGGTGTCGTCGCGCGGTGACACGATCTCGACGATCAACGCGGCAGTGCGGTTCCATTGCGCCGCGTATCCCGGACGCAGGACAGCGAGATCTGGGACGCGATAGTCGTCCTCGGTGCCAATCCCGACCGTGCCGACGACGACCAGGTCGAGCGCGGACGCGTGCGGATCCAGGAGTACGTGCAGCCCGTGGGCCAAACGCTCGTGCTCGACGCTAGGCGGCGGGATCACGTGGAGAACCCCCTCCCACACCTCGTCGCGGCGGTCGGCTCCGCTTCGTCGTCGCTCTTCAAGCAACTGCTCGACCCAAGCGGGCTGGGGGTCCAACACAAGCGTAGGCATGTCGGAAAGGCTACCGCCGCCACGATTGCCCTGTTCAGCTTTGGCGGTTGCCCTGCCCCTGCGTGCCATCGCCGTCGAGCGCCCGCTCAAGCTGGCTCCAGCGCTCCACCGACACAACGACTGCCCGCACCCGGTTGCGCTGAGTTAGAACGAGTTTCTCGACTTCGCCCTCGTCGAGCTCAGCGAGCAGGGAGCCAAAGTCGCGCATCGCCTCGCGGACGGTGCGCAGCTCGTCGGTGCGGATGCGGAGCGAAGGGGCGTCGTCGGCCATGTCGTCGACGACGGTAAACCGGGGCGCGGACAGATGGCGACGAACTGTCGCCAGATTGTCGGCGTTCCGTCCGAGGCTGCTGTCACCGTGTCGCATGCGATGGACCCGATGCAGGACGACGCCTCATTGCTGTACCGACTTGCCCACGGTGAGGGATCCGCGCTCGAGCCGCTGATGGAGGTGTGGGCGACCATCTCCTCGATACGTGCTTCCGGGCGCTCCGCGACGCTGGACACGCTCTCGGCCTGTACGCCGAGGTGTGGGCGACGATTTACGATCAGATCCGGTACGGCACCCAGCCGCTGCCCCGCTCATTCGGACCGTGGGCAGTCGAGATCATCGCCGATCTTCTTGCTATGGCCGCGAGCGAGGGTCGAATCCCCAACCGGGCGCGGCATCGGATGAAGCTCGCGCCGCGCTCGCCGACGATGGCTGATATCGAGCGCATAGACGCGTTGCGTGACCCAACCGCAGTCCGGATGGCCCGGGACGAACTCCCACGAGATTTTTCCGCCGCCGCGGACCGCATGCTCCTGCATATGCCCGGTCCAGCAGTGATCTCCCGGATCCGTCCAAGCGCGGAGCGCCACCGGTGAAGCGGGTGCCGATGTCGCTGCATCGTGCGCTCGCCGAAGCTGCACGCGTGGATCCCGGGACAGCCCCAGATGCCACCCCCATCGCCGACCTGGCGCTCACCGCGCAGCCGGTGCTCACGTACGCCACGGTCGAGAACGCCGAGCGTTACCGGCGCCGATGCGCGTGCTGTGGCTCGAGCACCGCCATTTTGGCTTGCGCCTGCGACCCGAGGAGATCTCCAACCGCGTCCGCGAGCTGTTTGGCCTCGCGCTCACCCCCGACGAGGTGAACAATCACCTCAAGCAACTCCATGATTGGCAGGCCGTCGAGCGCGAGCACGACTCGAGCCTCGCGAGCACTCCAAAGGAATACCGCCGCAGCCGGTTCACATACGACATCACCCCTCCGGCCGGCGCGTCGAGGAGCTGTTGGCCGAACTCGACGAGCTCCGGGGGCGCGGCGGGGCGCTCAGCGGCTCACGCCTACCCGCTCTGCGCGACGCGCTCCTCCGGCTTGGCGACACCCTCGCCGAAGAAGTCCCTTCCGCCAGAACCCTACGCTCGATTTTCGAGCAGATCGCCGGTGAGCTCGAGCAGCTTCACTCCGGCGCGCTGGACTTCATGCGCTCGACCGCGTGGTCGCTCGGGGCGAGCTGGTCGACGACGCCGAGTTCGAGCGGTGCAAGAACGCATTGCTCGAGCACCTGCAGGGCTTCCGTCGCGACCGCAACCGCCACGAGGAGGAGATCGTCGCGGCAATCGCGCGCGTCGATCGGCTCGGAATCGCGCGTCTCTCGGAGCTGATCATCTCCGGCGAGGAGATCCCTGACCTCCCAAACGCACCGGCGACCCGCGTCCGCGCCGAGCGGGCCACTGAGCTTCAGCAGCAGTGGGCGGGAATCCGCAGCTGGTTCATCGGATCCGGACGCACGCGCTCGCCGTGGGATGTCCAGGGTGAGAAGGTGATCCAGGGCGCGCTTGCCGAGGCGAAGCGGCGGATCGAGGAGCGCAAAGGCCGTCCGATCGGCCCGCAGAAGCCCGAGCGGGATGTGAAGCAAGTTGGTGCTCGGCCAGGGTCGCGGTCGTGGCCGCCGGAAGTGGCCTCGGGTCGCGCCGCGCGAGCTCGAGTCACGCCGGGAGCGCGAGGCGGAGCCGATCCCGCGTGACCGGGAGGGTCGTCTGTTCGGGGCGGTCGGTCGCTTGGAGGAGAACCACCGGGTCGATCTGGCCACCAACGATGCCTACGGGCGGTGGCGGGCCGGTTCGCGGGACGCGCTGGGGCGGGTGATGAAGGGCTACCGCAAGCCGTATACGCCGCCGTCGGTTCCGGATGGGCAGGTCGATCTGTCTGATCCGGACTCGCGGGTGATGCGCTCAAAGGGGCTGCCGCACCGGCGGGCCTACAACGTGCAGACCGCGGTGACCGAGCAGCAGATCATCCTCGCCGCCGAGATCTCGCTGGCCGCGGCTGACTTCGGGCAGCTGGAGCCGATGCTCGACCGGGCGCTCGCTCACCTGTCCCGGCACGGGATCGCCGAACAGCCCGAGGCGGTCGTGGGTGACGCCGGCTACTGGCACACCCAGCAGATCCAGGCGATCGCGGACCGTGGGATCGAGGTGCTCGTCCCGCCCGACGGCGCAGCGCGCGAGGGGACCCGTCCCGGCTGGGAGAACGGGCTCTTCGAGCAGATGCGCGAAAAGCTCCGGACGGACCGCGGCCGCAAGCTCTACGCGCTCAGGAAAACCACGATCGAGCCGGTGTTCGGACAGATCAAATACACCCGGCGCGTCACTCAGTTCATGCGAAGAGGCAGAGCCGCCGTGCACTCGGAGTTACGGCTGGTGGCAGCCACCATCGCGGTAGGGACGGGCCTTCGCTTCTGAGGCTCGGCCCGCCCCCCGCACAGATCCCAGCGGGCGCTGCTAACGCACTGGGCTCCTGCCTTGGGTTCTGGCGTCGAAGCGGTCGTTGGGCCACGGGTGCAGGATGCGGACTCGGGGTAGCCATCGCTCGGCGAGGCGATACATCCGCTTCCAGGTCAATCGGGTGCGCTGGCTTCGGCGCCGCAGCGCGCTCAGCCAGTGGCCGATGATTCGGAATCGGAAGGCGTTGATCGCCGCGCTGTTGTCGGGCACCGCGTAGTAGTTGCAGTGCCCGCGCAGGACGCTGGCGAGCCAGCGTCCTTGGTCGGGGATGGGCAGATGCCGTCGTTTGATCAGCTCGGCCTTGACCTTGCTGAGCTTCGCGCGCATCCGTTTCTTGTCGGTAATCCGCTTCAGCTTGAAGCGCCCCGCCCTGGTCTTCCCGCAGATATGCGTGAAGCCGAGGAACTGGAACGTCTCAGGCTTGCCGAGACCCCGCTCCTTCCGCTGTTGGGCGGCGAACCGCCCGAACCGGATGAGCCGGGTCTTCTCGGCGTTCAGCTCAAGGCTGA
>Ga0335081_10004336_pt1 | contig 22359 bp, 23 predicted proteins | sample Lox_Sample_35_FD_206713 | JGI IMG/M metagenome (GOLD analysis project Ga0335081, IMG submission 206713) | Soil microbial communities from Loxahatchee National Wildlife Refuge, Florida, United States - Lox_Sample_3.5 | ecosystem: Environmental > Terrestrial > Soil > Wetlands | place: USA... | reverse complement strand
GATCCAGCGACCGTATTCGTCGCGAGCTTGACTGCGCCAGCAGTTCCGACGCGCTTCTGATGAACATCTTCTGCTACCCCGGTTTAACCTGCCGCAAATCGGTGTGTGCTCTTCTGGGAATCGCGCCGTGGTCGACGCCCAGCAATCGGTATGAGCATCGCTGGCGCAGGCACCGCTGCGCTCCCCGCTCTCGTCTCTAACCTGGCGCTTGAAATCGCGCCGGTGCGAGTCAACCTCATTGCCGCGGGATTCGTGGACACGCCTTTGTCCGCCGAGCTGCTGGGTGATCAGCTGGAAAAACGCCGCAACCAGCTTCGCACCACGCTTCCCATCGGACGCGTGGTCGGACCGGCGGATGTGGCCGCGCTCGCCGTTCACATCATGACCAACACCGCCCTCACGGGCGCAACCTATGATATCGACGGCGGACAGCAGCTCGTGCCCGTCTGGTGACGGACGGAGTGGCGTTCCACACGATGTGCACATCTGCGTTCCTCTGGAAAACCGGCTACACCAAGGAGCTAACGCCTGTGACTACAACCACGCGCACCATCCAGGTCGAGCACGTCATCATTCGATCCACGAAGAGCTTTGCGGAAGTGCGAGCGACGCTCGAACAATCGCTGCCGACGCTCAACCCCGAAATCACCTCCTTAATTGCTTCGGGAGATGCACAACAGTTGCAGGAAAAGCTCGAAGCCGGACCTGAGCTTGCGATCTTCCTCTGCCGTGATCACGGCGGATTGTTGCGAATCACAGGTTACGCAAGCAAGGCTGTGCAGTACGACATTGGGAACCCACTTACTGCATCCAGAATGACACGTCATCAATTGGCCGCGGGATTATACGCTCCCTTGCGCGTGGTTCCCTATGAAGACCAGGAAGGCGGTTCGGTTATCGAGTACGACCGGCCATCTTCTCTGTTTGGACAATTCGGCAACCAACAGGTCAATGACGTTGCTCGTGGTCTCGATGTCGCGCTGGAACGCGCTCTGAGGTGTGCGAGCTTACCGGGCAGCGCTTCTCAAAGCACTATCGACGGAAGCAATCAAAACTAGTCCAGAATCCCGGAAACAGCGTAAGGGGCACGCATGTCAAGATCGATCTGCACCAGACAACTACCTTGACGCCTGAGCAGTACGTCGCCGGGCTCACTGATTTTGGGGTGGCCGTAGGTCCCCGGAGTCTCCGATGCAGAACCGAGCGACGTCGGCTTCGTGCTGCGAGCAGGGTAAGGGTAAGAACCCCGCGGACGAGAACCGGCTCGCGAATCGGGCTGCCGGTGCTGCTCTTTCCGGCAAGCTCTATTTGGCTGCGACTTCCTTGTCCGTGGGGAGTTGAATGACGTTCCAGCCCCCACCAAGCGCCTCGATGAGAAGCCCACATTGCTGGTCATTTGAGTAGTTCTCAGGTCGATGTAGATCCCAAGGGATTTGAGGAAGAAATGGGCAGGCTCGGCATCGACTTCACCAACCTCGCGACAATGGGAACGCACGCCGTCCGAGGCGATGCGCATCCCGTCGCAGAAGATCGCGCCGAAACTGCCGTCGCTCAGCCGAAAACCGGCAGAGACGAGCCCGGCGCGAACGCCACTGCGCCGACTAGTTCCTGTGGAGATCAACGGCTAGGGTAGTTTCCTCAGAACATGCAGAAAGCTACCCAGCCCGTTGCCTCATGAGGTTCGCAAGGCCTCAAGTAACGCGATATTCATGAGATGTTTACTGCTGACTAAACTATCCCGGCCAAACTATAAGCTATAGGAAGTTTCCAACCAACTATGGCTTTGCGCGACGCACAGGACCAGTTCCGAATATTGGCCCTCGAAACTGCGCCGCCCCCTATCGATCAATTGCCGTTTGTGGGGACCGATGCCACTGCCGGTAGTGAAGACGAGTTGCAAACCGTGGTGATGGGAGCGCGCGATGAATGCGATCTTCCCCGCGCCATTCTGGAGTCGTGTTTCTTCCGCAATATGGCGCGAAGAAGTATTTCCGGAGAAACATCGCGCCAGGGACTTACGGAATTGGAAGCATTCCTCGCCGACCGCCGCGGTGTTTGGGAGAACAGTTGGTTACGATTTCCCGAGTCCAGGTTAAGCCGTTTCGCCTTACAAATTCTTGACGATGACATGCGGGGAGACGGTCCGCTGGGCGAGCGTGCCGATTCCCATCGTTTTCGCTTCTTGGCAAGCAGCGAATCATGGTTGCGGCTTCCTATGAGCTATGGGCTGAAGTTGGCACTGGCAGACGTGCTGGGTGCCCAGCCGCATCTTCCCGAACCGATGCGGCACGAAGGCATGCGCCTGCTGCGGCATTTCCTGAACGACAATACCTCGCCCGAGACTACATCGTTCAATATCGTTGCAGCCCACGACGGCCGCTCCTTGGGCGAGCAGGTTGCGCGCGAGGCGGCGCGACGCTTCCTGTTCACCTCGCTGCTAGTCTCGTGGGCTAACCGGAAATTTGGCCTCACTGAGCATGGACAACGCGCCCTGGTGTATCACTCGCCCGTGCCGTCGGTACATCAGGAAGAGCTCTCGTCCTGCGTATCGGACTCGTTCTACCGCGAGCTCTTTATGAGCCCGTGCCTTTCGGGCTGGAGCGATGGCGAAGAAAAGCATCGCTACATGCACCTTTGCCACCAGGTGCTAACCCGGAGTCAGTTGAATGCGGTAGCCAAGCTGCGCGAGGCCGGCATCATCGCCAACGACCTGATTGTCTTGCCGAACATGTCGAACGTGAGCTTGGCGAACAATGGCGTTCACGTCAGCATTGGTAGTCGCCTGCTGAGCGGCGACCGATGGGAGAGCGGTTTAGGCGAGGCAGACGCTAAGCGTGTTGGCGACCTGGCGATCAAAATCTACGAACACTTCCTGGTGCTGTTTGTCGGGACCTATACTGCGGCGCCCTACCGCTTCAGCTTCCCGCAGTTCCACCCCGAGCGCCTGCTTGGTTTTCTACCGCACGAGTTGGACTTCTCTCACCTGCGTCTGCTGTGGCGCGAGTGGAAGGAGAAAGCGGACCTGCGGGTGTGTGGCCGGCCGTTGACGCCGTACGGGCCCCGCGCATTTGATGCCGCCGCCGCCAAACTACTGCGCCTGCGCGGCGACTGCGTTCCCGATGCGCGCTTACTCACCTACCCTGTGGCTTGGCTCTCCACCGAATCCGCTTCTGCGTTGGACGGCACGCCGGGCAATCTGCGCCGCCTCTCCCAGGAACTTGATCAGCTTGGCATCGTCGACGAGCGCATGTCGTTCTACATGCCCCTCCGATTACGCGAATGCCACCGCGACGGCTATTGCGGTTTCGAGGCGCGCTACTACAGCCTCTTCCCAAGCTACGGGCGGGATATGCAGCCGGCCACGGATTTGCAGCACCTGCTGCTAGCGTTCTCCTACCGCCTGGCGTTGCAGGGTGACTTCAGTCACCACGATATTCCCGATATACCAAGCTCGGAAAGTGAGCGCCGGCAACCGTTCTTCTTCGCAGCAGCGGGGGTGCCTGCGTTCTATGTTCACCGCGACTCCCCCAACCGCTTGCTTGGCTATCTATTGTCGCGCTGCAAGAAGCTCCGCCGAAGCTGGCGTCATCCTGAGTACATGCGGGTCTCCATCCACGATTATCGGAAGGCGTTGCTCACGTTTATCGAACAACGCGCCGCCGACCTGCTAGAAGCGATGAGCGCCCACTCAACAATCGAAGACCTCGCGCTGCGCTGCGACGATGACGGCCGGCACGCCGTGAATCAGCTGCTGGCAGGGATTCTGCATGGCACTGCCAAAAAGGCAATGCAGATGGACGCGCGAGACTTCAACATCGCCGCCGAGGAGTTCTATCGCGAAGGTCTGCGGCGCGACAACCTCCGCGAGGCGCTTGCCTGGCTGCGGGGCGATCTGGCGTCGTTCGACCGCAGCGCACCATCCGAGCTGCGCGCCTGCATGCGCCATGGCGTCCGAGTTCAAAACTCTGCACGATTCCTGGAACAGGTCGAAACGCCGGTCATGCGGGACGACCTTTCGGAATATGAAATTTCAACCTTGCTGAACCTCCTGCTACTCGTGAATGCGAACGAGTCGCGCGGGACCGGGAAGGTGTCGTGATTGCCGACCACCACTACATCGAGCGAAGCACGGGACAATTCGTGCGGGAGCGCCTGCTCGGCAATGGTGTTATCAGCGGGTTGTACTCACCCGTGCTGGAGAAAGCGCCTTTGCTTAGCCATCTGGCCTCCAGTCGATTTATCTCGCGGCTGCTTGGCTACCTGAACTTTGACAATGTGCTGTCTGCCCGCGCTACGGGGATGTTGAAATTCCTCCGCTATGCGGGCGTCGAGCTATCGGAGTTTGTGGGCCAGCTCTCAGAGTACGATACCGTTCGCAAAGTTTTCGAGCGTCAGATCCGATACTGGGACTGTCGCCCCCTGCCCCCGGACCCGCGCGCGATTGTCTGCCCCGCGGATGCCCGCGCCGTGGTCGGCTCAATGGCACAAAATTCAGGACTTTACCTGAAGCAGAAGTTCTTCTCGTTTCCCGAGTTGCTGGGCGAATTCTCTCCATGGCGGTCGGGGTTCACCGATGGTGATTACGCCCTATTTCGCCTCACACCGGAGAAATATCACTACACTCATGTGCCGGCGACAGGTCGTGTGCTAGAAATTTACACCGTCGAGGGCCGCTATCATCCATGCAATCCTCGCGCGGCTGTGCAGCTTGTGACGCCTGTCTCCAAGAATCGTCGCACCGTCACAATTCTGGATACAAACTGCCCCGGGGGTGAGGCCATAGGGTTGGTCGCGATGATCGAGGTCGTCGCGCTGATGGTGGGACGCATCGAGCAACGTTATAGCGACGAAGGCTATGCGTCACCACGCCAGGTCGGGGAGGGAATGGTTCTCCGCAAAGGCGCTCCCAAGGCGGTATTCCGGCCCGGCAGCAGCACCGTCGTGCTGCTCTTTCAGAAGGACTCCATCCGGTTTGCTCCCGACCTCATAGCAAACCAGCGGCGAAGCCAGATACACAGCGATTTGTCCTTCGCGCTAGGCCAGCCTTTTATCGAGACGAATGTAGCCGTGCGGTCCTTACTGGCAGTTCCCGCGAAGGAGGCGCCATGCTTAACTTCGGGTTCGTTGTAGCTTTGGCAGCAGGGCTCGGCCTGCTTTTGTTCTGGGGCATCCGAACGCTGCCTTCCGAACGATGGCAAATGCTCGCCGTAGTGCCCATCGCCAAGGACAGCGACAGCTCCTGGCGCGGGTTAAACCTGACCTACTACGGATTGTTCAGCGCTACCGGAATCACCTTTGGCATTTGCATCATGGTGCTGTTGCTGGCTGCGAGTGGCGCGCCGGTTATTGTCGGCATCATGCTGGTGCTGCTCATCATGGTGATTTGTGTACCGGCGTCCCGTCTGATCGCTCGCATTGTGGAACGCAAACGGAATACCTTTACCATCGCCGGCGCGGCGTTTGTTGCGGCTTTGATTTTGCCTTGGCTGTCCGTAGCCCTGTCATGGAAATTTCGCGTTTCGCCGTTGCAGATTCTCGCAGCCGCGGGCATCAGCTACGCTTTAGGCGAATCCATTGGCCGACTCGCATGCCTGAGCTTTGGCTGCTGCTATGGTCTGCCGTTGCGCCAAGCCAGACCCTTTATTGCCCGTTTGTTCCAAAGGCACAATCTCGTCCTTCATGGTGCGACAAAAAAGGCAGCATACGCCTCCGGCCTTGCCGGGGAACGCCTGGTTCCCGTGCAGGCGATCAGCTCGAGCGTGTTCGCGATTGCCGGAATCGTCGGCTGCGCACTTTTTCTTGACGGAAGCTTTCGCTTGGCAGCCTTGGTTCCGTGCCTGGCGGTGTGGCTATGGCGCGCCTGCTCGGAGTGGCTGCGCGCCGACTATCGCGGTCAATCTCGCATCTCCGCCTATCAAGTGCTGTCAGTCTTCGCCGCTGCCTACTCGACGGCCTTCATCGCAGTGTTGCCGTCGGTTCCCGCCGGAAACCATCCCAGCCTCCAACGAGCACTCGTACACATGGACCCAGCCGCCACTCTGCTGATACTCCAGGTCGCCTGGCTCGCACTCTTCCTGTACTACGGAAGAAGCCGCGTGACTGCGTCTATGGTCAGCTTCCATGTAGTTCCAGATAACATCTGACGGAGCCGCTAACTCCGTCCAACCGACCTAGCATGACAGACACTGCGCGCAATTATTTCGTGGTGCCCCGGCTTTCTTCGCCATGCCAGAGGCGCCGTTACGCCGGCGAAGGATCTGCGATCGGTTGACGCGAGCTCCGCTCGGACAAAACAGGGCACGAGTGGGCGCAAGAGAAGGTCGAGTAGAACGGGGCTTCAATCACTCGCCAGCAGCGGCTGGTTGCCGAGGGCAGTTCGCATGCCGTAGGCCAGCATGACGGCCAGCATCGCAAACATTAGAAGTGCTTGCGGCGCGTACCAGAGAGACAGGTCCAGTGTGATAGGAAACGATGTCAACAGGCTTATCGTAAAGAAGGTCACCGCGAGCGCGAGAATGCCAAAACGAAGCAGGGCGAACATGATGATCACGCTGTTGAGAACGGCAAAAGGAGTTTCCAGCAGGAAGTTTTCGCCTCCCATAAAGGTCAGCAGCACGAGCAACCCGCTCAGGAGCACACTAGCCCAATAGCTGCGCACCAGGAACCTTATGACAAACAGCGTGAAGGTGATGGAAAAGGCGGAGAACAATCCGCCGGCGATTGGGCGCAGCAGGAACCCCACTGCACCGGCCGCGCTTGCCAGCACAACTGGATTCGCCGAGATAGTGGTTTGGCCGGTGAGGTTGAACCAGGTTGGTAGCGCGTTCGCAAGGTGCGACCCGAATGCCATCAAGCTACCCAGCAGCGCGCCCACCAGGAGATCGCGGCCGATAATCGGATCCCGGAACTTGCCGGCCAGCAAACGGCTCCACGAGATCAGCAGCTCCGGCCACTGCTTGCGAACGAAAGGCTCGAACCCAAGGTAGTAAAGCCAGACGAAGGCGGCAATAAACAATGATCCGCTGGTGGCCTGCACCAACAAGCTCCACTCGCCGTTAAGATCACGCACGTGATGCGCGAGCAGCAGGGCAGTCATCAAGGAGATGGCGAACAGCAAGGCCGAGATGCGCAGGGCGCCGCGCCGGTCGCCGCGGCCCAGACGTATGTTCCGCCGCGCGAATAACGCCGCGAGTATCAGGGTGACAAAGCCGCCGATCACCATGGTCGTCTGGGCGATCACCAGGTTCGGTCCCACCGGCTTCATTCGCCACGGACGCGCCCAAGGCCCGATCACGTGGAAGTAAACGGGTTTTCCCCCATAGCTGGCCGCACTGATCTGAATCTCCGTCTTGGGGTCCTCGGGATAGAAGCCGCGCCAGCCGAAGCGGCGGTCGAAGCCAATCGGCGGCAGCCATGTCGAATCGGCCGGACGCAGGCTTGCCGGATCAAGCCCGCTGTCGGCCAGCATCGGATTCCAGTCGGGGGCCACGGCAGAAGGCGGCGACGCCTCCACCTGCGGGGGAACGGCCATAAAACCCACCAGTCGGCCGTTGCCGTCAAGGACCACCGTAAGCATCCCGGAGATCTCGTGCGGAGGATCCATAAAATCGATGCGGCCCAGCAAATTATTGGAAACCAGAGGATACGGACTTTGCCGGAAGTTGTAGGTCAAGACGCCAAGCTCGGCATGCTGAAATTCGCGGCGACCGATGGAGGTGGGAAAGTGCCGCGCCTGGTACAGCATGAAGTCGTAGTTGCGCTCGAACCAGGAGACACGGTCAGCCGGCGCTGCGGTGTAACCCGCTCTCTCGATTATCTCCTCAGCGCGCTCCTGCAATGCGCTCAGATTGCGTCGCGTGGGCGCAAGCCCCAGATCGGTGGAGTAAGGCGCCAGCGCTACGATGCAACCAAGTACAACCAAGGCTGCGCCCAGCAGACTCCACGCCATCTTCGGCTGAAGCGCGCCTTCACCGCCCGCGGCAGCAACCATCTCTGGCGACGGCGTTTCGCCTGCCGCTAAAGCCGCCGCTAAGGGATCTCCTCCGGGCAGCGCCGCCGCGACTTGCAGTGCCGATCGCGGACGTTGCTCGGGCTTCGGCTCGAGGCAGCGCAGAATGACGCGCTCCACGACCGGGTCGAGGTCGTGCACTAACTGACTCGGATTCTTTGGCGTCGTGGTCGCGTGCTGCCGCACCAGCTCCGCCACGGTGGCCGCTTCAAAGGCTGCCTTGCCCGTGAAGAGTTCGTAGAGTACCAGTCCCAGCGAGTAGATGTCGCTTTGCGCAGTTGCCGGTTCGCCGGCCAGTTGTTCCGGAGCCATGTACGCGAGCGTGCCGCCGATGTTGTCCTGCTCGCCAGGCCCTGCCAGGCCCGCCAGTCCAAAGTCGGTAATACGGATCTTGCCGCGGCTATCGAGCATCACGTTTGCAGGCTTCAGGTCGCGATGCAGGACGCCGGCCTCATGCGCCGCCGACAAGCCCGCGCACAACTGCCGCGAGATATCGACTGCCTTGTCCTGGGGAAGATGCCCGATGCGGCGCAACAAAGACGCGAGGTCCTCGCCATCGACATATTCCATGGTGAGGAACGGCAGGCCCGCAGCTTCGCCGATATCGAAGACGCGGCAGACGTTGGGATGCGAGACCTGCCGCGCGAAACGTACCTCGCGGTGGAAGCGGGCCTGCGTGGCGCCGTCGCGCGCCAGCGCTTCCGGCAGGAACTTCAGGGCCACGGCTTGTCCCAAGCGCAAGTCGTCGGCGCGATAGACCTCGCCCATGCCGCCCTTGCCGAGCATCGCTACGATGCGATAACGCCCGGCCAGAATCTGCCCGGGAACGAACCGCGCCTGCTCGAAAACCGAGGAGTCGGAGCCTGGCGATGAAGGCGACCTGCTGTCACCCCGGGGAACGCCCGGAAGGGTGGGCAGGGTCTCCACTTCCGAAAGCGCGCCGCATTCCGGGCAGAACTTTGCCGTAGACGGCATGTCAGAGGCGCAAATCGGACAGCGAACGACTTGCACGGGATGTTCTCCTGCGCAGCGGCTCTAGACTAACGCATTCTGTCAACGCGGCGCTGTGACGGAGCTCCGAAGACGTGAACCAAGCCTGCTGTGACAGCGCCAGGATCGATCAGTTACTCTGCCATAAGTCCATCTTGGGGCAGTTGTACGACATGCCGACAAGGACGAAGCCGCTGGCGCGGCGGACGCTACCGCGTATGGCAACCCCAGCATTGTTGGAGTAGCTGACGTAGTGTGGGTCACAGAGAAAGGAGACTCTTGTGACCCGTCTACGCCAGATGATGCTGGAGGAACTCCAGCGTCGGAACTACTCAAAGAGTACGACCCGCTATTACTTGCAGGCGGTAGCGAGCTTTGCTCGGCATTTTGGCAAGTCACCGGATAAGCTCGGGCCCGATGAGCTGCGAAGCTACCAGGCCTACCTGCTCCGAGACCGCAAGCTCGCCGTCGGCACTGTGATTGCCCGTGTCGCGGCACTACGCTCCTTCTTCATCCGAACTCTCAAACGGCACCAGTTCCGAGAAGATCTGCCCTATCCCAAGCATCACCGACGACTCCCCACCGTGTTGAGTCTGGAGGAGGTCGCGCAGCTCATCAATGCCGCCGGGAACCTTCTGCAGCGCGCCCTGCTGATGACCCTTTACGGCACGGGGATGCGGCGCACCGAAGTGTCTCTGTTAAAGGTTAGCGACATCGACAGCCAGCGCATGATGATCCGCGTGGAACGCGGAAAAGGCGGCGCCGGCCGTGACATTCCTCTCAGCCCGGCGCTGTTAGAAACCCTGCGAGAATACTGGCGCTGGAACAAGCCCCGCACCTATCTGTTCCCGAGAAGCGAACGCAAACGCGGCAAGCAACAACCCATCTCCGACAACACCGTGTGGTATGCCTGTAAAGAAGCCGCTCGCCACGCCGGCCTCACGAAGCGGGTCAGCCCTCATTGCTTGCGGCACAGCTTCGCCACCCACCTGCTGGAAGCGGGCACAGACCTACGCAGCATCCAGATTTTACTGGGCCACGGTGATCTGGAAACGACGGCCAAATACCTGCATCTGTCGCAACGACATTTACGGGCGATTGCCAATCCCTTGGAGGGTTTGCCGCTTTCTCGCATAGGGGAAGTTAACCGTCCGTACCACCGTAAAAAGACCCATGACTCGGCCCACCCTCGAGGTGGCCGACATTCTACGCGTGCACGGCGATCGCTTTCTGGATCGGTATCGATCGAGCTTCGACTTTCAGCAGCTCAAAGCCTTGCGAGCCATTCAGCGCTGCCGCACCGCTGCCCTCGGCGGCCATCGCGATCAGTGCTCGCGCTGCGGTTATCAGGCCATCTCCTACAACTCGTGCAGAAACCGTCACTGCGCTTAGACCCAGGTTGCGCGGTGATCGTGCACTGCCCGGCTTGATGGTGAAAGGGCTCAGGCGCCGGGAGCGCAGTAGCAGGGTGGGGATGGCCGGTTCCTATTCCTGTGCGATGTTCCAGCTACTGGATGATCGCGAACGTAGGAGACGCAGCCGGCAGATCTGTTAACGGGAATCGAACTGGCTCCGATAAACTAGCTTGTCCTTGGAGAGGCAAGAGGATCATCCCAGCTTTCGCTCCTGAACCGCCCTTCAGAACAGAATCAGGATTACCTACCTTCAGCCTGCGTACCGATCCGCGCCTTACTCCAACATTCTCGTCAGAAATTATTTAGTTGTTGGTATGTGAATGCGCATCTGTAAGCAACTGAAAACAGGGGTTCGCGGACAGGCATTTTCGGAGGGGTTTTCTGGTACGCGTGTTTTAACCGTCGCTCTGTCCACCAACTCGGTTTCCCGAGCTTGCGCCCGCTTAAATAGATTGACAACTCGGCAGCTCGCGGCCAGAATTCCAAGCCACCGGCCCCGGTCAAGCTCGCTCCCACAACCACCGTAAGAAAGGAGCGCCCCATGCGCCGCCCAATCGTCGTTTCTGCCTGCGTCATGCTGTTTCTGGTTTCCATCAGCATCGCCCAACAACCAGCAACCACAGCCGTACCAAACTTGATTCGATACAGCGGAAGCCTGAGGGACGCCCAAGGTGCGCCACTTATTTCTTCGACTGCCGGTGTGACCTTTGCCATTTACGGACAGCAGGAGGGCGGGGCGCCCATTTGGATGGAGACGCAGAACGTCAACACCGACGCCAGCGGCGGCTACAGCGTGCTACTGGGGAGTACAACAGCCACTGGCCTGCCGAGCGATCTGTTCTCCGAGCAGGAGCAGCGCTGGCTGGGCATTCAGGTGCAAGGCCAGCCGGAGCAGCCGCGCGTGCTGATGGTCAGCGTGCCGTATGCCTTCAAGGCGCACGAAGCGGAGACGCTGAGCGGCAAGAGCGTCTCCGATTTTGTGCTGGCGAACGGCGCGAATTCTTCTGCTGCTGCGGGCAACGGGAGTCAAGCTGGGTCAGCACTCGCGAACAATCCTGAGCCTGCCACTGGAGTAACAAAGGCCGCTGCCAGTCAGGGGCCGACCAACTTCAGCGGTTCCACGGCGAACCAGATCGTGGGAGTGACGCAGAGCGGGACGGGAGCCGGTATCAACGCCTCAGTAGCGAGCGCCTCCGGCACCGCTGGTGTATTTAACAACACCGCAGGCGGCAAAATCATCAGCGGTCAGAACAACGGAACCGAGAAGTTCTCGGTGGACGGCAGCGGCAATGTCAAAGGCAACAGCCTAATCTCGACTGTCGCGACCGGAACCGCGCCGTTGCAAGTCACTTCCACCACACAGGTATCCAACCTGAATGCCAGTTTGCTGGGCGGCAGTCCGGGCAGCTCATTTGCGCTCGCTAATAACGTGGTGAATTCTTTCAACAGACGCAAAGGAGCCGTCGTCCCTGCAGCGGGTGACTACAGCTTCAGCTTGCTGAACGGGAACTGGCTAGTTCGCAGCTCAGCGGAACCTACAGCAACGCCGTCACAATGTCGAACGCGGGTAATTTCTTCACAGGCAGCTTCAGCGGCAACGGAGCCGGCCTCACGGGATTGCAGTTCTCGCAATTAGGCGGCACATTAGCCAGCGCGCAGTTGACTGGCACCTACAGTCAGCCTCTTGCGTTATCTAATACCGCGAACGAGTACTACGGGAACGGCTTCGACATTGATGGGGATGGGAGGATCGGCGGCGACCTGCGGGTCGACGGAGACGCAGCGATCGACGACCTGCAAGTCGACGGAGACGCAGGGATCGGCGGAACGCTCGAGGCCGGTATCGTGAGGACCACGGACCGCTATGAGGGGTATAACGGCGGCATAGTCTTGGTTGGAAACACGCGCTTCGTTCAAGTCGGATATGACCAGCCGTATGCGTCCTTTCCGCCTATCCTTAATGCAGATTTTACCGACTGCTACGACGACTGCGCCAGCGTGGTAATCGACGTCTACACCGGGCAACTCGGCTATGTCTACGACGACTCCTCCAAGGTGATCGGAGCTCAACAGCGACATCGCCAGAAACAGAATGTTCAGGACATGGGCATCGCCAGCAGCAACCTGTTCCAGCTTCGTCCTGTGACCTTCTCTTATAGACCGCAGGCCAACGAAAATAATCAGCAGCACGATGAGGGGCCGCAGACCTTGCAATACGGACTGATCCCCGAAGAGGTCGCAAACGTCTATCCCGAGCTAGTGGCCTATGACAAAGATGGGCAGCCGTACACGGTGCGATACCAGTATCTGACGCCGATGCTGTTGAACGAGATGCAGAAGCAGTATCGCCGCGCGGAGGCGCAGGCCGAGGTAATTAGAGCGCAGATGGAGAAGATCAACGAATTAGAACAGCGGCTCTCCCGACTGGAGAAGCTGGTGGAAAGTTAGCCGCAGACTGTCCCGTCAAAGTAGTCTCCGGCGTGTAGCCGTCTCAATTTGATGCCGCTTACAGGTTGGTCACAGCCCGCGCCTCTGCTTCTCTTCCAGAACCGCGTCAAGAAATGCAATGATGCTCACAGGCCCACCATTGGGGCTGCTGGTTTCCGGTGGATTGTTGCGCTGGCCCAGCTCTTGCTTGCCAAGCCAGATCAGCATCGCATGATTGCCCCCAGCGCAACTTGCGTCTGCTTCTGGCGTAGCAGGAGCTTGCGCAACGCACGGCCTTTTTGCAGGGAGCCAGCAAAACGGCGCGCCTGCCAGCGCCCGCACAAGTTTTGATTTTTCAGTGACGGCATCGGCGACTCGCGGAGACTCGACTAAACGCTTCTGCCAGCGGCGAAAACCCGAAGAAGCAAGTCCAGTCGCCGCTCTAAGTGCTCACGTCAGTCTGGCTTCTGCCAGCGCGGATAATGCCGCCTTGAAAGCGTACTTGAACTCATCCTTGAAACGCTTGGACTCTTTGGTAGGGCCTATAAAATCCATAAGCTTCGGTAAATCCACGAGGTTTTTTGCTCGGGGGTGTCCCGGAAAAATTCTTGAGGTTGGCCTCGTATTCGCTGATTATCTCGTTGAGGTATTGCTCGATTCTCGCGCTCTCTCCCGAGTTCCTCACCACTCGCGAAAAAGAGTTGCCGATCCTTTGCGCGTTTGGAGTAGACCTCGAAGGTGAGCTGAGCGTCCATTAATAGATCGATCTGCTCTCGATAGTCGTCTGCGTGAACGATCAATGTCGAAGTCGTCTCGTTATCAGGCGAATAGCCGACGCGCGCTCGCAGCGTCCGGCGAATCTTCTTAGCAGTATTGAAGGCACTTAGCAGTTCCGAGTGCATTTGGCGAAGAAGAACCCGCCTCTCCTGAGCTTGATCTCGCTCGGTCGAGAACTCTTTGTAGAGAAGCGATACCGCTCCACCAAGCACCACGATCAGAAGGAACTGATAAGTCAGTTTGAAGACATCTGGATCGAGCCTGCTCTTGATCGCTGTCGCTGTACAATGAAACACAAAGCTAAGTACTCCCACGGACGCAAGAGTCAGAGTAATGGCAATCGAAACTGACGTTGTAGAGATTCGACGTTGACTACTGCCCCGCCTTTCAGAGTCTGGCAAATTGTTTCTCCTTAGAAATCACCTTTCCCTTAGTGTAGATTACGCACTTGCTGCACAACCCAGCGTCATGCCAACGCGGTACACGTCCATCGTGCGGCGGCCCAGCTCCTCGGCAATCTCGCGATAGCTCGGCCTTCCTCCTGCATCTGCCGGATGCGCTTGGCGTCCTTGTCCCGCTCGCGCCTGACTTTTGGACGGCCCAGCGCCTTGCCCTTGCTGTGAGCGTGGCAGGCCGGTAGTCCGAAGTGCCAAGAAAAACGCAGCTTTCAGCAACCTCAATACATCGCTACGTTGTAGGGAGCCAATTTCTGACGGAACTCCGCACAATGTGCGTTCAAGAGCAGGGTATAACACGCATTGGGCACATCATAGTCAGTAGATTCGCACAGCCTCGACTTGCTCGGAATCATCCGTATTGATTAGCATCCCGTCGCAGACTTGCACGCTCTCGGTCGGCAGCCAGAGCATCGAACTAACAGAATCCCCGGCCTGAACCTGCCAAACGGAGCCGTCCTCCAGCTTCACAATCTCGCCGTCATCGGTACCGATTCAACCCAGTGCCCAGACTCACAATTGCGGCTTGGGGCACTCCGTCGACTCCGAGACGCGCAAGAAGATCATTACAGACTTGCGCCGCCTCTGCCCCGGCTGTCTCATCTGCTTCGTGTATGAAACGCCAGACGAAGGCAGAGAGCCATTAGCTGATGTGTCGCTCGACGTGACCAAGGGGCCAGAGCTGCTTATAACGTTCCTAGAAGAGCGCCTGCCAAGAGAAAAGCCATCAACGCAACTTTAGGACACTACCAGCGTCCGCGTATTCGATCCCAGCAGGCATTTGCACGGTAAGATGGAGCAGATAGGTGCGCACTATGGCAGACACGCCGGACGAATCGAAGGGCACTCAGAGTGCCTCAGCCGCCACGCCCGAGATCGCTACCGAAAAGCACATCGTCACTGCGGAGAATGCCGCTGCGATTTGGAGCTGGCTAACAACCCGTGGCGGAGTTACCATCTGGCGTTCGACGAACCCGAGCAGGCGGGGAGCCTCGTGGACGACACCCGCCAAAACGGCTTACGGTACGCCAACCGCCAAACCGACCCCAGATGCAGCCGATACGCCGGAACGGATAATTACTGACCCCGTTGAGGTGGCGGTCAGCATTGACGCGGAGGCGACCCGCGTGCCGGTCTGCCGCGACACTGATGGTGAGCTGTCGAGAGCGAGTGCCGATGCCATTTATGCTGCTGTGGTCAAAGCTGGTGAGGGAGCTTACTTCCGCTTGGAGACGGACGCCAGAGAAGCCTTGATTTACGCGCCTCTGAAGCAGGTGCCGATAACTGACTGGTTGAGAATGACGGTCGCGCAACGCGGGCAAATCCTCCACGCTTCGGCGAAAGCACCCGATCAGACGAACGAGGAGCCAACGATGGATTCGTCGCCAACCACGAGTCACATCGTGGACGCCACTGAGAAGTAATCCGGGACGAGCCTTCATCATCACGGGAGCGCCGGAGCCGAAGAAGTGAGCAAGCGCTCTGAGACCCTATTGCGCCTCCTTGCCCAATGTTACCTTCTCGTGCTCCCTTTTGCAGTAGGTGAAGCCGCCGTCTACATGAGCATTCCACCGCCAGCTTGTTCGTTTCTCTGAGGAAAAAATAATGCGCTCGACTCCTTCGCGGGGTATATATTGTGAGGCCGTTGGAAAAAACAGAGATTCCAACTAATTCCAAAACAGGGAGGATACTCAAGTGCCACACTACGTCACGCTGGTGCGTTACACGGCGCAAGGAATCGCGAAGGTCAAGGAGAGTCCGGCCCGGCTCGACGCTGCTAGGAAAGCCGCGCAGGCCGCAGGCGGGAAGGTTCATGCTTGGTATCTAACGATGGGAAAGTATGACGCCGTGTTCGTCTCGGAATTTCCCGATGATGAGACCTGTGCCCGGTTTTCTCTATCCCTTGGAGCAGCAGGCAATGTGACCACCCAGACTTTGAAGGCGTTTACGGAACCTGAGTACCGGAAGATCATCAGCTCGCTCCCCTGAGTCTCACTAAGAGATGTGAATCAGCTCCTGCTGTTTTGACAGCGCAATCAAAGAAAGGGCACAGATGGACATTCAAAGCATCGTGGCACAGCTCAGACAGGAAGCCAGCCGTATCGAACAGGCAATCGCAGCTCTTGTGGGACTGGGTTCGCAACCTGCAAGACGGGGCCGTCCACCCAAGGTGGGTCAGGCCAAACCAGCAAGCGGCCGGGAACGTCGTCGTATGAGTGCAGCGGCACGGGCCAGAATCAGCGCGGCAAAGAAAGAATGGTGGGCGAAGCAGAATCGTGCTGGAGCCAAGAAGGCTAAGAGCATCTCGAAGAAAACCGCAGCCCGTAAGCCGATGAGTGCAGCTATGCGGAAGAAATTGTCAGCGATGATGAAGGCACGGTGGGCGGCTAAGAAGAAGGCGACTTAGATCGCATGGATTTAACCAAGTCATTGCCGATGGCGGACTCGCTGTCTCACTCTGCCAGTTTCGGATAAGCCGGACTCCAGTCTATTAACCTCGCTCGCGGCTGCCGTTTCAGCCAGCTCTCGCGTCGGGGCATAGCCCCAAGAGACGAGTTCGTCGGGGTTCTGGATGGAACATATCATCCAATGGTAGCGGCAGCCTCGGGACAGACGCTCTGCTTCAAACGACAAGAATTGTCAGCGGCGAAACGGTCGTGAGCCACACGGAGGGACAATTTGGGAGGTAAAGATGGGTACGGCGCATACTGCGCTCAAAAGTCTCAAGTCTCCCAAATTCTCTCGCGCTTGTCGAACCGGTTTGTGTACCTCTGATCTTCCACGGTGTCCACCCTGACCCGGATTCTACGCTTTGTTCCACCCGAGCGACCCGTAGAAAGCGGCCGGGTCGTGGACAACCCAATTAAGAGCATCCGCCGAGCGATCAACCTCGACGAAAAGATGCGCGGCATCGGTCTCGGCGAGCGAGCGATCGCCCGAGAGCTGGGCGTCGCCCCTGGTACTTTAATCGCGGCCACGCGCGCGCGAAAGGAGCGCCGAATGCCTAAGGGATGTCCCGTGTGTCGACATCCGCGTCGCGACGAGATCGCTCTGGCGCTCTTGAAGCAGGGACCGAAGGCGGTCGCTAAGCAGTTCGGGCTGAAGCTGAACTGAAGTGAGCTACCACCGACGCCATACGCCCCGGGAGATGGCCCGTCAGCGAGAAGCACTGGTTAAGAACAGCGATCTCGAGGACGCGAGCAGTCTTCTGGTAAAAGTCGAAAAGCTTCTTCGGCTGGCGGAGCGTATCGTCGCCGACGCGCGAATCGAGCGCGACTGGGGCGTGGCCACTGGTGCGCTACGCGAGGCGCGTAACTGCGTCGAGCTGCTAGCCCGCTTGAGAGGCGAGCTGCAGTCCAGCAGCACTGGCGGGACCGCTTGCTTATCGACCGGATTCATAAGCTGAAACTCGTTACCGTCGAGTTTAAGGCAGGCCGTGCTATGCGAAAGTACAAGGCCGTAAAGGTGAGTGCGCCGACGGATCTTGTTTTTCAGTCCGTCAAGGACGGCAAGCCAATGCGGGATAACAATATCCTTTGCCGCTTCATTAAGCCCGCTGCGCATAAACTCGGGTTGGGCTTCGTGAACTGGCGGTGCTTGCGCACCAGTCATGCCACCTGGCTCAAACTCGCGGGCGCCGACGTCAAGGATGCACAGGCACAGATGCGGCACTCGCGGGCGAGCACAACACTGGACATTTACCAGCAGTTCGTTTCGGAGACACAACGGAAAGTGGTTGATCGTTTGGCCGAGTTGACGCAGCCAGCCCTCGTCCACTGACCTTGTTCCATTATTATTCCAATAACGTGCACCAAGAATGGTTCAACTACGGTGACTAATTTTAACGGAATCAATCGGATGACGATGGCTGTAGCCAGCCCCTGAAAAGGCTGGCGTCGGCGGTTCGATTCCGTCCCTGGCCACCATTGAATCAACAACTTACAAACCCTCCAAACCCGTTTACGTTCCAAAACGTTCCAATTCACTGCACCATTGCTGGTACAGGTAGCAGTTCCACCGCACGCCGCCGCGACTCGGGGATGTCCTGAACATAAATGTCCATCGTCGTGGAAATGCGTGAGTGGCGTAGCTGACCCTGGATGTCTTTCATGTCGGCACCCTGGCGTTTCAGCCATGTGCCGTAGGATGTGCGGAGACAACGCCAGTTCACAAAGCCTAAGCCCACCTTGCGGGCCGCCGGCTTGATGAACCGGGTGAGAATGTTGTTATCGCGCATCGGCTTGCCGTCCTTGACGGATTGGAACACCAGATCATCTGGTCCGTCCGACTTGACGGCTTTGTAGCGCCGGACTGCGTTGCCGGCGCGCACCGACACAGTTTTCAGTTTCAGCGCGTGAATCCGGTGGATCACGTGATGCTGTACGGCTACTGCTGCATTGCTGGCCTCGCTCTTCGGCGCGGACCAGTCGCCGCGGCAGCAGCGCTCATCCACCATCAGGCAGTCATCGCCGACATCATTCCAGCGCAATCCAATCAATTCGCTGACCCGCAAACCGGAGTACACGGCGACGTAAAGCATGGTCGCGTATGGCTCTGGGATGCCGGACAGAATTTGCTCGAACTGCTCTGATGTGATGTTCGGCTTCTTCACACGTTTTCCGACCCGGTTCGGTGGCAGGAGCAAGCCTTCCATAGGGTTCTTGACGAGCAGGTGATAGCGCACAGCCGAGCCCAAGATGCTCGACATCACGTCGCGGATCTTATCTCTCGACTCGTGCGATAACGGAATGGTCGCCATTGCACTGAAATACCGCTGGAGTTCTAACGTTTCCAACTCGCGCAAACAGTAGTTTCCGAATGCTGGAGTCAGGTAGTTCTTGATGATCCCTTCGTAGCGACTGCGCGTTGCAACTGCCATCAAGGGCAGCACCACGGGGATGTACGTGTCTTCGACAAACACTTTGAAGTTAGTGGCCGATCCAATCGACTGCAGACCCTGATTGATCGGCCGTAGCTGTTCATCGGCTATCTTCGCCACTTCTCGCGCCGGCATGTCTGCGGGAGCCAACTTGACCCGCTTCTTCCTGCGCGAGAGCTTTCCGCCTGAGAATATGTCCTCCCAGACGAGCATCCACCACCACTTGCCCTCCCGAAAGGGCTTGGGGTGCTGGAATCTTCTCCGGGCCATTCGCTGAAAATCTCCTTTCAGCGAAAGCTCGGGGCACACCTCTGGCAGAACAGTAGCACGCTCCAGGCGAGCGGTCATCTGCGAGTTGGGCCCGAGGTCTTGCATCAGTTCCCGATCTGCGACTGCTGTGGCGTAATTTGGGCGATCCGGGACAAGGCGCCACAGTTGCGCTCGGCGTCTTCGTGCGGCGCGGACAGCTCCCGGTCAAAGAAGCGCATGATGTTGCCGCGAAAGACGACTGGTACCGTGCCGGTCCAGCCTTCGCGGTTCTTGACCACGACCAACTCGTCCTCGTGGGTTTTTCCTTCCTCGCTCTCTGGCAGCCACGACATCAGAATCACGCTGGCATTCGCTTCGAGGAACCGCGAGCCATAGAGGTCCTGCATCCTCGGACGTTTCCCGCGTTGCTCACTGGTCTGCCGCGAAAGCTGCGAGAGCGCCACCACCGGGCAGTAGTCCTTCGCAAAGAGCGCCAACATGCCTGCAATCTGCTTAATCTTCTCCATGTCGTCTTTGCCCGGCATGTTCTGACTCATGAGCTGAACGTGGTCCAGCATCACCAGTTCAACCTTGTCGCGGAGGACGGCATGTCGGGCTTGCGCGCAGAACGTCTGAGGCGTAAGGTGGCTCGCATCGTTGAGGTACACCGGCCACTGTGCCACCGCGTCAACTGCATGGTCGAAGAGCCTGCGGTCCTCCGTGGCCATCTGCTCCGGGCTACGCTTCAAAACTCCGTAAGGCAGTCCAGCTTCGTAGCACCACAAGCGCCGCATCACGCGATTGCGCTTCATCTCGATTGACCAAATCGCGACCTTTCGGCCATTTCGTCCGTTCTCCGCTGCCATCTGCGACATGAGCGCGCTCTTGCCGCTCCCTGGGTCGCCGCCGATGATCCACAACTCTTCGGGGCGAATCCCGCCATCCGTCTTAATGTCGAGGAACGGCACCGATGTGGTCATCCCGGCCGCTTCCTGCTGGTACATCGCGTTCAGGGCGGGAATGGTTGCTTCTGCGAGGGAAACCAGCGGCTTCTCGTTCACCCCCGCTTCAGCGAGTTGCAGGATGGCGCGTTCAGCACGGCCAAGCACTTCTTGCGGGTCGTCTTCATGGTTCAACGCTTCGGCGATCGTATTCTGCGAGACATTGATAAGGCCGCGCAACAGCGCTTTGCCCTTCACGATGTCAACGTAATGCTGAATGCTGGGGCGCTCAGGAACTCCGTCAATCAGGGAAGAGAGGTAAGCGACACCCCCGATGGACTCGATTTCATTGTGCCGATCCAGTTCGTCAACCAGCGTAATCATGTCCACCGGCCGGCTCGATTCGCGCGGGTCACGCATCCTCGAGAAAATTCGCCGGTTGGCGTCGAGGGAGAAATCGTCCGGTGTGAGGCGAGCTGCTGCTTCCTCGTATAGATCGTTTTCGAGGATGATGCTGCCCAAGATCGAGCGCTCTGTATCGACGCTTACGGGCAGCCCGCGTCCGAGGTTGTGGTCTGTCATCACGCGCCAGCCTTTTCCTTCTGGCGCGCCTCCATCCTCACCCACGCCTCAGCCCTGACCCTCTTCGCCGCTTCCTCGTCGCTCTCCATCATCACCAATTTGCGCGGTTTGGGCTCGGCATCCTTCCACGGGTGAAGCCGAAGGAAGTTCAGGACCGACTTGCAGAACCGCGGAGATTCGAGACCAGCCAAGTACTCGCGGAATTTGCCGTTTAGCCACTCCACAGCTTCCGGGTCGGTACAATCGCGCTCTTTCCTGATTTCGCCAATGGTGGAGAAGTAGGCAGCCTGTGCGGGCTGGCTGTCGTAGTCCCGGCGCCCAAGCGGGAACAGATCAACGAATGCGTTGAACACTTGCTGCCCGTCATTGCCGGGGTTAAAGCCTGGGTCGTCGTGTGGGGTTCTGTGGAGTTCGGGTTTGCTTAAATGGGGGGTAGGGAAATTCTCTGTCTTGTCTTGTATTGTCTCGTCTTGTGTCGGATTTGGCGGACCTTGCGTGACATTGGGTGACGCACCGTGACTGTCACGCGACAGGGGTGACAATGCGTGACTGTCACATTTCGCCTTGAGCCGAGCGCGCCTACGTTGCTGTCGCAGGCGATCACGCTCTTTCCTGTCGTCGACCGACAGCTTGTACATGTATTTCTCGTAATTCAGAAGCAGCCAACCGCCCTCAACCTTCTCGATTCGTCGTCCTTCGTACTCAGGCGAGCGACTATCGGGGTCAGGCGCAAGGAACTTGGCAATCGCACTCTGGGCCGTTTCGGTGGAAACACACGCGAAGTGAGCAAGGCCGGGAACCGACGCCTCTACGATACCGTCTGCGTCCGCCAAGGCGAGCATCGTGATCCAGACAATCCTGGTGTCGGAGTCCTCGCGCCAGATGGTCGAGCCAAGGATGGAGCCGAACAGCTTCGTGTAGCCGCTCATCGCGCACCGCTCCTGCTTGCGACGTCTGGCGCATTATCGTTGCCCTTCCCGATGGCAGACGCATGACGTTCGGAGGTCCGGCACCGGCCGTTTTGAGCGCGGCTCAACTCCTTTAGCCGCTCCTGTACGTCGGCAAGGGTTGCTCTCTCAATTGCGCTCATTTCTTCGGGAGTTAGGCAGATGTAGTTACATTCGGCAAGGCTCAGTCGCATTCGGCTGATCCCGGTTTTTTCAGCCAGCTCGTACTGCGTTATCCGCGCGGCCCGTCTAATCTTCCTCAAATCCATCAGCAATCCTCCTTGCTGGCAACCTCGATTGCCAAGCCGAGGATAGAGAACGTGGAACGAGTAGTAACTGGCGCAACTACGCCAGCCTGCTCAAAGCCGCGTCATTAGCGGTGATCGTGATTAGGTGAGGCTCACGCAAGTAGTAACGCAGTTGTAATTATTGCGGAGGAGACGGCCGCCCCTGAGAGAACATCGTCTTTATCTTTGCGGTGTAGTTCCGATGCTGTAAGGCTCGCGTCCAGGTGCGTTCTTCTGCGGGAGACAATGGCAGTACATCAGCCGGAAGAGGCACTTTCTGTTTGTCGAGTGGGGAATCCGGTCGAAGGTGAACACGATTCCGCTGTAAAGCCGAACACCATTCCGCTGTGATCCCGAACAGCATTCCGGTCTGAAGGTGAACACCGTTCCGGTGGGAAGGCG
>Ga0335081_10004334_pt1 | contig 22360 bp, 19 predicted proteins | sample Lox_Sample_35_FD_206713 | JGI IMG/M metagenome (GOLD analysis project Ga0335081, IMG submission 206713) | Soil microbial communities from Loxahatchee National Wildlife Refuge, Florida, United States - Lox_Sample_3.5 | ecosystem: Environmental > Terrestrial > Soil > Wetlands | place: USA... | reverse complement strand
AAGGAAGACAATGAAACTTGGTCTCGTAGGTTTCCCTCAAGTTGGTAAACGAACACTCTTTCGACTCTTGACCGGTAAAGAACCCTTTTCAGAAGGCAAAAAAGGGAATGGTCTGGGGTTGGCAAAGGTGAGAGACGCACGCTTCGATCGGCTTGTCGAGATGTATGCTCCCCGTCAGGAGACCCCTGCCCATATTGAATTTTCCCTTCTCCCTGACTTAGACCAGCAGACCTCTCACAACGACCAGATCCTGCGGGGGCTGGAGCAGGTGGATGTCATCTGCCACCTTGTTCGAACTTTTCAGGACGAGACGGTTTTCCACATCCACGGAACGGTCGATCCTCGCCGGGACATCCTGCTCTTCAATCAAGAGCTGCAGCTGAACGATCTTCTTTTCATTGAAAAGCGCCTTGACCGGCTCAAAAAAGGGCAAAACAAGAAGAGAGATGTTCAAAAGTCAGCCACGGAAACGGATCTTCTTACGCGCATGAAAGACCGTCTTGAAGCCGGCCTTTTCTTGAGAAACTTATCTTTAACCGAGCCTGAAGAAAAGCTTATTGCCAGCTACCCTTTGCTGACCCGTAAAGCGGTGATCGTTATCCTCAATATTGGGGAGGAGGAACTGGGCGACCCGAATCTGATCGAAGGACCGAAGAAAAACTTTCGTAACCTAGATTTCCAGTGGATTGGTGTTTCCGCCAAGATTGAACGGGAACTTTGCCAGCTCGATGCCCCAGAGCGCCAGACCTTTCTTGAGGAGCTTCATCTCGATCAGCCGGCCCTCCACAGGTTGACGATGCTTTGTTACAAAACGCTTGGCCTCATCTCGTTTTTCACTGTAGGTCCGGACGAGGTACGGGCTTGGACAAACCGACAGGGAGCCCTTGCCTCCGAAGCTGCAGGGGCCATACATTCTGACATCGAGCGCGGGTTCATCCGGGCAGAGGTAATGAAATATCAGGATTTGATCAAATTGGGAAGCGAGCAGAAGGTTAAAGAAGTAGGGAAATATATGCAAAAGGCCAGGGACTATGTCGTTGAAGATGGCGATATCATCAGTTTCTTGTTTAACGTTTGAATCGTACTAAGACATTGACTGACACCTTACTTTATCGAGCCCCTGTCCGTTTCTCACCGAGAAGCCGCCTCTTTGTGAGAGGCGGAAGCTAGAATCTTGTCCCGAAGGCACGTGTGCCGGTATGCGGCTTCAATCGCCCGGGCAGCTCTCTCCGGACCCGGGAAGATCGGGATTCCGCGCTCGACGAGGCTTCTCACCAACTGATCTTTTAGACTCAGAAACGTATAGCCGACAAAAGGTTTGTCGTGGGTCTCAAGCAGGCGAATGATGGAATCGGATTGTAGATTGATCATCTCTACGATCTTTTCTGGAATCTGGTCCTGGGGGACACCCAGCTGCCTTATCGTGCGTTCCAATGTCCCCCCTGACATCGAAAAATAGAAGAGAAGGAGATCTGTGCTCTTATCCTCCAGCAACACCTTCGGGATGCCCCAGTAGTAGTCCGCGATGTTCCTGCCAAAGGTAAAATCCAAGGGGTTACTGATACTCCCCGTGTGAGGGACAAAGGGGCTTAGTTTCTTGATCGTTTCCGGTGAAAGGGGCGGCAACTCAAGACCCGCTCGTCCGCAGGCATCGGCTGCCTCCGCTCCCGGCCCCCCGGAGTGGGTCTGAATCATTACACGCCGCCCCGTGATTCCGGGAAAGGAGCCCAGCATCCGGCAGAGATCGAACAACTCCATCATCGACCGCGCCCGGATAATCCCGCCCTGACGGAAAATGCCTTCGTAGAGTTTATCCGGTCCTGCCATTGCCCCGGTGTGTGAAAGCCCCGCCCGGCTTCCCGTTTCCGACCCGCCGATGTAAAAGGCGACGATGGGTTTTTTCGGAACGATCGATCTCGCCATTTCCACAAACGCCCGCCCCCTTCGGATGCCCTCGATATAGAGGGCGATCACTCTTGTGTCGGGACAGGCGCCCAGGTATTCCATACAGTCGACGATATCAATATTGGCTTCATTTCCGACACTGAACGCCGTACTGAATCCTATCGCATGGCGGGAGAGATAGCTGAACATCTGTGTGACAAAACTTCCGCTCTGAGAAGCCATACCGATAAAGCCAGGAGCGCCTTCAAAGACCATGAAAGTCGTGTTCAGCTTGTACCGGGGATTTGCCACGCCGATACAGTTCGGGCCCAAGAATCGTATGCCATATTTATTGGCCACCGCGACAAGGTCTTTTTCAAGATCTACCCCATCCGTACCCACTTCTTTAAAACCGCCCGAAATCACAATGGCGTGCTTGATGCCCTTTCTCCCGCATGCCTCCATCGTCTCGGGCACGAGTCGCGTGGGAAGCACGATCAGGGCCAAGTCAGGCACCTTGGGCAGGTCAAAGATGCTCCGGTAGGCCTTTAGATTCAGCACCTGATTCTCTTTGGGATGAACAGGATAGATCTCACCCTGAAATCCAAGGGCCAAAAGCGAGCCGAGGAGACCCGTTCCCATCGAGGTCGCGTTATTCGAAGCCCCAAAGATGGCGATGCTTTTTGGGTTAGCAATAGCGTATAGGGGACTGGACTTGATGGATTCTATCATTTTGAGTTTCTTTTCAGTACGACGAGCGCGTCCACAGCTACCGGGCGACCTTCCGGAGTGATGATCATAGGGTTGATGTCGAGCTCCGATACCGTTTCGAGTTCTAATCCGAACTGCCCAACCGCTGTGAGGACGCGGCAAAGGACCTCCATATCGACAGGCTTCTGTCCGCGGAAGGCGCCGAGAATGGTCTTGAAACGCAACTCTTCGGTCATGTCCCTCGCCTCGATCGTGTCGAACGGAGCCATCCGGAAGACGGTGTCCTGAAACACCTCCGCCATCATCCCGCCTATCCCCAGCATTACGCAGGGGCCGAATTGGGGATCGCGGTTCAAGCCGACGACGAGCTCGCGCTGTCCCGCCACCATTTCCTGGACCAGCACCCCCTCAAGTTCCAGGTCGACACTTCGGATGATGCGCTCGTAGGCTGCACGGACATCTTCCTCACTCCTGAGATTGAGCTCGATACATCCTCGCTCGCTTTTGTGCATCAACTCGGGTGAACATGCCTTGAGCACCACCGGAAAACCGAGGCTCCCTGCGGCGGACACCGCTTCGTCGGCACTCTGAGAAAGTTTTTCTCTGGTGACCGGGACGCCGTAAAGACCGAGCAGCTTCTTCGACTCGTATTCGGAGAGTGCCTTTTGCCCTCTGGCCAGGCCAGATTGTATCAGATCATCTGCGCGCATCTTTTTTTTTCACGCAAAAACTTGAGCAAATCCTGTGAGGCCTCTACGAATCCTTCCTCAAATTCAGTTAAGGAGCAACCAGGATCTTGATTTCCTCTTTCTCTTTTTTTGTCAGGACTTCAAAGCCTTCGGCGGATATTTGCTCAAGCGGGATAATCTTCGTGATGATGAGCTCGGGTCGGATCCCCTTGGACTCTATCCAGGACATCGCCAGAGGAGGATTGGCGGAGTTCGTGCCGATCATGGTGGTCTCCCGGGTCACAAATCCGAGCATGTGGACTGGGACGCGCTCAGTAAAAATTCCCTGGACAATGACCTTGCCTTGGTAGCGGACCGAAGCCAGACAATCTTTCAGTGTGGCTTCAATTCCCACTGCCTCGACCGCCACATCCACTCCCCTGCCAGCCGAAAGCTCTTTGATTCTAACTGGGATTTTCTCTGCCAGAGGATTCAAAACCAAAGTGGCACCCAACTCCTCCGCCTTTTTTCTTCTTCTTCCTGAAATGTCCGTTACAAAAATCTTTTCCACCCCAAGTGCTTTAAGGCCGAGCAAGATCATGAGTCCCACCGGCCCTGCACCCGCAACCAGAACTGTGTCGCTCGGCTGGACACCCCCCTTTTCGATTGCGTAAGCAGCACCGGAGAGAGGTTCGATCACAGCTGCCCGTTCCCAGCTCATCCTTCCGGGCTTCTTGATCATCCTCTCCTCCGGGCATGCTAGGTACTCGGCGTAGGCCCCTTTTTGGACAGCGATCACCTGATCCCCGACCTTGAATCCCTTGACTTCCCGGCCGACTTCCACGACTTCGCCGCAAGCCTCATGGCCAAAGGAGCTTTGAGGAAATAGACCGTGTAAGTACTCATGCAGGTCCGACCCGCAGATACCGCAATACTTGACTTTTATTTCCGCCTCACGCGGTCCAGGCTTGGGTTCGGCCAGTTGTTCGACGCGCAGGTCGCGGATGCCGTGGAAAACAGCTGCTCTCATAAGAACCCTTCCAACTAATTTCCGAGGTTTTGTAATAGAGCTTTTTTTCACAAACTCTAACAGATATAATGGCGAAATGCAACGCGGAGGACTGTGGTAGTATATCAGCTCTTGAGCCTTGCTAAAACGAATGGGGAGGGGTTGACGCAGGCGCATTGACGTTCTCGTAACAATTTAGTAATTTTTCATTAATGAAAAAGAAAGGGCTGTCATCATCCTTTTTGGAACAGAGGATGGGAATTCTCATCGGCTGATGAGGACGACCGTGGAGGGCTGACATGAAAGAAGAAGATACGATCAGAATCTTGATCACCGGCGGGACGATTGACAAGGAATACAATCCTCTTACAGGTGAATTGACTTTTGCGAAGTCCCACTTGTCTAATATACTAAGACAAGTCAGGTGTAAGGCAAGGTTTGTCCCGGAAGAAGTGATGCTTAAAGACAGTCTCCAGATGAAAAGTGTTGATAGGGAAGAGATTCTGAAGAGGTGTGTCGATTGCCAGGAGAACAAAATCATCGTAACGCACGGAACGGATACGATGGTCGAGACTGGCCTGGTTCTCGGCAGTCATGTTAAAGGTAAAACGGTTATTCTTGCTGGGGGCATGATTCCCTATGCGTTTGGAGCCTCTGATGCATTGTTCAATCTCGGCTGCGCGTTTGCTGCGGTTCAGACTCTCCGGCATGGGGTTTACATTACAATGAACGGAAAGATTTTTTTCTGGGATAACGTGAGAAAAAATAAGGAATCGGGTGAGTTTGAGAAATTGAAGGACTAAAGCCGCGGCCCCCGGCCTGTATCCTGTGTAGCAAAGATGCTATGAATAAGGAGGAGTGAATGTTTGATCGAATCGATATCAACTGTGACATGGGAGAAAGTTTCGGCACTTATAAACTCGGCCAGGATCAGGAAATCATGGAATATATTTCGTCAGCCAATATCGCCTGCGGCTGGCATGCCGGTGACCCAACGGTCATGGAGCAAACCGTTCGCCTGGCCAAAGATTACGGTGTTGCGGTAGGAGCCCATCCTGGGTATCCGGACCTCATGGGGTTCGGAAGGAGGCGCATGGACCTTACCCTCAGGGAAATTGAAAATTATGTCCTTTACCAGATAGGAGCTCTCTATGCCTTCGCCAAGGCTCATGGCCTGCCCTTACAGCATGTGAAGGCCCATGGAGCCCTTGGAAACTTAGCCTTTGTGGATCTGGAGGTTTCCAAGGCTGTTGCCCGGGCTGCCCTTCGATTTAGCAGGGAGCTTATCTTAGTAGTCTATTCCGGAACAATCATGGTTCAGGCCGCCACGGAAGCGGGGGTCCTATTTGTGGAAGAGGTTTATGCCGATCGAGTCTACAACCCCGATGGAACACTCCAATCCCGTAAGATCGCCGGATCCGTGATTCATGACCCGGAAAGGGCTGCCAGGCAGGCCCTGAACGTGGTTCGGGAGGGATATGTAGTAGCCCATGACGGTACCAGAGTCAAAGTTAAGCCGGAGACATTATGCGTCCACGGGGACACGCCCAGTGCCGTCGCCATCCTCCAAAAAATAAGGGACGAGCTCAATAAAACCTCCATCTCTGTCAAACCCATGGGACAGTAAAGAAGAGAAATCTCAAGCCGGTCCCGCTGGTGAAATGGCGACCATCAGGTGCTCGTTATCCCGGCTGCTCGTTTGGCCTTCTCTTTGTATTTCCTCAAGGGTGATTCGGCCAGGATCATCATTTTCTGGGCTGCCATAGACCCTTCGGCATGAACGGTGGTTACCTCGTGAAACGCGGATTCATGGGAGCAAACCATCCGTTGAGCAGCATGAATCATCTTCAGCCGGTCCTCGGTGCTAAACTTGGCCGAACCTCCTAGATAATGCTCCAGATAGTCATGAATCTCTGGATTCTCCCAGTCTTTTCTGTCCGGAGATGTGGCCAGAATGCCGCCGCAGATATCCTGAATCCATTTTACAAATTCATGATATTTGCTCGAAAAATGAAGCTTGGCCATGTTGGCGATGAGTGGATTGGGGACCGCGATGTCGCCGTACATGACCGGTTCTTTGGCGGCGGCATTGGTCAGCGCCCGGAGCGTCTCCACATAGCCGGCGATATCGGCCAATTTGTCCCTAATGTGGCCCACTTTCTCTACGCCGTTATATTCTGCCATCGCCACCGCGCAGCCGGCCATCGCCTCCACGGACGGAACCTTGTAGCTGATGGCCGTAAAGCGGTGAAAGGTTGCAAAGGTGTAAGCCAGGAGCATGGAGAATTGCCATTCCCCGCACATAAAAACTCGCTCCCAGGGCACAAAGACATTGTCAAAGACGATCATAGCCTCGGTAAGCTCTCGGACCGGGTAATCGGGATGGAACTCATTAGGGGTCCACTGGCCCCGACCGGCCCGACAGATAAAAACGATTCCTTTGGAGTTAGCCGGAACGGCAAAGCTTACGGCATAATCCGCTTCGCTCTCTCTCATCTGGCGCGTGGGGACCACGATGATTTCATTCGCAACCGGCGCGCTGGTGATATGAATCTTGGCCCCCTTGACCACAATTCCATCCTTGTTCTTATCCACCACATGCAAATAATAGTCGGGATGTTTTTGCTGGGAAGGCTCTTTAGATCGGTCGCCCTTGACACATGTCACCGCTCCACACATGGCCAAATCATGCTTCCGCACATGTTCCAGAAAATTCATCGCATTTTCCTGGTATTGTTTTTTGCCCATCTGCCCTGCAACAACAAAGGCGGCGTTGAGGCAGTCCGTGCCGATATCCTTGCCGAAAGGAAGACCTCCGGTCAATTCGATCGACCGCTGAATCATTTTTGTGCGGAGCGCAAGATCTTCCGCGCTGCGGGGAGTGACAAAATAACGATTGATCGGCTCTCCGGTCTTAGGGTGAGGAACCACAAATAAATCTCTTACCTCCGGATCTATTGAAGCTGTCAACGCGAACCCATGGGCAACTGTATCTACCGAAATGCCGAGTACGGGGTGAACCGTTACGTCATCTACCTTTTCGCCGCGGATATAAACACGCCGTCCGTCCTTCAAACTCTGTTTGTATTGTTCGATTGTACGAATTCCCATTGGCTCCTCCTTTGTATAATACAAAATGTCAGAGTGATAGCGGTGTCAAAGAAAACCCCGGGCAACCTAATTTAACATTTTTGACTAACGATTGTAAGATCCCCAGCATTCTCCCCGGTTTCTAGTCGGATTGTTCTCAATCTTCAGAGGCTCTCTTTAGCACCGGGCCTGTACAATTTTTGACCATCTGTCCAAACTGAGCTGCAAAATTCGGCACTTCATCCTATTCAATTTCTGAAAAACTTTTAAAAAACAAAAACTTGTAAGCGGTCATAATTTGGTATAATATATGCTTGTTAAACGCTGAGCAGTTTTCTAAAGGAATCAGTATGCCTTAATGGACCGGAGGAAACCAGGTCCATTGGGTAGGGGTGTATGTCATGATTTCCATCTTCGCTGGAAAGAAGGATTCCAGAATTCGTCAGAACATCCTCCGCGGTGTATATGAAGAAAACCTTTCTATCCTCTCCAGGGGTCGCCAAGCCCTGTCACGACGGAAGCCTTTCCCCATAAAGAGAATTTTCCTGCTGACGCTGCTCTGCATCCTTGCGGTCCTTATCCCCGGCCAGTACATGGAAAGTTCGTTCACGCCCGCAGAACCGACCGTGGAAACGAGCCCGTTCCCCACTCCTCTCCCTGCGGCAGTTGCTTTAGTAGATTTAACGCCGGATAGGATCCCATACCCTCTTTTTCCTTTAGCATCCGGCCCGGAAGATGCACCAAACAGTTCCGAGCTCTGTGCCTTTCTGAACAGTCACAATGCCTTCTTCAGTCGCATGCTCGGCCTGAAAATTAAGACCATCATGATCGATCCGGGCCATGGCGGAACGGCCTCCGGCACCGTTGGAAAAATGGGCACGATGGAAAAGGATATTACACTCGATATCGCGAAAAGATTGAGAACCCATCTCATCAAAAACGGCCGCTACCGCGTGCTCATGACGAGGGAGAACGATTCAACAGTGCCTCTTGAAAAAAGGGTGAGACTTACCCAGGAAGCAAAAGCGGATCTTTTCATTTCGATTCACCTCAATTATTTGCCGCGCAGACCCACGAACATCGTTGAGACGTATTATTTTGGACCTTCCAACGACGAGAAGACACTCAAGCTCGCCCAGGAGGAAAATGCAGGGTCGGAATACGGGCTGAGCGATTTTAAGGAAGTCATGGAAAGGCTTGGCAAGACGATGAAACTTCAAGAATCAAAAGAGCTTGCAGAATCTATCCAGGCGAATCTGTTCCTGAACAGCCGGAAGCACAGCGGAGAGATACAAAACCACGGCGTCAAGAGGGCGCCTTTCGTAGTCCTTCTCGGTGTGGACGTGCCCGCCGTGCTGGCGGAGGTCTCGTGTCTCAGCAATCGCGAGGAGGAACGGGAACTCCATTCCGAAAGTCACAGAGAGAATATTGCCAGATATCTTGCAGCCGGTATTTTCGATTATTTAAGCAAAGGAGCCCTTACCCATGAAGCCAAGAGATGAACAGAAGCAAGACAATGTCCTGTTTGTCGGTATCGACCTCGGAACGTCGCGGAGCGCGATCTCTTCAAGTAGCGGCAAGCGCGAATGGATCGAGAGCTACGTCGGCTGGCCGAAAGACTTTATCGCAGAGCAAGTCGTCGGGAAGCCGGTACTCTTCGGAGCCGAAGCCTTGCAGCACCGGCTCTCCCTCGATTTCTGCCGGCCCCTTGAACGAGGTATCATTAAGGAGGGGATTGAGAGCAGCGAGAGGGCTGTTAAGGAAATTATCAGGCATCTGATTGACCTTGCAAATCTCGAGCCCGGCCAGAGGATTCATGCGGTGGTCGGGGTCCCCGCCGAATCATTAAAGGTGAACAAGCTCGCCATCCGGAAGGCGGTTGCGGAATATGTGCATACGCTCATGGTGGTATCCGAACCCTTTGCGATCGCCTACGGAATGAATCTGCTGAACAACGCGCTCATTATCGATATCGGTGCCGGGACCATCGATTTCTGCATCATGCATGGGACCATTCCCTCCGAAGAAGACCAGCGGACCATTCTCACCGCGGGCGACTACATCGACGAACAACTCTTCAACTATCTGATAGAGAAATATCCAGGCTCAAAGTTTAACAAGAACATGGTCAGGCAGTTCAAGGAGAGATTCAGTTTTGTCCGAGACGTCAATGAACAGATTCGGGTGGAGTTGCCCGTGAACGGCAAACCGGTCATGCATGACATCAAGGACGAGATCCGGCGGGCATGCGAAAGTATGCTGCCGTCGCTCATCGAGACCACGACCGAGATGATCGCCCGGTTCGACCCCGAATTCCAGATGAAGATCAAGAACAATATCGTCCTTGCGGGCGGCGGGAGCCTGATCAGAGGGATTGCCGAGTACCTGCAGGATGCTTTGAAGGAGTACGGCACTTGCAAGATCACCCGCGTTACAGACCCGCTCTTTGCGGGTGCGGACGGCGCGCTCAAGCTTGCCCAGGACATGCCTTCCAAATATTGGGAGACCCTTTAAACTGATGCCGGTGTCTGAAGGCATAGAGCGCCGGCTCTTCGCATCACCTTGAGAGAACCTATGTCGGGTCACACCATACTCGTGATAGACGCTGGCCAGGATATTGATCAGAGAATGACCGCCACGCTCGAGGCAGAGAGCTACATGATCTATACGGCCTCGAGTCAAGATGTAAACGTTGAGATGGCGGAATTCCTGAAACCTTCTCTTATCTACATCAAGCCTGCTGAAGTGAGCCCGACGGGGCTCGAACCCTGCAAGGCAATCCGTGGAATTCCGCACTTGGAAAAGATCCCTATCGTTCTACTCGCATCTCCGACAGAAGGGGCGGGGCCGAGCTATCTCAAGGATTACGGGATCGTCGATTTTTTGGAACCGGCATTCAGTGCAGAAGAGCTGATCGAGAAGACAGGAACGATTCTCAGCAAGGGGTTTCCTTCTCCGTTCCCCGAGGAAAACGAACCTCTGGGCATGACGTCTCCTTCTCGGTCTCCGGAAAAAAGCGAACCGGCTGCCTCGCCGTGGGCCGCCAGGCGAATGCAGAAAAAACGCCCCGCGTTTCTTCTACCTGCTATTGCCATAGGGGTCCTCTTGATCTTTTCGGGAGCAGGTTTTTTGGCTTATCGGCAGTTTATTCAGGGAAAGGACGCTCTGCCTTCTCCAGCAATTAAAAAACCGTCCATACAAGTTCGATCCGCAGTTCCTGAGGCCGGGTTAAAATCCCAATTGCCTCCCCCAAGAAACGCCGCAGAAGCCTCTCCGCCTGCCTCGTCTGCTCCCTCCGCAGCTCCTGGGCAGCCCTCTTCGGTCTCTTCGGAATCCGGCTCCCCTTCCCCGCGGAAACCTCTCTACTCAGTCCAGCTTGGGGCCTTCAAGAACGAAGAAAGGGCACAGGCCCTCGCAAAGAAGTTTCGAGAAAAGGGATATGATGCGTTTACCCAGCCGGGCGCAGCCAAGGACAGGTCTCCTATTTATAGGGTACTCGTAAGCAAGCACGAAGACAGAAAGGCGGCCAAAAGGCTGGCAGTAGAAATTCAGTCACGGGAGCGAATCGAGACCACTTTATTCGCCGAATGATGATTGGCCCATGGTTTCCCTTGCTCAGACCCACACAATCATCGCTATTCTTCTTGCGCTTGGACTTATCATCTTTATGGTCCGGAAGCCAAAGCTGTTTTTCAGCCTCATCGCTTTCGGTCTCTTGCTGGCAGGATTGACCTATTTGATCTTGACTATTTCCGGTTCGGGCTCAGAGCAGAAAAAGAAAATGATTCACGAAGAGGAAGAGCAGTTCGATAGCGAGCGGTAATCGCCCTCCGGTTTTCCTCTTTTCCCGTGCGAGGGTCTGGCTTCGCTTCCGTTGCCTCGGCACCAGCACTTGCTTTATCCGACCAACTTCTGGTAAGGTTGCCTGGGGCGGGAGAATCGCATGAGTGAGTTCTGGGCTCGAGCAGCTGCACTGGTCTGGGGACCTTTCACGGTTGCCCTCCTGATGGGCACAGGTATCTACCTCTCCTCCAGATTGAAGTTTACCCACCTCCGCCATTTTAGGCTGAGCTGGCGATTCGCCGCACAGGGCACAGCAGTGCCGGCACGAAGCGAGGGTAAAACCTCCGTCCCTCCAGGAGACATCTCGCCCTGGCAGTCGATGATGACTATGCTTGCCGGCGCCATTGGAAACGGCAACATCGCTGGCGTGGCCACTGCTATTGCCATAGGCGGGCCGGGCGCCGTCTTCTGGATGTGGGCCAGCGGCGTGTTCGCCATGGCAACCAAATACAGCGAGGCTGTCCTGGGATTAAAGTTTCGTGATCAGTTGCCGGATGGCAGCGTCGCCGGCGGCCCGATGTACTACCTCAGAAACGGTGTCCGGTCGCCCGTGCTCGCCTGGATGTTCGCTTTCCTGGCGGGGATGGCAGCCATGACGACAGGCCCCCTGGCCCAAACCAACTCGATGGCGCTAGTTCTAAACAGCGAGTTTCACATTCCAAATTGGGTAACAGGGGCCGGCATCGCCATCGGTGCCTGGCTGGTCGTTATCGGAGGAATCAAGAGCATTGCCCGTTTTGCGGAAAAGCTTGTTCCGCTGAAAGTTATCCTGTACGTCGGCGGCTCGCTCTACGTTATTCTCGCCCACATTCACGTGCTGCCCGAAACCATCGCTCTCATCCTCAAGAGCGCCTTCACTCCTACCGCAATGGTCGGGGGATTCGGCGGCGCCTCCGTTCTTCTCGCTGCCCGCCTTGGCGCAGCGCGCGGACTTTACGCGAATGAAGCAGGACTCGGAACGGCGGGAATGGCCTACGGAGCTGCCCGGAGCCGGGACCCGGTCCGTCAAGGACTGATCGCAACCGTGGATGTGTTCATCATCACCTTCGTCACCTGTACCATGACCGCGCTCGTGGTAACCATCACGGGAAAGTGGACAACCGGGGCTATGAGCACTGCCCTGGTAGCTTCCGCCTTCAACACCAGCATCCCTGTGGTCGGAGGCTGGATGGTGGCAGTGAGTTCCTTCCTATTTGGCTACTCGAATCTGGTGGGATGGTCCTATTACGGTGAGCTCTGCTTCGGATATATCTTTCGGTCCAATGTCCTCAAAATCTACGCCTGGATATATTGCGGCTTGATCTTCGTCGGCGCTATCACCGAGGTGAAGACCGTATGGGACTATGCCGACACCATGAACGGGCTTCAGATTTTTCCGAACTTAATCGCTCTGATCGTCCTAGCGCCCAAGGTGGTTGCGGCCACGCGCAGCTACTTCAATCCCTCCACTCCGAAATGACTTTCGCCTAATTCTGCTGCTTTGAAAGATTTTCAAAGGAGAGATCCATGATGTCAAACTGCATCCACTTCTCATCATCATAATGCCACCACTCCTCGGGTAAAGGAATGAATCCTGCCTTTTCCATCAAGCCTTTGAGAAGGTTTCGATTCCGGATCGCCAGACCCGGAAGGTCTTGGCAATGATGATCCGCCTTCGGGCTAAAATCGTCGAACCCTGTAGGCATCTGAAGTTCCCTTCCTTGAGAATCGACAAGTGTCACGTCGACTGCGGATGCCCGGTTGTGACGTGAACCCGTTTGCGGATTTGCCACATATCGCTCATCGGGAAGAATGGCCCAAAGCACCCGCTGAACTGCCAATGGTCTGTAACAGTCCCATACTTTTAGGCCGAGATTCATTTTCTCAAGCTCCTTCTGAACCGCATCCAATTTGATAGCGGTAGACTTCCTCAAAAAGCAGGTGTTGGAATCGTAAAGCCTCTTCTTTGTGAAATTATCCTCTGTCGCATATTTTATATCCACAATAATACGAGGGCTCACATCTTTAATATCAATAATATCAGCCGCCCTTTCAGGTGGGTGCGCCGATGTTCCGGCATCCGTTTCTCCCCATGACTTGAATGCTATGCCGGTAGTGAGCATGACGAAGATGACAAAGAGCATAGCGAGTGGCCGTATCGCACAACTGCCTGGGATCCTATTCATAATACGCTCACAGATTATCTCCATTGACCGAAGCATGATTAGCGTTACTTCATCACACGGAGTTCGGATTCTGTCCCCATGATGATCAAGGGCTTCTTTGCAGGGTCGAGCCATCCAAGAATTTTTAAAATCACCTCCTCGGACATAGCCACGCAGCCAAGGGTTGAGTCCCCATCTTTCCATACGTGCAAAAAGATCGCACTCCCCTTTCCTTTCACAATAGGATGCATATTATATTCGATCACTACTCCATATTTGTACTGGTCATCGTCTCTCTTCATCTTTTCCCAAGACGATGCTTTGGGTTTGCCCTTGACCCACCTATTGTAATCTTCCGAATTAACGTCATCCACCCAGAAATCATCGCTTGTAGCCTGCCGGTATGGCATTTTGCTCTCAACGGAAGGATCATACCCGAAAGCTATTCCCAATGGGAAAATCCCGCTCGGGGACTTTCCGTCTCCCTCTCTCTTTTCATCAACACCTGCAAACCCCTTTTCTCCAATCGATCCTGTAACAACAGAGAAAATGGGGTGCCAAATACCGTTTTCTTTCTCCACGGCACGAATGGTGACAACAAACGATGACGAGTCTCTATTGGTTACAAAGATCAGCTGTTCGGATTCTCCTATTCGTGCCGTATGGCGCGCGATGAATTTCTCGGCAAGGCGGTTTACGCCAGCTGGCGGAACACTTTCTTTGCCGCTGCAGGCTGCGCATGAGAATAGGATGGGTAAGATCGCCATCATAAATACAAAGGGAATTGGCCCCACCCTGAAACGACTTGGTTTCAACATTCTTCTCCCCTTATGGATTCCTTTTTAAAATAACAGTAAAGAAATCTGAAAGTCCAGCCTTTTCAATCGGAGGGGCTGCCAGATTAGGTAAAAGGGGCTGGAACAAATCTCCTCATCAATTGAAAAACCCTTTCCAAAGAGGGAACTTTTTTCTTTTCGGGTTGTCTATTAAATCAAAAGACACCCAAAAGGAGGTAATCTTATGAGACGAATTGCTTTTATGGCGGTATTATTTATCAGTCTGGCCATTCCATCGCTCGGATGTGCGCATGTGGGGAGGAATGATGTCGTCGATGTGCGGATTGTTTCGGATAAGGGAGAGGCTTTCCCGAAATACGAAACGTTTCTGCGTGGCCATCGGGAAGGGGAGTATTATTATCTGCAGGCAGTCAAGGGACAGCGATACTCCATTCAGGTTACGAATAAGTCAGACAGGCGTATCGGCGTCGTCATCGCAGTAGACGGAAGAAACATTATCGACGGCACAAAATCGGACCTCCTCCGGAATGAGAGGATGTATATCATAGGGCCATATGACACCAATACCTTTGAAGGCTGGCGAACCGGTATGGACAGGACCAATAGATTTTACTTCACCGAGCAGTCCGATTCCTATGCCGAAAAAGTATTTGCCGATGCTTCAGCCATGGGGACCATCGCGCTTGCTGTCTACAAGGAAAAGATACCCAAAATCGCCCCTCATTTGGATATGTCGTCTCCGAAGAGGGAAGCGCCTTCGGCAGGTGCCCCTTCAGCTTCAGGTGAGAGCCGGGCCACTGACAAATACAAACTGGAAGAGGGGGAGCAGGCTGGCACGGGATTCGGAGAAACAACTTACTCTCCTGCCGTTGTAGTCCAATTTGATCCTGAGCATACCATCGCCGAAAAAATCGTTCTCAAATATGAATGGCGATCTGAGCTTTGTCGGAAAGGAATCATCTCATGCGGCCCAAAAAACAGATTCTGGCCCGATGACTTGGAATTTGCCCCAATCCCAAAGGACTTTAAGGGATGATTTGGTTGTCAAATGGAATAAGAAAGTATAGAATAGCCCCCAAAATCTAATTTGCTAAACAGAGGGTGAGAAACTTCTATAAGAGGGAGAAGGGTTCTATGATAAGAAAATTCATATTACTTGGCATGATCGGTCTATTGCTGATGAGCGGTTGCGAGGCAGCAGAGGAATATAAGCAATCCGCGAAACACCCTGAATCTCGCGCGGCTCTTAATCCGGCTAAATTTCTACCGGAAAAACAAGAACTCAAGAAGGGGTCCGATGTCGGATCCAAACGCTATATAGCCACGAGGCTTCATTTGGTTGTGGAGACCTCGGAGGCTGATTTGGAAAAGGTCTGGAAATCGGTGAATGAGTTTTGCCCGAGTGTTCATTGCGATGTTGTGGAATCCACCATAAATAAAAAGACTCCGTACTCGCCGCCCTCGGGCAATCTGGTTTTGCGAGTACTTCCCCAGAACCTGAAACCCCTTCTGGACCACATTAACAAAGTGGGTAATGTTGTCAGCCAGAATACGGAAAGCGAAGATAAGACTACCACGGTAATCGATGTGGAGGCCAGGATTAAAAATCTCACTGAATTGCGAAATCGGCTGCGTACGATGTTGGCCACCCGCACAGGCAGTTTGAAAGACGTGGTGGAGGTTGAACGGGAATTGTCCAGAGCACAGTCAGAGTTGGATAGCCTGGTAGCGAATCGGAAAGCACTCGCCAATGAGACCGAGAAAGTTGCTGTGAGCATTGAATTTCGACCTAAGCCGTCCATTGCGGAGACGGGGACCTTTGCACCGATCGTATCCGCCTGGCATAGAATGGGAGGTGTGTTTGCAAGCAGCATCGCAGCAGTCATCACCTTTATCGTAGCGGTCATCCCTTGGTTGGTTCTAATCGTTCCAGGCATCTGGTTATTACCCAAGCTGTTCCGAAGGCTCTTTGGAGGACGGACTAAATGACAGCTCGCATTTGAATTCAGACCTGCATTCGCGGAAAATGGAGCAGGTCTATCGGGAAAAGTGTCGTACAATCTTTTCTCTCCGTGATGCTAAAACGCCCTGCTTTGCAGGGTTATCCACAGGTAAAATGCGGCGTAGCTGCGCCAGCCTGCCCAACGCTCCGCGATTTGGCGTAATGCTTTTTCCGAAGGTCGTTCCCGCATCCCCCGCAATTCCTGTAAAGCCACCTGCAACCCCAGATCACCTGCCGGAAAAACGTCGGTCCGCCCGAGTCCGCGCATCAGCACAATCTCAGCCGTCCAACGCCCTACACCTTTGATTTCACACAGTCGTCGGATGGCATCTTCGTCAGACAGAGTAGCGAACCTATCGCGGTCGACCTCGCCCGCCGCGGCACGATTGGCTACTTCCAAAAGGTACGTGGACTTCTGTCGGGATAAACCTTGTTCGCGCAATGCCGACTCGCCGGCCTCGATCAGTTGCTGTCCGGTCGGATAGAGATAGTGATTCTCGATCCCGCGTGAATCCTGCACCGTGACCTGAGTCCCCATATTCTGCATCAGCCGCCGCCGTATGGGTTGGGCAGCCCGAACGCTTACTTGCTGCCCTATAATGGCGACAAGCAGGGCCTCGTACAGATCGGGAGCGCGCACGATTCGCAGAACCCCAAATCGTTTAACAAGGGGTGCCATATCACGATCAGAGGCTATCGATGCGTCAAGGCCCTTCACCTCATCATCCAGCCCCCACACGAACTTGCCTTGCGTCATAAGCTCGGCCAACGCCTTTTCCTTCTTACCCGGCCTGGCAGCACGACCCCGGAGAGATGCCAGACGGAATCCCATTACACCGGAGTGCGACAGGTCGAACTCAGCAACAACGGGAGCGCCGGCCAGCCACAGAGGTCTCCGTAGAACGCGGTTACCCACGAACCGGTAAGGGACGCCATAGGAAGAGGTGCGAATATGGTGGAGCATCCATTCCACGTTGAAACCGTCGGGCAAAGGTATGCGCATGAACCAAGCCTCCCGAATGAAACAGGACCTATCTAAAAATTAATACCTTTTCTCTCTGCTTCAAGGGGTTCCTTGATCTTTTGTGTTATCCATTAAACCGAAAACGGGATATTAGGAGGGAAAAGAGATAGGGGGATACAAAATCATCTTTTCTTCTCGGTCTTACCCTCGGGTTTCACTCCATCGGACCACTCCCTTGCATTTTGGAACATCTGAATCCAAGGGGATTCCTTGACCCCATCCTTCATGTAACCTGGTAACCACGGCCATTGCCATTTCAAAAAGGATCGCTCCGGATGGGGCATCATCGCCAGATGTCGTCCGTCGGGAGTACAAAGTCCTGCCATACCGAAAGCCGACCCGTTTGGATTAAAAGGATAGCTTTTTGGAACCTTTCCATCCCTCCGGCCCTCATCATCGACGAATGCGACCGGAACAAGTTTTTGGTTGATGACCTGGTCCATCAGTCTTGAATCAGGGAACTGAAGTCTTCCTTCGCCGTGAGCGACCCAAATCCCAAGAATTGAATCGGTCATGCCTTTGAACATGATGGCCGGACTTTCCAAGATCTTAACGGTCACCCAGCGGGATTCGAAACGGCCCGAGGTATTTTGGACGAACCTGGGCTGCTGCTGATCGGCGATCCCCTGCCAAGGTACCCAGCCGAGGAGCGCGAAGAGCTGACAGCCATTACACACGCCTAAAGAAAATGTGTCGGACCGACGATAGAAATCGTCGAACATTTTCCTCAGCCCTTCGTGAAACCGGGTTGCTGCCGCCCATCCTTTAGCGCTTTCCGGAACATCGGCATAAGAGAATCCTCCCACAGCAACGAGTCCTCGGAACCGGTCCAATGTGATTCGTCCGCTGATCAGGTCGTTCATCGTAACGTCCCACGGGCTGAAACCCGCCTGATGAAAAGCGGAGGTCATCTCGCGGTCACCATTGCTACCCTCTTCCCGGAGAATGGCCACATCCGGTTTGTTTTTGCTTTCGAGAATAAGTCGTGGTGTCGGTTTGGGCTTAAAAGGAATCGCATAGCTTGGGCCTTTGCGGTCGAAGATATTCTTTCGCTCCTCATCGGCACATTGGGAATTCATCTGAAGACGCTCGATTTGATAAGACGTTTCTTCCCACCATTCGCGGAGTACACGCATATCGGCTTCAAGAATCTTTTGCGAATGATAGGTCATAAGAATCCTCTTTTCCTCTGTCGTCTCTCCGACGATGCTCGGGTTTAGACGAAAGGAATAAAGAATCTCCAAGACCCTCCGAACGTCATTTACATGACACTCGACGACCGCTCCCAGTTCTTCAGCAAAAAGCCTTTCGAGAGGGCTCCATGGGCCATCCATTCGGATTGTCAGACCGCAGTTTCCGGCAAAAGCCATTTCCAGAAGCGTCGTGATAATGCCTCCATCGCTGATGTCATGTCCCGCGAGAATTAAATTCTCTGAGACCAACTTCTGGATGGCATGGAACGCACGCTTGAGCATTTCAGGATCATCCACGTCAGGAGACTCGTTTCCGACTTGCCCATAAACGTGCGCTAAAGCCGAGCCTCCAAGCCGGGCCTGACGGTTAGCGATATCGATGAAGATGATCTGGCCGTGACCTGGGTTTTTGATATCCGGCGTCACCACCTTCGTAATATCGGGCATGGTCACGTAAGCAGAAATGACAAGCTCACGGGGAGATTTCACGATTTCGTCTCCAACGCGAGTCGCCATGGAAAGGCTATCCTTTCCGCCATCCACTGCGATTCCCAACTGGATCATCAGATCCCGCATCGCAGCCGCCGCATCGTAAAGGGCCGCTCCTTCTCCGGGAAGTTTGGGGGCCCACATCCAATTGGCCGAACACTTGATATCTTGCAGGCCACTGATTTGTGCCCAGACGATATTGGTCAGCGCTTCTCCGACAGCCATTCGGGCGCCCGCCTTGGGATTGACGAGCATCTTAATCGGTTGCTCGCCGATCGAAGTTGCTGCGCCGGTCAATCCGAAATGACTTTGGGCGATCACCGCCAAATCACCAACGGTGAGCTGAAGCGGGCCGCAACATTGCTGTCGCGCAATCAATCCGGTAACACTACGGTCCACCTTATTCGTAAGGAATCTCTTTGAGCCGACGGCAACGCTGCGAAGCACACGAGACAATGCCTCTTCCACCGACAGACCGCGCGGCAATTCAAGGGGCTTAAGGGGATGTTCACTCCTCTCATCCTTGAAAGCCTTCTGCGGCATGTTGCCCAGAACCTTTGCCAGGTTGAGATTGACAGGGGTTGAATCATCTCTCTCGTCGTGGACAACGAAGCGACCGTCTCCTGTCACTTCTCCGAGGATTTCGCAATTGACTTTTTCCCTTCCGCAGATCGATTTGAATTCCTCCATTCTCTTAGGGTGAATCAAGAAACCGCATCGCTCCTGGTATTCGGCAATCCAAATTTTAAGGACGGATAAGGTCGGATCGCCAAGTTTGATGCGCCTCAGCTCAATTTTGCCTCCGGCTTTTTCGACCAGCTCTTTAAGAATATTGGCGGGTCCGCCGGCTCCCTGATCGTGGACACTGACAATAGGATTGTGATCGCCCATTTCGATGCAAGCTCTGATCACGCGGTTCATCTTCTGTTCCATCTCTGCATCGCCACGCTGGACCGCATTAAAATCGAGCTCTTCCTCATTTTCTCCTTGAAGCTTACTCGAAGCCGAGCCTCCGCTGACACCAATCCCGTAAGCAGGGCCGCCCACCTGAACGATCAGCAATCCTCTTCTTGCTTCGCCCTTTTCAGTATGACTATCATCGATCTGTCCGATGCCGCCTGTGAACATGATCGGTTTGATCCAAGCCCAGCGTCCGCCGTCGGGAAACTTTTGGTCAAAGGATCTTGTAAAACCAACAATGACAGGCTCTCCGAACTTATTACCGTAATCGCTTGCGCCGTCGCTTGCCCTGATTTCGATGGTGAGAGGAGAAGCCAGGTTCGACAGATAGACCGAACTCTTATCCTCCCAGGGAAGATCGTAGCCGGGGATAAGCAAGTTGGCGACACAATAGGCCGCTGTCCCGGCAACCACCAAGCCCCCTTTTCCTGTCGCCTGGACGTCGCGGATCCGTCCGCCCGTGCCTGTTTCAGCGCCGGGGAAAGGAGCCACGCCAGTAGGAAAATTGTGCGTCTCGGCAGTGAAAATGATGTGGTAGCGGACCTTCTGCTTCTTGAAAGGCGCTGGTTTTCCTGACTGTTCCGGAAGAATCGTCCAGCAGTCATATCCCTTAATCCCACTCGAATTGTCTTTGAAGGCGATGATGCTGTTGGAAGGATTTGCTTTTAGAGTCGATTTGACGATATCCAAAAGCGTTTCCGGCATAATGGCACCGTCGATTACCTGCTTCCCCTTGAAATACCCGTGCCGTGAGTGTTCGCTGTTGGCGTTATCGAGATCCCTTATTTCAACGACGGTAGGATTTCTTCTCTCTTCCTTGACAAAGTAGTCATAGTAGAGATTTCTGTCCCACTCATCCATCGCAAGACCCGGTATTTCCAAAAGAGCGTCCGGGCCCTTTTCTAACAGCGGGATGTCAAAAACAGGCTCCGGCAGGATTCCTGTCTCAAAAGTTTGCAAGGGTTGATCATACAAGCACTCCGTCATCCGATCATGATGTTCCCGAATAAAGCGCCCCATATCAACCTCTGATGAAACGAGATATCGTCGGGAACGTTCGATGCGAATCACCTTTTCGAGCCCGCAGGTCTGGCAAATGGCGACGATATTGGTTGAGTAGGCCGTCGCAAAATTCATTCGCGGACCGAGCTCCACCACTTCTCTTCCAGTCGAGTTGATCGGATTCTCAGAGATGGTCTCCGATATAAAGCCGTCGGCTAAAAGCTGTCTTAGAATCGAAAGCTCATTCGAATTCAGAGGTGCGGAAGCTTCTACATTGAAGCAGTATTGGAGTGTCTCATTTTTGCCCAGGAAAAAGTGTAACATTCCTGCCTCCCTGTCCTTAACCCCCCTTCATCCCCCCTTAAATTAAGGGGGGAATAGAGGGGGGTTACCGGTTTTCATGGCTTGAGCGTGGCTGCCGCTCCGAGCGCTAGTAAAAGAGCCTTCGAGGCGCATCCGATTTGTAAACGACTCGCCCGTCGTTAAGGAATATCTGCCGATGGACGACCAGGTTTAAAATATAACTTTGCCAGGCGCGTTCTTTCTCGTTCACTCTCTTGGCCAACGACTCGGGATCATCATCCGGTCTAATCAGTACCGGCATTTGAAAGATGATCGGACCATGATCATAGGCTTTTTCGTCAACGAAATGCATGGTCACCGCGCTCTGAGTGATCTCGCCCCGATGATAGGCCACCATGACGGCTTCGTGGACATAATGCCCGTACAACCCAGCTCCGCCAAACCGTGGCAGAGGTCCCGGGTGTATATTTACGGTTCTGGCAGGATCGAGTCCTTTTACAAACTTCAACCACCCGGAGCACATGACAAAATCAGCCTGATATTTTTCAAGGAATGCCCTGTAACCATTGGCATCATAGGGGCCGGGCCAATACTCAAAAGGAATATGAAGTGCGTCCGCTCTTCTGCGCACTCCTCCACTTTCGTGGTTAGAGATGACCCCGATGATTTGGGCGTCAAGGACAGGTGGGGTGGTTCGGGAGAATTCGACCAATTCCTGAAAACCGGAGCCTCCCCCCTTGGGATCGCCGCTCGCAAAGACCAAAACCCTAATGGCCCCGCTGTCCGACTCCATAAACCCCCCGTATCAGGAATGTGGATCTTGCCGGTCGGCTATCCACATATGCAGAATAAATCATTTGTGGAAAAAGTCAACCCACTCGTGACCATCTATGTGCCAGTGGGACGGAGGAGGTCTCGCCTCTAAAAACTTGAAATGGCGGATCGTCAGAGAGAAGGGAATCGGAGGGGTGCTAAGCGGGTCCGTTGTGAGGATATTTGCGCCTGGCTCATCGCTAAAATGTGCCGCTTCAAGTTTTCTCCGGAAAGACCACCCCCATCCTGGGTACAGGTTTCATGGTGAGGAGTTATTGCTCTACAAAATTTGTGCTTGACATCTTTGAATGAAATAGCGAAGGTGTTTCTATGCTTTCATTCCTCATCCGTGGTGCGCTGGTGATCGATGGTTCCGGGGGGGAACCCTTTCGAGGGGATATCGCCGTCAAGGATGGATTGATCACGGA
>Ga0335081_10004333_pt1 | contig 22360 bp, 29 predicted proteins | sample Lox_Sample_35_FD_206713 | JGI IMG/M metagenome (GOLD analysis project Ga0335081, IMG submission 206713) | Soil microbial communities from Loxahatchee National Wildlife Refuge, Florida, United States - Lox_Sample_3.5 | ecosystem: Environmental > Terrestrial > Soil > Wetlands | place: USA... | reverse complement strand
CCAGATGTACTTCGCCTGCCGCCCTCGCCGGGAACGGGCCTGGGCCCGGCCGCGGGCGCTGCGGCCCGGCCTGGCCGCGGGGCCTTGCGGGCCAGGCGGGTCCGCCGGGCCGGCTGGGTCCGCCGGGTCGGGTCGTTCCGCCGGGCCGGGTCGTTCCGCCGGGCCGGGTGGGTCCGCCGGGCCGGGCCGGCGGACGCGCTGCCCGGACCCCGCCTCTCCGGCGGTACCGGCCGGCCCGCCGCGGAGCCGCCGGCGCTCACGCTCGTCATGGTCCGCCCAGCGCGGGGGGGCGGCCTGCGGTCCTGCCCACGGCGGGTATTCCTCCTCATCGTCGGCGAAGTCGCCGCCGGACCAGCCACGAGGGCGGCCCGGTGCGGGCGGGCGGCCAGACCGGGGAGGGGGCCCCTGCTGAACCACGGTGCGCCTCCCGGAGGAAGGGATCGAACCATGCATGCGGCGCATAGCAACCAGGCCTGGGCGGCCACCATCAGCGGGCCGGCCAGGCAAGGTTAGGACGCTCGCACTATAGAGCCTCCGGTGCACGGTGGTGGGCCAGACACGCATACCGGCCCCGGTGCGGGACCGCCGTCGCCGGCCAGCTCAGCTAGCCGCCTTGCGGGCCCTCGCCGGGTAGCTGGCTGGCGGGCCCGGCCCACCGGGCACCGTGGCCCTCCAGCCGCACCGTCCGCGGCTCCTGCTCCGGCCCATCCTGGCCGGGCATGTCCCCAGGCCCTCCCGGCCCCCGCCGGGCTGCCGCGGGCACGGCCAGGGCGATGCTGACCTCCAGCCGGTCGGCGGCGAGGCCCTCGACCAGCCCTCCGCCCCACTCGACCACCGTCACCGACGTCTCCAAGCTGGCGTCGAGATCCAGGTCGTCCACCTCGGCCGGGCTGGCGAGCCGGTAGGCGTCGGCGTGCACCAGCGCGGGACCGCCGGTCAGCGAAGGGTGCACCCGCGCGATCACGAACGTGGGCGAGGTGACCGGCCCGCGCACCTCCAGGCCCGCGCCTATCCCCTGGACGAGAGTGGTCTTGCCCGCCCCCAGGGCCCCGCTGAGCACCACCAGGTCACCCGGCCGCAGCATTGCCGCCAGCCGCCTGCCCAGCGCCAGCATGTCGTCCGCGGTCGGCACCGTGAGCTCCTGCCGCATGGGCGGCCCGTGCGCCCCGGCCGCCGGCGGGGTCACGCCTCCCGCCGGCGGTGGGGTCCTGGCGCCGGTCACGCCGACCGGGACAGGTCGCCGCCCGCCAGCCGGGCGAGCATGCTGGTGATCGCCTCGTTGACCAGGGCGGGGCGCTCCAGGATGAGCGCGTGGCCACCGCCGGGCACCCAGATGAGATGGGAGCCGGGTATGTCCATGGCCAGCTCGATGCCGAGCCGCGGCGCTATCAGCCGGTCCTTCTCGCCGACCAGCACGGTCACCGGGACCCGGCCTAGCGTGGCCAGCGAGTCCCGCTTGTCGCACAGCAGCAGCGCCTGGCCGAACGTGGCGACCACCTCGATCGGGGTGGAACTGATCATCTGCCCGAGGAAGCTGACCACCGCCGGGCTGACCTCGCCGTCCCCGAACCCGAGCATCCGGGTGCCGAGGAACGCCAGGTCGGTCACGCGCCGGCTGCGCTCCACCAGCATGGCGCGCCTGCCCTTGGCCGCGCCGGCGAGCACACCGGGCAGCGCCCGGCTCAGCACCGGCCGGATCGGGGCCGGCATCCACGGGCTGCCGTCCTCCAGGCCGCGCGCGGCGGTGCTGATGAGCACCATCCCGGCCACCTTGGTGCCGAACAGCCCCGGATGCTGCTCCGCCAGCGCCATGATCGTCATGCCGCCCATGGAGTGGCCGACCAGCAGAACCTGGGTATCCCCGGGCGCGACCGCGTCGAGCACGGCCTTCAGGTCGGTGCCGAGCTGGTCGATACTGGCGGCGCCGGATTCCGAGCGCCCGGACCGCCCGTGGTCGCGCTGATCCCAGAAGACCAGCCGGTGGCTGGACAGGTCACGGCGCTGAAAGTGCCAGCAGTCCTGGCTCAGCGTGTAGCCGTGGCAGAAGACGACGGTGACGGGCGCGGCCGGCGGCCCGTTCGTCTCGACGTGCAGCGGGACCCCGTCCTCGGTGAGGACGGTGAGCGGGCGCCCGCGGAGCTCCCCGAACGGCTCGCCGGACTCCGGGTCAGTGCGGCCGCGGATCCGCGCGACCGCGATCCGCTCGGCGGCCACCACGGCCCCCGCGCCTGCCGCCGCCGCGCCAGCGACCAGCCCGGCCGCGCCGGTGATCCGCCGCCAGCTGGCCATGCTTCCTCCCGCTGCCTGCCATCTGCGTACCGCTCGGTGGTTGCCCGCCCAGTGCCTGCCCGCCCAGTGCCTGCCTGCGCGGTGCCTGCCTGCCCGGTGCCTGCCTGCCCGGTGCCTGCCTGCCCGGTGCCTGCCTGCATCGTGCGGCCCCGTTCAGGCCGCCGCCGGCGTGGAGAGGCACCTGGCGCGGGCAATGCCGCTATGCGGGGGGTGCCGGGATGCGCCCTGGCGCCTCGGTGCCCGCACCGGCGTGCAGGGAATCGCGCTCATATGCTACTCCAAAGTAGCTTCTGGGAGTCCGCCCGCCGAACCTGGTCACGATCTCATAGGAGATCGTCCCCAGCGCATCAGCCCAGTCCTGGGGGGTGGGCTCGCCCGCGTCACCGGGCCCGAACAGCACGACCTCGTCGCCCTCCTGGGCGGCCTCCGCCCCGAAATCAACGACGAACTGGTTCATGCACACGGTGCCTGCTATCAGCCGGCGCCGTCCCCGTATCTGCACGTCAGCGACGCCGGATGCGCCGCGGGGGACGCCGTCGGCGTAGCCGATCGGCACCAGGCCGAGGGTAGCGGGGCCGGAGGTGACGTACCGGTGGCCGTACGACACCCCGCCCCCCGCCGCCACCTGCTTGACCTGGATCAGCCGGGCCCGCACCGTCATCGCGGGCCGGAGCCAGCCGGGCGGCCCCCCGGGCAGGGTGGACAGCCCGTAGATGCCGCCGCCCGTCCGCACCAGGTCGAACCACGTCTGCGGCAGCGTCAGCGTGGCGGGCGTATTGGCCAGATGCCGCAGCTCAGGCTGGGCGCCTGCCTTCTCCGCCACGGCCAGCGCGTCGCGGAAAGCGGCGACCTGGCTGTCGATCGACGGATGACCGGGTATGTCCGCGCAGGCCAGGTGGGAAAAGATCCCGATGATCGCGACCTCCCCGGCCGCCTCGGCGGCCAGCGCGGCGGCCACCACATCCGGCCACGTGCGGGCGGTGGCGCCGCCGCGCGACATCCCGGTGTCCACCTTCAGGTGCAGCCGGGCCGGGCGGCCCGCCTGCCGTGCGGCCGCGGCGATCTCCCCGACCAGGCCCACCGTCCCGGCAGAAAGATCCACACCGTGGCGGACGGCCTCCTCGTGGGCCGCTCCGGGCACGCCCATCAGGCACAGCACCGGCGCCGGCACACCCGCGGCGCGCAGCGCCAGTGCTTCCCGGACGTCGATCACCCCGATCCAGCTCGCGCCGCCTGCCAGGGCCGCGCGCGCCGCGGGGACCATCCCGTGGCCGTAGCCGTCGGACTTGACCACCGCCATGACAGCTGGGCCGCCGACGTGCTGCCGCAGCGCCGTGACGTTGCCCATGACCGCGTCAAGATCGATGAGTGTTTCCGCAGAGGCGTTCATGACCCTCCAGTGTGCCAGCGGGCCCGTGTGCCAGCGGGCCGTGTGCCAGCGGGGCCGTGTGCCAGCCGCCTGTGTGCCAGCCGCCCGTGTGCCAGCCGCCCGTGTGCCAGGCGCCCGTGTGCCAGCGGACCAGCGCCCGGCCGGAACGCGCCCAGGGGCACCGCCCGGCTCAGGCCAGCGACGCCCGGACGCTGCGGATGGCGGCCGGGAGCGCGTGGATCACGTCACCGGCCGCGATCGGGCTCCCGGTCTCCATGCCTGCTGGCGGCGCCGTGCCCGCCGCCGCCAGGCGGGCCGCGATGCCGTGCAGGAACGCCGCGACCGAGGCGGCCTCGGTCACTGCGAGCCCTTGGGCCAGCAGGGCGCCCGCCAGCCCGGAGAGCACGTCCCCGGTGCCGGCGGTGGCGAGCCACGACGTCCCCGTGGAGTTGACAAGCACCCCGCCGCCGCCAGCCGGGGCGATCACCGTGGTCGAGCCCTTGAGCAGGACCGTCGCACCCAGCTCGGCCGCGGCCGCACGGGCATGTTCCAGGCGACGCGCCTCCACCTCGGCTGGGTCGGCTCCCAGCAGCCGGGCCAGCTCGCCGGCGTGCGGGGTCAGCAGGGTGGGCGCCGTACGGGCCAGCAGCCCCCGCTCGGCCGCGATCAGGGTCAGCCCGTCGGCATCGACCAGCACCGGCAGGTCGGTGGCCAGCACCGCGGCCAGCCGGTCGTGGGCCGCCCCGTCGGTGCCCATGCCCGGCCCGGCCACCCAGGCCTGCACCCGCCCGGCCGCCGCCACCTCCTGGCCGGCCTGGGGGCCGTCCCCGGTCACCACGGTCAGCGCCTCCGGCCAGTGCTGGCGGACCACGGCGACGGCTGGGCCGGCCGAGACCAGCCGCACCATGCCCGCCCCGCCGCGCAGGGCGCCGCCGACGGCCAGCGCCGCGGCGCCGGTGAAGCGGTCGCTGCCCGCGAGGATGCCGAGCACCCCACGGCGGTACTTGTCGGAGTCGCCGGGCGGCTGCCAGAGCAGGGCCGCCACGTCCGCGGCCTGGAACCCGGCCGCCGCTGGCGCGGGCAGGTATGGCCCGAGCCCGATATCGACCAGCTCCACCACCCCGGCGTGGGCCGCGCCCGGGTCGATCAGCAGCCCCGGCTTCCAGGTGCCGAAGGTCACCGTCACGTCCGCGCGGACCGCGGGACCGTCCACTACGCCGGTGTCCGCGTCGATCCCGCTCGGCAGATCGACCGCCACCACCAGCGGGCCCGTCCCGCCGTGCCCGTCCTGGGCCCGCGCGGTCAGGCTCGCCAGGTCCGCGTAGGGCTCGCGCAGCCCTCCGCGGCCGCCGATCCCGAGCAGCCCGTCCAGCACCAGGTCCGCGGCGGCGATGACGGCGGGCAGGCGGGGGTCGGCGGGGCCGGTGACGCGCCCGCCGGCCGCGCGCAGCGCCGTGGCCCCCTGCTCGTGGACGCGGCCGCCCGCGGCGACGGCGGTCACCCGCGCGCCGCGCCTGGCCAGCCGGGCGCCCGCGTAGAGGGCGTCGCCGCCGTTGTCACCGCTGCCGGCGAGCACCACGATCGGTGTCCCGTAGACCTTCCCGGCCAGGCCGGCACAGACCGATGCGAGCCCGGCCGCCGCCCGCTGCATCAGCGCCCCGGGCGGGACGGCGGCCATCAGCGCCCGCTCGGCCGCCCGGACCGCGGCCACATCGTGCGCTCTTCTCATGCTTCCGCCACCACCATCGCCACGCTCAGGCCTCCGTCGTGGGTGATCGACAGATGCCAGTGAAGCACTCCGAGCTTTGCCGCGGCCTCCGCCACCGTGCCGCTGACCACGAGCGAGGGGCGCCCGGCGCCGTCGTAGGCGATCTCCACATCTGACCAGCGCAGCCCGGCGGGGGCCCCGATGGCCTTCGCCGCGGCCTCCTTGGCGGCGAAGCATCCGGCAAGTGAGGCCGGGGCGCGGCCGCGTTCGCCGTCGGTGAACAGCCGGGAGGCCAGGGCCGGGGTCCGGCGCAGGGCGGACTGCAGCCGTGCGATGTCCACGATGTCGACTCCGATGCCCACGATCACGTCCCCAGCCTGCCACCGCCGGTGCCGGGAGCGGGCGCACCACGGCGATCCGGGCAGATGACGGCCGGCACCTGCCGCACCCGCCCCGGGCCGGCCGGCCCGGCTCAGGATGCAGAACGGATGACCGACGCCAGCCTGTCCGCAACGTGACGGGCACGATCGGGATCGGTGGCCTCGACCATGACCCGGACCGCCGGCTCGGTGCCGCTGGGCCGTACCAGGACCCTGCCGGAGCGGCCCAGCTCGGCGGTGGCCGCCGCGACCTGCGCCGCCACCTCCGGGGAGGAGGCGACCCGGGTCTTGTCGACCCCGGCCACGTTGACGAGCACCTGCGGGTACCGGGTCATCACCTTCGCCAGGCCGGCCAGCGGGACCTGCTCGCGGGCGATGGCGGCCAGCAGGTGCAGCGCGGTGAGGAGACCGTCGCCGGTGGTCGCGTGCTCCAGCATGATGATGTGGCCGGACTGCTCGCCGCCGAGGGCGTAGTTGCCCGCGCGCATCGCTTCCAGCACGTACCTGTCCCCGACGGCGGTCTCGACCACGGTGATGCCGGCGTTCTTCATCGCCAGCCGAAATCCCAGATTGGACATGACCGTCGCGACCACCGTGTCGCCGGCCAGCTGGCCGGCGGCCTTCAGCCCGAGCGCGAGCACGGCCATGATCTGGTCCCCGTCGATCACCTGCCCGTCGGCGTCCACGGCCAGGCACCTGTCCGCGTCGCCGTCGTGCGCGATGCCGGCGTCGGCCCGCTGCTCGACGACGGCCGCCCGCAGCACGTCCAGATGGGTCGAGCCGCAGCCGTCGTTGATGTTCTCACCGTCGGGCTCGGCCCCGATCGCGATCACGTCCGCGCCCGCGCGCCGCAGCAGCGACGGGGCCACGCCGGAGGCAGCGCCGTGCGCGCAGTCCAGCACCACCCGCAGCCCGGCGAGCGGCTGGGCGGGCCCGGCAGCGGCCGACTGCCCCCGGCCGGGCAGCGATGCGAGCAGGTGCGTGAGGTAGCGTTCCCGCGAGTCGCCGTCGTCGCTGACCCTGCCGAAGCCCCCGGCCGGCGCCCCGGTCACGGCCCTGCCCGGCTGGCCCAGCTTCGCCTCGATCTGGTCTTCAGCGGCGTCGGGAAGCTTGAAGCCGCCCCTGGCGAACAGCTTGATCCCGTTGTCCCTGGCCGGATTGTGGCTCGCCGACAGCATGACCCCCAGGTCAGCGGCCATATCCGCGGTAAGGAAGGCAACGGCAGGCGTGGGGATCACGCCGAGCCGCAGCACGTCCACCCCGGCACCGGCCAGGCCCGCCACCACGGCCGACTCCAGGAATTCGCCGGACGCCCGCGGATCGCGGCCCACCACAGCCACCGGGCGCCTGCCCTCGGCCCGGGCGCGCCCGAATACGCCGGTCTCGTACAGGATCTCAGCAGCGGCGACGGCGAGGTCCATGGCCAGGCGGCCAGTCAGATCATCGCCTGCCACACCACGGACGCCGTCCGTTCCGAAGAGCCGGCCCATGAAACGCGCCCCCCGCTTCCCGGTGCCGTTCGTGACGGATGCGCGGCCAGGTGAGTGGGCGCCGGTCAGCGCTTCGAGTACTGAGGCGCCTTCCGGGCCTTCTTCAGGCCGTACTTCTTGCGCTCCTTGACACGGGCGTCCCGGGTGAGGAAACCCGCGCGCTTCAGCGTAACCCGGTTCTCCGGATCGACCAGCGTGAGGGCGCGGGCGATGCCCAGCCGCAGCGCGCCCGCCTGGCCGGTGACCCCGCCGCCGGTGATGCGGGCGACCACATCGAACTGCCCCTCGGCTCCGAGGGTCACGAACGGCTCGCTGATGAGCTGCTGGTGGACCTTGTTCGGGAAGAATTCCTCAAGCGGCCGCTCGTTGATGCGCCACTGGCCGGTGCCGGGGGTGATGCGGACCCGCGCGATCGCCTCCTTGCGGCGGCCGGTGCCGAGCGCGCTGCCGGTCACGACCGGCCGGCGCTCCGCCGGGCGGCCCTCCGCCCCCGCGGACGTCTCGGTGGTGTACTCCGACACGTGCTCGCCAGCGTCTTCCGCCTGCGGGTCGGCGCCCTCAGTGAGCGTCTGCGCCTGAGTGGACTCGGCCACGGTACTTTCCTCGTGCTTCCTCATCGGCTCTTGTCATCGCGCCACGGGCGGGACGTCCGGCCGCGCTGGTGGTGGCGTCAGCTGCCACCGGATGGCCCCGCCTGCTGCGCGACCTGCTTGATAGTGAAGGGGACTGGCTGCTGCGCCTGATGCGGGTGGTCGGGACCCGCGTACACCTTGAGCTTGCGGAGCATGTTCCGGCCCAGCGAGTTCTTGGGCAGCATGCCCTTGACCGCCTTCTCGACCACGCGCTCCGGGTGCTTGGCGAGCAGCTCGGCGTAGGTCACCGAATGGATGCCGCCGGGGTAACCGGAGTGCCGGTAGGCGCGCTTGTCCTGGAGCTTGCTGCCGCTGAGGGCGACCTTCTCGGCGTTGACCACGACCACGAAGTCGCCGGTGTCGATGTGCGGCGCGAAGATCGGCTTGTGCTTCCCGCGGAGCAGGATCGCCACATGGCTGGCCAGGCGGCCGAGCACGACATCGGATGCGTCGATAACGTGCCACTGACGCTGGATGTCACCGGCCTTGGGGCTGAAAGTGCGCACAGTCGTAAGCCTTCACATGTGGGACCTGGTCCGTGGGCCCACGCCCGGGGTTATCGTCCAGGCGAGGGAGTCCCCGCACCCGCTGCCGCGTGACCAACCCCGCTGAGCGGGCACTGCAGGCATGCTGATGCGCAAGGACGCCCCTGCAGGATACCGGCCACAACCGATGACGGTCAAAGCGAGCCGCCGGCGGGACCGGGCTGGGCGCGGGAGCAGGCGGAAAATGCCTGTCCGCACGATGTCTGCGGCTTGGAAGGATACGCTCGCGCCATGGGTTCTGCGGGTGGGCACGGCGACGAGCCGCTGCGCGGCCAGCCAGCCGGGCAGAGGCCCGGCCGGCCAGCGCAGGACCGGCCGCAGCGCGTCGGCCGGCCCCGGCACTCCAGCCCCGCGGATCCCGGTCCTTACCAGCAGGCGGCCAGTGGCTGGGACCCGCCCGGCGGTCCCGGTCCGCCACAGGGGCGTGCCGCGGCCCAGCCGGTCACCGCGGCGGGCAGGCTGCCGCCCCGGGACGGCAGCGGGCCGTCGGCGGCCATGCCACCCGGCGGCCGCACCACGCCGTCCGCGGCACCGCCGGCCCGCAGCGGGCCGTCCCCGGGCGGCACGGGGCCATCGGTGGCCGTGCCACCTGGCGGCCGCACCGGGCCATCCTCCGCGCTGCCGCCCCGCGGCGGGCCGCCAGGTGAGAACGCCTCCCGGTCCCGGCCCGGTTCCGCCCCTGGCGGTGCGCCGCCGGGCGGCCCCGTCCGCTCCCGTGACGGTGCTCCCTGGCCGGCATCCGCGCCAGCGGGCGCCACCCGGGGCGCTGCACCGCGCGGGAGCTCACCGCGGCGGCGGGGGCCGATCCGGGGTTACCCCCCCATGCCGGGGCAGCCGGGCCCGGTGTACCCGCCCGGCCAGTTCTCCACCTGGAACCGGCTGTCTGTCCGTGCCTCATGGCTCGGCATGAGCGGCAACGGCGACGGCCCATGGGAGGGGGATGCCGAGCCGGGCTATTCCGTCCTGGCCACCAGCGACCCAGCGGCAGACGCGACGGCGACCCAGACCTGGGCCGCGATGGATGAGACGGACAGCTGGTCTCCCCCGCCGATGACCCGCGACGTGTCGGCGCACACCGACGGTGAGGGATTTCCCCGGATCGGGCGGCCCGGCGGGCGGGCGGCGGCGGCCTCGCCCCAGGCGTTCGAAGCGGCCGCGCCAGCCCAGGCGGCACGCGGCCGCCAGCCCGCGCCCTGGGAATCTGGCAGCCTGCCCGCTGCTGGGCCGTCTGCCAGCGGCGCGGCGGCCCTGGCCGCCGGAGCTGCTCCGGCGGGCGCCCGTGGCGCGCCGCCCCGCCCCGGGGGCCCCGGTGGCCCGCACGCCACCGGCCGTGCCAGCGCACGCCACGGGCAAGCTGCTGCCCGCGGCACCGGGGAGTTCCGCCGCGCGGCGGGCGGCAGCGGCCGTGCACCTGCCCCCGCATCGGCGGGCCACGGGAGCGGCGGCCTGGCCGGGCTCTCGCACCGCACCCTGATCGCGTTGCTGATGACACCCGTAGTGATCGTCATCCTGGTCGTGGCGGTGATCGTCTACCTGGGCAGCAGGCCGGTGACACCGGCCGGCAACGCCGTGGCGGCGCCGAGCAGTCCGGCCGTGGCCGCCACGCCGACGCCATCCCTGGGCCCGTGGCGGGACATCACCAGCCAGGCCGTGGACACCACGCCGCTCACCCTCGCCGAGCTCTTCCCGGCGCGGTTCACGGCCAACGGCGGCTCCGGCACCAGGACGGTGGAGAAGGCCAGCGCCAAGTGCACCGGCGCGGTGATCGGCTCCGCGCTCCGGACCGCTATCCGCAAGGGTGCCTGCACCCAGGTCATGCGCGCCAGCTACCTGTCCGCCAACCGGAAGGAGATGGCCACGATCGGTGTGCTGAACCTGCTTGACGTCACCGCGGCCGAAAAGGCCGGGAAGGCATCGGGCGCGGCCGAGTTCATCCGCCAGCTGCCCGCCGCGCACGGCCCGACCCGCAATCTCACCAAGGGCACGGGCCTGGAGGAAGCCGAGGTCAAGGGGCACTACCTGATCTTGATCTGGACCGAATTCGCGAACCTGCATGCCCCCACCGGCAAGAAGCAGCGCCGGGAGCTGACCGCCTTCTCGGCAGACCTGTTCGCCGGCACCGCCAACCTGAGCCTGACCAGCCGCATGGTGACCGGGAAACCCCTGAGCCCCTAGCGGCACCGGGCGGCCCGGTCAGCCCGGCGGCCCAGCGGCCCGGTCAGTTCTGGAGCCCGGTGTGATCGCGCAAGCGCCGGGTGGCCAGCGCCCGCGCCGCGAACTGGCCGGGCGGCGGATAGCCGACCTCCTCCAGGCAGAGCCCGTGCGGGGCCACTACCGGCACCCCTGGATCGCGCTCAGCAGCGGCGAGCACCTGCGCGGGCCATCCGGCCTGCCTGCTCCCGTCGCCGACCCGCAGCAGCGCACCGACCAGCGCCCGGACCATGTTGTGGCAGAACGCGTCCGCCACCACGGTCGCCACAGCCAGCCCGGCCGCGGGCCGCGCCCAGTCCAGCCGCAGCAGCTCCCGGACCGTGCTCGCCCCCTCGCGGCGGCGGCAGAACGCGGCGAAGTCATGCTCGCCCAGGCACGCCTGCGCCGCCTCGTTCATGGCCTCGATGCTGAGCCGGCGCGGGTACCACAGCGTCTCGTGCCGCCCGAGTGGATCGGCTGCGGCCGGGTCGTCGCAGACCCGGTAGGCATAGCGCCGCCAGAGGGCCGAGAAGCGGGCATCGAAGCCCGCTGGCGCGGGCCCGATCTCGTGGACCCGCAGATCCGGCGGGAGCACCCCTGACAGCCGCCGCGCGGCGGTGCCCGCCGCCGCCTCCCAGCGCTCCGCGGGCAGGTCAGCGTGCGCGACCTGGCCCCGTGCGTGGACTCCGGCGTCGGTCCGGCCGGCCACGGTGAGCTGCGGCGCCTCAGCCAGGCGCAGCACCTGGGCCAGCGCGTCCTCCAGCGTCTGCTGGACGGTACGCCGGCCAGGCTGGCGCGCCCAGCCCGAGAAGCCGGACCCGTCGTAGCCGAGATCGACGCGGACCCGGATCATCTCCAGGCCACCTTCCCGGCACGCCGGCCGGGCTCACTCCTGCCCGGCCGTGTCCTCCGCGCCGTCGGCCTCAGCTTCGTCCTCCGCGGCAGCTTGGGCGGTCCCAGCCTCGGCGGTCCCAGCCTCGGCAGCATCCCCGGTCTCAGCCTCCGCGGCGTCAGCGTCGGCGGCAGTCGCCTCGGCCGCCTCCGCCCCGGCCGCCTCAGCCTCGGCGGCAGCCGCCTTCTTCCCGCCCTGGGTGGGAGCGGCGGCCGGGTCACCGCGGCGGGCGCGGCGCCGCCGCGGTGACGCGGTGGCCTCCTCGCGGACGAGTTCGATGACAGCGAGCGGAGCGTTGTCACCCTTGCGCGGCCCGACCTTGGTGATCCGGGTGTACCCGCCGTCCCGGGCGGCGAAGCTCGGGCCGATCTCGGTGAACAGGGTGTGCACGACACCCTTGTCGGTCACCACCGTGAGCACCTCGCGCCGGGCGTGCAGGTCACCCCGCTTGGCGAAGGTGATCAGGCGCTCGGCGAACGGCCGGAGCCGCCGGGCTTTCGCCTCGGTCGTGGTGATCTTGCCGTGCTCGAACAGGGAGGTGGCAAGATTCGCCAGGATGTGCCGCTGGTGGGCCGGACTGCCACCCAGCCGCGGGCCCTTGGTGGGCGTGGGCATAGGAACGTTCTCCTCGGTTTGCTGTCTCGGCTATGTGCTGCCTGGGGATCGGTGTCTCAGTACTGCTCGGTCTCGACGTAGCTCTCGTCGTCGTCCGCGCCGTAGGAGTCCACCGCGGTGCCCGGGTCGAAGCCGGGCGGGGAGTCCTTGAGCGCCAGCCCCATGTCCGTCAGCTTCTGCTTGACCTCCTCGATCGACTTGGCGCCGAAGTTGCGGATGTCGAGCAGGTCCTGCTCGCTGCGGGCGACCAGCTCACCGACGGTGTGGATGCCCTCGCGCTTCAGGCAGTTGTACGAGCGGACGGTGAGGGTCAGCTCCTCGATCGGCAGCGCCAGGTCCGCCGCGAGCGCCGCGTCGGTCGGCGACGGGCCGATGTCGATGCCCTCGGCCTCGACGTTGAGCTCACGGGCCAGGCCGAACAGCTCGACCAGGGTCTTGCCGGCGCTCGCCACCGCGTCCCGCGGCCGCATGGACGGCTTGGTCTCCACGTCGACGATCAGCTTGTCGAAGTCGGTCCGCTGCTCCACCCGGGTGGCCTCGACCTTGTAGGTGACCCGGAGCACCGGGGAGTAGATCGAGTCGATCGGGATCCGGCCGATCTCCTGCCCGGGCTGCTTGTTCTGCGCGGCCGACACGTAGCCACGGCCGCGCTCGACCGTCAGCTCCATCTCCAGCTTGCCCTTGCCGTTGAGCGTGGCGATGTGCAGGTCCGGGTTGTGCACCTCGACACCCGCGGGCGGCGCGATGTCGGTGGCCGTGACCTCGCCGGGCCCCTGCTTGCGCAGGTACATGACGACCGGCTCGTCCTGCTCGGAGGAGACGACGAGCTCTTTGAGGTTCAGGATGATGTCGGTGACATCCTCCTTGACCCCGGCGACGGTCGAGAACTCGTGCAGCACGCCTTCGATCCTGATACTGGTCACTGCCGCGCCCGGGATCGACGACAGCAGGGTCCGGCGCAGTGAGTTGCCGATCGTGTACCCGAAGCCCGGCTCGAGCGGCTCGATGACGAACCTCGACCGGAACTCGTCTACCGGCTCCTCGGTGAGAGTCGGGCGCTGGGCGATGAGCATGTCCTACCCCTTTCCGCGGCGCCCGCTATTTGACGCCGCGATCTGACCGGACGGCCAGCCGCCGTCCCCGCCCCGGCCGCACCGCATCGCGCGGGCGCCCGGGGAAGCTTTACTTCGAGTACAGCTCAACGATGAGCTGCTCCTGCACCTGAGTATCGATCTGGGTCCGGACCGGCAGCGCGTGGACGAGAATCCGCATCTTGTCCGGGATGACCTCCAGCCACGCCGGGGCTGGCCGCTCGCCGGCCTCGGCCCTGGCGACCACGAACGGGGTCATCTCCAGAGACGCCGGCCGCACCTCGACAATGTCGCTTTCGCTCACCCGGTAGGAGGGTATGTCCACCTTCCTGCCGTTGACCAGGAAGTGGCCGTGCGTTACCAGCTGGCGCGCCATGTCGCGGCTCTTGGCGAAGCCGGCCCGGTAGACCACGTTGTCGAGGCGGCTCTCCAGGATCTGGAGCAGGTTGTCGCCGGTCCTGCCGCGCTTGCGGGTGGCCTCCTCGTAGTAGCCGTGGAACTGCCGCTCCAGGATCCCGTACACCCGGCGGGCCTTCTGCTTCTCCCGGATCTGGAGCAGGTACTCGCTCTCCTTCGGCCGGTTGCGGCCGTGCTCACCGGGCGGGTAGGGCCGGATCTCGATCGGGCACTTGGGTGAGTCGCACTTGGCGCCCTTGAGGAACAGCTTCATCTTCTCGCGGCGGCAGAGCTTGCAGTCCGCGCCTGTGTATCGGGCCATCTGTCAGCTACTCCTCAGACCCGGCGCCGCTTGGGCGGCCGGCAGCCGTTGTGTGGAACGGGTGTGACGTCCTGGATGGACCCAACCTCCAGGCCGGTCGCCTGCAGGGAACGGATGGCGGTCTCCCGCCCCGAGCCCGGGCCCTTGACGAAGACGTCGACCTTGCGCATCCCGTGCTCCATGGCGCGCCGCGCCGCGGCCTCGGCCGCCATCTGCGCGGCGAACGGGGTCGACTTGCGCGACCCCTTGAAGCCGACCTGGCCGGAGGACGCCCAGGAGATGACGTTGCCGACCGGATCGGTGATGGAGACGATCGTGTTGTTGAACGTGCTCCTGATGTGGGCGTGCCCGTGGGCGACGTTCTTGCGTTCCTTGCGGCGCACCTTCTTGGCGGCGCCCGCGCGGCTCTTAGGCGGCATCTGCTTCCTTTGTCAGCTGGAGGTCATCGGTTCGCGGCCGGTCACGCCGGGTGCCGCGGACTACTTCTTCCCGGCCTTCTTCTTGCCGGCCACGGTCTTCTTCCTGCCCTTGCGGGTGCGGGCGTTGGTCTGCGTGCGCTGGCCGTGCACAGGCAGCCCCCGCCGGTGGCGGATGCCCTGGTAGCAGCCGATCTCGACCTTGCGCCGGATGTCGGCCTGCACCTCGCGGCGCAGGTCGCCCTCGACCCGGTAGCTGGCCTCGATCCAGTCACGGAGCCTGACCACGTCATCGTCGGTGAGGTCGTGGACCCGGATGTCGCCACTGACGCCGGTGGCCTTCAGCGTCTCGAGCGCGCGGGTGCGGCCGATTCCGTATACGTAAGTGAGGGCGACCTCAAGGCGCTTGTCGCGCGGGAGGTCCACACCAACCAGTCGTGCCATCTGCGGGCAGTTCTCCTTCGTGCTCGGGAGGTCTGGCACACCGCGCCCCCGCCCCTGCCCGGGCGGGCCCCGGCCTCCTTCCGGGGGTTCCCCTTACCGGACCTAGGTCCGGTAAGGGTGCGGTGCACATGGCTTGCACTCAGCCCTGGCGCTGCTTGTGCCTCGGGTCGGTGCAGATGACCATGACACGACCATGCCGGCGGATGACCCGGCATTTGCTGCAGATCTTCTTCACGCTCGGCTTGACCTTCATCGTGGTCTCCTCTGGCGCCGGCGTTCCCCGGCGCATGTCGGGCATCTTCTCAGGGAATCGCGGCGGGTTCCGCCGTGCTCCGTTGCCTATTGGTCCGTTACTTGTAGCGGTAGACGATCCGCCCGCGGGACAGGTCGTAGGGGCTCAGCTCCACGACGACCCGGTCGTCGGGCAGGATCCGGATGTAGTGCATCCGCATCTTCCCGCTGATATGGGCCAGGACCTTGTGCCCGTTGTCAAGCTCCACCCGGAAGAAGGCATTCGGGAGTGACTCCACGATCGTGCCTTCGATCTCGATGGCGCCGTCCTTCTTGGGCATATCCTCCGCATTTCGCTCGGTCCGCCAGCAGCCGTTCATGAGCGACCGCTCGCAGGTGTGGTTTCCGTGATCGTGTACTGCCGCTCACCATCACATAGCCGCTGCTGCTGCCCGCAGCCTGGGGACATGCTGACACATGGTCGCCAGATGCGGGCCGGCCCAGCAAACGGCTGTCCCGCACCGGCGCACAAGCCAGTCATGGGACAGCTCAGAGGCCGCAGCAGAGTCTACGCGAGATGGGCTGTCTATGCGAACTCTGGCGGGGACCCGGGTATTCCCTGGCGCGGCGCTGGCCGCCCTGGCGTCAGCGGCCGCGGCCGCGGCGGCGCGGCTCATCGTCGCTGATCCACCGGCCCAGCAGGATGAGGCCGTAGGGCCCGGCGATCCACAGGAACCACAGGTTGCCCGGGTGCCCGGAGAGCAGCCAGACGAAGAAGGCGATCAGGCTCACCGAGAGCCATGACCCCAGGGCTGCCCGCCAGGCCGGGGTGAGGCGCCCCGGCGCCATCATCCACGGCAGCGGCGGTGGGCCGGACCCGCCGCGGCGGCCTCGCTCCAGCGAGGCGTCGGGCAGCTTGTAGAGATCGATCCCCGGCAGGTCCACCAGCAGCTCATCCAGCTCGCCCAGGGTCTTGGCCGCGTACGCCTTGTCGAGCCGCTCGTTGAACTCATCGGCGGTCAGCCTGCCCGCCGCGTGGTGCTCGCGCAGCAGCGCCGCGGTCCGGTCGCGGTCCGCGTCCGAGGCACGGATCCTGGGGTCACTGGCCATCGGCATCCTCCTCAGCTGTTCGACGGTGCCAGTTCGCGGGGCGGCTGCCCGGCCAGCCGGGCGAGACCTTCGCTGCCCCCGTCGGCGGCCGTGAGCACCCACGGGCCGTCCGCGGTGATCGCCACCGTGTGCTCGAAGTGAGCGGCCGGGCTGGCGTCCTCGCTCACCACCGTCCAGCCGTCGTCGAGCAGGCGGGTGGCGGGGCCACCGAGCACCAGCAGCGGCTCGATGGCCAGCGCCATCCCCTCCGCCAGCACCGGTCCCCGGCCCGGCAGCCCCTGGTTGGGTACCGGGGGGTCCATGTGCATCTCGCTGCCGATGCCGTGCCCGCCGTAATCCTCGACGATCCCGTACCTGCCCGCCGCGCGGACACACCGCTGCACCGCGTGGGAGATGTCGCCCAGCCGGGCCCCGGGCCGGGCGGCGGCAAGCCCGTGCCACAGCGCCCGCTCGCAGGTGGCGAGCAGCCGTTCCAGCCTGGCCGTGACCGTGCCGACCGGCACGGTGAGGGCGGCGTCGGCGTGCCAGCCGTCCACGATCGCCCCGCAGTCGATCGACACCACGTCGCCGTCGCGCAGCAGCCGGGTGGCCCGCGGGATGCCGTGCACGATCTCCTCGTTGACGCAGGCGCAGATGGTCGCGGGGAACCCGTGATAACCGAGGAAGGAGGGGGTAGCTCCGGCCGCCTGGATCTCGCGGCCGGCGATGGCGTCCAGTTCGGCGGTGCTTGTCCCGGGCACCGCCGCGGCCGCCGCCGCGGTCAGGGCGCGCGCGACCACCTGCCCCGCCTCGGCCATCGCGGCCAGCTGCACCGGGGTCTTGACCTCGATGGCTGGCTCACGCCTTACCCTCATGGTGCCTCCGGATCGCTACCGGGCGTGCCCGTGGACCTGACTTAACCGTACCCACCGCGAGCCGGGCCGCCCCATCACCGGATGAACCGGCGCAGAGCGTTCAGGGCGCGATCGGTGATCTCATCCACCGGGCCGGTGGCGTCAAGGCCGAGCAGGATGCCCTCGTCGGCGTAGAACGCGACCAACGGCGCGGTCTGCTGCTGGTAGACCTCGAGCCGGTGCCTGATCGTCTCCTCGCGGTCGTCGTCACGCTGGAACAGCTCACCGCCGCAGTCGTCGCAGCTATCGGGCCGGGCCGGCGGGTCGAACGTCGCGTGCCACACCCGCCCGCACCGCCGGCACGTGCGCCGGCCGGACAGCCGGCGCACCACCTCGTCGTCGTCCACCACCAGTTCCAGCACCACGTCCAGCCTGGTGTCCCAGGTCAGCAGCATCTTCTTGAGCGTCTCGGCCTGCGGCACGTTGCGGGGGAACCCGTCGAGCAGGAACCCCGCGGCGGCGTCGTCGTCGGCCAGCCGGTCGGTGACCATCGCGATCGTGATCTCGTCGGGGACAAGGTCGCCGCGCTCCATGTACGCCTGGGCGCGGCGGCCCAGCGAGGTGCCGTGGCTGACGTTGTCCCGGAAGATATCACCTGTCGAGATCTTCGGGATGGACAGGTGCGACGAGAGGAACTGGGCCTGTGTCCCCTTGCCCGCACCGGGGGGGCCCACGAGGACGATACGCACTACCGCAGGAAACCCTCGTAATTGCGCTGCTGGAGCTGGCTCTCGATCTGCTTCACCGTATCCAGCCCGACTCCCACCGCGATCAGGATGCTGGTGCCCCCGAACGGGAAGTTCTGGGTCGCGCCGACCAGCGCCAGCGCGATCATCGGGATGAGCGCGATGACACCCAGGTAGGCCGAGCCCGGGGCGGTGAGCCGGGTGAGCACGTAGTTGAGGTATTCGGCGGTGGGCCGGCCAGGACGGATGCCGGGGATGAACCCGCCGTACTTCTTCATGTTGTCGGCGACTTCGGTCGGGTTGAAGGTGATCGCAACGTAGAAGTACGTGAAGAAGATGATCAGCACGAAGAACGAGAGCATGTAGATGGCCGAGTCGCCCCTGACCATGTACGTGTCGATCCACGTGACCCAGCCCTGCGGGCGTGTCCGGTTCCCGAAGATCGTGCTCATCAGCTGCGGGATGTACAGCAGTGACGAGGCGAAGATGACCGGGATGACACCGGCCTGGTTCACCTTCAGCGGGATATAGGTCGAGGTCCCGCCGTACATCTTCCGCCCGACCATCCGTTTGGCGTACTGGACCGGGATCCGGCGCTGGGCCTGCTCCATGAAGACCACGAAGGCCACGATGGCGATGCCCACCGCCACGACCACGCCGAAGGTGAAGGGGCCCCGGCTCTTGAGGATGTTCTGCATCTCGCCCGGGATGACGGCGATCACCTGGGTGAAGATCAGGATGGACATGCCGTTGCCGACGCCGCGGTCGGTGATCAGCTCACCCAGCCACATGATGACCGCGGTGCCCGCGGTCATGGTGATCACCATCGTGGAGATGGTGAAGATCGAGGAGTCCGGGATCAGCGGCTGGGTGCAGCCGACGCTGCTGAACAGGTTGCCGGAGCGGGCGAGCGCCACGATCCCGGTGGACTGCATGATGGCCAGGCCCACGGTGAGGTACCGGGTGTACTGGGTGATCTTGGCCTGCCCCGCCTGGCCCTCCTGCCGCAGCGTTTCCAGCCGCGGGATGACGACCGCGAGCAGCTGCAGGATGATGCTGGCGGTGATGTAGGGCATGATGCCGAGCGCGAACACCGACAGCTTGAACAGCGCCCCGCCGCTGAACAGGTTGACCAGGGCGAAGACGCCGCCGGCGGACTTGCTGTTCGCCAGCCCGATGCATGCGCTGACGGCCTTCTCCGAGATGCCCGGGGTGGGCAGGGCCGCCCCCAGCCGGAAGACGGCGATCATGGCGACGGTGAAGAGCAGCTTCCGGCGCAGGTCTGGCGTCCGGAACGCCCGGAGGAACGCGGTCAGCATGCGTCGTCCTCACATCGATGGGTCAGCACAAGGGTGGCCGCCGCAGTGTAACGCGCTCGCTGCACTGTAACAGCCAGCCCGCGGCGGCAGCACCTGCGCGAGCTGCCCGGGAAGCCGGCTCGGGCTTCCCGGGAGCGGCGCGGTGGCCGTGATGGCCAGTGATCACTTCGGCGGTCCCTCAGAGCTGCGTGACGGTTCCCCCGGCAGCGGTGATCTTCTCCTTCGCGGTGGCGGAGAAGGCGTGCGCGCTGACCCGCCACGCCGCCCCGGCCTCACCGTTGCCCAGCACCTTGACCAGCTCGCCGGCCCGCACCGCGCCCTTGGCGACCAGGCTGTCGGGGGTGACGTCGCCGCCGTCGGGGAACAGCTCGGTGAGCCGCCCGGTGTTGACGATCTGGTATGTGGTCTTGAACCGCAGGTTGGAGAACCCACCGAGCTTCGGCACCCGGCGGTGCAGCGGCATCTGGCCGCCTTCGAATGCCGTCGCCACCTGGCCACGGGCCTTGGTGCCCTTGGTGCCGCGGCCGGCGGTCTTGCCTTTGGACCCCTCGCCGCGGCCCACCCTGGTCCGCGCCGTGCGGGCGCCCGGGGCCGGGCGGAGGTGGTGGAGCTTCAGGCCCTTGCCACCACCGGTGCCGGCCATGGCCCCGTCGCGGTCCTTGCCCGCGCCTGCCATGCTCAGTCCACCTCCTCGACGGTGACCAGATGGCGCACCGCCTGGATCATGCCCCGGAACTCGGGCCGGTCGTCCTTGACGACCACGTCACCGATCCGCTTCAGCCCCAGCGAGCGCAGTGAGGCGCGCTGCTGGGCGGTGCCGCCGATCCGCGACCTGGTCTGGGTTACCTTCAACTGTGCCATTGCCCTGCTCCCGGTCAGCTGTTGCCCGCTGCGGCCGCGGCTGCTGCCGCGCGAGCGCGCAGCATGGCCGCGGGCGCCACATCCTCGATCGGCAGCCCGCGCCGGGCCGCGATCTCCTCCGGGCGGTTGAGGCTCTTCAGCGCGGCCACCGTGGCGTGCACCACGTTGATCGGGTTCGACGACCCCAGTGAGCGTGAGAGCACGTCGCTGATGCCCGCGCACTCCAGCACCGCGCGCACCGGGCCGCCGGCGATCACCCCGGTCCCGGGGCTCGCGGGCTTGAGCAGCACCACGCCGGCCGCCTCCTCCCCCTGCACCGTGTGCGGGATCGTGCCGCCGATGCGGGGCACCCGGAAGAAGTGCTTCTTGGCCGCCTCGACGCCCTTGGCGATCGCGGCGGGCACCTCCTTGGCCTTGCCGTAGCCGACGCCGACCATGCCGTTGCCGTCACCCACGACGACCAGCGCGGTGAAGCTGAACCGCCGGCCGCCCTGCACCACCTTGGCCACGCGGTTGATGGTCACCACCCGCTCCAGGTAGGTGGTGCCCTTGTCGGCCCCGCCCCGGCGGTCGTCGCGGCGGTCCCGCCGCTCGCCGCCGCCGCTGCCGCGCCGCGGAGTCGCTGCCATCAGAATGTCCTTCCAGTGTTGACGCAGGCGAGAGAGCTCACAGCTTCAGCCCGCCTTCCCGTGCCGCCTCCGCGAGTGCGGCGACGCGGCCGTGATAGGCGTAGCCTGCGCGGTCGAACACCGCGGCGGCGACGCCGGCCTCCTGGGCGCGGCGGGCCAGGAGCTCTCCCACCTGCCGCGCCTTGGCCGTCTTGTCGCCGCCAGCGTCCCGGATGCCGGAGTCCAGGGTAGACGCTGCTGCGAGCGTCTTGCCCGTGCCGTCGTCGACCAGCTGGGCGAAGATGTGCCGGGCCGACCGCTTGACGGCCAGCCGGGGGCGGCCGCCCGTGCCGCTGACCTTCTTGCGGACGCGCAGGTGCCGCCGCGCCCGCGAAGACGTCCGCGCGGCGGTGTGCCCGTGCGCCCTGGTCCTGGTAGCAGCCATGTCTTACTTCCCAGCCTTCCCGACCTTGCGGCGGATGTGCTCGCCGGAGTACCGCAGCCCCTTGCCCTTGTACGGGTCGGGCTTGCGGAGCTTGCGTATGTTGGCGGCGACCTCGCCCACCTGCTGCTTGTCGATCCCCTCGACCACCAGCCGGGTGGGCGTCTCGACCCGCAGCGTGATCCCTTCTGGCGGGCTGACGGTCACCGGGTGGCTGAAGCCGAGGGAGAACTCCAGGTTGGGGCCCTTGGCCTGCACCCGGTAGCCCACGCCGACGATCTCCAGCGTCTTGCGGTAGCCCTCGGTCACCCCGGTGACCATGTTCGCCACCAGCGACCGGGACAGGCCGTGCAGCGCCCGGACGTTGCCCTCGTCGTTGGGCCTGGTCACGGTGATGACCCCGTCGCGCTGGGCCACCTCGATGGGCTCGGCCACCTCGAGCGAGAGCTTCCCCTTGGGCCCGGTGACGGTGACCTCGCGGCCGTTGATGGTGACGTCGACGTCGCTGGGGATCGTCACCGGCATTCGTCCGATACGTGACATCGCCGTCTCCTCACCAGACGTAGGCGAGGACTTCCCCGCCCACGCCGCGCTTGACCGCCTGCCTGTCGGTCAGCAGGCCACCGGAGGTGGAGATGATGGCGATGCCAAGACCGCCGAGCACCCGCGGCAGGTTGTCCTTTTTCGCGTACACGCGCAGCCCGGGCTTGGACACCCGCTTGAGGCCGGCGATCGACCGCTCACGGGTCGGCCCGTACTTGAGCGTGATCACGAGGTTCTTGCCGACCTCGGCATCTTCGACACGCCAGCCGGCGATGTAGCCCTGCTGCTGGAGGATCTCCGCGATGTGAATCTTGATCGTGGAGCAGGGCATGCCCACCGTGTCGTGGTATGCCGCGTTGGCGTTGCGCAGACGGGTCAGCATGTCTGCGATCGGGTCGGTCATCGTCATGGCCTGATGGCCCTCCTCACCGCGGTTTCCCTGCGGACCTGCGGCGTGGTCGGTGGGCACCGGGTGGTGCCCAGGTTGGTCGTTGCCCGGGTGGGCACCCGGGCGGGTGGTGCTGGCTGCATGCGGGCGGCTACCAGCTGGACTTGGTGATGCCGGGCAGCTCGCCCCGGTGGGCCATGGACCGGAAGCAGATCCGGCACAGCCCGAACCTCCGGTACACCGCCCGCGGGCGCCCGCATCGCGAGCACCGGGTGTACCCGCGCACCTTGAACTTCGGCTTGCGGTTCGCCTTGACGACGAGCCCCTTCTTCGCCACTGGTCAGTTCTCCTTGAACGGGAATCCGAGCCGGCGCAGCAGCGAACGGCCCTCGTCATCGGTGGTGGCGGTCGTGACCACGGTCACGTCCATTCCGCGCTGGCGGTCCACCTGGTCTGGGTTGATCTCGTGGAACATCAGCTGCTCGGTGAGGCCGAACGTG